>Ga0224510_10002078_pt1 | contig 12400 bp, 9 predicted proteins | sample SF_May12_sed_USG_FD_170161 | JGI IMG/M metagenome (GOLD analysis project Ga0224510, IMG submission 170161) | Sediment microbial communities from San Francisco Bay, California, United States - SF_May12_sed_USGS_4_1 | ecosystem: Environmental > Aquatic > Marine > Sediment | place: USA: California... | reverse complement strand
AGCTTCAAGACCGTCTCCCGAGTCGTCAACGGCGAAGGCGGCGTCTCGCCAAACCTGGTCACGAAGGTCGAAGCCGCCGTGGACGAGCTCGGCTACCGCCCCGATCAGCGGGCCCGCCTTCTCCGCCGTTCGACGTCGGCACCGACGACGATCGGCTTCGTGATGGTCGACGTCGCCAACATCTTCTTCAGCAACCTGCTCCGCGGTATCGAGGACGTGGCGATGGGCAGGCAATGCCTGGTGCTGGCCGGCAGCACCGAAGGCGTGGTCGAGCGGGAACGACAGCTCGTCGAGACCTTCGTCGAGCGGCGCGTCGCCGGCCTGATCGTCGTCTCCTGGGGGGCGGCTGTCGAGACGTTGCGGTCCGAGATGATCAGGGGAACCCCCGTGGTCTTCGTCGACGCCGAGCCCGAGATCCCCGACCTCGAGATCGACGTCGTCCGCAGCGATCATCGGGCGGGCGCCATCGCCGCCACCCGTCACCTGCTCGCCCACGGACACACCGACATCGCCTACTTCGGCGACGACCCGGCGATCTTCTCCGCCGGTCTCCGACTCGACGGTTTCAGGTGGGCGCTGGCCGAGGCGGGCCTCTCGGCGGTGCCCGGGCGCGAGGTCACCGGGTCCCACTCCCACCAGGAGTGGACCGGGATCATCGACCGTTATCTGGCGGTGTCACCCCAACCGACCGCCATCTTCACCGCGCAGAACTTCGTGACCCTTGGCGCGGTTCGAGCCCTGCATCGTCTTGGGCTGCGTGACTCGGTGGCCCACGTCGGTTTCGACGACATCGACCTCGCCGACGCGGTCACCCCCGGAGTGACGGTGATCCCTCAGGATCCCCGCGATCTCGGGCGGCGAGCGGCGCACCAGCTGTTCAGACGACTCGACGGCGAACTCGGTCCCGCGGTGCGACAGATCATCGCCTCCGACGTGATCGCCCGGGGCTCCGGCGAGATCCGCCGTGGCCCACCGGAGTAGCGGCTGCCAGACTGGAGCGATGGCCGACCGATCGGACCGAGCAGCCGAGCTGAGACCTGCGGCTCGCCCGGTCGACCGCTCAGTCGACGAGCTCGGCGATCGAGGCGACCCAGGCGTCGGCCCCAAACACCGAGGGCGCCGGGTGGTCGGGTTCGCCTTCGCTTCCGGGCTCGGCCACCACGGCGACGAACCCAGTGCCTGCGGCGCGGGCGGTGTCGCGATCCTGCTCGGAGTCTCCGACGAAGAGCAAACGGGTCGGTTCGAGCCCCCACTCCCGAGACAGGCTCCGGAGTACCTCAGGGTCGGGTTTGACCGGACCTCCGTCGTCGCCACATCGCAGTGCCGAGATGTGGTGGGCGATGCCGAGCTGCTCGAGTTCGGATCGTGCGTTGGCCCTGTTGTCGGAGGTGGCGACGCCGAGCACGTGGTCGACGGCCAACGCCTCGACCGTCGACGCCACCGCACCGAGCGGTGCGAGCCGGCCGAAGGTCGCCGCCTCCAGGCCCACGCCGATCGAGGTGATCGCCTGATCGGCCGTCCAGCCCCGGTTGACCAGGTGTTCGAGGGCGATGGCCATCAGTTCGGATTCGGTCTTGACCGCGGCCGGACCGCCGGGCACCAGGTGATCGGCGCCGACGCCGAGGCGTTCGGCCAGGGTGTGCTCGGCATCCGGATCGCCGCCGTCGGCCGCGGTGGCGGCGATGATCGAGCGGAAGAAGGTGACCCAGCGGGAGTTGAGCTCGGTGAGCGTTCCATCCTTGTCGAACACGATCGCCGCCACCGGCGCCATCAGGTGTCGGCGGATTTCCGGGGTGAGGCGAGGAGCCGGCATGGACGCCAATCTAGGCCCCGTCCTCCGGAACTGCGGTGCCAGGCGTCAGTCGGCGGGGATTCGCCGGCCCGTGATTTCGTCGACGGTGATCCGCAAGAACCGGAACTTCGGGCTGTCGGTCCAGGTTGTGATGCCCAGCGTCTCGGCGTGGAGGATGTCCTCCAGCTTCTCGACTTCCGTGGCCACCCCGTGGATTACCACGCTCCAACCTTGGCGGGTCGCCTCGTCGAGATCATCGATCTCGAAGGCGACCGCCCGCCCTAGTACGGCACCGGCCAGTTTGGTGCCCGGCACCGTATAGATGTAGATGGCCTTGTTGTCGAGCTTGTAGTTCACCGGGAAGATGTCGGGCTTGTTGGCTATGGACACCCCGACGCGACCAACGCCCCGGCTGGCCAGGAGATCCCAGCACTCGTCCTGCTCGATGACCTCAAGACCGGTGCGTTGATCGATCATGGCATCCTCCGTGGCGTCGATTCCTACCCTAGCATTCGAGCCTAGATCGGCTACCAGTCGACCACTGGGGCCTTTGGTCCCGATACTCCTGGGTCCCGGCAATCCGCCTGCCTTTGGCCGACGGTATCAGGGGTACAGATCCCCGATCTTCCTCCGGGCGTCCTCGCTTTCCGCCGAGATCTGATCGATTTCACGCGCGCACGGTGCGCGCGAAATCTGCCAATTACGAGAATGTGGCAGGTTGCTCCAAGCAGGTGGCGGGTCAACGGTCGAGGCCGCCGGGGATTGAACTCCGCTGTCAGGCCCCGCCGCCGGAGATCTCCAGGTTGACACCGTTGACGAAACCGGCGGCGTCGGACAGCAGGAAGAGCACGGCACCGGCCACCTCGTCGAGGCTGCCATAGCGGCGCAGCGGCACCATGTTGATCATCTGCTCGGCCACCTCGTCGAAGGTGTCGGCGTAGTACTGGCTCGGTACCGAGGCCTGGAGTTCGACCTGGCGCTCCCACATGAAGCCGGGTCCGATGAACCCCGGGCTCACCGAGTTGACCCGGATCCCGAGGGGAGCCAGATCCTTGGCCGCCGACTTCGTCAGCCCGATCACCGCGGCCTTCGACGTGGAGTAGGCGCCCATGTTCGGGGCGCCGGACACGCCGGCCATCGATGCCATGTTGACAACGGCACCACCGACGCCTGCGGCCTGCATCGCCCGGGCTGCGCTCTGCAGCACCGCGAACACGCCGGCCACGTTGATGTCGAGCACCCGGCGAAGGTCGGCGAGGTCGTAGTCGACGAGGTTGGCGAAGTGCCCCTGGTAGCCGGCGTTGTTGAACACCAGGGTGGGGGTACCGACCTCCGCCGCCACCCGATCGAACGCCGAGGCGACCTCGCCGAAATCGGTCACATCGAAGGTCACCGTGCGATGATCGGACGCGTTCGTATAGTCGTCGGTGGACGCCGCCACACACAGTTCCCGGCTCTCGTCGAGGCCGTCGGCGGCCGAGGCCAGATCGGCCAGAACCACCCGGACGCCGCTGCGCGCCAGACCGAGGGCGACCGAGCGCCCTATGTTGCCGGCGGCGCCGGTCACCAGGCTGACGGCACCCGGGCGGCAAGCAGGCATGGCGGGGAGAGACGCCATGTGTTGGGTCGAGGGGGAAGTGGACCCTGCCTGCTCGCCGCCGGGCGAAGTTGCTGTCACCGGGAAGGCACCGCCTCGTCGAACCTAGTCACCGACGCGTTCGCCGTCGTCGGCGAAGACATGGATCGGACCGGCAAAGGCAATGCGTACATCGTCACCGCGACCGATGGCGGTTTCGCCCTCATCGCGAACGACGACGATCATCTCCTCGCCCTGATGGTCGGCCGGCACACTGGTCCGGAGGACCTTGACCACCGAGTCGTTGCCGTAGGCGAAGACGTCGGCTGTCCGGCCGGTCGCGAGCTGGCAACCGACCTTCGTCACTGCCACTCCTTGTGCACGGTTCCAGTGTGCCCGCTGGGGGCCGCAGCGTCACGTTGATCGAGCGGCCTCCAATCCTCAGGGGACCTCCGCGACGAAGACCCGGGACAGGAGGTGGCTCCCATCGACCGTCGAGGACGCCTCCGCCTCCTCGCCTGCGTCGGATGCGATCGACTCCTCAACCGGTTCCAGCCCGGCAACGTAGGGCGGCGGCACGAGCGCCAGCACCCGGTCGGACCCGACCACGAGCTGGATCGGTTCGTTGCCTCGCCGCTGGTCGTCCTCGATGGCCGGACCGAACGCCTGCCCGTAGGTCTGCCATCCCCAGGTCTCCCCGTCGATCGACCATCCGAGCATCGGAGCCTCGGAACCCGCTGCGGCGTCGGGCGCACCGAGTTCGCCCAGATCGTCCTCGGTGATGACCATAAGTTCCTCGCCGGTGTCCGGATGCAGCACGGTCAGAGTCCACTGATCGTTGTCACCCTCGGCCTCCCGCTCGATCAGCCAGGAACTGTCCTCCTTGCGACCGGCTTCGGCCAGCCGGGTTCCCGAGTCGGTGTCGACCAGCACGGCCGTCTCCTCGGTGACCTCGAGGCGGTAATGGTCCTTGGCGATGGCGTAGCCCGGCCATCTCGCCTGTTCGGCACCGGTGGTGCCCTCGACCAGCATCCCGGCCGGACCGACGGTGAACCGGTGCCCGGCCGCGGGCGCCACCGGCGTCCAGGTCACCCCGCCGTCAGTCGAACGATCGAGATGTGGCACGTCGTCGTGGTACGAGGCGATCAGGGCTCCCTCGTCGTCGAACCAGACTCCGAAGGCGTCCACCGCCAGATCCGACTCGGCCCACGTCTCCCCGTCGGAGCTCGTGTGCAGCCGACTGTGCGTCGACGGTTCCCCATCGACCAGTTCGGACACGCCGACGGCAACAGCGAGTCGGTGGCCGCCCGTCGATCCGACCGGGGAGGTGAGCAGACCGCTCACGGCTCGACCGTTCCAGGTGTCGACCACGACGGGGGCTTCACCGGGAGTCAGGAGTGCGATCCCGATCCGTCCGCCCTGCATTTCGGCTTGCAGCCGGGCCCACAGGTCGGGGCTCAGGTTCGTCTCGTCGAGCGCGATCAACTCGGTGTTCTCACAGTTCGTGTCGATGCAGACCGACAGGCCGTCAGGGCCGAGGCCGTAGCCCAAGCCGACCTCCCCGACTCGGATCCGGGCCGCGAGGTCGGCATCGCCGGCCGATTCGACGAGGGCCGCCAGGTCGAGGTCGGCCGAATGGTTCACGGCGGCATAGATGTTGCCGTTCACCACCGCCATGCCGAAGGCCTGGGCGATGTCACGGAACGGTCCACCGTCGGGGTCCGAGATGGCAAAGGAGCCGATGTCGGTGAAGGTACGACCGTGATCGTCGGAGAGCAGGACCCGGGTGATCGCATCGGTACTGGCGGTGTTCGACCAAGCCAGCACCGTGCCCGCCCCGTCGGACCAGAGTTCGACGTTGTGGAAGTTCTCGTTGCCGAGCGGTTCGGTGACCAGCTCCCAGGAATCGCCGTCGGCCGAACGGTACAGCCCACCGATCGAGGGTCCTCCGACGCCGGTGTTGGCGACGCGGTAGCCGAACACGACGAAGTACTCGCCGGTCCAGACTGAACTCCGGGCCTCGAAGGCGTCGGTGCCGAGGTCGACCCACTGGAGAACGGGTCCGGTACCTGTCGGAAGTCCCTGCTCCCGCGACGCGTCATCGTGGCCGAGGGTTTCGATCCGCAACGTCGGATCCCGATCGACCAGACGCACGGCGACGGCAGCGCCGAGCGTGAGTGCGATCAAGCCCGCCGCTGCTGTGGCGAGACCACGGTTGCGGGTGCGTTGTCGAGCCCGGGCCTTCACCGCACCCAGATCACCGACCGGGCTGATGTGTTCGGCGAGCGCGCCCGCCTCGAGCTGGAAGTGACCCGTCAGACGATCTTCGAGTTGGATCATTGTTCGGTCCTTTCCCGACCGGGATCGGTGGATTCGAGTTCGGCCCGGAGGGCACTGAGGGCCCGGGCCAGGCGGCTCTTGACGGTTCCGGGGGCGACGTCGAGGGCGGCCGCCGTGTCGGCCACCGACCAGTCGCAGAAGAAGCGGAGCACGACCACGGATCGGTGCTCATCGCTGAGTTTCGCCAGCGCGGCAGCGAGATCGGTGTCGGACTGGGGACCGTCGCCGTGTTCGGAACGGGCCAGCATTCGATCCTTCGGCCTCGATCGTCTGTGTCTCCGCAGCCAGGACCGGGCCCAGTTGAGGCCGGTGCGGTACACCCAACCACTGGGATTGGCGTAGGTCTGAACCGCCGACCATCGCTGGTATGCCCTGGCCATGGCCTCATCGGCGGCCTCGTAGCCGAGTTGGTGGTCACCGAGCGTGAAGGCGAGAGCCGCACCGACCCGCTGACGATGCTCTTGATAGAACGGGCCGAAGTCGAGGATAACGGTTGCGTCCCCGAGGCTGTCCACCGAACCGACGTCGTCGTCGATGACGACTGACTCCCGAGAGTCGGGCATGAGCGGAAACCTTCCTCCGGCAGCGATGGCCGGTTTATACATCATGGCCGCTAAACGTCGAACTCGACCGTTCGGTTCCCTCCCCTCGGAAAAAATGTGCTGAAATCCCTGACGCCGTACCACCCGGCGTCCCGGGTCAGCGGAGCTGGAACCCGAGGCCGAGTTCGTCGTCGGGTTCGAGCACGAAGGTGTGATAGCCACTCAGCGAGGCCCGGCCGCCGATCTGGGTCACCACCCCGTCGGCACCCGTCGAAACGACCCGACCGGCGAACAGGCCGCCGGCGATGCCTCGATGGGACAGGATCTCGCCGACATCGAGCGCTCCCTGGTGATGGAGCACGGCCAGGCGGGCCGACGTGCCCGAGCCGCAGGGTGAGCGGTCGACCTCGCCGTCGGCGAACACGGTGATGTTGCGCTGCCGAAGCGCCGCGCCGGCGACACCCGCGGCCGGGTCGTCGTCGAAGAAGATCACCCCGTAGAGGCCCGACAGGCGCTCATCGGTGGGATGCACCGTGGCCGGATGCCCGACCAAGGCCGCCTTGATGGCCCGGCCGAGGCGCACGAAGTCGTCGACATGGACAGGCTCCACCGCCAGACCGACGTCGGAGGCCGCCAACACGGCGTAGTGTGCCCCTCCGTAGGCGACGGCGACCTCGACCTCCGTGCCGTCGTCGAGGCGAACGGCAACGTCGTCGGCCCGGACAGCGGCGGCCACGTTGGTGAAGCGCACCTCACCGACCCGCCCGTCGACCAGGTCGGCCTCGACCGCAAGGCGGCCGGACGGCACATCGAGCTTGAATCGGGTGACCTCAGCGCCCGCCGGAACGGCGACCACCCCGTTGTCGATCGCCCAGGTCGCGCCGGCGATGGTGCCGTGACCACACGCCGTCGAGAAGCCGTCCTTGTGGAAGAACACCATGCCGAACTCGGCGGTGTCGTCATCCGGCGCGGTCACGAAGCAGCCGTACATGTCGGCGTGACCTCGTGGCTCGTTCACGAGAAATCGGCGCACGTGGTCGAGCCGGTGGATGGCGTCGGACCGTTTGTCGAGCACCGTTTCGCCCGACAGTGGCGCGACCCCGCCGACCACGATCCGGTACGGCTCACCGGCGGTGTGGTAGTCGACCGTACTGACGGTGAGGCGCCGGGGAACGGGGGGCCCGCCGCCGCTGACTGCTTGATCCATAGGTTGGGACCTTACTGCAACGACGATCTACCCTCGACCTCATGGCCGCCGACGTTCTGTTCCTCCATCCCGGGGCGATGGGAGCGCGGCTCGCGGGCTCGTGTCGAGGCGCCGGGCGAAGACTCTGGTTGCCCGACAGTCGCTCCGACGCCACGACGGCGAGAGCCGAACGTGAGGGTCTGGAGGCGGTCGAGACACTCGGGGCTGCGGTGGCTCGAGCCGACATCGTCGTGTCGATCTGTCCTCCGTCGGCCGCCGACTCGGTCGCCGATCACGTGGCCTCCGCCGGCTTCGATGGTGTCTACGTCGATGCGAACGCCATCGCCCCGACGAAGGCCCGCCGGATCGGTCGACGGTTCGACCGGTTCATTGACGGAGGGATCATCGGACCGCCACCGACCGAACCGGGCACAACCCGCCTCTACCTCTCCGGCCGCGGCGACGACCCTCACGACGTCGCCGCCCTGTGGTCGGGGTCCGAGCTCGACGCCCGGGTGATCGACGGTGACATCGGCGCCGCCTCGGCACTCAAGATGACCTACGCAGCCTGGACCAAGGGATCGGCGGCGCTGCTGGCCACCATCGTCGCCGGGGCCGACGCCATGGGCGTCGGCGACGACCTCGAACGGGAGTGGGACCTGTCCCAGCCCGGCCTCGGCGAGCGGGTGCAACGCACCGCCGCCGCTGTCGGCCCCAAGGCGTGGCGGTTCACCGGCGAGATGACCGAGATCGCGTCGACGTTCGCCGACATCGGACTTCCCGCCGGATTCTGGACCGCGGCGGCCGAGACTTACGGGCGTTTGGCCCCGCTGAAGGAGGTCGACGAGTCGACGGTCGACGCCCTCGTCGAACTGCTGCGCTCCGAATCATCATGACGAAGCCACCGACCAAGGTCCTCGAGCGGCAAGGGCTTGCAGTAGAGGTAGCCCTGCACCCAGGTCACGCCGCACGCGGTCAGCTCCCGATGGACCTCGGGGTGCTCGACGCCCTTGGCCACCGGCGTCACACCCAGCGTTCGACAGAGCCCGACCAGCGCCTCCAGATGCCGCTTCGGGCGTTCGCCGGTCGCGACCTGGGCGACGAAGTCGCCGCTCAACTTCACTGCGGTGATGGGCAGCTCGAGTAGAGGGCTGACCGACAGCCGATCCTGCCCGAAGTCGTCGACAATGAGACCGATGCCGAGCTCGGCCATCCGTCGCAGGCTGTGAAGGACATCGTCGGCCAGCCACACGGCGTCCGAGTCGGTCAGTTCGATGAGAATGCGTGACGGCTCGATTCGACCGTCGGCGATCATTGTCCGGAGATCACCGACGAAGGTCTCGTCGAGCAACTGCCGAGCGGAGACGTTGAGCGAGACTCGGAGCCGCGACAGGGCCGGGTTGACAGCCAGGACGTCGAGCAGGGACGCCATCTCGTCGAGCATCCGCAACGAGAGTTGAGCCAGGAGACCCTGATCGCGCAGGGAGGGGAGAAAGTCGCCGGGCAGCTCGACCGATCCCGACGGACGGTGCCAGCGGGCGAGCAGTTCGATCGCCATCGGCCGGCCGGTGGCCACGTCGATGACGGGCTGACCCCAAGCCCGAAACTCCTTGCGGGCGAGTGCCTCACTGATCGCCGCGGCCAGTTCGGCCTCGTCGGCCACCTTCGATTTCAGATCGTCGTCGAACCGGACGGACTGGCTTCGACCTTCGCGCTTGGCGAGGTAGAGGGCATGGTCGGCCTGCCGCTGCAGGTCCTCGACATCGACTTCCGCATCGTCGGCGGAAACGGCCACGCCGACGCTGGCGGAGATGGAGATCTCGTGTTCCCGTACGGAGAACGGTTTCCCGAGCTCGTCGATGATGCGTTGGGCCACCGCGTCGTGGGCGGCCTCGTCGTCCGGCGAATCGGAGAGAACGAGGAACTCGTCGCCTCCGAGTCGAGCCACCACATCTTCCCTGCGGGCCACACGACGAATTCGTTCGGCGACCGCCACCAGCAGCTCGTCCCCGACGGCGTGGCCGAAGCGGTCGTTGACGGCCTTGAAGTGATCGAGATCGACGAAGAACGCCGTCGTTCGGTGACCCGTCGAATCCGAGTCGAACGCCTTGAGGGCGGAGCGGTTCAGCAGACCGGTCAACGGGTCCTGACCGGCCGCCCGTTCTGCGGCGGCAGCGTCGTGTTTGGCCTGTCCACGCAGAAGGACGACCTCGAGCAGCATCCCCGACGTTTCGTGCAGGTTCTTGATCATGAACGCCGCATAGGCGGTCAGGCAGACGGCCAGCATCCCATGTCCGGTGGCCACGAAACCCGATACGGCCACGACCGCCATGGGAACGAACGTCCAGGCCCCCTGGCCGGTGACGGCGGCCCGACCGGCAACCGCACCGGCCGACATCGCCATGAGGAGTGCCACGATCATCATGCGAGTCGTACCGACGTCCAGCGAGGCCGATCCGACCCAGACCAGCGATCCGAGCACCAGTCCCGCGGAGGCGGCACAGAGGTTGATGGACCACGGCGAGCCGTGACGATCGACGGGGCGGTGGAACCGCTCGCCACCGACAACCGCAACCATCGCCGCTCCGCTCACAACGAGCGCCACGGCCCAGGGGACCAGACGCCACCGTGAAACGCTGTGCCAGAGGAGCACGCACGTGGAGACGGCGGCGAGAACGGTGCCGATCAAGGCGGTGACCCCGCGGTCACGAAGCAGGTACTCCTCGACGGAAGCCTGAGCCTCGGCCGGTATCGACGAGGCTCCCGCCGATCGACGACCGACACGATTGATCACCTTGTCGTGATCGTCCACTCGACGGATGTTCTTGACCGCGTGCCTGTGAATTTCGGGTGGACAACCGGTGGATGAACAGAGAAATTTTGGGGGTATCGAAGAAATCCGGTGGACAACCCTGGGGATTTCGAAAAAGCCCTTGACCCCTCTGTGGCGCTGGTGCAATGATGCAAATCACTCAGTCACCGGCTGGTGATCCGAGGGGGAAACGGAAGTCGAGATCCGGGCAACCGGAACGAAACGGACGTCGAACCCAAATCGGTGAAACAGCCCGGCTGGGAGAAGCAGATCCGCTGGTAGGTGCGGTAGTCAGATGGGCTTCGGCCCACCCGATCACCACACAAACCTCGTCGGTTCCGCTCCAGGTCCCAACCTGCAACGCCGCTCTTCGGAGCAGCGGGGCACGGGACCACCTCGAACGAAGCGGCTCCTCGGAGCGGCGGAGTGCGAGGGCAGCTCGATCGATGTGTTCCTCGGAGCACGGAGAGCGGGGGGAGCCGAACAGACGGTCGGATACCACTCCGGTCCTCGGACCGGGGTGGTCGAACCAAACCGGCTTTCGGGCCGGGGCGGTCGAAGCCCACCGCCAACCTTCGGGTCGGCATCGGGCACCCGAAATGGAAACTGCCCGCCGGGCCTTGGCTCGACGGGCAGTGGAAAACTATCGAAACTCACAGTACACCTGAGAAGATCGATAGTGGTGGATCCTGCTTCGAACCTACGACGCCTCCGGGAGTCAACGTAAGTTGACCTCCGGGGGCGTCGCTCCTTTTTGCCCCGGGCATTGATCGCGGCGTGGGGGCCGCTGCAACGCCGTTCCCGGTCTGGGTGCAGTGAATTCGACCCGGAAATGGCTACAGGTTTTCCCTCCTTCCCGCCGATAGGGCACTGGTCCGTCGACAACGAAGGAGCCAGATGCGCAAGCATATTGTCCGTCCCCTGGCCGTACTGGCCGCCGTGGCAATGGTGGCCATCACCGCCTCAGCGGCGGGAGCCCAGAGACCCGACCAACCACCGGGACTCGCCAACCTCGACGTCCCGGCCCCGAACGCGGTGACGGGCTACGACCGCGGTCAGGCCGCCGTGAACAAGCTCGGCGACCGAATCGCGGCCGTGGCCGCCGGGTACGGCCTGAGCGCCGCCGAACTTCGAGCGTCGCTGCTGTCGGATCCGACACTGACGGTCGACGACCATCTCGAAGTGGCCTACTTCGACGTCCTCGCTCCCGGCGAGGTTGCCGCCGACGGCACCGCGGGAGCAACGACGGCGTCCGCCACGTCCACCGACGGGCCACAGTTCCAGCTGGCCAGCCTGCCCGGCGCGGCCAAGACCATCTACCTCGACTTCGACGGACACACCTCGTCCGGCACAACCTGGAACAACGGCAACACCATCGTGTCGCCGCCGTACAACCGCCCCGGCGACAACCCCGACACCTGGTCGGCCGAGGAGCTCCGGATCATCGAGGATTCCTGGAAGGTGGTGGCCGAGGACTTCGCCCCGTGGAACGTCAACGTGACCACCATCGACCCCGGCGTCGAGGCCCTTCGCCACAGCGGCGGCGGTGACACCCAGTGGGGTGTCCGGGTCGTGATGACGGCCGACACCTGGGCCAACTGCGGTTGTGGAGGCCACGCCTACGTCGGGTCGTTCGACGACAACCTCGATGAGCCCGTCTTCGTCTACAACACCTCGTTCGTCGGCGTGTCCGAGGCCATCACCCACGAGGTCGGCCACTCGATGCTGTTGGCCCATGACGGCACCGGGAGCGGCGCCGGCTACTACACGGGCCATGGCTCCGGCGAGACGTCGTGGGCCCCGATCATGGGCGTCGCCTACTACGTGAACATCGGCCAGTGGAGCCGACAGGAGTACTACGACGCCAACAACTACACCACCTCGGCCAACTACGGCAACGGACCGGACGACGTCGCCATCATCTCGTCGCTCTCCAACGGCAACGGGTTCGGCGTGAAGACCGACGATCACGGTGACACCGCGGCCACGGCCACGGCTCTGGTCGGTGACACCCCCTCGGTCAGCGGCCTGATCAGCACCGCCGGCGACGTCGACGTGTTCAGTTTCAGCACCGCCGGCGGCACCGCCACGTTCGCCGCCGATCCGGCAGCACTGGCCCCCAACCTCGACATCGAGATCCGGGTACGCGACT
>Ga0224510_10002076_pt1 | contig 12403 bp, 4 predicted proteins | sample SF_May12_sed_USG_FD_170161 | JGI IMG/M metagenome (GOLD analysis project Ga0224510, IMG submission 170161) | Sediment microbial communities from San Francisco Bay, California, United States - SF_May12_sed_USGS_4_1 | ecosystem: Environmental > Aquatic > Marine > Sediment | place: USA: California... | reverse complement strand
TATTGAAGTTGCATCCCTTGTTTATATATAATTATGTATATGTAGGTTCAAAAACGATATTTTTCCCTGTGATTGTGAGATATGACTGCGTTTTTAAACAATAATTGTTTCGCGATACTGCAGTGTAAAATAACACTTTCGGCTCAGGTCCAACAGTGATATTACCTTTTGACCCACTTATTGAGAATGCCAGTCTAAAATTGAGTAGGGCTGATAGAATATTACAGGGCATTTAAATTAAAGTTATGTAATAAATGTTTTATTTGCACTTTACTTCTTAATCAAAGGTATTTCGATACATATGCGCGTTAAACTTAGACTCCGTCAGCCCTTTCTTTTGACCAAAAAAATGGCGCCAATATGTTAAAATGAATATAACATCGGATATTATTTGTAAAAGTACAACAAATTGTCCTTATACTCACACTGTCATATGAACTGAACATTTAAGGGTGATTAAATGTTAAACAAGGATAAAATATCTCCAAAATTATAGTTTGCAGTATCTATTAGTGTTTACATCCATAACACATGTTCTATATTGGTGACGAACATAGCAATCCAAATCACCAACAATAGTTTAGTGTTATTTTATTTAAATGAATAATTACAACATTTTCATATTGTTTCAATGACCTCGTAAATTACCATCACGAGGCTTTTAATGTGGTCTATAAACATAACATTAGATTTTCGCTTAACAACAACATCATTTGTCTTAATCGATTTAGATCCGTTCTGGTGTTTCTTCTAATAAGACAAAATGATGAATAAGAAACCTTATGTGTGTTGGAAATCATTTGAAACAGCATTATGGTTTTGTTTTATTGCAAAGGCTGTTTCATATTCGTTAATCAAGAAAGACGGTTTCATCAAATTTTCTTTAAGAAAACTATGTGTTCAGAATGCTGAACAATTACGATTCAGACGAAATCGTGTTATTTGTCAAATGCAAATTTAAGAATTTCGGACTACAAAATCGACAAAATTTCATTGCACAAAATACAAGTGTATTCATTGTGTGTTTAAAACGCATCATTGCATCATTGAATTTAATAACACAAACATAAAAAAGATAACGAATACATTAATTAAATGATTATGTTACATATCTGACATTTATCTAAAACAAACCCGTTCCAAACCTTCTCTCGCACGTATCAGGAAGTCAATACGTTCTGAAGCTTACTGGCTATCTAATTAATTATGTAATACAAACGGAATAGTATGTTAGCATGTTGATCCGACGATTTGTATCACTTCGAGTTGCATGTGTAAAGTCGTATCACGTGACACCGAAGGTCAGAACAAATCCATGATTATGATTTATGTCCGTTTATGGTGTTTCTTTCCAAGTATATTTCTTATTTTATTGTTTAGTAAGTGGAGAATAAATGCTGTGTTTATCTTTAAGGTATTTAATATTGAGTTCGACATAACTGTTAAAGGCTTTAATATTAATATATTTTTGTGGATGTTGCTTTTATGTTAGAATAATCATGTTGGTTCAAATCTCGAGCGAAGAGAAAGAAAATGTGAATTGGTTTCCTGTTTTGTGGCATAAGACTACTTTCCTTGCCGGCGGTTGAGGGAAGTAGGCGCCGGTTGCGCTTTCTCGGACCCGCTAGAGATAGAGTATAATAACCTTATTCGGAAATTAGAGGACTCCATGCACTATCAATTGAAGATATGTTCCTGCACGACAAATTTCGTTTACACCCCTTCTTTTTGTGTATTAGTCATCTCAAATTGGTAAATCCGTTACAAGATCTGACACACACCATTACCAGTCGACCTCGATAACGACTCTGGAAATTGTGTGACCCATAGCCTATTGGGTGTTTCCATATGTGTATACAGGATGTCAAAAACATTGACATACTTTTATAAATATACATCACCAGAGGTAATGTTAACCTAATTTACAGCCACGAGGGCATGAGGCAAGGAATCATGCACGTCAATATTTCAATAAAACCCACATTTGTGTTATCGATTAAGCGTCAGGGCGACTTTTTGTTTTACAAATTGCATCACGTGACCTTGTTACCACCAAATGATGGTAGGACACTCAGGTAATTGTGCGACATTTCCTCCGGAGATTGGCATGACTTATGAAGGATGACAAAATCGGCGTTCTCCTGACGATAACGTCTCGCCTACACCACAAGAAAATGCCAAGTGCTCTCTGCCTTAAATCCCCGATAAAATGCATTACTCACTCACTTATCTTAACAATGTGTCTGCGATTTTATGCACAGATGTAACCAAAAACCATTTGCAGAGTGTTTGTGATAAGATGTAACTTACTTCGTCAAGTAAGAAGTATTGTTAAGACATCTGTCATTTAATTTCTGTATGCACGTCTACATCGTTTATTTAGGAGGGAAAGAAAATATTCATCGAAGATATTTAATACCACCTTGTGCTGTAATTATGCTAGAATATGCAAATCGAAGTCTCAGCAAGGATTCTTTGAATATTAAACGCGCTAGAGTTGCGTATGGCGCCTGGAGGAGACGCTGTATATACACGATGTCATTATTTCATCGTTTATCGTAATTTTAAAAGTATTTTTGGCTAAGTCTGGTTCGGCTGGCTTTCCTAGCTATTCATGTCAGTCGCCTGCGGAGGCTAAGTTACGTTAGTTCTAGTAATAAAAAACTGATTAGGGAGACAGACCTCTGTGATATAACTGTGTTTTAAATTGCGCAAAATCAATCAATCAATCAATCAATCAATCAATCAATCAATCAATCAATCAATCAATCAATCAATCAATCAATCAATCAATCAATCAATCAATCAATCAATCAATCAATCAATCAATCGGAATTGAAATAGCTAAATAACACGGAAACACGGTTGTTTCTAGAACTAGGAGTGTATCCAGACTGTGTTATAAATTCCACTTTCACTTACAATATTCAATGTCTATTAAAAGGGGGAAATGACGGACTGTTTAATCTAACGGCTTCATTAAACCGAAGTGTGTGGTATATTCAATACAATGTATCAAGTATCATAAGAAAAACAAAACATTGTAATGCATAGAATACATAAACTTGCGTTGGGGGATTTGTTTTACTCTGAGGGATGGGGATTTATTTTTCTCTGAGCATTTAAAAAATTAACACCAAATCATCACAAGTAAACCTTCATTTTCAAATGTTTATTGACTAAAAGGGTGTTAAAACATGCTAATAATCTTAGAAAACGACCGCATCAGTTTTAATGGAAAATTTAGCGTTACCCTTTGATTAACAACACATGCCTAATCTCAATTTAGTGCGTTTTCAACTTTATACGTCTATCACGATTTTACACATTCCTTGTATCAGAAACCAGAGAGTCATTCGTATGTCTTTGTCTTGTAAACGGGAGTATTGAGTAGATTATTTATAATATGTTAACATGTAGTCAATAAAACAAATAATACACCGTACAACATTTAAAGGTTACACATATCCTTTATGCGTAAAACAAAGCCTGTTTATCAACTCAACTAGTAACTTAAAGCTGCTTGACTTAAGCTAGAGGCTAAAACACATTACCAGTACATTCATAACAATTTTTTAAAGCTTCAATTAAATCGAGGCTGCTTTTTTCACCATTCAAGCTATGCTTGCTTTCATTTTTCTCAGATTAATGTTCACCATCTACACTCCTTTTTGCAACGAATACTACACACAAAAGTAAATTTAAAGAATTTATGGTTGTTTAAAAAATATTAAATGTAGAAAGAGGAGACACATTTTAAGAATTTTAATATTACAACCGATTACTTTATTTACAACAATACTTTTGAATTAATATATACCAGTACCTTTAAACAATAAACAATGCTACGTATAAAAGATCATACGTTTTAAATAGAACAAGTTCGTGTTTCAACTTGTTGCATATATGTATAAAGAAATACAAATATAACATAGCAACTGAGAAATACAATAACATCGAAACAATAATTCAGTACAGATAGATGTTCATCAAATTTACATGGCTGTACACCGTTAACTAATGTTCAGTTGATTTATATTTACTAATAAGCTAAAATACTTAAATTTTAAATAATGTGTTTAACTTCTTAACCTGTTAATCGCACACCGCTTCTGTTTCCCCATTATGTTGCTGTAGATCTACATTCCAAATCAAACAATTTTTAAGCATACATGTTTGTAAAACAACAATTACTACGTTACTACGTTGAGAGTCCTAAACAGGATGTCGGCCACCATGGTGATGTCATGCTGCGTATGCGCAATAAGCGCACACGAACGTCATGCTTGTGGCATCGTCGTTTACTATGTTCATTGTGTGGTAGGATATGCGACACTTGCCATTTTACACGAAAAAACTCAATTGCATAAGTGTTAAAGTAGCTAGAGCACAGAAAATTTGGTTGCTCTTGTGGCTTTAATGATTGTTTGTTAGATTGAACACCTTTTTTGAAGTTATTTTTTTAAACCTGATCGTCCTATGATGGCGGTCATCGAATTTACTGATATCAGATTCTGTCCTGGACACTTAGCGAACCAAACCCAGACCCGCCAAAAATTCAATTTTTTGTTACATGTATATTGTAAAAAATTTTGATTGTGATCAATAGAAAAATGTTTCAGCTTGTGATAGACGAAAACCGGATGGTTGTAATCCAAAAAATGACTTTGATAGAGACTTTTTTGTGGGGGCACTATGTATACCGTTCATATTGAAGTTGCATCCCTTGTTTATATATAATTATGTATATGTAGGTTCAAAAACGATATTTTTCCCTGTGATTGTGAGATATGACTGCGTTTTTAAACAATAATTGTTTCGCGATACTGCAGTGTATTAGGTAAAATGACAAACATGAATATTATTCACAACTTACTAAAAGCATATATCACACACAAAACAAATAAGACAGAAATCTGAATGCAAAAACACGGAAAACTACACACAAACAACAACAAGTACTGATCAAAATTTAATGAATTAAGCGTGCGAAATGTCTTAGATGTAGATGTTCTGTAAAGTTAAAGCACTGTAAATCTACTAGTCTTCCAAGTATTTACAAGTATACTTATGAATCACAAGGATTTAGTATATCAACATAACAATAGCGTCCAACTGGCATTCTTTCCATATAATATGTATAATTCGCGCATATACACTTTGAAAATGCACTTAATATTTTGCCATCGATTAGTGTTTACAGAAGCGATTACTATGCTTTTATTCTAATTTTGTCGCGTACTTGGTGCCGGAAAGGGTGTTAGAAAATCGCCTGTAGAAATCTCAATTCTGTGCCATTGGTTTTCAGTTTCAGTTTAAGCCGACATTCTTTGGCGCCGACCACAAACTTGTAAAGTTCGGCAAATTGCGGAAAACTAACACCATGCACTAGTATTTACGATCTCGTTTGGAAGCGTCTGTCGATCATGCTGCCAAGCTATCACAGCGATTTGATTTCATCGAACGTTTGTCAATGACGGTGACCAATAAAAAGCATCGCCTTACCAGAGTTGTATATAGGTCTCTGGCCTTATAAAATATACTATTGAATTTTTGAAAACCCTACTAATATTTCAAAATTATATCGCTTTTTCGGCGCCGACAGGGACGAAAATCTGGAGTTAGAGGTCCCTTGGCGGTTTGTTTTACGAGCGTTTAATGTAATTCTATGGCATCGACAATTGTGAGCCTATAAAATACAGTGCAATGACCGTAAACACAAACACACTTTGCTATTGTCTATTTAAGAGCTCATCTATTGCTTGTTTGAAGACAAAAAATGTTTCGTTTACAAAGGTTTTGTTTTTAATGTGAAAAACACGTAGTCGCTCAGAATGTTCATAGTAAAAGCAATATAATATAATGACACTGTTTTATTCTAGTTATCTGTTTCATTCAAGAATAAAGCAGATTCTAATAGAAACATACGCCCACTTATAGGATTGTATTCATCTGCTGTGGTTTGGATTGGCACATAGCCAGGCTTATGTAAGATAATGTACTAACACTGGCTGTAAGTATTGAACGTTAATACAATGTCGCGCTAAACCCTTGGAGTGGCATTTCTCATCGTAGAAAATCAGTTCCTGACAATGACAGAACGTGTGGCGGTTACGACATCCTATACGTGACATTTAAGACGAAGACGGTAATATTATCCACCTACTACACTTCCGGAGGATGGGGAGTGTGGGGACAGGATGTTGGGTTCCGAGATCCGTGCACGCGCTCTGTAATCCGGCATCTTTACACACCGACATAAAAACGCATATCCTGAGCAAAAACTGATTTTGATGCAGTAAAAGTAAACAGCTTCGTTGATACTAAAGAATTATAATCCATTTGATTTTGCACACTCTGAAGGGCGTTTTTCCATTCTAGTCTATGGGGAATGTTGAGTATTTGGCAGGCGGCGGATTTCACGGATACGTGTATTAGACAAATGGCAAAATCATAACAGAAGTAAAATATGTAAGTTTCCGCTCTACCTATTACTAGTTATATAACCTAAGGAAGTATAAAGTTAGTTACAATAAACATATTTACTGTACCGCACGTGATATAATTACTCTGTTGAATATGTGTCGTCAGAGGGCAATAACGTTCGATTATTTCATGGCAATGTTACCTTTATGCGCGAAATGTCGCCCTCCCGTGATTTATTTACTATGTAATCGATTGTGATGTCAGAAGACAACAATTTTACTGTCTCCTGGCAATGTCACCCTCAAGTGTGCCCTGTCGTCCTGTGACACTGCATGTCCTGGCAATGTCTCCTTAAATGTGCCATGTCGTCCTGTGACACTGTTTGTCCTGGCAATGTCTCCTCAAATGTGCCATGTCGTCCGGTGACACTGTTTGTCCTGGCAATGTAATCCTCAAATGTGCCATGTCGTCCTGTGACACTGTTTGTCCTGGCAATGTCACCCTCAAATGTGCCATGTCGTCCTGTGACACTGTTTGTCCTGGCAATGTCACCCTCAAATGTGCCATGTCGTCCTGTGACACTGTTTGTCCTGGCAATGTCAACCTCAAACGTGCCATGTAGTCCTGTGACACTGTATGTCCTAGCAATGTCCTCTCAAATGTGCCATGTCGTCCTGTGACACTGTACGTCCTGGCAATGTAATCCTCAAATGTGCCATGTCGTCATACACTGTATGTCTTGACAATCTCACCCTCAAATGTGCCATGCCGTCCTGTGACACTGTATGTCTTGGCAATGTCAACATCAAATATGCCATGTCGTCCTGGACACTGCATGTCCTTGCAATGTCACCCTCAAATATGCCATGTCGTCCTGTGACACTGTATGTCCTGGCAATGTCAACCTCAAATGTGTTATGTCGTCCTGTGACACTGTATGTCCTGGCAATGTCCCCTCAAATGTGCTTTGCCGTCCTATGACACTGTATGTCCTGGCAATGTCCCCTCAAATGTGCCATGCCGTCCTGTGACACTGTTTATCCTGGCAATGTCACTCTCAAATGTGCCATGCCGACCTGTGACACTGTATGTCCTGACAATGTCACCCTCAAATGTGCAATGTCGTCATACACTGTATGTGTACGCACACATTAGTTAGTGTGAGTAGACGCATTGTTTACATGTTCTCGCTTACAAAGAACAATATCATATAAACCTCGCTATTAAGACCACCATTGGTACCGAGTCAAAGTGGTCTTAATAGTGAGGTGGTCTGATTACTGAGGTTTGTCCTAAATTGCCTAATTGACATGTTGTTCGCAGATTATCACAATTGCCCTTGACCCCGCCGTAAAGCGTTCTTTGTTACATGTGGTAAATCGTTCAAGGTATATTCGTACCCAGCTTTGCTCGAGGCAATAAGAATTAGTGGTCGCAATAACGAGGTTAATTTGGACAGAAACGTCATAAGTTTGCCCCGGGCAACTGGTCGTAATGCCGGATTAGCGAGGTGGTCGTATTAGTATAAATGCGGCCATTAAAAAATATATAGCTTCAAAAAGAGCTGCTTGGGTCGTTATAATACGTGTCTGAACTGACATTTTGGGTCCAATTGACTATTTAAGCGATATAGAGAATTTGGTATCGTTTGAAAGGGCTATATAAGGGTATCGTTTGAAAGGGCTATGTTTGAAGATTAGAGTTTCAAATACAGAACGAAAATATTCATATTATTTATGTCAAGATCTCCGCATTGAAATACATTCCTGCAGCCCAATTAACAGTATATATGCCAAAAAGGGCAATACATTTTTATCAATACATTTGGGATGAATTTAATAAGATAATTTTGCAAATATATGATATATTAATTTAATATGTAAAGTATTTTGACACTGAAACGCTTTTTACAGTTCTTGTGTGCCGGTGAAATCCTCTATAAAACCATAATAACTTGATGCGTTATTTTGAGGTCACTTTAATAAACGACGTTATTTCGTCTATTGGACCCAAATTCGCAGACTGTGACACATATAATACATATAACACTGTTCACATGCAACAACTGTGCTTTCAGAAACCTCTTAAAGAAGATAAAAACATGCCATTTCAAAGCCAAACTCTTCCCTAGAAACCTTTTATTTAACAACATTTACATAATTATTCAGATTCGGGATACATTTTATAGGTATATTATACAGTCGACATACATGCAAAGCTAAGCAATCTAAAACGGCCAACGTAAATCTTACGAGGTCAATACCCTATCAGCTTATGTTCGGTCTAATATATCTAAATAATTAACATTATTCTTGTTTTTACTTTTTGTTCACTTTGATGAGCAACAGCGAACAATAATAAGCAAACACCTTCTTGTGAATATAAATAAACAGTTAACATTATCATTGCGTTTAATGTTTAATTACTGTTTAATAATCACGTGACTATTTTTAAACATTGTTAGTCGCAGTTGCCTTATTGCGCTCGAACTTCGAAACGTGTTATGCTAGCACAGCGTGACAGTTACTCAATTTTACCTCGCGAACGTATACCATAATACACAGCTGGAAAAGCACATACACGAAACATTCGTTTATACCTCTTATTTGTGTTGAAATTGAGGGTTATGTTGACGTTGAGGGCTATGTTGACAATTTGGTTTACAAATAGTTTAATTCGGTAACGATACCGATATCACGTGACCTCATATCTAACAATGATGGTAACGTCTCCGGTTTGTGCGTGACATTTTCCTCAGCGTATTAGCATGTGCTAATGCAGTTTAACAATATTTATGTGGGGATGATGCTTTGCCTGGTGTATTTTGTACTTCATTCTTACCATGAAGACTTGACACAAAGGCAATGTTTCTATGATCAGTTCTGAAGAGTTGTTCTAAGGATGATATCGACTATGTTGTACAAATTGACATTTCTCTCTGGGCTCTGACATGCACTGAAGGATGATAGAACATAATTGCATGTGCGGGGGTGATGTGTTGCCTTCACCACAAGAACATGTCGCATGCTATCCCACCCACTAGAAAAGGTATCATGTCGCTTGTAAACAATGTGTCCGTGGTGTTATGCACACATAGCCAGAAGCTATTTCCTGAACCTTTCCCTTGTAATAATTTACGTTACAAATTTGTTTAGTATGAACAATTCATTGTTATATAATTTATGCGTTTCGTTTGCAACCCCTCCAATCACTGGAACAGTAACACACGTGCTTCGTGTTAAAAATGTTCCCGTGCATCTTCCGGTACTGTTCCCGGGATGGAAGTATGGGTCGAAACTGTGAGGTTTTATTTAATTTTCATTTTTTTTTTAAATTTAAGCTTTTTCTTTAAAAGGGGAGTATGTAGTTCGATAGCGATAGATATATTTGTATAATAAATCGAAACAGCAAGTTAACATGATAATGGTATGATAATGGTATTGCCCAGAAAGCATATCCTCATTCTATGTAATCAAGCAAACTTTACAGAACACTGAATCCTGGTCTGTTTTGTCTTCTGACGTTTTTGTTTCTGTCTTCTTTGGTGGTTGGTATTTTCATCATCCCTTTCCCTCTATATAGCCTTTGCTGATGTATGAGCAGGGTTTGAACACAAGGGTTAACTGTATTACTTTCGTTTTGGTCTCATGCCCTGCAACATTTAAATAAAGGAAATTAAACATTCCTGTACAATCAACTCAAATTAAGTTTAGTTCACACAATAAATGGTTGTTTGCAAATGTTCACACTTAAAGGTCATTGTAATATGAAATTATACATGTGGTATATTCTAAGATTATATATTCAGTTTTGTGAAGACGGCTGCGTGTGTTTGGATCGGCCTCTTATTTTGTGATTTACCTTTATAATTAATAAATTATTAGTGATTGATAATCACTCTAATTTTAATCATGTGTTGCTCTATTTTCATTAACAAAATGATTCCATAACATTTCTTTAACATTGACAAACATGTTTACACACAATACATACATTAAACATGCAATTATAGACCTTTATGTCTGATTTTCCTGTCAATTTTAGTTAAAAGTGTGTACAACTATACAAAGAAATGAGTAAAAACTAAAATAATAATGTCTGGTGCTTACAACATCTTCATGTACAATATTTCATCATTGTGAGACACTCCTCTAGTTGATCCCTTAATGGTTCCATAACCTCATCATATTATTTTGGTTGAAAATGCACGTTTCTGCCATGACAATTTTGCATTTCGGGCGTTTTACTAGTAAAACAATACAATTAACTCCTAATATATAAATATGTATTTCTTACCTTTACTTTCAAAGATAAGTGTAACTTTTAAAAGTTTCAAGAACTAATCTTCCATCTGCAGCAAAAAATCACTCGTCGTCTGAACTCTTATATCAAGCGTGCACGTGACTTTGTACGCTGCCGTACAAAGCTTTTTTTCTAGAAATGTCAGACAATTAGTTAGAATTAAGCATGCAAAGCATTGGTACAAATGTTTACATACTTACATACAAAATGTTTAAAATTCTTAAAAATTGTTTAGAAATTGTATACGGATCCGTTATTAGTCGTGATTCCCTATAGGTTTATCAACTGTTCGATTAGGCTTACAGTAGATAGCCTTAAATACACTTTTGGAAGTCCGAATTCTTGATTGACGGCGTAGTGTAGGGGTCAGCGCGGTGGACATTAATTCATCGCCTGCCGTCTTGCACGGGGTCGAAACCGCTCGTATCCATTTTTTTTTACATAATTGTGATGTACTCTAAAGCAATGCCAGTAATATTTATTTTGTCGCGCTCGAACCTCGACCTGTCATATGCTAGTCAATCGACTGAGTAACCCATCATGCATTTTAAGCACCTGCATTTGTCTCGTATACCATACGATATACCATAACAGCCGATAGGACTCCAGACAAAACCACATAATTAAATATTCGCTTAGACCTCTTATTTGTGATAAAGATTAAAGGATAGATTGACAATTTGGTTTACAAATGGTGCCGCTACGGATATCACGTGACCTCATTTTCTGACAATGATGGTACAGACTCCGGTAATTGTGCGGCATTTTCCCCTGGGGATGAGCATGAGCTATTAAATGCAGGACGACAGCCTCATTGAATGTGAGACATGCACTGCCTACACGATGTAATAGAACTACTTGTATTGATATAATCATATAATATGCTTATCCAATACATGTCATGGTTACATGATAATAAATCATGATTAATTATCCCCCCTGAAGCTGCTGCACGCGATAATGCAAATTTGAAGATTTTTCAGAGAGAGACTTATTTATATACTGAATTAAATGTACTTATTACACACAGAGCTGCATCATTTTGACTGTGACATATAGTATTTATTAAGAAATGTCGTATATTATTCACCTGGACAAACGCAGTTGATTTTTCTAGATCAAATATGATGTGATCAAGTCCTTGGCAAACCGCGAAGGAAAGCAATTTCATAAGTTATCTTATAACCTTAAGGGTCACACTTATTTCTTGGAAAAAGTAACACAGTGTTAAAACGCTCGCCTCGCGTTTATGCCACCAAGGGATAAATTCCCAGCACGTATCTTTTTCTTTATTTCTTTTTTCCCCTTTTTTCTAGGATAAGTTTATTGTATAGATACAGTTTTGTACTAATTTCCACACAAAAATCACTTTAACATTTCGACACATTGTTTTTTATGCTCAAATAGCGTACGGAATATTGGATTAAGAGTTAGGATTGACTAATTGTTTAACAAGTTAGGTAATCCATGAGGATAACTACTAGAAAATTGCGTGACATTGTTGTCAGACACCGATGGTAACTTGCATAATTGTGCGACGTTTACTCTGGGTCATGTGCTATGTATAAGTTGTTGCCTAAATCAGCACGGAATAGGATTTTCATTTGAAACCCTAATGCCAGAAAACTTCATGTCACAATGCTGATAATTGCGTGGCTGTATGCTGATAAGCCCA
>Ga0224510_10002075_pt1 | contig 12405 bp, 13 predicted proteins | sample SF_May12_sed_USG_FD_170161 | JGI IMG/M metagenome (GOLD analysis project Ga0224510, IMG submission 170161) | Sediment microbial communities from San Francisco Bay, California, United States - SF_May12_sed_USGS_4_1 | ecosystem: Environmental > Aquatic > Marine > Sediment | place: USA: California... | reverse complement strand
ATCGGTCGACGTGATCACCGCACGTTCGATCACGTTCTGCAGCTCTCGCACGTTCCCGGGCCAGCTATAGGCCTTGAGGCGACGGGCACCGTCTTCTGTCAGTGGAGCGATAGAGCGGACCATTTTAAAAGCACATTGCTGGGCAAAGACCGTGGCCAGACGGACTACGTCATCGCCGCGATCCCGGAGAGGCGGCAGGACCACGGGAAAGACATTCAAGCGATAGTACAGGTCCTCACGAAATGCGCCCTTTTGGACGGCCTTTGCTAAATCCCGATTCGTCGCTGCCAACACACGCACATTGACCTTTTTCGTCATGGAACTCCCAACTGGATCGAACTCGCCTTCTTGCAGCACGCGGAGCAGTTTGGCTTGAAGATCGAGCGGTAATTCTCCAACCTCATCGAGAAAGATCGTTCCCCCTGTCGGCCAGAGTGAACCGCCCCTCGCGCTTCTTCGTCGCCCCGGTGAAGGCACCGGGTTCATGACCGAAGAATTCACTTTCGATCAACGTAGAGGGGATGGCGGCACAATTGACGATCACCAGAGGCCGTTCGCGCCGGTTGCTGGCAGCATGGATTGCGCGCGCGACTAGCTCCTTGCCGGTTCCAGTCTCGCCCATAATCAGGACCGTCGTGTCGGTTCCCGCGACTTGGTTGATATCGCGAAGCACATGCTTGAGCGTCTGACTCTCTCCCATCAGTGCGCCATCCTGATGCAGCGCCTGGAGTTCTTCTCGAAGGAGTTCGGCTTCGGCGGTGAGCGACTGAATTTTCTGCTCCGCCTCCATCCGATCGTGGATATTTCTGAGGATCAGCGTCGTGAATCGAGCGCGGTGCATCTCGAAGCGAGACAGCGTCGCTTCCGCCGGAAAAGATTCTCCTCCGGGGCATCGCGCCGTCAGCCCGCCTGGAATCCAGAGCGACCGCCGACCCTCCGGACGAGTGTCTAGTTCGCCGATCAACCGAATCAAGCGCGCAGCGTCCGCCTCGGTGACAAATCCTCGAAAGTCTTGGCCAACCATCTTGTCGGCTTTGCATTGAAATACGGTTTCAGCCGCGGGGTTCACCTGGCTGATGCGGAGGTGTTCATCCAGTTCGAGAATGGCGTCCATCGCACTCCCCAACAATCGCCCGACCTTTTCTTCTCGTTCCCGCACCTCCGTTTCCGCGCGTAATCGCTGCAGTTCGGCGGCGGCCCGCGCCGCAAATATTCGAAAGATGGCATGGACGTGCGGCTCAACAGGAATAGGCCGTCGATCGATCACGGCCATATGGCCAAGAATGCGGCCATCGATATCCAGTAGCGGCATGCCCATATAGCTGACGGCCTTGTTTTGCTTGAGTTCTTCCTCTTCTGGATAGATCTCCAACACGTTGTCGGGAAAGTGGATCAACTGGACCTTGTCGATCACCTCCTCGCAGGGAGTCCCCGCGATGCCAATCTCGTAATCCTGTACCCAGTGTCCTTCCATCCAGAATGCGAGAGCTCGAAGCCGCCGCGTCTCAGGGAAATATTCCGTCACCCAGGCTCCATGTGTGCTGAGAGCCTTGGCAAGGTTCTGCACCAGAGCCTCAAAGAACCGTTGGCCGGTTTCCGTGGCAGTGCCTTCGAGGATCGCACGGAGGGCAGCGTCGGTTTCAAGATCCTGGAGGGGCTTGGAAGAATCGGACGACGAAGGTGCCATTGGGCGGAAGTATGAATCGAGATGTGACGTCTTGCAAGAGGCACGTGCTCCTCGTCAGCACGGCCGTGTCGTGGGAAGCGAGCGGACCATGCTACACTGCCTTGGCATGTTCGATGTTATTCTCTACCAGCCCGAGATTCCTCCCAACACCGGCAATATCATCCGTCTCTGCGCCAACAGCGGCGTGAGGCTACACCTCGTCAAGCCGTTAGGATTCTCGCTGGACGACAAACAGCTGTTGCGCGCTGGACTGGACTATCATGAGTTTGCCGCGCTCAGCGTCTACGAGAGCTGGACTGAGTGCGAGAACCACTTCACGGCTCACCGCCTCTTTGCCCTCTCAACGCGCAACACGCAACGGTACGATCGTGTCGCCTATGCCGAGGGCGATGCCTTTCTGTTCGGTCCTGAGACACGCGGCCTCCCGACCACACTGCTTGAATCGTTTGCGGAGGAGCGGCGCATCCGTCTGCCGATGCGCCCTAAGAGTCGCAGCCTCAATCTTTCGAATGCCGTTGCGGTGGTCGTATTCGAGGCATGGCGGCAAATCGGATTCACAAACGGGCTGTAACGGCTATTTATGGTGCGACAGGCTACTTGATGGCATCGGCATTTTCCCACGCGTTCGTTGCCCTAGCATTAGGAAAAACTTCCCGCCATCCAAGCATGACCTGGAAGGTCCTGTTTCTTGGCATGGCCTGCTCAATCGTCCCGGATCTCGACGTCGTCGGCTTTTCTTTCGGCATTCGATACGGCGATCTCTGGGGACACCGCGGCTTGACGCATTCCATTTTCTTCGCGTGCCTGCTGAGTGCCGTTCTCGTGAGGCTCTGGTACTGGAGGGTAACGACTTCCGCAAAGGTAACGTTATCTGTCTATTTCTTCTGCTGCACTGCTTCCCATGGCGTACTCGACGCCATGACCGATGGGGGCCTAGGGGTCGCGTTTTTCTCACCGTTCGATACAAGCCGGTACTTCTTCACGTATCGTCCGGTCGCTGTCTCTCCCATCGGTATCGGGGACTTTTTCACTGGAGAGGCATTCCGGATTCTGGCCAGCGAAGCCACATGGATCTGGCTCCCGACTATTGTGATATTCCTCATTCTGCGAGGGTTTCAGCAGATGTGGCTCTGGAGACCATCCCACAATAGTCATAGGCCGCCGCGACCAGGCGAATCAGCGAAAGACTAACCGAGCGGCAGTTACATGATCAATTCTGCGAGCCCATAAACTGGCATTTTCTTACCCCCATACTCCAGCTCACCGGTCACGACCGCCATCGAGAAGCCGCCGATCGCCCAGTTCCCGATGCTGGTCCTGCTTAACTGTTTCAGGATCACTACAGCCTGTCCCTTGGGGCCTGTCCAGGTCACGCGCCAGGAGGTCGGCCATTTATAAAAGCCCCAGGCCAACTCTCGGCCAAGCACCTCCACGTTCATGTCCTTCATCATGCCAGTCTCGTTATTCAATGCCATAAATCCATCACGAAATCCCATCAATAGCGCAAGGCGCTCACTCTTATGACTATGGAGATAGAGATCGCCATCTGTCCCCACCTTCAGATAAAAACCTTGATATTCATTCCACATGTCCCAGTAGGTATGGGTCAGTCGGTTGAAGTTCGGCATTATGAAGGACTCATAGACCACCCGCCCTGGGATCGTTCGGCCTTGCCAGCTCAAGACCGCCTGGGCTGTTCCCATGGAGACCGAGGCGCCGTCATGCCGTGTGCGAGTTCGTCGTACGATTGGGGGAATCTTCAACGACAGCCGATTACTTTCGCTCACAATCGCCATACCGGTGTATGGCATGCCGGCAAATCGAAAGGATGGCGACTGCGGAATGGTCTTGAGCTCCTTGCCGGAGTTGTCGTACCGCCCACTCCCCTCGAGCTCTACCCATCCCTGCTTGTCGTCATGAAGCAGGACAAGGTGTTCGGCTTGATAGGCGTCCCCATCTCGTCCTCGACTGTTATCGAGCGCAAAGGCGACCTGTCCTTGGGTATCCTGTCCGATGAAGGAAAAATAATCGGAGACGTAGATCAGTTCCGTACCGGGAAAATCATCAAGCGACCGAACGGTCGGCGAGTCGGTTTGAGCCGTCGCTGCGAGAAAAACCAACGCAAGCCCCAGGCAGAGGCATATTCTTAGAATGGCAGTCATGTGATCGCACCAATGACCTTTGACCTTGCACTCTGATCCAGAACTAGGGCGAACGCAACTCAGGGAGAGAGGCAACCGCGAAAACGCGCACGACGTTCTACTCTGATCGATTACTCAATGGAAGTATCAGCTAGATGCCATTATACTTGACTTATGTCTTGTATTATTGCTATCAGTCTTCATGGATCTTGCTACCCAGTCAGAGCGACCTCAGCCGCAGTATTCGAATCATCTCAAGATCCTGCGCACACACAGGGGCTTTTCTCAGGGAGAGCTCGCCGGTCGCGCAGGCATTACCCGACAAGCCGTGTCGTCCATTGAATCAAATCTGTATTTGCCGACGACCGCCGTTGCGCTTCAGCTAGCTGCAGTCCTGGCCTGTCGCGTGGAAGATCTGTTCAGCCTGGTCCCGTCAGAAGAATTCATTGAAGGCACGCTAATCAGCCATCTTCCACCTCAAGGACAGGCACAACCTCATTCGATCCGCGTGAAAGTCTCAACCGTTGGGACACGAACCATTGTGCGAGCTGTCAGCGAGCTGGGGGACCAATTCTCCTTTGCAGTTCCTGCCGACGGTTATGTCACCGAGCCGCATGGCAAGCTGTCCGGCACCACGGTCCGCGTGAAGCTCTCCCGTGATCGTGAGGCGATCCAACAGGAAATCTCCGTGGCTGGATGCGATCCAGCAATTTTTCTCCTCGGTGAACACCTGCGGCGACAGAAAGATCGGACGTCTGTCGTCGGCTGGACCATGGGAAGCATGACCGCGCTCCAGGCCCTCCAGCGAGGTGAAGTCCATGTCGCCGGCATGCATCTGGTCGATCCGGCGAGCGGTGAGTCCAATATGCCGTTCCTTCGGCGGTCGCTGAAAGGATCTGGTCACGAAGTCGTGACGTTCGCGACCTGGGAAGAAGGATTCCTCGTTCGCCCAGGCAATCCGCTCTCGATTCGCACGACCGCGGATCTGACTGAACCGACTGTGAGACTGGTCAATCGCGAAAAGGGCTCTGGAGCCAGACTCCTTCTCGATCAACGATTACAAGCAGCCGGAATCGCGGCGAAGCACATTCGAGGATATGACTGCATCGCATTCACGCATTTTGAAGTCGCGAGGGTGATTGCAACTGGCCAAGCAGACGTCGGAATTGGGATTCGGTCCGCTGCACAGCATTTCAATGTAGATTTCGTGCCACTGCAGGCAGCGCGGTACGATCTTGTCGTCCCGAAAACCTATCTCAAGTCCCACCCCACGCTGACACGCCTGTTTGATACGCTTGCCAGTCGCCCGTTTCGGAACGAGATCGAAGCCCTGGGCGGCTACGATACCAGCGACATGGGAAAAACGCATGCACTGCGGGCAAGATGAAATTGGGCTCTTGGTGAAACACATAGAAGAAGACAAGCGTGTCGGAATCTGCGGTACCTCAGCGATAGGAATCGCGATGATAATCGCAACAGGCATGGCGCTAGCTGAGGAGCAACCGGCTGGACCACCCTCTCCTCCCACAACTGGATCCGCGTCAACGGTTCTTGATGCGATCTCCGGCATCAAGCAACGAGCAGACGCTCAAAGAGGAAATAACTGGATTGAACTAGCGGACGCAGTGCTCATTCAGAGGGTGAACGGAGACTGGAGCCGTTACTTACGAACCACCCTGCGCCTCCCTGACTGGATCGACCTAGGTCTTGAAAACCGGACCAGATTTGAAACCTATGATCACCCCTGGCGGACGAGCCAGAGCATAGGAAACGGGAGCGCAGATCCCCAAATTGCTCTCCGATCCAGGCTTCGATTCGGATTGGGAGGCAATGGCCCAATCCGATTTCTCTTTGAGGGGCAGGACGCGCGGGCCTATTTAAATAAGGACTCTGGAGATTTTCGAGATACCACAACAGTCAACGAATTCGACATCTTGCAACTATTCGGATCATTGACCGTGAACAATGTCATGGGAACCGGATTACGCACCGATTTTCATTTTGGACGCATGACGATGGACTTTGGTCGTCGACGGCTGATTGCACGCAATGATTTTCGAAACACGACCAATTCATTCGATGGGTTTCATTGGCAGATCAATCAGGGCCAGATCTGGCGACTCAGAGCGTTTTTTGTGGAACCGGTGGTTCGGGATGATGTCAGCCTTGATCGGCAGTACGACAAATCGCTCTTTTGGGGAACCTATTTGGAGAGCCGGCATTTCCCCTGGCTCCAATTGGATGCCTACTATTTAGGGCTGAACGATAGGCGGGTGGCGAATGTGGCCAACCATCGCACCTATTCCACGTTCGGGGGCCGCCTATATAAAGATCCCAAGGCAGGAGAACCGGATTACGAGATCGAGACTAGTTGGCAGTTCGGGACGAGAGGACTGACCGACCACTTTGCCCATTTTCAGCATGTAGACCTTGGCTATACGCTCACCCTCCCCTGGACGCCAAGACTTGTATTCCATTACGACTACGCCAGCGGAGACCGCAAACCAGGCGATACTCAGGACGAAGGCTTCGATACATTATTCGGAGCTCGGCGATGGGAATACGGGCCAACCGGTATCTTCGGGCCATTTTTCAGAACAAACCTTCATTCACCGGGGTGGCGACTGATCATCACGCCCGCACCAGAATGGACTTTGCAAGTCAAACATAGGGTCTGGTACCTGGCCCAGGCCAGAGACTTCTTCGGCAGTTCAGGCTTGCGGGATCCCACCGGGCGAGCCGGCACTTCACTCGGACATGACGTGGAGCTTCGGGCGCAGTGGGCGATCAATACCAACCTGGACGTTGATATCGGATACGTGCATTGGTTCAAGGGATCCTATTTCGACAGACTCCCTTCCTCTGCAAGTCTACCGAGCGGAGGAAGCAAAGATGCAGACTACTTCTATCTTCAATTGCGCGTACGAGTCTAGGACAGAACTCATGAAGCGACTCGTGGTCTTTTTCAGCCTGTTGATTGCACTGAGCCCTAACTTCGCGCGCGCAGAGGACATCACGATTGCCGCCGCGGCTGATCTGAATTTCGCGTTCAAGGAACTTATCCCGCAATACGAACAGGCAACCGGTGCCCATGTGAAATTATCGCTTGGATCATCCGGAAACTTTTTCGCGCAGATTCAGCACGGTGCCCCTTTCGACCTCTACTTTTCTGCCGCTATCAGCTACCCACAAAAATTGGAAGAAGCCGGCCTGACCGTTCCAGGATCGCTCTATCGCTATGCCGTCGGACGAATCGTGCTGTGGGCTCGGCACGACTCCCCTCTCGACGTGACACAAGGGCTCCCGATACTTCGCCAACCGTCCATCAGAAAGATTGCCATTGCGAACCCCAAACATGCGCCGTACGGCCGCGCGGCAGTCGCTGCGATGGAACGTTTCAAAACCTACGACGAGGCCAAAGACCGGTTGGTCCTGGGGGAAAATGTCTCGCAGGCCGCGCAGTTCGTCGAATCCGGTGCCGCCGATATCGGCATCATTGCGCTATCACTGGCGCTTGCGCCCGCCATGAAGGATAAAGGGACGTACTGGGAGATACCCCCTGAGGCCCATCCGCCGATCGAACAAGGAGCCGTGATTCTTAAGTCATCAAGGCATGAAGAATCAGCGAAGCGGTTCCTCGAATTCATGAAAAGTCGACAAGGACAGGTCATCATGACGCGTTATGGGTTTGCTGTTCCGGAGTCCCAATGAATTGGACAGCTATTTGGGTGACATGCCAGCTCGCGAGCCTGACATCGATCGCCTTGCTGGCCATCGGCCTCCCTATCGCCTATTGGCTGGCCTATTCCAAATGGCGTTGGAAGTTCCTCATCGAATCGATCGTGGCCTTACCCTTGGTACTGCCCCCGACCGTGCTGGGATTTTACATGCTCGTGGCCATCGGGCCGCACAGCCCGATCGGGCAATTCTACACAGATATCGTCGGCCACCCACTGCCGTTCAGTTTTCACGGGCTGCTCCTCGCTTCGATCCTCTATAGTTTGCCCTTTGCCGTTCAGCCGTTTGCCACTGCCTTCGAGCAGGTCGATCGGAAACTGATTGAAGCCTCCTGGACACTTGGTCTCTCAAAGCTGATGACCTTCTTCAAACTCATCGTCCCGCTCTCAACAGCCGGACTGATTACAGGCGTCGTGTTGAGCTTCGCCCATACCCTCGGCGAGTTTGGCGTCGTTTTGATGGTAGGCGGCAACATCGAAGGCGTCACCCGCACGGTGTCGATCGAGATCTACGACAACGTCCAGGCCCTCGACTATGCCGCGGCGGCAAAGACGTCCGCGTTTCTCCTTGTCGTGTCCTATGCCGTGCTGTTGCTGGTCTATGCCGTCAATCGACGCGTGTGGTCGGTATGGCCGCAGAAATAACGTTGGACTTCCAGAAGACCTTTGTCGGTCGGGCCTCCATTACGGCTCAACTCAGGTGTCCCCTCGATCCGCCCTCGGTCACGATTCTGTTCGGTCCATCCGGCTCTGGAAAAACAACGATCCTCCGCTGCTTAGCCGGTCTTGAGCAGCCTGACGAAGGGACCATTTCAGTTGGCGACGAGATATGGTTCGATGCAACCGCTCGTGTGACGGTCCCCCCACAAGCCCGTCGGCTTGGCTATATGGCGCAGGACTATGCCCTGTTCCCACACTACACGGTAGAAGGGAACGTCGCCTATGGATTGACCGGCGTATCGTCGCAGGAGAAGAAAAGACGCGTGGACGAAGTCCTTCATCTATTGCAGATCGAATCCATTGCCCGACAGAAACCCACTCAACTCTCCGGCGGACAACAGCAGCGGGTCGCCCTAGCCCGTGCGATCGCCAGGCGGCCTCGCCTGTTGCTGCTCGACGAACCATTATCGGCGCTTGATGCGCCGACGAGGGCTCGGTTGTGCAAAGATTTGCGCAGACTCCTCACACAATTGGCCATTCCCTCTGTCGTGGTGACGCATGACTGGACCGAAGCGCTTACGCTTGGGGACCAGATGGCGGTGATCGCCGACGGATGTATCTTACAGACAGGCCCACCACAGGACGTCTTTAGTCGGCCCAGGAATGCCGAGGTGGCGCACGTGGTCGGTATCGAAACGGTTGTCCAAGGAACTATTACGGAGGTGCGAGACGAGTTGGCGACGGTACAAGTCGGCACCATGGCGTTAACTGCCGTCGCTTCACCAACTCTCGATCTCGATGTGTTTGTCTGTCTACGAGCCGAAGATGTGACGCTCGAACTGACCGGTTCTGCGGAAACAAGCGCCCGAAATCACCTGAAGGGAACCGTCCAAACCATCACATCACTGGGCGCCCTTGTCCAAGTGACTCTCGACTGCGGATTTCCTCTCACCGCTCTTATTACGCAATCAGCGCTACGAGAACTGAACCTGTGCCTCGGCAGCGACGTACGGGCTGCGTTCAAGGCGGGCGCGGTACATCTCATTCCACGGAACTAACCCAAGTTTTGATAGCACATTGCATCACCTGAGCCCTATTGACGCGAGGATCATAATGTGTTACCAATGGATACACTATGAATGCGCAAGACCTCAAACGCTCCCGTGAAGAACTGGGCCTCACGCAGCAACAACTGGCCGACGCATTACACACCACGCGCGTATCCGTGGCGCGTTATGAAGCCGGCATGCGGAAGATTCCCGGTGTCGTATCAGTTGTGCTCGATCAATTACGACAGAAATCGGTGATTCCCATGGCCGGTCTCGTTGCGGCCGGCTTCCCTATTGATCCGGTTCCGCAATCCGAACTCGTCGACGTCCCGCCGAGCATGTTGCGCGGGGGAGACACCTTCGCCCTCAAGGTCAAGGGAGAATCCATGAAAGATGAAGGAATCTTGCCAGGCGATCTCGTGGTGGTGCGCAAACAGGAAACGGCCAAGAATGGGCAAACCGTCGTCGCATTGGTCAATCGTGAAGCGACGATCAAGACATATTTCAAGAAAAGTACGCATATCGAACTTCGTCCGGCCAATGAGACGATGCAGCCTATTATCGTCCACCCATCGGATGAGTTTCATATCGAAGGGCTTGTCATCGGGGTCATTCGACATTGTGCCGTCTAAGCTATCGAAAGGAGGGAGACATGGCTTCACCCGAACAACCAGTCGTCACGACCGATCGACTCACTGATTTGGAACGAACGGTCGCCGCGATGGATAACCAACTACGGACGATCCTGTGGGGGCTGCAACGATCTCATAGCGGTTCATTGAGGAAGCGGTTATGGAGCTTCGTGCGACCTAACCCAAATGCCGAGTTTATGTCAGCCGTCTGCAATCAACGGGTACGCTCCAATACCAAGCTGATGACTCATGAGCGTTCACGAACATAAGCCATCACGGACGGCGACCGGCCCCTGTTCCGATTGTGGAATGGTCGTCGAACAGCGGGTGGAATCAATCGATGGATTGACCCATTCCACAGTCCATCTCTGTCCCGCCTGTTGGCATGCCTATCGACAGCGGCAGATTTTCGCCGGAAGCTGTTGTGGGTAGCTCGCAAGGCTAGGCATGATGGCGAACCGAGCAGTGTCTTGACGCACCCCAATTACCTTCTCCCCTTCCAATCCGGCAGCGAGTGCGCTACAGTTCAGCCACGCCCCCGTAGCTCAGTTGGATAGAGCAGCGGTTTCCTAAACCGCGGGTCGTACGTTCAATTCGTATCGGGGGCACCAATATTTCAAGCAGTTACAGGAACTGCCGCGAGCGTCCCCCTCGATTGTGCTAAATTCGTGCTAACCCGCTCCAGCGCCTCGACCCCATCCCGTAGACTTTCTGGATAGTGATGCGCATAGCGCTGCGTCATCTGCGGTGATTTGTGTCCCAGCAGGCGTTGAACCTTGTAGAGATCCACCCCTACTTGCACAATTCTCGTGGCGAACGTGTGCCGCAGATCGTGGAAATGGAAATCCTCGATCTTGGCTTTCTTCAGAGTGGACCGAAACGCACGTCGCAGATTCGGTCCATCGAGCGGCGTCCCCACTTCGCTCCAGAACACACAGTCCGTCGTCGCCGGTTTGCTGCCAGACCGGTGCACAAGCAGATCCATCACCGTCCGGTTGAGTGGAATCGTTCGCCGCTCTCCGTTCTTGGACTTACACACCATCAGCGTCCGCCTCGAGAGATCCACCGCATGCCAGGTTAAGGCTAAGATCTCCCCCATCCGTAAACCCGTATGAATGGCAAAGAGCACAACGTCTCGTAACCACCCTGGAGCCACATGACAGAATCGGTATTCCTCTTCGAGGCTCAGCCAGCGATCCCGCGCATTGTTCTCCTTCTCCATCGAAACACGCGTGACCGGGTTGTCCGAACACCATTCCCACTCACGCCGCCCCAGATTAAACGCCTTCTTCAAGGTCGCCAACTCACGATTGATCGTGGCAGGCATCATGTTGTCAGCATAGCGTTTGTTCTTATAGGCCACGATCCGTTTTGGCGTCACGTCACTCAAGAGTACATCTCCAAAGAACTGCTTCAGATGGGATACATGGGTCAGCAGCCTTGTATAACTGGCGCGACGTGGGGCATGCTCCGTCGCGAATCGCTCCATCAATTCGAAAAACCGTCGTGGTTCCTCTTTTGGTTTCTCAAAGAACCGGCCCTCAACAATTTGGACCTTCACCTTGCCAAGAATCGCTTCGGCGAGGCGTCGATCCGAGGTTCCTGTTGAGCGTCGAACCTGCTGACCGTTGAACATAAACGACATCCACCACAGACTCCCTCTCTTCACGAGTCCCATTCCGTCACTCCTTTCCTTTAGGACTCGGTGTGCTGGTTTCCCCGTGGCCGGGAGTATAGACGGCACGTTTGGCCGCTTCAATGACGCGATCCACATCGAGTGCAGAATTGTGAGTGGGTGCCTGGGGTATCGTTGCATGGATATGCTCGAAAGATCGCAGCCACACCGCGATGGCCTCGGGATCGAAGCGGATCAGTCCATGGATCTTCTGACAGGGAACCTTCCCCTGCGCAGCCCAGAGGTAGAGCGTGGAGGGTTTAATGTTGAGCTGGCGAGACAGGTCTTTGATCGTGAGCAACATGGCTTCCCGAATCGGGGGCGTCTGCCGACACCCCCGCACCCCCTCCTTGCGCTCGCGTCAGCACGCCAGCGCTGCACGTGGTGGCTGGGCTTTGCGGGAGGGCATCGGACGGGTCCTTCCGAAGCCCTCAGGCCTCGCCGATGCGACACGCGTCGCCCAGCACCTCGGATTCGCCCCTGTCCCTGGTGGGCAGTGGGGGACAGGGTCTGTATTTCGTTACGATCCGTTCAACTCGGTCGGCCGGGCCTCAGCCGGTTCCCCGTTTTTGCCGGATTGCTGGAGGAGCCGATGATGCTTGGTCTTCCAGCGCTTCTTGCCGGCTTTGGCGATACGCTGCACCCAGTCGAGTCCACCAGGCCGTTCCAGGACCACGGCTAAGAGCGGTCCTACGGATTGGTGCAGCCAGCTTTTCACGTCCGCGAGGGTCTGAGTCTCCTTCTCCACCACGAGCCGCGATTTCCGAAAGCCATCCGTCAGCGTCGCCCACCAGTCTAGCAGCGGGGCTCGATAGCGGTATTCT
>Ga0224510_10002074_pt1 | contig 12410 bp, 10 predicted proteins | sample SF_May12_sed_USG_FD_170161 | JGI IMG/M metagenome (GOLD analysis project Ga0224510, IMG submission 170161) | Sediment microbial communities from San Francisco Bay, California, United States - SF_May12_sed_USGS_4_1 | ecosystem: Environmental > Aquatic > Marine > Sediment | place: USA: California... | reverse complement strand
TCGACTTTCTCGTGGTTTCCGATCATGCGGAAAATCTCGGGCTGCCGGCAGCCGTCGCCAACGGCGACAAAGAGCTGCTTGCAAGCGAGTTCGGACGCCAGATCGCAAAGATCATGGAACCGGGCACCATCGAGAGCAAATTCGAAGGCTACGAATTCTGGGAACTCGCCTCGCAGACTGGCAACGATCCGCTCGCCGAAACCAACTTCGGCAAGAGCATGTGGGCCAAGGCGACCGAGGCGGCCGAGCGCAACAACGTCCCCGGCCTGTTCACGGCGTTCATCGGCTTCGAATGGACCTCGGGTCCCAACGGCGACAACCTGCACCGCAACATCATCTTCCGCGGCGGCAAGGACACGGCGGACAAGATACTGCCGATCTCGACCTACGACACGGAAGACCCCGAGAAGCTCTGGGACTGGATGGAACAGGCCGAGCAGCAGACCGGCGTGCAACTGCTCGCCATCCCACACAACGGCAACCTGTCGAACGGGTTGATGTTCGACGACACGACCTTCGATGGTCGCCCGATCGACCGCGCCTACGCGCAGCGCCGCATGCGCTGGGAGCCGGTCTACGAGGTGACTCAAATGAAAGGCGACGGCGAGGCCCATCCGAAGCTCTCGCCCAACGACGAGTTCGCCGACTACTACACCTGGGACAAGGGCAGTTTCGGGCCCGACCCCAAGACTCCGGACATGCTGCCGAAGGAATACGCCCGCGAAGCCTACAAGCGCGGCCTCGCCTACGAGTCGAAACTCGGCAGCAACCCGTTCAAGTTCGGCATGATCGGCAGCACCGACTCACACACCGGTCTGTCGACAATGGAGGAAGACAACTTCTTCGGCAAGATTGCCGCACTGGAGCCGACGGCCGATCCGATTCGCTTCTATGAACCACTGGTAGGGCGCTTCTCGGAGAACGACAGTGACAAGACCTTTGCCTGGCAGACCGCTGCCGCCGGGCTGGCGGCGGTGTGGGCGCGGGAGAATACGCGTGAGGCGATCTGGGACGCACTCGCGCGCAAGGAAGTTTTCGCGACCACCGGCACGCGGATGCGCGTGCGAGTATTCGGCGGCTGGAACTTCACGCAAAGCGACCTCGACCGCTCTGACTTTGCCAGGTACGGCTACGACAACGGCGTACCGATGGGCGGCGATCTGGTAAACGCGCCCGAACAGGCCAGTCCCGGCTTCCTGATTCGCGCAGTTCGGGATCCGGAAGGCGCCGACCTCGATCGGGTGCAGGTCATCAAGGGCTGGGTCGACGCCGATGGCAGCACCCATGAACAGGTTTACGATGTTGCCTGGTCAGGCGACCGCGAAGCGGGCGAAGACGGCAAACTGCCGGCGGTTGGCAATACCGTAAACATGGCCGAGGCGAGCTATACCAATGCCATCGGCGAGCCCTTCCTGCAGGTGTTCTGGACCGACAAGGACTTCGATCCCGCCAAACGCGCCTTCTACTACGTTCGCGTCCTGGAGATCCCGACACCGCGCTGGACCACCTACGACGCCAAGGCGTTTGGCGTGAAGCTTCCCGAGGGCGCGTCGGTTGACACGCAGGAGCGTGCCTACACCTCGCCTATCTGGTATTCGCCAGACTGAGCTTGACCCGATGGCAAGGAGCGTCTTGTGACCATTATGTCGAGGCTCCTGCGGGAGCCGTTGCTGCATTTCTTCATCGCGGGAGCCGGCCTGTTTGCCGTGTATACGGCCGTGGCCCGGCCGGGACCTCCGCCGGCGGACGTCATCTCGATCGGGCCGGAACGGCTGAAGCAGCTGCATGCGGCGTACGAAACGGTCTGGCGGCGCGGGCCGACCGAAGCCGAGATGACGGGCCTGACCGAAGACCTCGTCCGGGAGGAGATCTACTACCGCGAAGCGCTTGCCCTTGGCCTCGACCGCGACGACACGGTCATCCGCCAGCGCCTGCGGCAGAAGATGGAGTTCTTGAGCGAGGCCGGCGCCGAGCTTGAGGCTCCGACCGATGCCGAACTCGAGCAATGGTTCACCGCGAATCAGGACGCCTATCGCCGAGAGCCAGAACTCGCGCTGCAGCAGGTATTCATTGGCGACGCCGCCGATGCCGACGATGTCGCTCGCCGGCTCGCCGCGCTGCGCGCCGCACCGGACGCCGATTTCGCCGCGATGGGCATGCGCACTCTGCTGCCTGCGGATCTCGAGCTTTCCCGCCCGCAGGCGGTTGACGGTATCTTCGGCCGGGGCTTCTTCGGCGTGTTACAGGCGCTGCCAACCGACATCTGGAGTGGGCCGGTCACGTCGAGTTACGGGCTTCACCTCGTGCGAATCACCGACAGTCGGCCGGGCAGAACGCCGATGCTCGAGGAGATCCGCGAGTCCGTTGCCCGGGACTGGGACGCCCACCGCGCCACAACGGCGCGCAAGAGCGTATTTGCACGGCTGCGCAGCCAATACCGCGTGTTCGTCGACGGCGCCCCCGCACCGAACCTGGCGCGCGAATAATGCGCATCGTCATAACTGTTTGGTTGACGCTGATCGCGGTCCTGGTGCCGGTTGCCGAAGCAAGAGCGCACGCGCTCGAGCCCGGCTACCTAGAGATGCGTAGCACCGGAGCCGAGCAGTACGCGGTGCTGTGGAAGATTCCGGCGGTTGCAGATCGACCGATGGCGATCGCGGCGGTCCTGCCGGCATCCTGCGAACCACGGACACCCGGCCAGCTTCGCTGGACCGGAGCCGCATATCTCTCGCGCTGGACCGCCACGTGCCCCGGCGGACTCGACGGGCAAAGTCTGCGGATCGACGGACTCGAGCGCACCGCCACAGACGTGCTGGCCCGCATCGATGACGGCGAGGGCGGCGTCGAGACCTTGCGCCTCACGCCCTCGGAACCCGAAGCGGCCCTGGTCGGCCATCGCAGTCTTGCGCAGGTCGCTGACACCTATTTTCGGCTCGGCGTCGAACACATCCTCGGCGGGATCGACCATTTGCTCTTCGTCGCCGCGTTGCTGCTGCTGGTTTCCGGCTGGCGACGCCTGGTCGGCACAATCACGGCATTCACTGTGGCGCATTCCATCACGCTGGCTGCCGCGACGCTGGGAGTCATCGCGGTGCCCGTGGCGCCGATCGAGGCGTTGATCGCGCTGTCCATCGCCTTCGTCGCGGCCGAGGTCGTGCACTTGCGCCAGGGCCGCCGCAGCCTCACGAGTCAATGGCCCTGGGTCATCGCCTTTGCCTTCGGCCTGCTGCATGGCGTCGGCTTTGCGAGCGCGCTCGGCGAGATCGGATTGCCGCAAAACTCGGTCCCGGCGGCGTTGCTGTTCTTTAACCTTGGGGTAGAGGCAGGCCAGCTGCTGTTCGTCGCGATTGCGCTTTGGGCCGCCGCGCTGATGCGTCAGCTGCCCCGCCGTTTCGAGCTGCAGCCTGCAGGGTTCATTCCTGCGCTGCCGCCGTATGTGATCGGGAGTCTCGGCGCTTTCTGGGTCCTGCAGCGCATAGCAGCGTTCTGACGCCGCGACCCGGCGGCTGACGTATGCTGATCATCATGCGATTTGGCACAGACTTGGCAAATATTCTCTCGACGATACGACAGCACTGGAGAATCTTTCTCGGCATTCACGTGGCGGCAAATTTGCTGTCGCTGGCGGTGCTCACGCCGCTGTATACGCTACTGACCGGCTGGCTGATCCTGGCATCGGGGGATGCGGCGCTGACCGACGAGGATATCCTGTTGTTTGCGCTGTCGCCGCTCGGCCTGCTCGTTACGCTGATCGTTGCAGGGCTGTATCTGACGCTGCTGGTTTTCGAACAGTCTGCGTTGTTCCTCGCGGGATACCGATTGCAGGCCGGCCATCAACCCGGCCTGGTCGAACTGGCTCGGTATCTGCTCCAGCGTGCCTGGTCGATATTCCTGTTTTCGCTCAGGACGATCGGCTTTGCATCGCTCGTTCTGGCACCGTTCGGGGTGGCCGTGGTCTGGATTGTCGGCCGTTACCTCTCCGAGTACGACATCAACTACTACCTGGCGGAAAGGCCGGCCGAGCTGTGGACGGCCGCCGGCGCCATCACCGTGTGCCTGCTGCTCGTGCTTTGGCCGATGATGGGCGTGCTGGCCCGATGGTTCATCGGCTTACCGCTCTTACTCGTAACGGACGACACGCCGGGCGCCGCATTCAGGCGCGGCAAATCCTTGTCGCCGTCCATGCGCCTGCGAGTCACTTTCATTTTGATCGCCTGGGTCGTACTCAACGCGATTCTGCTCGGAATGGCAGGCCTGGCGCTCGATGTCGCAGCCGGATTCGCGATCCGGATTGCCGGCGAATCCCTGCAGGTTCTCGCCTATTTGATGGGCGGCCTGCTGGTGCTTTGGTTGCTGGCCGCCCTGTTCGTTACCTTCTTCACGAGCACGATCTTGGCACTGGCAATGCTGTGGTTGCACAAGGAGGCTTTTCCGGGCGCGGCAGGCCCGCGCCTCGGCCAGGACCTTGCGCCGCAGCGCGAGCAACGCGCTGTCAGGGTGTCGTGGCTGGCGGTCGCGGGAATCCTGCTGGTCCTTCTTTCGGGCGCCGCGTTCGTGATCCTCAGCATTGTCGATCAGGTCGACCCTGGTCAAAGCACAGCGATTGTCGCGCACCGTGGTGCCTCGATGGACGCGCCCGAAAACACCCTCGCATCGCTGGAGGAGGCCATCCGCCAGCGCGCCGACTGGGTGGAAATCGATGTGCAGGAGACTCGCGAGGGCGGCATCGTCGTCATACACGACCGTGACCTCATGAAGGTTGGCGGCGTGCCGATGAACGTGCGCGACGCAGCGTTTGCCGAGTTGCGCAACGTCGATATCGGTTCGTGGTTCGATGATCGATTCAGAACCGAGCGTATAGCGACACTCGCCGAAGTGCTCGATCTGTGCAAGGGCCGCGTGAAGTTGATCGTCGAGTTGAAATACTACGGTGGCGAGGTTCGGTTCGAGGAGCGCGTGATCGAAATCATCGAGTCGCATCAAATGCAGGAGGATATCGCCCTGATGTCACTGAACTACCGGGGCGTCGAAACCCTCAAGTCCCTGCGCCCGGACTGGAACGTCGGCCTGCTGTCTTCCGTCGTGCTCGGTAATCTGGAGCAGTTGAATGTCGATTTCCTTGCCGTCAACGGCCGGCTTGCGACCCGCGGCTTCATTCAGTCCGTCCACGAGCGCAATCGCAAAATCCTGGTCTGGACTATCAACGATCCGGTGGAGATTTCGGCGATGATGAGCAAGGGCGTCGACGGCATTATTACCGACCGGCCTGGCGTGGCGAAAACGATCAGGGATCAGCGCGCGGACCTCAAGGCCCACGAGTTACTGATCATACGATTCGCGAGTCTCCTCGGGGGCCGCGTAAAACCAGTTCAATAGTCGAGGGACCGACACGCCATGTGGCGATGCTGAGGTACTGGCTGCGACGGAATGAAGCGGCCGGTTCGGGAAAGGGGTACATGAAAAAGGGATACAACATGAAGAACAGCCTGCTGAAAATGTCTCGGCGCCTGCGGACGGCCTCTGCCGCACAGTCCGATTTGCCGGTTCCCGGGTATGGCCAACCGGCTGTGGCAGGCATCATGCCGGCTGCCCTGCTGTTGATTGGCGTGTTAATGACTGCCGCGATCGCCTACGCGGGTGAGCGCCAGTACCTGAAGAAGAATGACTTGTTTTGCGTCGATTCCGGCTCGCTGTGCATTCGCGGTTCGTTGTATTACGACGTCAATCCCAGGCTACTGAGCCTGCGAGGCCGCGTGCAGAAGGCAAAAGGGCCCGGGCTCTTGCGGTTCCGCCTGAGCGGCCGCAACGATCTCGGTCATCCGCGTTACACAACGCTCGAGATCAGGCTGCGCGGCCGTTACAGGGAAATCATCAATTCCCGGATGATTCCGGATGCTGCGGACGTCAGAAGCTGGATGCTGGAGAGCACCGAATATCTGCCGAAAGAGCCGGATTGACGGTGCGGCACGAGGGCGGGATCGATCGCCGCGCCGCGCTTCCGCCCGCCATGGGTGTTGGCGACGTAAGCGCCGACGAGGGTCGCGACAGGAACCGCCAGTAAAACTGGCTGATGACGGCTTCAACAGCGGCCAGCGCGCGACGAGCCACGCTTTTCATCGGCGGCGTGGAAGTCCGGCTTTCACCGCAGGTCTTGATGACGCCGAACGTTGGCGTGACGCGTTACGATCGTAGTGCTGCAGGTCTGCGTCCGGCGACGGACCTGTATTGGCGGCTGACGCCATTTCTGGATTTCGAATGACCGGCGCCGGCGACCCTCTGTGTGCTCTGTCGGCCGATGTGCCTGCGCGAACCTCAGGGCTCGGGATTCCAGCCGCCTCCCAGTGCCTTGTAGAGCTGGATGATCGCGTCCAGGTAAAGGCGCAGCGTCTGCGATTCTGCGATTTCAGCACTGAACAGCGAGCGCTCGATATCCAGCACTTCGAGATAGCTCGTTACGCCGCCGTTGTAACGGGCACGCGACAGAATCGGCGCGCTGCGTGCCGCTTCGACCTGACGGCGCCGCGCGTCGTGCTCGTCACGGCAGGTCCGTACCGCCACCCGGGCATCTTCGACTTCGAGAAATGCACGCTGCACGGTCTGCTCACAGGATAGCAAAGCCTGCTCGGTGCGCGCCCGCTCGATCGCGACGCGATTGCGGTTACGGCCCGCATTGAATATCGGTGCGAAAATATTTGCGCCGACGTTCCAGAAATCGGAGTTGCCGGCGTTGAGTTCCGAGAGTTCGCTGCTTTCCAGCCCCAGGGACCCGGTCAGGGCGAGCGAGGGCCGGCGCGCCGCCTGGGCGACGCCGATTCTTGCCGTCTGGGCGGCAAGCAGGGCTTCGGACGATAGTACGTCCGGCCGCCGCCGCAACAGTTCCGAGGGCAGTCCGGCCGGGATGTGAGGCGGCATCGGAGATGCTTATACGCCACTTGGCCGAACGCCGCCCAGGGGGTGGTTACGGTGTCGAAAGACGTGGTGCCCAAATCCGTACCAAAGAAGATGCCGGCGATCGGGCCGGCCAGGGTTCGCGTACCGTCGGTGTTGAGATTGAAATAATACAATCCCGCCTCTCACTGCAGCGTGTCGCTGTCTCCCTGCGGTCGCTGTTCCTGGCTGTACTGGTGCGTATCCGAGCTGTGTCGTGTCAAGCAAGAATCGGCCGACGCACTGTCACAATCCTGAACCTGCCGCTTCTTGAAATCCCGGTCAATGCTGAGCGACACGAGATCGAAACCACCGATGGCCCAGTCGAGCCGTGCCGTGCCGGCCGTATAGTCGGACTTCATGCGGAGGCCGCCGCTCACGTTGATGTCATTGAAGTCGTCCGTGCCGACGACGACGTCGCGATTCGCAAGATCCCGATCGGAGAGCCCGTCGGGCCCAACGAACGACAGTGCGTATCGATAGGGATTGCCGCCGGAATTGTCGTTGCCCGCGGTCCCGGCGGACAACAGCAACGAACCTCTGTCTGCGAACCTGAAGTTCAATTGACCGCGTACCGCGGTCAGGTCCGTCTGGTTGGCATCGACACTCGCGGGATTCACGTTCTGCTGTATGCCGTCGTTTTTGTGGTAGATGGCAGATGCCCGGCCCGAGACCGCTTCACTGATACTGCCGCCGATGGCCGCCTCTACTTTGGTCTCGCCGAAAGAGCCTGCTCCGAGTCTTGCGTATCCCTCAAACCGGCGAATTCGTAAGGCCCGGTGTGTAGTCGGCGATGTCGTTGCTGTTTTCGCTACCGAGCTGCAGCACGTCTTCACCCGAAATAACAGTGACGATGACAGGCATGTCCTGAGCAGACTGCTCGCGTTTCTGCGTCGTAACCGTGACCCCTTCAAGAATTTCCCTGTCCCGGGCAAACGTGCCTGCGACGGGCAATACCATGAGACCGAGACTCAGCGTCAATATATTGAATACTTTCATTGGCGACATCCTGTAATGAATATTCGAAACAGAATGGGTGGCCAGCCGAAAATGCCGCGAGCCTTCCACTTCCCCCTAGTCATTTCCAACGGCGATGCCTTGCACGCGCGCTGCCGCGTCAATGCGAGGCTTTTTTTGTCACCCGGGGGACTTTTCGCTCCACTGGCTCGGCGTCATGCCGTACCACCGGCGGAAGGCGTGATTGAAGGCGCTTTGATCCGCATAGCCGAGCATGTGGGCGAGATTGCCCATCGGCACTTTGCTGGTCGACAAGTACTCTCGCGCCATGTTTGCACGACACTCGTCCAGCAATTCGGCATAAGTCAGACCCGCAAGCTTTAGCCGTCTCTGCAATGTGCGCCTGTGCACGCAAAGTTGATCCGCGAGGACATTGACAGAGAACTTGCCCGTCGGGATCAGTTTTTTCAGCATCGCACGAACCGCAGTGGAGAGATCCTCGTCTGCGCGCAGCACGCGCGAATGCAGGTATTCGAGAAGGAACCGGTACACTTCCTGGTCATCGATCGGATTCGGTGATTTCAGGTCTTCGCGGTTCAGGACAATCCCGTCGAAGGGCGCGCGGAATTTTATCGTGTTGCCAAAATAGCGCTCGTAATCGTTACCTTCGATTCTCGCATGCCGACAACACACGGCTTGTGGCAGGTACGTTTCGCCCAGGAAAATTCGGGTCAAATTTATTCCTGTGAGCAACGATTCTTCCATCCATTGATCCGCGTGCGCGCGAAGCCTCTCATCCATGTTGATCTTCCAGCTCGCCGTGTTCCGCCCGACCTCCAGAACGGCTGTATAGCCGGTATTGTGCGCACGCACGTACTTTATGGCAGCCGACAGCCCGTGTTCGAGGTCCTTTGAGTATTTGAATATCAACACCATCGGGCCCATGAACGACAGGTCGCGGCACCCGGCGAGCCGAATGCCGAAATTGCCACACTTCGTGGTGAGCGCTGCCGTTTCATAGGCAATGACGACGGAGCGAAACGGGATCCATTCATCCGATCGATTGAGAACGTCGGCATCCAGGCCGGAGCGTCTGAGGATAACGGCCGGATCTGCGCCCAGTTCGACCACCAGATCGGCGAATCCCTGCAAGGTTCTCGCTCGCACCGATGTTTCCACGATTACCCCAGACTCCCCGGCAGCTAGGACCTGTCGCAGAATAACAAATTCCTGGCACAGTGACACAATCCCTGGCCGGCATTGCCTGCTAGCATAGGATTTCCCAAAATGCCGCATCCGATCGGAGCTGCATAATTCAGCGTTCTCGGTCCGGTCGGGGGACTCCTCGCATTGGCCGTGGCAGGCTTCGGCTGGGTCCTGACGATGGCCCTGAGTTTCGAGCTGGCACGAATCACGCGTACCTTCGAGTATCGCGGATTTCTGCAGGCCCTGCCTGGATCGCCTTCGAAATCCTGTTCCTCGGCAAGGGACATCCGCACCCGGGGCGAGTCTGTCGCCAGCGGCTTCACGGCGGGCTTCGTGGGGGGTTTCCCCGCCGTGGTCTTTCATCTGACGTTCATGTCGGCGTACCCCGCGTCGCTGGAGCAGCCGCTGCCGACTTACTGGATGATCGGACAACTCGCACGTCCATGGCTCATGATTGTGTTCATCGTCGTCCTTTTCGCCATGATCATTCAGACCTGCGCGGGTCGTCTGCAGGGGTTCAACGAGCGGCTGGACGCGTGGCTGCTCGAGAGACGCGGCCGCAAAGGCGACCCGATGGCCCACGCCATCGTGTCGGACAGCGCGCTCCTGATCAGCCTGTTCCTGGCGAGTTTCGGCATAACGGCGCTGGTCGCCAAGGGATACGGCAACCTCGCATGGGGCTACCTGCTGGTCTACTTCATCCCGTTGCTGACGATAGGCGTCTACAAGATCCTGAAGAAAGCCGGCAAGACGCGTTCCCTGCCTATTTCTGAATGGCTCTTTTCATGGCCGCGGTAACGGTCTCCACGATCTGGTCGGCTTCCTTTTCGCTGAGCACCAGCGGCGGTGCGATCAGGAGCACGTTGCAGCGACCGGGTATCGTGTTGCTATTGCGGCCGAGAATCACACCGTTCCTGACGCAGTCGCCGATTACAGGCATTATCTTGTCGTCGCCCAGCGGGACCTTGGTCTCCCGGTCCTCGACCAGTTCGATGCCCATGATCATGCCCTTGCCGCGAATCTCGCCTACGTAAGGATGATCGCCAAGCGATTGCTGCAATTGGTCCATCATATACGTACCGACTTTGCTGGCATTTTCGTCGAGGCGCTCGTCTTCGATAATCCGTATTGCCTTAAGCGCAACCGCGGACGCTACCGGATGACCGCCGTAGGTATTGATCTGCCGAAAGTGCTGCATATCCGCAGGGTCGCCATAGAACTTCTCAAAAATGTGCTCTTTGACTGCCGTCGCGGCCACTGGTATGTAGCCGCTGGCAAGGCCTTTTGCGAAAGTGAAAATATCGGCCTCGGTTTTCCAGTGCTCGTAACCAAACATCTTGCCGAGCCGGCCGAAACCGGAAACCACTTCATCGAAGATCAACAGCACGCCGTATCGATTGCAAATTTCGCGAACCCGCGGAATATAGTTGTCGGGCGGTACTATTACGCCACCGCCCGATATCAGTGGCTCCATAATGAAAGCGGCTACTGTCTCCGCACCCTCATGGATGATGGTTTCTTCGAGCAGGTGTGCACACTCCTCGCCATGCTCCTCGGCCGTCAGTTTCGGATGGGCTCGATAGGGATACGGTGGCATCACATGAAGGAATCCCGGCGGGCCCGGCTCGTAGCCGATCTTGCGCTCCGCCTGCCCGGTCGCCGCCATCGCGCCCATCGTATTGCCATGATAGGCACGGTAACGGGAAATGATCTTGAAACGCCGCTCACCGGCTTTGCCGGACTGCAGGTGGTATTGACGCGCAATCTTGAACGCGGTTTCGTTGGCTTCGGAGCCGCTGGCCGAAAAATAAATGTGACTCTGGAACCCGAGCAATTGCTGCAGCTTTTCGGCGAGCTCGATGACCGGCTCACTGCTCATGATCGGCGCGAGGTAATTGAGGTCGATCATCTGCTGACGGGCCACGTCGGCGATTTCCGTGCGGCCGTAGCCGACGTTCACGCACCAGAGCCCGGCGATCGCGTCGAGGAAGCGGTTGCCGTTCTGATCCGTAATAAAGCAACCCTTGGCGCTGACCATCTTGTTCGGAGCAGCGCCGCGCAGACCCTGGTGCTGCGTCATCGGACGCCATAAATGATCGGTCAAAGCGTCACTTTCTGATTTTGTCATCGTACTTGGTTTCGTCGCACTCATATCGGATTCACCTTGGAAAACCTCGTTGCCGTTTGTTGCGCCTGTCTATTCACTCGCACCGTTCAAGCGTGAACTATTCGATCGACGTCTTGACCCGCATGTCGACCAGCCCCTGGGTCAGCGGCGACTTGATGCCGGCGGTCTTGACGTCCAGCAGGGCCGAGACTGACTGATTCTTCTTAAGCGCCGTTTTTATAGCAGGCCCGAGATCGGACGGCGAAGTAATCGTTGCCGCATGCGCGCCGCCGCCCTCGAAGATTGCCGCGTAATTGACATCTCGCAGACTGGTGGCACAGACGGTTCCCCACATCGCCTTTTGCTGTTCCTGGATCATGCCCCACTGGGCGTTGTTGGCTACGAGAATTGTTATCGGAGCATTGTGATCGATTGACGTTTCAAGCGGTGTGAGTCCGGGTGCAAGGCCCAGCGATCCATCGCCGGTCACGAGAATAACCTTTGATTTCGGGTATACCATTTTTGCGGCCGTCGCATACGCCGGTCCGGTTCCCATCTGTTCCCACGGGCCCGGACTGACGATGCCCTTGATCTTGCGTCCTTCCATGGACCACAGGCCAATCGCGGTTTCGAACCAGGCGGCGATATCACCGCCGTCGATGACGATGATGTCTTTTTCGCCGAGTGACATAAGCGCGTCGTAGCATAGACGCAAAGGGTGCACGGGCTGATCGTCCGACTTCAGAAGCGGGCGGAATTGTTCGTAGCTCTCGATGCGACGTTGCCTGATTCGCTCAAGCCAATCGCTCTCGACGCCGAAGACGTTTGACTCTGCGGACAGCGCCTTCAGGAACATCTGAATGTCGCTGCATATGCGTGTATCGGCGAGCATGTTGTCGCTGAGCTCGCGAGCCGTCGGATTCACCGCGACCATCTTCAGTTCATTGTTGAATAGCGGTGCCTCGCCGAAGTTGAGCGGAAAATCCAGTCGACCGCCAAGCAGCAGCACGAGATCGGATTCCTCTCCTATCATTCGGGAGCACGGGTTCTGGTGATAGTCGACGATTCCCATGTTTGTCGCATGTGCCATGTCGTAGAGCTTCAGGTGCGTCACCGGGACGAAAACGGGAATTCCATATTCAGCCGAAAGTGATTCCAACTCTTTTTCAGCGTGACCGAACCAGGTGCCCGGACCTGCAATGATGACCGGTTT
>Ga0224510_10002073_pt1 | contig 12413 bp, 9 predicted proteins | sample SF_May12_sed_USG_FD_170161 | JGI IMG/M metagenome (GOLD analysis project Ga0224510, IMG submission 170161) | Sediment microbial communities from San Francisco Bay, California, United States - SF_May12_sed_USGS_4_1 | ecosystem: Environmental > Aquatic > Marine > Sediment | place: USA: California... | reverse complement strand
TGGCCAGGAGGTTCGTGAGTGCCTCGGGCGGATCCTGCAGGTCGCCGTCCATCAGGAGCAGCACGTCGCCGGTGGCGTGGTCGAATGCCGCCGAGAGTGCGGCTTGGTGCCCGAAGTTCCGCGAGAGTACCACGACCACCACGCGCGGATCGCGCCGCGCCGCCGCCTCGAGGAGCGCGAGCGACCGGTCGCGGCTGCCGTCGTCCACGAGCAGGAACTCGTGCGGCCCGCCCGGCGTCGCGTCGAGTACGGCGAGCACCCGGTCGAGCAGCGCGGGGATCACCTCCTCCTCGTTGTGGATCGGCACGGCGATGGTGACGCGGCGTGCGCTCATCTGGCGACTCCGTGGAAGTAGACCATCCACCACAGTGGGACGCCCGGCACGCCGAGCGGGTAGAGCTCGAGGTGCCGCTCCTCGAGATGCTCCGTGAACAGTGCACGCCACGCGTGCAGTGGTCGAGCGAAGCGACCCCGGTCGAGCCGCGCGAAGAGACGCGCCGCGGACGCCCGCTCGGGCAGCACGAGGTCGAGCACGTGCACGCCCCCGTCGGGTGCGGCGAGTCGCGCCATCCGCCGCAAGAGCGAGCGCACCACGTCGTCGGGGAGGTGATGCATGAGCGAGTTGGCGAACACGCAATCGAACCGCTCGTCCGGCAGCACGCGCTCGTCCGCCACGTCGCCGACCACGAACCGCCCCCGGTGTCGTCGCGACGCCGTGGCGATGTACTCGGGGTTCACGTCGATGCCCACATAGTCCTGCGCGCGGAACACCGCGGCGTTGGTGCCGGGCCCGCAACCCACGTCGAGCACGCGACGGACGCTCGGCAGGTCCACGCGCTCGAGGAAGGGCCGCAGCTCCGCGGTCGCGAGGGGCGCCTGCCAGAGGCGATAGACCGCCGGCACTTCGAGCAGCCGGTCGGTGGCGCGTCGGCCGATGCTCACGGGGACCTCCGGGCCGAACGCGTGTTCATCGCCACAGCACCACGAAGCCACGGAAATCGCGTTCGTGCGGGTAGGCCGCGCGCAACTCGGCGAAGGTCTCCGGCGGGATCGGTTTCGAGAACTGCGACGTGAGCTTGATCACCACCACGGCGGCGCCCAGCGCTTCCAGCCGCTCGACGAGCGGCCGGGCCGTCGTCGCGGGCGCATCGAGGAAGTCGAAGAAGGTGCGTGTGTGATTGGGCAGCCCGGAGAGGAAGTACACCTCGGGCGAGTCCGGCCCCGCCCAGATGGGGCGTCCCGCCGCGCGTTCGACGACGAACGGGATCAGCGCGTCGTACACCTCCGCCTCCCGCGCATCGATGCGCAGGCCGCCCCGCGGCAACTCGAGCTGCGCCACGTCGGGGCTGCGCGCGAACGCGCGCCCGAGGCTGCCCACCGATCCCGGGACGATCCGCACCAAGCCGAACGCCAGGAAGAACAGCGCGCCGATGAGCTGCACGGCGGTGCCGGCGCGCCCGATCACCCGCGTGGCCGCCACCGCGGCGACGAGTGTGAGGGGGAGCGCGTAAAGCGTGTAGATGGGCGCCGCGAACGGGTACTCGACCAGCGCCAACCCCACCGCGAGGCAGCAGAGCGTGATCGCCGAACGCAGCGCGGCGCCGTGCGTCGCGTTGGGCGTCGTCACGCGCGCGGTCGTGCCGGCGGTCGCCGTCGCGAGGACCATCCGCGCCGTATCCACCGATAGGATGAAGAGGAGTCCCCACGCGGCGTACCAGCCGGCGCGATACCATTGTCCGCCCGTGCCCGAGAGCACGACGATCGCCCCGAACCAGAGTGCGGCGAGCGCCGGCGCTACGAACCGCATCGCACCGCGCCTCGACGGCAGCCAGAGCAACGCCGCGAGCGGCACGGCGAGCAGGATCGTCACGGGCGGTGGCGGGCTGAGCGAGGCGGATGCGATCCGCCGGAACGGGGTCACGAACACGCCCCCGAGCATCTGTCCCGCGCCGCCGACCACGAGATAGAAGAGGAGGAAGAACCCGAGCGGCACGACCGCGCCGACCGTGAATGGCGTGAGGCGCTGGATCAGTGCGCGCCACCGCTCATGCGCCGGGGCGAAGGGTGGCGTCCACGTGCGCGCGAGGATCGCGAGTGCGACGAGGCTCGTCGGGAACGCGATCCGGAACAGCTCTCGGTCGCCAACGCGCCCGGCGACCGCGCCGAGCGCGACCACCACGAACACGAGCACGAGTGCGAGCGCCCACTCGTAGTTCCCGCGCGCCGCGCGAGGCGCTGTGGCGGAGTCCACGGCGGCCGCGCCTCCGCGGGAGCCGTCCGAGTCAGGCGCACTCGCCGCCAACCCGCCCGGCGCCTGCTCCGCGACGAGCAGGGCGAGCCCACCGCCGAGCAGCACGAAGATCCCCGAGAGCTTGAACAACAGGGCGATGCCCGCGAGCGCGCCCGCAAGCGCGATGAATCGCCGGTCGCCACCCTCGTGCCACCGCATCAACGAGAGCGCCGCGAAGGTCGCGAAGAAGAGGATGTACCACGACGGCAACGACGCCGGATAGTTCGGCACGCTCCACACGAAGACCGCGAGCGCAGCGAGCCCCGCGCCGACGGGGGGTGCGAAGCGGAGGAGGATCCGGTACGTCGCGGCGAGCCATCCCATCGCCGCGACGAAGAGCGGGAGGCGCAGCGGCACGGTCCCGATCCCGAACACCGCGAACACCCCCGCGTGGATGTAGCTGAGCAGCCCCGTGTAGATCTCGTCGAAGTCGCGATGCGGTACCTCGCCCTGCAGTACACGGACCGCGGACTGCCCCAGCGACCCCTCGTCGTGCGGGAACCACCCACGGAGGAGGAAGACGCTCAGCAGGGCGCCGCCGAGGAGGAGCACGGCGCCCAGCACCAGCGCCGCCCACGGCTGGCGCGCCCGCTCCCCTCCCTCGCTCACGACGCCGACCCGGCGGTGCTCACCACGCGATCCCGTAGTCCTCGCCGAAGTTGCTCGCCGCCCCCCAGAGCGACTTGTGCTTCTGGTCCACCCAGATGGCCGTGATCGGCCCCGAGGTGTAGCGCGAGAACTCGAGTGCATACCCGCGGCGCCGCAGGTCGTCGCGCACCCAGTCGGGGATCCGCTCGTTCAACTGCAACCGTCCCGGCCGCGCGTCGTGCGCACCGAAGCTCGAGCGCATCTGATAGCTGTGGAAGCCCGGGTGCTCCGCCGCCTGCTGCACCGTCTGGCCGAACTCGACCATCGCGAGGAAGAACTGGAGCAGGTCCTGGTCCTGCGTGTCGCCGCCCTGCACGGAGAACGCCATCCAGGGCGCACCGTCCTTGAGCGCGAGGGTCGGCGTGAGCGTCACGCGCGGGCGCTTGCCCGGCTCGATCACGTTGAAGGGGCCGTCCTCCGCCAGCGTGTTGAACGACTGCGCGCGCTGCGAGAGCCCGATCCCCGTGCGACCGGCGATCACCGCCGGCACCCAGCCGCCGCTCGGCGTGATCGAGACGAGCCAACCCTTCTCGTCCGCGGCTTGGATGCTCGTCGTGCCGCGCGTGAAGGCTTCGTCAAACGCGGCGTTGTCGCCGGGAGTCTCGCTCGAGGCTGCCGTCCTGGGCCCCGTGGCGGACCAGCTCTTGAGGAGCTCCGTGAACGGGTTCGTGCCACCCTGGAACGCGTACGGGTCACCGGGACGCACGCCGGCGTCGTTCCGGTCGTGGTTCAACTGCGCCCAGCGCGCCTTCGCGTACGCCTTGCTCATCAGCCCTGCCACCGGCTCCTCCGGCGGGAAGTACGGGTCGCCGTAATAGAAGTCGCGATCGGAGTAGGCGAGGTTCATCGCCTGGTAGATCGTGTGGATGTACTGCGCGCTGTTGTAGCCCATCCCCTTGAGGTCCGCGTTCTCGAGGATGTTCAGCGACTGCAGCATCACCGGCCCCTGCTGCCAGATCGGGAGCTTGTAGACGTCGATGCCACGGTAGTTCGTCGTGTACGGCTCCTCGATCTTCACCTGCCAGTTCGCGAGGTCGGCCTTGGTGAAGAGTCCGCCCTGCTCGCGCATCCCGCGCACGATCTCGTCGGCGATGTCGCCCTTGTAGAAGCGATCGTAGGCGGCCATGATCGCGTCCTTGCGCGACTTGCCGGCCTTGAGCGCGGCCGCTTCGGCCGCGATCAGTTTCCGGAACGTCGCCGCGAGATCCGGCTGCCGGAAGATCTCCCCCGGCATCGGTGCCTCGCGCGCCTCACCCGCGTGCGGGAGGAAGACGGCTGGTGAATACTTCCACTCCTTGATGCGCGCCTTGTTCATCTCCATCCCGTTCGCCGCCTGTGCCTCGATCGCGTAGCCGTCCTCGGCCATCTGGATCGCCGGGGCCAAGACCTGCGCGAGCGACATCGTGCCGTACTCGGCGAGCATCACCATCATCCCACCCGGGGTGCCGGGCGTGACGGCCGCGAGCGGCCCGAAGTCGGGCGGGAAACGCATTCCCTTCGACTGATAGAACGCCGCGGTCGCTCCCGTGGGTGCGACGCCGAGCGCGTTGATGCCGATGACCTTCTTGAGTCCCGGGTGGTAGATCAGCGCCTGCGTCTCACCTCCGCAGCCCAGTGTGTCCCACATCGTGCAGACCGCGGCGAGCATGCCGACCGCGGCGTCCACCGCGTTCCCGCCCTGCTGGAAGATCGTGGCGCCGGCCGTCGCGCCGAGTGGCTTGCCGGTCACGGCCATCCAATGCTTGCCGTGGAGCTGCGGGCGCTCGGTCTTCTGGGCGCCGAGCGGGAGCACCGCAGCAAGGAGGCTGAGGGTCAGGAGGACGGTGGGCAGGGGGCGATCGGGGCGCATGGGGTCGGGGTGAGGGACCCGTGGAAGATGCACCATCGTGCACCATCGAGCCACGGATGCGTCTGTTGAGGTCCGCGCGAACATGCCGTGTCCGAGCAGGGTGCGGGTCCGCCCGACCGACGCGTAGGGGAGCGCCTCTGGTCGCGCGGGGTGGGCGGGCGTACCAATGCACCATGGGCACCGACGCGGTCTTCCAGGCTCGGGACCTCGCCAAGATCTATCACATGGGTGAGGTCGAGGTACCCGCGCTTCGCGGCGTGGATCTCGACCTGTTCGCGGGTGAGTTCGTCGTCATTCTCGGGCCGTCCGGGAGCGGGAAGTCGACATTGCTCAACATCCTCGGGGGACTCGACGCGCCGACCAGCGGCAGCGTCCGATTCCGTGACCACGCGCTCACCAACGCGGACGAACGCGCGCTCACGCAGTACCGGCGGGAGCATGTGGGCTTCGTCTTCCAGTTCTACAACCTGATCCCAAGCCTCACGGCGATCGAGAACGTGGCGCTCGTCACGTCACTCGCGGTGTCCACGCCGGGAATGCGCCCGGCGGATCCCGCCGCGACGCTCGCGCTCCTCGGCCTCGGTGAGCGGCTGGACAGCTTCCCGGCGCAACTCTCGGGCGGGGAACAGCAGCGCGTCGCCATCGCGCGCGCCGTCGCGAAGCGACCGGACGTCCTCCTTTGCGACGAGCCGACCGGCGCACTGGACGTCGAGACGGGCAAGCTCGTGCTGGAGGCACTCCGCATCGCGAACCACGAGTTCGGCACCCTCACGGTGGTGATCACGCACAACGCCTCCGTGGCAGGGATGGCCGACCGTGTGCTCAGGTTGCGCAGTGGCGCGATCGCGTCGGACGAACGGAACGCGAATCCCATCGCGCCGGGGGAGCTCGTCTGGTGAGGCGCTACCTCGACCGCAAACTCTGGCGCGACCTGCGCAAGCATCTCGGCCCGCTCATCGCCATCGCGATCGTCGTGAGCTGCGGGGAGGCGGCATTCGTCGCGATGCGGTCGATGGCGCGACTGCTCACCGCGGCGCAGGCGGACTACTACCGCGACGTCCGGTTCCCCGACGTCTTCGTCCAGGTCCGTCGGGCGCCGAACGCGGTGCTCCCGGCGCTGCGTGCCATCCCCGGCATCTCGCGGGTCGACGCGCGTGCCACGGGGGAGGTGCCGCTCCGCGTGCCGGGGCTCCGCGAGCCCGCGACCGCGCGCATCGTGGGGACCCGAGGGCCGGAGGCCCGTGCCCTGAACCTGGTGGTGCTGCGGCGCGGGCGCCGCCCGTTCCCGGGCGAGGCCGACGCCGCCATCATCAGCGACGGCTTCGCCTCCGCCAACGGCATCGTGCTCGGCGACACGCTCGGTGCGGTGATCGGCGATCGCTGGCGGAATCTCCGCGTGGTGGGAGTCGGGGTGACGGCCGAGTTCGTGTTCGAGATCGGACCAGGCTCGATGTTCCCCGACCCGCGCAGTTATGGCGTGATCTGGCTCGACGCCGACGCCGCGGCCGATGCCCTCGGGTTCGGCGGTGCCTGGAACGACCTGGCCGTGACCCTCACGCCAGGTGCGGACGAGGCCGCCGTCATCGCGGCGCTCGATGCCGAGCTCGCCCGATATGGGACCCTCGGCGCGTATGGGCGCGGGCGGCACCCCTCGCATCTCTTCGTGACCGAGGAGATCCGGCAGAACCGTACGTTCGCCTTCGTCTTGCCGCTGATCTTCCTGGCCGTGGCCGCATTCCTCGTGCACCTCGTGCTCGGGCGCGTGGTCCGACAGCAGCGCGAACAGGTCGGCACCCTGAAGGCGTTCGGGGCGCCCGCGCACGAGCTCGTGCGGCACTACGCGCTCTTCGGCCTGGTGCCGGCTGTCGTCGGCACGCTCGTCGGCGGTGGCTTGGGCATCTGGATGGCCCAGGGCCTGGCCGAGATCTACGCGGAGTTCTTCCGATTCCCTCGGCTCGAACTCCGGATCTACCCCACCGAGCTCGTCATCGCGGCGATCATCGCCGTCGTCGCCGCATTGGTCGGCGCGCTCGATGCGCTGCGCGGGACCCTGGCGTTGCCGCCCGCCGAGGCGATGCGACCGGAGCCACCCGCGACCTTCACCCACGGCTTCACGGACCGCGTCGTGGGTGACCGGTTGGGGTCCCCGGTGGCGAAGATGATCGTTCGCGGCATCACGCACCGGCCGTGGCGCACGGCGCTCGGTGCGTTCGGGATCGGCCTCGGCGCTGCCGTCGTGGTCGCCGGCACGTTCGGCTTCGACTCGGTGGCGCGGATGCGCCGGATCCTCTTCGAGGTCGGGCTGCGCGCGGATGTCTCGGTGGTGTTCGCGGAGGCCCAGGGCGTGCGCGTGCTCCCATCGCTCGCGGCGCTCCCCGGGGTCACGCGTGTCGAGCCGGTCCGTGAGGTGGCCGTCCGTGTGCGCCACGCGCATCGCTCCCGTCAGACGGCACTCATCGGCGTCGATCCCGCCGCACGATTGCGGCAGGTGGTGGGTCTCGACGCGCGTGCCGTCACGGTCGCGCCGGCGGGCGTCACGCTCAGTGCGAGCCTTGGCCGGGTGCTCGACGCCCGGGTGGGAGACCGGGTGGACCTGGAGTTCCTCGACGGCCGTGAGCGGCGCGTCGCGCTCCTGGTCGCCGCGCTCGTCGATGACATCTCCGGCGTCGGCGCGTACGTGGGTGCCGAACGGCTGCCGGGACTCGTCGGCGTCGGCGAGGTGATCACCGGCGCGGACCTCGCGGTGGAAGCGGGCGCGATGGACTCCCTCTACGACCGGCTGGTGCACGCACCAGCGGTGCAGGCGGTGCTGGTGCGCGACGCCATGCGACGCGCTTTCGACGAGACCGTGCGCGCCAACTTCCTCATCGTCCTCATCACGCTGGTGGCCTTCGCCGGAGCACTCTCGGCTGGCACCATCTACAATGCCGGGCGGGTGACGCTCTCCGAGCGCACGCGTGACCTGGCGAGCCTGCGCGTGCTCGGGTTCACGCAGCGCGAAGTGGCGCGCATCCTCTTCGGAGAGCTGGCCTTCCTTGCCGCGGTCGGCCTGCCGGTCGGGCTCGTCGTCGGCGTCGGGTTCGCCGCGGCGACGGTGGCGTCGTTCGGCGCCACCGAGCTCTTCCGCCTGCCGCTCGTCATCGGTCCGCGGACGCTCGCCGCCGGGATCGTCATCCCGTCCGTCGCAGCGGCGTTCGCCGTGATCCCGTTGCGGCACCGGCTCGAACGACTGGACCTTATCGGCGTCCTCAAGACGCGGGAGTAGTGGCGATGGGACGCAGGGCACGATGGATCACGGTTGCCGCCGTCGTGGTGCTCGGCGCGGCCGGCCTCTGGTGGCGGAGCGCGAACCGGGCGCTCGTGGTCGAGACGGCGACCGTGGTCCGCACCGCATTCGAGGAGACGATCGCCGAGGACGGGCGCACGCGCGCACGCTGGCACGTGGACGTCACGGCACCGGTCTCGGGTGAATGGCGTCCCGAGTCCCTCAAGGTCGGTGACTCGGTGGCCGCGGGACGCACGCTGGGCACGCTCGTCGCCGCCGCGGCCGACCCGGCGACGGCACGCCAGCTCACGGCGCAACTCGGCGTCGCCGAGGCCACGCTCGTCGCGTCCAGGAACGCCGAGGCAGCGGCGCGGCTCGGCGCCGAGCAGGCGAGTCGCGCCCTCGCGCGAGCGGAGCGGCTGGGCGCGGCGGGCGGCGTGTCGGTAGAACAGCTCGAACAGGCGCGCGACCTCGCAGAGTCCCGGCGGCGTGAACTCGACGCCGCGCACGCCCGCGTGACCGCTGCCGTGTTCTCCCGCGACGCGGCCCGCGCGCTCCTGCCCGGTGGCGGCGCGCCCGTGCGCATCGCCGCGCCGGGCGACGGCCTCGTGCTGCGGGTGGACGAGGAGCATGCGCGGGTCGTGCCGGCTGGCACACCCCTCCTGATGATCGGTTCCCTGGGGGCGCCCGAGGTCGTGGTGGATGTCCTCAGCACCGACGCCGGGCGCATCCCGGTCGGGGCCACGATGCGGATCGTGAGTGGCACCGACACGCTCTCGGCGCGCGTGCTCCGCGTGGAGCCGGCGGCACACACCGTGCGCTCGGCGCTCGGGGTCGACGAGCAGCGCGTCTCGGTGGCCGGGGACGTCGCCGACGGCGCGGTGCGCCTGGGGCACGACTTCGAGGTGCGCGTGCGAATCGTCGTGAGCCGACGCGAGGACGCACTGGTGGTGCCCGCGGGCGCCCTGGTGCGTGAGGGAACGGCGTGGTCCGTCTTCGTCATCGACGAGGATGGCCGCGCCCGGCGTCAACCGATCACGCTCATCGCCCGCGGCGCCGACGCGGCCGCGGTCGACGGCATCGCGGAGGGTCGCGTGGTCGTGGTCTATCCGCCGGAGGCGCTCACCGACGGGTCACGCGTGCGTCGCTGACCGCACGGTGAACACTCAGCGGATCGCGAAGCGATCCCTGGCCGAACGGACCGCCGCCGTGAGCCGCTCGACGTCGTCCCGGCCGCTGTAGACCCAGAACGACGCGCGGACGGTGGAGGGCACGCCGAGCGCACGCATCAGCGGCTGCGCACAGTGATGTCCCGCGCGCACGGCGACACCCTCCGCGTCGAGCGCCGTCGCCACGTCGTGCGGATGCGCGTCGGCAACGCTGAAACTCACCACCCCGCTCCGCTCCTCGGCGCGCGCGGTGCCGTGCAGCGCGACGCCGGGAATCCCGGCGAGCGCGCGCATCGCCAGCGACGTGAGTGCGACCTCGTGCGCCCGTACCTTGTCCATGCCGAGCGCGTCGAGATAGTCGCACGCCGCCGCGAGCGCGACGGCACCCTCCACGTTCGGCGTGCCCGCCTCGAACTTGTGCGGCAGCACGTTCCAGGTGGTGTCCTGGTCATGCACCCACTCGATCATGTCCCCGCCGAGCTGGTAGGGCGGCATCGCCTCGAGCAGCGCGCGGCGCGCCACGAGCCCGCCGATCCCCATGGGACCGCCCATCTTGTGGCCGCTGAAGCCATAGGCGTCCACGCCGAGCGTGTCCACGCCCACGCGCAGGTGCGGCACGGCCTGCGCGCCGTCGCACACCACGAGCGCGGAGCCGGCCCCGCGCGCGATGCGCACGATCTGCGCCACGGGGTTGATGGTGCCGAGGGCGTTGGAGACGTGCCCGAACGCGACGACCTTCGTGCGCGCGTCCACGAGGCGCGCCAGCATCGCGAGGTCCACGCCGCCCGCTGCGTCGAGCTCGGCGATCCGGAACTCCGCGCCCGTGGCGCGCGCGAGCTGCTGCCAGGGGACGAAGTTCGCGTGGTGCTCGAGCCGGGTGACCACGATGTTGTCGCCGCCGCGCACGTTGGCGCGGCCCCACGCGGTCGCGAGCAGGTTCAGGCCCTCGGTCGTGCCGCGGGTGAAGATGAGGGTGTCTGCGTCGGCCACGCCGAGGAACCGGGCGATGCGGGCCCGCGCGTCGTGATATGCCTGAGTGGCCGTGCCGGAGAGCGCGTAGGCGCCGCGATGCGGGTTCGCGTTGGCGTGCGTGTAGTAGTGCGTGATCGCGTCGAGCACCTGCCGCGGCTTCTGCGCCGTGGCGGCAGAGTCGAGGTACACGAGGTCGGGCGCCGCGGCGAGCAGCGGGAAGTCGGCGCGTGGCGCCAGCGCGTCGCTCGTCACGGCCCAGCCCTCGGAGGCCGGCGCGCGAAGATCGCCCCGTCGCGCTCCTCCACCTCCCACATCGCGAGCGCGTCCTCGGCGGGCCCGCGGCGCACCGCGCCCGAGCGGCAGTCGAACCGCGCGCCGTGCCAACAGCACTCGATCTCGCCACTCGGCAGCACCGAGCCCTCGGAGAGCGGGAACTCCGCGTGCGTGCAGTAGTCCTTCATCGCGAACAGCACGCCCGCGTGCCGCCCCACACAGAGTCGCGTGCCGTTCGCGAGGGTGGCACCGTGCAGCGACCCCTCGGAGACGTCGGCCGCGGCGAGTCCTTCCACCCGCACGAACGCCTCCATCGCCGCGGTCATGGTGGCGTGACGCGACCAGCGGAGGGGGCCGCACCGCCGCCCGCTGCGCCATCCATCGCCGACTTCATCGCGTGCCAGGCGAGTGAGGCACACTTCACGCGCATCGGGAACCGGGAGACCCCGGCGAGGGCGCGGAGCTGGCCGAGGTCCTTGCGCGCGGGGGTGCCCGCCTCGCCGGTCACGAGGGCGCGCACCTGCTCGAAGAGAGCGACTGCCTCGGCGCGCGTCTTCCCCTTGATCGCCTCGGTCATCAGCGACGCCGATGCCTTGGAGATCGCACACCCCACGCCCTGGAACGTGACGTCGCTCACCCGGTCGCCGTCCAGCTTGAGCCAGACCGTGAGCGCGTCGCCGCAGTTCGGGTTCTTCCCGTCCGCCGTGCAGGTCGCGCCGTCGAGGGGGCGGAAGTTCCGCGGCCGCCGGTAGTGGTCCAGGATGATCTCCTGGTAGAGGGCGTCGAGCGCGGCGTCCGCCATCGCGAGGGACTACTCGAGCCGCGTGTGGGTGAAGCGCTCGAACACGCCGCGCTCGAGTTCGAGCCGGAGCGCGTCGACCTCGATCGTCTCCAGCGCCTCGGCCGCGAACGCGTAGGTGAGGAGCGCCCTCGCGTTCTCGACCGGGATCCCGCGGCTCTGCAGGTAGAAGAGCGCGCTCTCGTCGATCCGGCCGATCGTCGCGCCGTGCGTGCACTTGACGTCGTCGGCGAAGATCTCGAGCTGCGGCTTCGTGTCCACGCGGGCCCGGTCGCTCAGGAGCAGCGCCTTGTTCGTCTGCTTGCCGTCCGTCTTCTGGGCGATCGGGTCGACGTAGACCTTGCCGTTGAAGACTCCGTGCGACGCGCCGTCCAGGATCCCCTTGTAGAGCTCGCGGCTCGCGCACGATGGGGCGAGGTGCTCCACGAAGGTCTGGTGGTCGGCGTGCTGCACGCCGTCGAGCATGTACATTCCGTTGAGGCGGGCCTCGCCTCCCTCACCGGTCATCCGCGTGTAGACGTTCGTGCGCGAGAGTGCCGCGCCCGCCGCGTACGAGAACGAGTGGAATATCGAGTCGCGGCCCTGCGTCACCTGTACCGTGCCCACGTGGAATGCCTCGGTGCTCTCGCGCTGGACCTTGTAGTGGTCCACGCGGGCGCCGTTGCCCACCACCACCTCGGCCACCGCGTTCATCAGGTACGACGCCTTGTCGAGGCCCACGAAGGACTCCACCAGCGTCACCTGCGCCAACGGCTCCGCCACCACGACGAGCCGCGGGTGCAGGGCGGCGCCGTCCGCCTTGCCGTCGACGATGTGCAGGACATGCAGCGGGGTCTCCACCACCTCGCCCTTCGGCACGCGCACCACGATCCCGTCCTGCATGAACGCGGTGTTGAGCGCCGTGAAGGCCGCACGGTCGAACCCGGCGAGCGAGCCGAGGTGCTGCTCCACCCACTCCGGCTCCTCGCGGAGCGCGTCGGAGAGCGTGCTCACGTGCACGGCGGCGGGGAGCCCGGTGAACTGCGAGAGCGCCGGCTCGAGGCGCCCGTTCACGAACACCATGCGGTGCCACTCGGGGTCCACGAGCCAGGGCTGGATGGCCGACGCCGTGAGCGTGGTGGGCTCGGTCCTGAGCGCCTTGAACGTGC
>Ga0224510_10002072_pt1 | contig 12416 bp, 11 predicted proteins | sample SF_May12_sed_USG_FD_170161 | JGI IMG/M metagenome (GOLD analysis project Ga0224510, IMG submission 170161) | Sediment microbial communities from San Francisco Bay, California, United States - SF_May12_sed_USGS_4_1 | ecosystem: Environmental > Aquatic > Marine > Sediment | place: USA: California... | reverse complement strand
ATCAAAAAAGGAACTGAGGTGATAGACGGGGTTTCCTTTTTGAATGGATTTGGATATCAGAAAAAGGGGGCGATGACCAAGAAAGAAAAAGCGTTCATTCATGATTCCATAAATACGCTTTTGACCAGCGGAGAAAAAACATTCGGAAGCAGCTGGAAAAAGGAGGTGTACAAGGACAGGTTGTATCGCTGACGGTGTTTCAGTGTATGCCTTTATGAGAGAGGGATTGGCCAGAGACAGTTTATTATTGTCAATGGCCTTTTTTATTTTTCTATATTTTATGTTATAATTTAAACAACGTTATTTGTATTTTTGGTAAAATAAATTATTTTATTTAGGTGAGAATTATTTTCAAAAAAAATAAAAAGAAAATTTGGATCGCATATGTTTTTGTCTTTGCGTTTGTTTTTGTTTTTCAAAATTTTTCTATAACAAATAATTCAATATTTTTTAATAATGCAGTTACTGCTGCTGATAACCCTGCTGCTGCGACATCTTTTGATGCTCCATCGCAACAGATTTCAGATGGTACGGGAAATGCCTTGGATGCTTCTCAAAAAGCAAAAAACATTGATAGTGATAAAAACTTTGCTGAAAAAGCTGTTTCTGCCGTATTGAGTCCAATCTTCACTTTAATGGGCTGGATTTTGGATTTGGGAGTTGTCATTTTAAGTTGGACTTTGAATTCACAATTAATGGGCCAGGGCTCAATGATGGATAGCCCTGTGGTGCGGGATGTTTGGGCAGTGTTTCGAGATTTTTTCAATATGTTTTTTATTTTGATACTTTTGTTTTCTGCTTTCTCAACAATTTTTCAGGTTGATAAATATAGTTTCAAAAAACTTTGGCTCTCGATTTTGATTGCTGTTCTTTTAATTAATTTTAGTTTTCCGATTGCTCGGTTCATTATTGATATCTCCAATGTGGTGATGTATTCTTTTCTCAATGGAACCAGTGGAATAAATATGAACGGACTAAGTATGTCTGTGGATATTATGCAAGGTTCAAATATTGAAAACCTGATTATGCCTGGTGGATTTTCTAAATTTCCAGTTACCTATGAAATTGCGGCAATAATTTTCACTTTTATTTTAGCAATCACTTTTGTTGTTTTGGGATTTCTTTTGATGATTCGACTTTTTGTTTTGATGTTTTTAATCATGGCTTCACCAGTTGGTTTTATTGGTTCGGTTTTTCCTGGGATGAGTAAATTTTCTTCTGATTGGTGGGAGGCGCTTTTCAATTATGCTTTTTTTGGTCCAATTATGGTTTTGATGATCATGATTTCATTAAAATTGATGAATTCTTTTGGAACTAATAGTCTTGAAAGTCAATTTCGATCAGCGGCTGGCGGGGTAGGAACCGATGGAAATATGATCACTTTTTTAGCAAGCAGCGCTCAATTTTTTATTCCAATTATTGTGCTTTGGATTGGAATGGGAGTGTCCAAGAAGATGAGCATAGTTGGTTCCGGGGTGATTGTTGATCACGCACAGAAGTTTGGCAAATGGGGAATGACTCATATGTCCGGATTGAGCACGGCAAAATTTGGGGTGCATTGGGCTGATCGTACTTTGGCCAGAACCGCTCCAATATTAAGTCCAATGGCATGGAAAGCTGGTTGGAAAGCTAGACAAGGCAGGCTGGATACGGAGGCACTTGCTTTTTCAACTGGTAAAATGGAAAATTTTTTTGAAAATGTAATTGGACGGACAACATCATTAAATCCGTATTATGGGGCAAAAAGATTTTTAAGAGGAATGAATGCGGATGGACTTCCAGGAGCTTTTCGTGAATCTATTTTCAATCCGAGCGATATGGATAGAACCGACAGAAACTATGAGAGCCGAGTAAATGAAGCAAATAAAAAATCAAAAGAAATGGAAAGTGTTAGTGATAACAGCGATTATGTTATTGGTAGGTTGAAGTCTGCCGTAGAAAGAGGGGACTCTCTTGAGGCGCATGGGGCGCTTATGGTGTTAGCCAAAAACAATGATCTTAATGATTTAATGCAAAGTGATTGGGCAAAAGAAAAACTTGGAATGGATGGAAATTTTGATCCAGATAAATTGGTGCCTATGTTGCAAGATATTTATGAAAAGAGTGGATCAACTAAAAAAGAAGAAATAGCTAGAAATCTTATGCGACTTAGTGATATTGGAGCAAGTAATGCTAATTTCGGATACTATAAGATGGGTCATTATCAATATGATCAGTCAAAGAAAAAAGGCGGATTTGTTATTAGTTCTGATGCAGAAGATAGAGCAAAAGCTGCGGCGGGTAAACTTATGAATTTTGAACCTCAAGCCAGACAAAGACAGTTGCATCCTGATTCTATGTTTAAATATGATGGAAAGGGAAATGTTCTTGAATTTTCGAAAACAGGCATGAAGCTTTTAGAGTCATTTTCTGGAGATGACCTCGCACAATCTGATAGAAGCAGGGGAGATTTAAAGAAGAGATTTGCTAGTGCGGTTAAGCAGCTTAGAGAAGGGACTGCTAGTAATGAATTAAGACAGCAATTTGATAGTCTTGGAGAGGTTGGAAAGAAATATACATTAATGGTTGATTATATGAATAGTGGTCTAGATAAAAAGAATGCGCTTGAAAAAGCCGAGAAAGGGCTGAAGTCAGAGACGTAAGTGAGTATATATTTAAATGCAAAAAGATACTTTAAAAAAACAAATGCAGCAGAATCAACAACAAACAATTTTACAAATCAAAGACGCAGTTGAGCATATTGATAGGAGTATGGCTGATAAGTTTTTGCGTGCAATGAAAAAGGGTGAAATAAATTCTCCCGAAGCTTTGCGATATAAAGTAGCTCTGCAGATTGTTGATTTCCCAAACTTGGCTGATGATGATGCAGTTAATGTGATGCAAAAAAACATTCTTGATTTTTTTAGACTTGGAATTTCTCTGAAAGATAGTTTGGAGAACAGATATTCTATTCAGGGTTCATATAGTAAAAATAAGCAAAGAAAATTATTGCTTCAGGCGATTATGAAAAATGAAGAAAGATTGGGCAAGCTTTACTTATTGGAATGGATTAAGGAATTTTCAAAACTTAGCAATGAAGACAGACAAGGTGAAAATATTATATTGCGATTTCTTCTGAATTTTAAAGAAGCAGAAAATCTTTCGAATATTGAAAAAAATGTTTTAAAAAACATTTTATATGTATACGATGAATTATTAAGCGATGATTTGCTGGACATCTTTGATTTGGTTGATGCTAAAGAAAGATTGAAACAAGGAAAAATCCGTTTGATGCAAAGACCAGTGGGGGCTTTTGCAAATCCAGAAGAAAGAGGAGAGAGATATATTGAAACGCAAAGAACATACTCGACTTCAAGTCTGGCTGGATCTCAAAATAAAGAGTCAAAAAATATTGTTTCAATGTCTTTTCCTGAAGCGCTTAAGAAATTTCCGAATATTGGAGAACAGCCAATTACTTCAATGCCAATTAAACTTCAATATTTTCCTGATCGAGTGAAGCCCTCAGTTAAAAATTGGATTGCTGATTATCGAGGAAAATTAGGAAATGGAAAACATAGTTCAGTTGAAAGAGGAGACTTTCTTTTTCATAGTGAAAATGGAAAACCGTTATCTCCGTTGGAAAGGATGAGAGTGGCTCAAATTCTTAAATCTCTTGATGAAAATTTGGAAGTGGAAATTGATAGTGGTACGCAACAAATTATTTTTTCAAATAAATCAGACCAAGAAACTGTTCCTGCTGGAGATAAATCCACGATGAATAAATTTTCACAATCAGAACAAGGAAATGAAAAATCGAAGGCAATTTTTTCATATGCTCAGGAGAAATATGAAATCCCAAAATTAGATTCAAATAAAACGGGATTTTCAAAACCTGCCTGGAATCCTGCCCAATCTGTCAAGCAAAGAATGAGCATAGATGATGATATTGCGGAGAAAAAATCTTTGAGTTTTTCATCCCCGCATAAATTTCCTGTAGAAAATCAACGACAAGATTATTTGCAAAGTCAAGAACGAAAAATAAGCAATTCTTTTTCAAATCAAGAATCAATATCAGAAAAAGAAAGTCCGGATGATATTTTTGATCTGGCTGTGAAAAGAAAGCAGGTTTTTTCAGAGCCAAAAATACAATTGCCAAAAACTCAAGTTGTAAATTCTCAACCTGTTGAATTTTCAAATCAAAAAAAACAGAATCATGATTTGAGTAAATCGAAAGTTTTGTATCGAATAACTCCAAGAGGATTTCAATACTCTGATAAAAAAGAAAACGATAATTCTAATGCTGGTCCGAAGGTTTCTGGAAACGTGGTTGATTTAAAACAATAAATTTATGATTATAGATACCGCACATGCAGGAGTAATTTCAGATGCGCCAAGTCTTACAAATGTTGGGATAAATGTTTTGCAATTTATGTTGTCGACTGTTGCAATTATTGCTATAATAATGTTGGTGATTAGCGGAACCATGTATTTTTTTGCTTATGGCGATATGAGAATTATTCACAGGGCAAAAAAATCCGCAACTTATGCTATAGTGGGAATAATTATTTCATTATCCGCATTAGTCATTGTTAGATTATTGGGAAGCTTCTTTCAATAATATCTACGAATTTACAAATCAGTTACAAATCTACAAAGAGATTATTTTTTGAATAATTATTTGTATATTTGTGTGAGATTTGTAAATTTGTGGGTAAAGATAAGAATATAAAAAATAAAAACTAGTTTGGAGGTGTAACTATGCAAAAAGCAAGAAAAATTGGATATGCTGTTTCAGCAACATTAATGGCTATGCCAGCGATTGTTTTCGGTGCAGATGGATTTTCAGTTCCATCCGGAACAAATTTGCCATCAGCGAGCTTGACTGAAATTATCACAAATATAATGAATTGGCTTTTGATGATCGTGGGAATTTTAGGTGTGATTGGATTTGTTATTGCTGGTATTTTATATTTGACAGCTGCTGGAGATGGAGACCAAATTTCAAGAGCAAAAACAGCGATGATTTATTCAATCGTTGGAGTTCTGGTAGCTTTAATTGGAGTCGTTGTTATCAAAGCTGTTCAGAGTCTCTTGGGAGGGAGCGGAAATTTCTAGATATTTTCGTTTTATAGCTATATCCGAAAACGTCCTGATAAATTGGGACGTTTTTTGGTTTGTTTTTATTGTTTGATTTTAGAAAATATGCTATAATTAAGTTAATAAAAATTTAATTAAAAATAAAATGAATAGAAAAATAAAAAAATTTTTCTGGATGGTCGTTGCTTTTATGATGATTTCTCCCTTTGGAACATTAGCCGCTGATTGGGGTATTAATATGGATTCTAGTGGTAATTGGTCGGTCGGAGTTGGAAGCAATGGCAGCGGGGCTGGATCAGGAGGATTTGGAGGCATGTTTTCAAAAATAGGTGCGTATGGTCTTCCAGCGGGAAGCATTCTTGGGATTATGGAAAATTTTCTTTTTTGGCTGCTTGCTATTTTTGGAATTGCCGGAATTGTTGGATTTGTTATCTCTGGTATTTTATATTTAACGGCGGCTGGAGACTCTGGTCAAATTGACAAGGCTAAAACTGCAATGAATTACTCAATCATTGGAATAATTGTTGGTCTTTCTGGGTTTGTTATCATTCAAGCGGTTAATTCTTGGCTTAGCGGAAGAAGTGGTTTTTAGCAGTATAATTTTGAATATTAAAATGAAAAATAAAAAAATAAAAAATAAAATTCAATTCTTTTTCACATTGATAATTGTTTCTGTTGCTATAAATTTTTCGTGTGGAGTGAAAAATTCCGAAGGAGCGATCCCAAATGCGAACACGTTGCCTAATTCAGCAAGTAGTGCACAATTGACATATAAAGACGGATGTATTAATGCCTCAGGCACGACAGGCCTGGTGTGTGCGGGAACAGCAGCAGATGGGAGTGATTGCGAGATAGTTGGAAATTCTTGTCAGGGAGTTCCTCGCGCTGTTGTTCAATCTTCTTGTCAGGGAGAAACAATCGCGGGAGTGTGTTTTCCTTCAAGTCAGCAAACAGGAGGACTTTCAGAGAAGGGCATTTTGGATATTCTAGAAAGTTTTCTTTCTTGGATGTTTGCCTTGTTTTTCATTCTTTCCATTGGAGCTTTTATTATTTCCGGAGTTCAGTATCTGGTTTCCGGTGGGGATACAGGGATTATCGATACGGCAAAAAGAAATATGAAATGGTCATTAGTGGGTGTTATTGTTGGAATGTCGGGATTTATAATCTTGCAAGCTATTTCTTTGGCTCTTTCCGGTAGCCCAATTTTCTAATTGACAATGTTGTTTTTAGGTGTTATAATGGTGTTAGAGTTGATTTTTTGGGAAGGTTCGCCGCAAAGCGAACTTTTTTCTTTAAGTCCCTACAAAGCTGCAAATTTTTTAAATCAAAAACTCCGTTATTTGTAGATTTATATTCGTTTGTAAATTTACCAGAGAAGATTAAAGCAAAATTTGGCAAGCATGATGTTAAATTAATTATTATTAAAATATTAAAAAATATATGGTTAAGAGAAAAAAAGATGAAGAACAAAATCCGAGTGGAAGACTTGGAGAGTTTGGAAGCGCAATAATGCAAATTGCCGATGAGAAAGGGATTGCGAAAGATAAGGTTATTGAGATAGTTGAAGCAGCTCTTGCTGCCGCCTATAAGAAAGACTATGGAAAGAGAGGTCAAAAAATCAGAGCTCAGTTTGATTCTATTGTAGGAGATACTAAATTTTTTCTAGTAAAAGAAGTAGTTGATGAAACAGTCAGAGAATTTGTTGATGAAGAAGATGAAGAAGGTAAATCTGAGGTTGTAGGGACTTCAGCTATCGACGAAGAAGAAAGACTTCCAAGATTTAATTCTGAAAGAGATATAATATTGAAAGATGCAAAAAAAATTAAAAAAGACGCAAAAATTGGAGATATTGTTGAAATAGAGCTTGAATCACAAGAAGATTATGGTCGTGTTGCTGCACAGACTGCTAAACAAGTTATTATTCAAAGAGTTCGAGAGGCTGAGAGAGAAGCGATGTTTTCTGAATATAAAGAAAAAGAAGGAGAAGTTGTTAGTGGAACTGTACAAAGAATTGAAGGTAGAAATATATATATTGAACTTGGAAAATCAACAGGAGTTTTGTTTCCTTCAGATCAAGTTAAAGGGGAATCATATAGAATTGGACAAAGAGTTAAGGTGTATTTAGTTAGAGTAGATTCTGATCCCAAGGGACCAGGCATGGTGCTTAGCAGAACCAGCGCAGAAATGGTTCGTAAGCTTTTTGAATTAGAAGTGCCAGAAATATTTGCCGGGACTGTTGAGATTAAATCAATTGCTAGAGAAGCAGGTGCCAGAAGCAAGATTGCTGTAGTCTCAAAAGAAGAAGGAATTGATCCGATTGGTTCTTGTGTTGGACAAAAAGGAACCAGAGTCCAGGCCGTTATTGATGAGCTCGGAGGGGAAAAAATTGATATTGTTAAATGGGATGAAAATTCAGAAAAATTTATTTCCTCAGCTATTAGTCCTGCGAAAGTTTTATCTGTTGAAATTAATGAAAAAGAAAACCAGGCTGTTGTTAAGGTTCCTCATGACCAACTTTCTTTAGCAATTGGAAAACAAGGTCAAAATGTGAGATTGGCTGCTAAATTAACAGGCTGGAAAATTGATGTTGTTGGAGAATCCAATAACGTTCAGCAAGAAGAAATTTCTGATGAAAATAAACCAGAAATAAAAGAGGAAGATGAGCAAGCTTAAAAAATAATTAAAATTAAGTTTCTTAAGCTTCTTAAGTTTCTTAATTATAAAACACTATGAACATGTGGCATGAAATTTCTGCGGGAGAAAATAGCCCGGAGACTATAAATGTAATAATTGAAATTCCAAAAGGATCAAAAAATAAGTACGAAATAGACAAGTTAACAGGATTAATTAAACTTGATCGCGCTATGAAAACTGCGCAAGATTATCCTTTTGATTATGGATTTGTTCCGCAGACTTTTTGGGATGATAACGACGCATTGGATGCGGTTGTTTTGACAACCTATCCATTAGCGACGGCAATTTTGGTTGAAGCAAGACCGGTAGGAATCATGAAGATGATTGATGGAGGAGAATGTGACGATAAGCTTATTGTTGTTCCAAAAAATGATCCACGTTGGGATGAAGTGAAAGATCTCAAAGATGTTAATTCTTATACATTGAAAGAGATTAAACATTTTTTTGAAACTTATAAAACTATTGAAGGAAAAACTGTTGAAATAAAAGGTTTTCAAGGAAAAGACAAGGCATATGCAGCAATTAAAAAAGGGCTGCGATTGTATGCGAAAAAATTTCCAAAAAAGTAATAATTGATTTAAACGAGGCAGTACGGCTAAATTTTTTTCGTATGTTTTCGTGCAATAAAAATGAACAAATCAGAAATTAAAAAACTTCCAAATTCAGAATTAGAAATAAAAATCAGCGTTGCTTGGAGTGACTGGAAAAAACACATAGAGCATGCAGTTAGGGATATTTCCAAGGAAATAAAAGTGACTGGTTTTCGAGCCGGGAAGGCTCCGCGCGATGTTGTGGAAAAGAAAGTTGGAATTGCCGCTATTCTTGAGTTAGCCGGGCAAAAAGCGATTCAAGATTCGTATGCAAAGTTTTTAGAGAAAGAAAAGATTGAGGCTATTGGACAACCCAAAGCAGAAATTTTGAAAATTGCCGAAGGTAATGATTTTGAATTTAAAATTATTACTGCAGTAGTGCCGGAAGCTAAAATGAAAGAGTGGAAAAAAAGTATTCAAAAAATAAACAAAGAATATAAAGATAAAAAAGCAGAGGTTAACGACTCAGATGTTGAGAAAGAACTTTCAGCAATTGCGCAAAGCCGAGTAAAATTGGTAACTGTCAAAAGAGAAGCTAGGGACGGAGACAGTGTTGTTCTAGATTTTGAGGTTAAGCGAGAATCAGTTCCGATTGAAGGAGGAATAGGAAAAGATCACGCGTTGATTTTAGGAAAAGGAGTTTTTATTCCTGGATTTGAAGAAAATGTCATTGGAATGAATGAGGGAGAAGAGAAAGAATTCGAACTTAAATTTCCAGAAAAATACCATGAAAAAAGTCTGGCCGGGAAACCCGCGGTTTTTTGGGTGAAATTAAAATTAGTTCAAGAGAGACAAACTCCTGAAATTAATGACGATTTTGCAAAATCTCTTGGGAACTTTGAAAATCTCGAAGTGTTAAAGAAAAATATTAGAGAAGGAATTGAAACGGAAAAGAAAAGAGAGTTGGAAGAAAAAAGAAAAGCCGAATATGTTGAAAAATTAGTTGAGGCGACTGAATCCGAGCTTCCAAAAGTTTTGGTTCACGAAGAACTTCATCGAATGATTGGAGAATTTGAAATGCAACTTTCCGGAATGGGAATGACTTTTGATAAGTATTTAGAGCAAATAAAAAAGAGCAAGGATGATATTGAAAAAGAATGGGAGCCTCAAGCTGAGAAAAGAATTTTAGCGGCGTTGGCTCTGGAGGGTGTTGCCAGAGAAGAAAAGATTGAAGCATCTGCCGAAAAAATTGAAGCGGAAATAAACAAAACTTTGGCGCAATATAAAAATATCAAAAATGTTGAAAAGAATATTGACATGGGAAAATTGTATAATTATACAAAAGGGATGTTGCAAAATGAAGAAGTTTTTAAACTCTTAGAAAAACTGTGAGACTAAGGTGCTTAGGTTGTTTAAGAAATTTAAAAAATGAAAAATAATGATATGAAAAATCAATATTTAATCCCTACTGTTATTGAGAAAACCAGTCATGGAGAACGGGCTTATGATATTTATTCTCGTCTTCTTAAAGATAGGATAATATTTTTAGGAACATCAATTGATGATGTGGTGGCAAATTCGATTATTGCTCAATTTCTTTTTCTCGAACAGCAAAATTCGAAAGAGGATATCAAGCTATACATTAACTCTCCAGGAGGGGTAGTTTCTAGCGCACTTGCTATCTATGATACGATGCAGTATGTGCGTCCGGATGTGCAGACAATTTGCGTGGGAACGGCAGCTAGTGCCGCGTCCCTTCTTTTGGCAGCCGGAAAAAAAGGAAAAAGAATGGTTTTGCCAAATAGTGAGGTGATGATTCATCAGGTTATGGGTGGCGCGCAGGGTCAAGCGACAGAAATTGATATTGCAGCTAAACATATTCTAAAAATCAAAGATCGTTTGAATAAAATCTTAGCTAAGCACACCGGTCAGAAACTTTCAAAGATTGAAAGGGACACTGATCGCGACTATTTCATGACTGCTGAGGAAGCGGTTAAATACGGAATTGTTGATCGAGTGATTGCTAAATAGGAAGCATAGACTATTATCTTATAAATAAGCTTCCTGGGTTGATAGCTTATTAGAAATAAAAAAATCCCGGCTCTATAGCCGGGATTTTTGTAAAGATTTATTAAGTCAATTTCTAAAAATCTAGTTTCCAAGTCATGGTTTTTATTTTAATAGCGGTATCAGGCTCTCTCCATTCATTTCTTCTGGTTTTTCGATTTGTAAAGCGTCCAAAACAGTTGGAGCAACATCACTTAGCAGCCCGCCGACTTCTGATTGTTGACGTATTTTTTCTGTTTCAGTTTTTTCTTTATGATTAGTGGGAGTCACAAACCAAAAAGGAACAGGATTTGAAGAATGCTCCGTGTTTATTTCCCCAGTGTTAAAATTTTTGATTTCTTCTACATTTCCATGATCCGAGGTTATCATTAAGCATCCGCCGATTTTAAGTACAGTTGGAATTAGTTCTGAAAGATTTTTATCAATGGTTTGCACAGCCTCAATAGCCGCTTTTTCGTTGCCAGTGTGACCTACCATGTCAGCATTCGCATAGTTTGCTAAAATAAAATCATATTTATTTTCATTAATTGCTTCAATAAGCTTCTCAGTTATTTCATTGGCGCTCATTTGAGGCTTGTCGTCAAATTTTGGAACTGATGGGGAGGGGACAAGAATTCGATCTTCACCTGCCCAAGGCTGTTCGGCTCCGCCATTAAAAAAATAAGTGACGTGAGCGTATTTTTCTGTTTCGGCAATTCGAAGTTGTTTTAGTTTATGTTCGCTGAGTATTTTTCCAAGTCCTCCTCCTGCAGGATCCGGTGGAAAAGCGATTTTTACATTTGGAATATCTTTTTCATATTCTGTCATAGTTATAAAATCGGTTTCAATTCCTTCTTTTTTGAATTTATTAAATTCAGGTAATGCGAAAGCTTTAGTTAATTGTCTGGCTCTATCCTCTCTGAAATTAAAAAATATTACGGAGTCATTGTTTTTAATGGCGGCAATTGGACTCCCATTTTCTGTTAAAACACAAGGCTCGAGATATTCATCGGTGACTCCTTTTTCATAGGAAGATGCGAGATATTTCAGAGGATCGTCAGATTTTTCCCCAGTGCTATTTACTAATAAATTAAAGGTCTTTTCTGTTCTATCCCAATTATTGTTTCTATCCATTGCCCAATTTCTTCCGCATAATGTAGCAATTTTTCCGATTCCTATTTGATTTATTTTTGTTTGTAGTTTTTTTATTGTCTGTACGGCTGAAGTTGGAGCTGAATCTCTTCCATCAGTAAAGGCATGAATATAAACATTTTTAAGTCCATTTTCTTTTGCCATAACTAAGATGGCTTGCAAATGATCAAGATATGAATGGACGCTTCCTTCACTGACAAGTCCCATTAAATGGAGACCGTGGTTTTCTTTTTTAGCATTTTCCATGGTCTCTAAAAGAACAGGATTGGAAAAAAAAGTTTTATTTTGAATGGATAGGGTTATTTTTGGAAGACTTTGATAGATTATTTTTCCTGCTCCGAGTGTCATATGCCCAACTTCGCTATTTCCCGATTCACCCCAAAAGAGACCTACGGAAATTCCTGAAGCCTGGAGAGTGGTCATTGGATAAAAATTGTTTAGTTTGTCTATGATAGGAAGAGAAGCTTCAAAAAGAACATTCCCGTGCGGATTTGTGCTAATTCCCCATCCATCCAGAATAATAAGTACGACAGGTTTGTGCATAACTGAGAAAAATTATTTAATTATATATCTCATTGTAGCATTTTTTTGATTTTGACAAAAGGACCCACTTGATATAGTATTAATAACGTGGAAAATAATATTTGAATCATCTAAGCTTGATAGAATGCTTTCTTAATAAAATCGTGCAAAATAAAATGTATAAAAAATCTTTTATTTACGGGAAAAGCCTTAAAATGTGTGGTATGCGACAAGGCAAAAAAGTGAATATTTGTGTTCACTTTTAAATGTAGGCACCCCTTGTGTTAGGTAAATTTTTGATTTTCAACGCTGAAAAGTCTTTGATTTTGCACTGTAGGCTCTTTATCAAGTTTCGAAACAAAAAATATGGAAATAGTATCTATTATTGCAGCAGTA
>Ga0224510_10002071_pt1 | contig 12419 bp, 5 predicted proteins | sample SF_May12_sed_USG_FD_170161 | JGI IMG/M metagenome (GOLD analysis project Ga0224510, IMG submission 170161) | Sediment microbial communities from San Francisco Bay, California, United States - SF_May12_sed_USGS_4_1 | ecosystem: Environmental > Aquatic > Marine > Sediment | place: USA: California... | reverse complement strand
GCCCAAATGCCGGTTCAAGAGATCATTAGACAGATTAAAATCGCGCCGCTACCCGTCCGATTTTTTCTCGTTCCCTTTTTTTTTATTATTTTTCTCTTCTGCAAAAGCTTTAAAAGGCCGCTGCCGGTCAACGTTTTTCTCACCAACCTCCCGAAAATAAAAGTATACCCTCCCGGGGAGCGTCAGGATGTCCATAAATGTTTCCCAAAACCATGCGCAGTTTTATCGGCCAATGGCTTTGCACCCCTATTCGACTATGAGGACCTGGCCACGCCCACCAAACATTACTGCAGACTCTTCATTCATAAACAAGAAAAGGTCTATGCCGTAGTAGCGGCTGAAACCAAACATACACCGAGGGCGATCATTACTTTTTTCTCCTATCTCAAAAGCAAAAAAGCTCTCTACTACGCCAATGATTTCGAATTTCCCTTAGATGACCAAGCAGGCTTAATACGACGTAATTTTACCCACATGGACGAAACGGCATTGCTAAAGGAAATAAGAGGGTTTCTCGCCTCATCTCCGCATGAGGCCGTACTTCTCAAACCCGGCAGCCTTCTTGTTTTACGACAAAAAATTCGCACCAACATTATCAATGCTTCTCTGCGGGCCGGCTATTTTTCCAAACGAACCGGCTCTAACCGGGTAACCACGTGCACCAACCATGCAATGCTTCACGCCGAATTTTTCTGCTCCGTTTGCCGGACGCCCCTGTGCATGGGATGTAAAAGACGGTACCGAGAAACGATTTATTGCGAGGATTGCCTCCCGGTCGGGGCAAAAGAGATCGGCCGCAACGATGCTCCCCCGGAACTTCCCGATGGACTCAGTCCGGCAGGAGTCACCGTCCGGGCCTCTGCAGCGTTGTTGGATCTGCTCTTTTTTTCGACAAGCTGTGGGATAGTTATTTACGGTATGTTCACAGCGGCACCATTACTTTTTCCTTCTTCTTTTTCGGGAAAAATTTCATGGTTCACCGCACAGTTCTTCGGAATCGTTTTTTTGGTTTTCTATCTCGTCTGGCCGCTTTTAAAATTTGGCCGGACACCGGGCCAGGCCGCCTTCGGACTTCAAACCGTTGATCGACGCATGAATCCCATCTCCGGAGCCGCCGTCTTTGTTCGCAACGGGTACCACTTGCTTAGTTTTCTTTTTATTTTTCCGGCAGTAGGATACCTAACCGCTTTTTTCAACAAGAGCAAACAAGGACTCCACGACAAAATCTCCGGGACGCTGGTAATAACCCGGCGGGCCACCGCTAAGGCTGTAATGGCCGGGTTGCTCATGCTCTCTCTCTTGGGAGGGGCCATCAGCGGCCTCTCGATGACCTCCATCGGGACCGCCCTCCCCTTTTTCTACAGTCTGGTCACCAATTACCCGCAGCCAGAAGTTGCCCTGGAACCCATATGGCAACAATCCTCCGATATTACATCAATCACCATCCTCATGGATCAACAAGGCTCGACCTATTTCCATGATTTCGACAATCAAGAGTTAACAGCACGTGATGCCGTCAGCGGAAAAATATTGTGGCAGCGCCACGATATCGTCGATTTTTTTTATTTGAAATCAACTTATTTCCCCCATGACATGGTAGCGGTGATTAGCGGCTCCATCCCTAGTTCCCAAAAAATATTGTTCCTCTCACGGTTCAGCGGCACAATTTTGTGGGAAAAAGAGGTGCATAGCAACATGCCTCCTATTGTATCAGCTTGGGAAGGCTATATTTTCATTCAAGAAGATACTACCGTATCGACCTATGATCTCAATGGCCATATGCTCTGGCAAAAGAATTTTCCAACCACGACAAAGGTCGACCTCTTGCTCAATGGAGAAATCGTGGCGGAATTTTACGATGAAGACAACGAAACGTACACCCAATATTTCCTCACCCGAACGGATGGAAAAACCATTTGGCGGCGTAATGGAGCAAGTACCCGCATTATTGGTCAAGGCTACCAGCTCCTCACGGATTACGAACAAAACATAATCAGCCTCATGCGGATGGATGACCAAAAGATTATTTGGAAAAATCCGATGGGAGAAAACCAGTACCATAATCACCTCATCACCGGGAATGGAGAAGCCGGAGATATTCCCGACGGGTTTCTCTATACCACCAATAATGCGTTACGGATCAAAGATGGACTATTCGCTTTCAGATTTCCTGCGGGTTATACTTTTCTTAATGTTACCGATAAGTTTATCATCTTGCACAAACAAAATGAAAATACGGAAAAGGAGATTGGGAACAAAAAACTTGAGCTACTCCTGCTTGAGCGGAAAACCGGTGAAATCATCTATTCTTTCCGCATAGCCGATGTCGATAGGATAGTATTTCTCTCGGATAACAAAAATGATCTCTTCTTTATGACCACAAGGTATGAAGACGAAAAGGCGCTACGGTGTATAAACGATCTCTTGGTCATTAACAAGAAAAGCGGGTCGATTTCTCGGAAAAACTTAGGGAAAAATCTCTCCATGGCCAGGGTGACCGTAGTCGACGACAAAATAGTGATCGTCAAAGGAGACTCGGCGGGGGCATATCACCTGTGACAGTACACCTCGCTCCGCAATACCTGGCAGCAGCGGCTTCTCTTCCCGACGGCCTCACTTGAATATTTTTCCAATATCCTCTTCCTTGCCCACAACAACCAACTGATCATTGGCCTGAAACACTTCATCTGGACTGGTGATGACTTTTGGCTTGCAGCCTTCTCGTTTATGAAGCAGAACCAAAACATTATATTTCGAACGGAGATTTAGTTCCCGCAGGGTTTTCCCTGCCAGCTCCTCACCCACCAGCACTTCGGCCAAATCGACCTCGTCATCAATCTCTATATAGTCGAGAATACTTGGAAAGTTTATCCGCTCCACCAAGTGAACCGCACTTTGTTTCTCGGGCAGGATCACCTCATCAGCGCCCACTTTGAAGAGAATCTCCTCCTGGATTTCGGTTGCGGCTCTTGCGATTATCCTTTGAGCCCCCAATCGTTTCAGGTGGGTTACCCCCAGGATGAGCTTTTCAAAGTTACTGCCAAGCCCCAGGATAACCGGATTAAACCTTGCCAGATCCAGTTCGCGAAGTGCGTTTTCATCGGTTATATCGGCACGGACCGCCTCGGTTACATGCTCTTTGATCCGTTCAACCACGTCACGATCCACATCTATGGCGAGCACCTTATTTCCCTGCTTCTTTTCCAGTTGGACGGCCACCTCCCATCCGAATATGCCCAAACCGATCACCGCAATATCACGCATTGGTTACCCCATAAGTATTTTTTCAACAGGATATTCGACTCTGCGCATCTTTTTTTCCCGGAGCAGGAGCAAAACCAAAATAGCCGGTCCTATGCGACCGATCAACATCCAAATAATGACGATCACCTTGCCACTCACCCCCAACTTTCCGGTAAGTCCGAGAGAAAGACCAACCGTTCCCAATGCGGAGGTGATTTCAAAAAGCACCTCCAGAAAATTGCCCCCTTCATAGTGCAGCAATAACATCGCCCCACTAAAAAGTATAAAGAGATACAAAAAAAAGACGGCAAAAGCCCGAAAAACATCTTCCCGCAACAGCTGTCTTTTGAAAATGACCATTGACCCGCTCCCCCGCAAGGTATTATACGCCGCAGCGGCAACAACCCAAAAAGTTGTGAGTTTCATCCCGCCACCGGTTGAGCCCGGAGCGGCCCCGATAATCATCAAGACGATCAGCAGCAAAAGTCCGGCGGCGTGAAACCGATTCAAATCAATGGTGCTGAAACCGGCGGTGCGTGCAGTCACCGATTGAAAAAAACAATCGATCAGAGCGCATTCTCCTTTTTCCGTCACTAAAAGTACCAATGCGCCGAGCACGATAAACACGCAGGTCGCGGTCAGGACAATTTTCGAATGAACGGTCAGCCGATCTTTTTTTTTGGCTATTTCCATCAGATCATAAAGAACATAATATCCCAAGCCACCTTGGATGATCAACGCCATGACGGTAAGTTTGACCCCGTTGTTAACCTCTTGAAGACTTGTATCAAAAGTTGAAAATCCGGCATTGCAAAAAGCCGAAACCGCATGAAAAAGAGCATGATACGAACTGTCGGTCCAGGAAAAGCCGTCGAGCTTGAATCCGACGCAGAGTAAAAGGAAGCCGAGAGCTTCGAACGCCAAAGTATACTTGAGAACCACCTTGACGACACTTTCAACGTTGCCGGATGTCGGAGCCAGGGAAAGCTTACCTGCGATCATCCGGTCTTCAAAATTGAGTTCTCCGCGGAAAAACAGGATAAAACTCGCGGTGAGGGTCATGATCCCGATTGCCCCGAGCTGGATAAATAGAAGAATTAAAAGCTGACCGACAGGAGTAAAAGCGGATACGGGCACGGTGACGAGCCCGGTAACACATACCGCAGAGGTGGCGGTAAACAAGGCATCAACAAACGAAAGAGTTCCACGCCCCATTTGCGACAGATAAAGCGCCGCTGTCCCCACTAAAATGAGCAAAACAAAAGTTATAAGGATTAACATTTCGTTATTACGTCTTTTCATCGGCTCACTTAAATAGGCAAATCGTGTTGTCGATTGTTGACTGATATATCAAATAATGAAAATTTTTTGCCTGTAGAACTTTATGTTTTCAATTAGATTCCGTCAATACGCCTTTCGATAATTATGATCGCTTTGAGCATTGTTGATCATAAAAAGGGGGGGGGAGTCAATTGACTCCCCCCCCCTTTTTTTTCCTTTCGCTGATTAGTTAACGGTTAACGTTTCAGTTGTAACCAGCCGGTTTTACCTATATTATTTGGTTTTCCAGGAGGATCAACGAGGACTTCTTTCTCTCCTATTATCAGTGCATCTTCTTCCCCCTCTTTTAAAGCCGGAGGTTCTGGAGGATTTGGCCCCAGCGGCTCCTTGGGGTCAATTATCTCTATATCCTTATCCTCCGTACCACCTTCTTCCTTTTCCACTGTAACGATGCGCTCGGTACTATGCCCCAAGATCGAACCGGGATGGGCCGTTCCCGTCTCATAATATAGAGCATAAATCCATCCGTGCCCGGTCAGAGAACATGCTGTTGATTCGGAATCAAAGGTTGTGAAGGCAACAACCTCTCCAAAAAGAAGTGATTTAGTCGTATTCTTTTCCTTCAATGACTCAAAATTGATCCGCCAGCCGGGTTTAAGTTCCATATCGGAGCGTAACTGATCCCATGTGGATATTTTACCTGTGGTCGGATAGTTATATACCGTTTTATCCGAATCGATCATGATATCGGTTGAATTCAGCAGATCGGCAGGATTGACCGTACCCCAGGTAAATCCTTGATTTATTGCGATTGGTTCTTTGACACCATAAAAACTTTGCTGCTCATTATTCTCCAAATCACTTCGCTTGTTAAATAGCCCGGTTCCAAAATAGACCCAGCGATTACGAACGCTGATATCATCAGGCTCCCCATCAGGATTGGCTGCTCCCGTATCATTATCATAGATATCAAAACCGGTAAAATCCGCTACTCCATCAGCCGGGACGGAAGTATCGAATTTAACCCGACCTCCGAAACCAATATTGGGTTGTACGGTAATGGGTTGTTTTAATCCCAAAAGTGATGTATCAAGAAAGATGTTTTGACTCCACCCGGACGCCTCGGGATTTTCATCAACCAAGAGTCGCATCAATTTTCCACTCCAACCACTGGCACTGCTTCCCTCAACCGTCCCGAAATATACCACATCGGTTGCGAAATCCAGCCCGTAATCGACGGCACTGGGAGCTGAAACATAGGAGTTATCAGCCAAACGATAATCGTTGAGCTCCTGGCTCAACGTATAGGAATCAACGAGATCTTTGAGATCAACAGCAAACATCCTGCCCTGTTGCAAACTCTCCATGTTGACCAATACGGTTCCGGTGGCGGCATCGCCGTTGGCATCGGCAGGCCCCGAACCGAACACGAGATACCATTTATTATCGTCCGCTTCATAAGGGCGTTGTTTCACCGGCACCACCGCCGGATAACATGTGGTATACCCCAAATCCTCCACGGTTATTTCCCCGAGGATAACAGGTGGTCTCTCTGGGTCGGTAATGTCCATGACCACGAAGGCGGAGGTCATCACCTTATCACTGTTGTCCGGATCGGTGGAATCATTATCCCGATTGATATCAGCTACGATTTTGCTCCCGCCCATTCGCATTCCGACAACCAATACGGTACCCCAGCCATTGGGATGAATCTTATCCGACTCGTTAGCGGGGAAGATTTTGGCGTCAAAAATTCTGGGTTTCATGTCCATGTAACTGATATGCTCACGGGTGGATCCGCCATAATCGGCTTCGGTGAGCCAATAGAGATGGGACAGCAAGTTGAACGGAACATAGGCCCAGAGTTCCGCACCAAGGGCGTGGGGTGTGGTGGTATTCCATGTTGCACTGCCATCCCAATCGAAAAATTGTTCCCCGGCAGTATATTTTCCATCCCCGTTTGTATCATAGTACGGCTCGTTTACCGTAGTACGAAACGCATTGTTGGTACTATCAAAAAATCCGCCGTTAAAAGCATGCAACATGCCGTCATTACCGCCGACATAAATAACGTTTCTTCTTCTGGAATATCTATCATAAAATTCGGCGTATGTTTTATCTTTATACAAAAGGTGGGCTGCTTCCGCGGGCCGACCCACCTGGGTTGGGGTTGAATTGATGATATCCCCCAACCTCCAGGTTTTAAGAACACCGTCACCATCCCGGAATTGTCTGCTTCTCATACTTTTTAAAGTATGAGTACCCACCGTGATCGCACCTTGATCCTCACCCCGAATATAGTCGACAACTCTTTGGCTCTGCGCTTTTAAAAAGAGATTTTTATCACCGCTACTCAAAAGATCATTTGCCCAAACCGGACGATCGTTGAAGGTGGGGTAAAGGGTCAGGTAGGGATATATTTTCGTTATGTCAGTCAAATCGTCATCGGGTATTTCCGAAGTATCCGGCACACTAAAAGGTATTTGCTCATCCGGTGACGCCCCTCCAGAATTATTTTGATCTATAAACGTGAAAATATAACGTTTATTATCATTGACATTATAGACCCGCTGGCTTGTTGCCAGTAAGTTCGTTTGGTTGAGCCATTCGTTGGCACTCCAAAGAAAATGAATGTCACTTTCGGCAACGGGGCCGCTTATCACATCATTTTCATCGACCTCCTGATTTTCATTTACATCATCAATTTTATAAATGCCGTCCTCTTCAAAACGGATGATCAGATCACGATTCGCATCCAGAAACCCATTACCGTTTGTATCTTCATTGCTGTCAAATATGTTGTCATGATCAGCATCTTCTCCGGGATTGGTTTCCTTGACATCAAGCATGTGATCGCCATCACTATCTTCCCGGTAGTTACCGTTGGCGTCAATAAACAATGCATTGACCCCGCCTACCCAGTAGATGGAGTTACCGTCAATATCTTCATATCGAGAGTAAAAATCGACCCGGTATATTGCTCCTTCTCCTGAACGGGAATTCGTACTCACAGCTACACCGGCGGCACTGATTGACTCACTTTCGATCTCTGAAAATGCCTTATCAAGCTGCTCTACGAGATTGGCCGGGTTCACTACGTAAAAATAGTTGTCCGGCAAACCATCCTGGTCGCCATCCCACTCATTTTGTTGATCCGGAACACCATTATCATTTGAGTCCTTGAAACCGCCCCATTTTGCAGCATAATATAAAGGATTCTCAAGCAAAGTTACTGCGGGATTATTACTCGGGGTAAAGGTTCTCACTGCACCCCACGGCAACATTTTACCATCGACGGTACAAGTGGTGCATACTTTACAAGGATAGTCGGGATTGTCACACACACCGGTATCCAACACATAATCAATATCCCAATAATAGCCAGCTGTTAGCGTTGGATATGTTACAGGGTCACTTTCCGGGAATAATTTATTGCGAACCTCTAAATATGGCCCATCGGCGGTGGTTCCGGATATCACATATCCGAAATGTTGAGGAATCCAAGTACTGCATTCCCCCGTCATCACCGAAACGGTAAGGGTATTGTCAGCATTGACCGTATATTCATAGGTTACGATATCATCCATATCATAATCAGCACCCATTTCTGCATCTTCGTAGTTGATGCGGAACTTTCCATGGGTCGGGGTTAGATCCTCAATATAAAAATCAACTATAGCGCTGGAAACTTTACCCGGCCAAAGAGGGGCTGCAGTAACTTCTTTGGACTGAAGATAGACGGATTTGGCAAAAGGCACCAAAGTGATGGTGCTATCAGCCATAGCGATATTAATTCTAGGCAAAGGAGAGGCCACTGCCACCACCATGGTTTTGACATTTTGATCCCCTTCCCCCAGTGAGCTTATATCGTGTGTCATGCCGTAATAAGAAACTGCAGCGGAGTAGTAACTCCCTTTCTTACTGGGCTCTTCATAACAAACCCCTCGAATATAGCCTAAATCGTTAATATCTTTAGCTGAACATGCAGAATCGACAGTGGTGCCACCGGACTGCCCGATGAAATGTTTACCACTCATATCAGGCTCGTTAGCTAAAATAACATTACTGAGTGTCCCAACATCCATCCCGGTTAAATCCCCATTGAAACTATTAAATCTGCTTCCAGGCACCTTGTCGGAGTCATAGGTCGGGTTAATATCGCTCAATACCAAAAGGTAGGGCTTGGAACAGCCGAGAAAACCATCAAGCTTTCCATTACCGTTAAGATCCTCACCGGGATCAAGGATGTTATTATAGTTGAGATCCTCATATTGATAGGGATCAAGCCAATCGGGTTGGTGCAGTTTTGGAACTTGCGCATCGCTCGTATCCGCAGAAACAAATGAACTCGTGGCAGCTTTTTTCCCGCTGAAATACCGAAGACCCTCATACATCATTTCGGCGATGGGATTACCCCAATTCATACATTTAAAATCTAACGTAGGATCTGTTACATAACGATCACAATCCGAATACGCAAACTCAGCTGGCGCGTAGGTATCTTTCAGAGGAGAATAATTAAATTTGGCAATATGCAGTTCGTCAATAGTTGCAATGATGGATCCAAGTTTAATGTTATCCCTATCTGGTCGAATTATCTGTCCGGTATCAGGATTTATCTCATCGTTAATTGAGCTGATATTCTTCCTCAACATGCCGCCTTCAGTACTTCTTCCGTAACTTCCTGTAATGAGACCAAATTTAATCTTGTCCGGTTCGCCGAATTTTTGCAATAATCCAATGGGCTTGTATTGACCGTTGTCATATCTTTGGCAATTGGACTCAAGCAAGTTATTATCGGTACCCGGCAGACATACCTGCACCCTTGTTTCATATTTGGTCACAAGCGTCGGCAACACGCTATGATCTATCAAATCATAATAGTTTAACACCCAATCATGAGTGGTTTGCGAATTTCCATTGTTATCAATATAGGTCTGATTAAGAAGATTGACACCGATATATTCCCAATAGTTTGCAGCAATTTCAGCATCGGTGAAGTATCGCAGAACACCTGGAACAGTCCATGCCCCAGCGGGGTAAGTAGGGCTCGTATATTGACGCTCGAGTACCACGCTCCAGAATTCGTCACCGGTCAACTCATGATAACGAACTACCATTTCATAAGTGCCATTCGGCAGGGTGAATTCGTCCGTAATAATCTCTGCAGAACCTGAACCATATTTCCCATACACAATTTGATTAATGGTGACACCGGTATCTGTGACACCATTAATGATTACTTCCATGGCGTCATCGGCTTTAAACTTGAGTTTGAATTTATCGTTGTAAACATTGGACCATTTGGTGAGAGGAAGAACCCTTATTTTTGCTTTGAAGGTAACGATATAATAATTCTGATCATCCGTCGTATACGGCCTGAAAGGGTTTTCCCATCCCAACCAATCCCATCCGCTAAACACCGACGTGGCGGTCGTAACACCCAATAAATGCTCACTGGTGGCAAATTGCCCAAAAAAATCCTCGAAATCCGTATGATTAGTCAGAACCCGTGTATCCGTACCAGCAGGGCCGGCCATTTCATCCTCCAAGGAGTAATCCAACACGGCTCTTTCCTTTGAAGCCCATTCCCAGATACGATGGGTACTGTTTGGAAGAACAAGAAGTAGAGGCGGATCATTACTTCCATCCTTGTCAAGATTGGTATCATAATTTGTCGATCCGAAGAGATGATAACGATCCTGATCTGTGTCAGGCAATCGTAATGGAGCATAATCATTTATATTATATCCATCACGCTCAACACTGTGATACTCCTTTCCCCATGAGTGTGCATCTTGGGGCACGAATACCCGTTCAAGTACCGTTTCGGTTTCACTGTCCACCACCCGGTAGCCACCATACAAAACCTTTCGCAGGGTATCCATGCGCGACATTGTGATATAATTTAAAAAATCTCCACTCCACTTATCTTTGTTTTCTTCCGTTTCAGAACTGCGGCATTTTTTATTGGCGGTCACGGAAACCGGTACGAATCTGGCCGGCGATAATGAGTCATCATATTCATAACATTTATAAGAATCAAAATAGCCGTAATAATCAAAGCCTGTATTCCATTTACCGTCTTTATTTATATCACTAAAGCTCTCTCCTTGATCAAACAGACCGTTTCCATTGGCATCCGCAAAAGGCTCATTTTTACCATGATATCCGTAATCTATCCATCCATCACCATTAATATCGGAGGCATCGTTATAGGCCTCTTGGAAGAGTCGGTGGTTTTTACCCATAACCATGAGCACCAAAGGTGGCGGATTTCCTGTTAAAAACGGGACTTCAACCTGGAAATCCGATGATTTGGCTCCATAACACCTATCTATCTCGTAGTTCCCGATTATAAGGGCCGCCAATACAAGAATCGACCAAACCATATTATATTTTTTCATTTATATACCCCGGCGTTAACTATAAAATTGCAGACATCATACAAACTATAAAATATTACTGCTTCAAATCAGTATATTTACATTCATATAAACTTTGCGCCTTTTCACCATATTTTTGTGAAAGAATGGATGATGCATCGTCCAAACCGTATTGTCGGGACAACACGGTAAACTCATAAATTCCGGTTGACGCAAGACTACCACCATTCTCTTCATAACCGGCAAGAATGAGAATAGAGCTACCGTCATTAGCTCTATATTTGCCGCTTGCAGCAATATTGGTATGAACTGTTTGTGGAGTACCGTCATTGTTAAGCCTGGGTATGACGATATCACGATCAGGACTATTATCAGAAAGCTGCACGGAATTTATATCAGCGGGAGGGTCATCCCAAATAAAATCAATATCTACAACTTCAACACCCTTGATAACTCTCGTATTTAAGCCATTAACATTCCTATTAGTGCCAAAACCTCCGGAACAACCCAAATTTTCCGCCGCCATTTCTATGCCGATATCCAAGCCTCCTTCGGCACCATAAAAAGCCTCCTTGGCAAGTCGATCATTTTTACTTATCATCATTTCAACTTGCATTGAACTAGATGCCGACATCCCCATTACTGTAAGAATAACTAAAAATATCAGCGCGGCAACCAGGACAAATCCATCCCGGTTGCCCACAGCTATCATATTTGAATCAGCTGATCGATTCTTTATCATATCAAAAGGTACTCCCTATAGATTCGCTTTATAGGTCTCAAAAATAGCCAATACGACATTATCACTATTACGTACAACAAGTGCCCGGATAGTCTTAGCATTGGGGATTGGTTGATCAACCGCTACATTCCAGTACACCGTATACAACTCCACCAAAGCCGGATCCAGTATATCCGGATGCTCTATGGAGTTATGATCGGCATTCAAATCTATATCATTCAACCCGAAATCATTTCCGCTATCATCAACCCCATCTCCATTGGCATCTTTTCCAGTCCCATCCCCATCCCGATCTTCCATTGGGTCTGCATCGTCTTTACGATCAAGATCATCATACGGCATAGCGACCATGGTCTCGAGAAGATCACTGTTCCAAGTTGTTGCCATTGTGACATGGCCCGCGGTTGCATTGCCGCGAATGTAAGAAACCTGCATAGCATTGAGTGATAAAATGCCCACCGTGATAATAACCATGGCGACCATCACTTCAATAAAAGTAAATCCGTTTTTATCTCCGGCTATTGGTGTCATCACGCTCACAGTTATTCTTGTTAAAAATTCATATTGCGACAAAAAATGGTTTTCTGAACAAAAAGATGACGCCCTGTAACGTTCCAGGTAGTTGTGCCGCCAAGCCCGTCGGGCACATCATATGATTGCATATAATCATATGAACCAATCCTCTTGGGACTCTCGGCAACAATATAGACATCAACTTTCCTGATATCTTTTAAATGACCGACCGAAACCACGCTAAGAGGGCCACT
>Ga0224510_10002069_pt1 | contig 12433 bp, 8 predicted proteins | sample SF_May12_sed_USG_FD_170161 | JGI IMG/M metagenome (GOLD analysis project Ga0224510, IMG submission 170161) | Sediment microbial communities from San Francisco Bay, California, United States - SF_May12_sed_USGS_4_1 | ecosystem: Environmental > Aquatic > Marine > Sediment | place: USA: California... | reverse complement strand
ATGGTGGAGATGAGTTCGGCCTGGGATCAGCTCGTTCGCAACTGCGCCCCGGACATGACCACCGCAGAGGACCTGCTGGCCAACGGCCTGTACCGCTCGCTCACGACTCGTTTTGTGGCCAGCCACGACTACGTGGCGCTCGATCATCTCCTCCTGCTCGACGACGGCCGGTTCGATCTGATCATCGTGGACACACCACCCGGCAACCATGCCGACGACCTGTTCGCCGCCCCCGGTCGGCTCAGCCAGTTCTTCGACAGCCGGCTGCTCCGCTGGTTGACCGCCGGTGTCGGAGGCGGTGTGACCAGGTTCGCCTCCCGTCCGTTCCAGCTGGTTGCCCGACGGCTCCTGGGAACCGATTTCCTCGACCGGATCGGCGAGTTCTTCATGCTGTTCGCCCGGTTGCGGCCCCGCCTCGTGGAACGTATCGACGCCGTCGAACGGCTGCTGGCGTCGCCGACGTCGGCCATGGTCGAGGTCAGGGCCGCCGACTCGGGGCACGTTCCCGAGCCCGTGGAGGCCGGCAACGACGTCGTGGTGGTGAATCGCCTGCTGCCACTGACCGAGGTCGGCATCGAACCCGCCGGCGGTGGGATCGATCGGGTCACGCTCGACCTTCGTATCGACGCCGGCGACGTCGAGGCCCTCGACGACGCTTCATTACGAGCGGCGGTGCTCGGGCTGATGGCGGCCACACCCGCGGTCGAGATGCGGCTGCCCAAGGGCACGGGGCTCTGCCTTCTGCCCCGTCTGAGCGGTGGCGTGAACCGGCTGGAGGACCTGGTCGCCCTGACTGACGAGGCTGCGGCGGAACCATGGCGATCCAAGGCCGATTCGAGCGATCCGGTACTCTGAGACGCCATGGCCACACTGAGTGATCTGGCCCGGAAGCACACCACACTCGGCGCTGCGGGCCGGGCCCACCTCCGGCGCCTGGTCGGGTCGTGGTCACCGCTGGCCGACCTCGGATTCGCCGATCTTCTGGTGTGTGCTCCAGCGGTGGGGGCCGAACCTGACCAGGTGGTGGTGCTCGGGCAGATCCGGCCCACAACCGCTCCCACACTGTTCGTCGAGGATCTCATCGGCACGGTCGTCGACCACCACCGGTTCCAGGGCTACCAGCGGGCCCACGAGTTGGGACGCATCGTGGAGTTGGAGTCACTCGTCGAGCCCGATGGCCGCCGGGCCACGATCCTGGCCGTGCCGGTCAACCACGAGGGCCGGCGGATTGCGGTGGTGCTCGCCTATCGGAGAGTACGCGACAGCTACGCCCCGAGTGAGTTGGAACAGGCGTACTACGCGGCCTTCCGGCGATTGGCCCGCATGATCGTCGACGGCACGTTTCCGTTCCCGTTTGAGGGTGCCATCACCGAGGAGACCCCCAGGGTCGGAGACGGAACGATGGTGCTCGATCGCGATTCCCGCGTCGACTACTCCTCACCAAATGCGATCTCGGCGGTCCACCGCATCGGCTACAACGGCAGGATCGTCGGCCGGAAGGTCGAGGATCTGGGTTTCGACGGTGATGTGGTGGCCGGGGCGTACCGTCTCCAGGTTCCCGTCATCGACGAGATCCAACGGAGCGAATCCGTGACGATCCTGGCCAGGATCCTGCCCCTTCTCGAGCACTCGCAGGTGACCGGGGCCCTGGTGCTGATCCGCGACGTGTCGGAGCTGCGTCGCCGGGATCGCCTGCTCGTGTCGATGGACACGACCATCCGGGAGATTCACCATCGTGTGAAGAACAACCTGCAGACTGTGTCGTCGTTGTTGCGGATCCAGAGCCGGCGACTCGAGTCGGAGGAGGCCAAGGCGGCGATCGAGGAGGCCGTCCGCCGGATTGCGGCGATCGCCGTCGTCCACGAACGCCTTGCCGCCGGTGGCGGTGATCAGGTCGTGTTCCGAGAGGTGGTCCAACCGATCGTGGAGATGGCCCGAACGACCATGGTGAGCTCCGACAGCCGGATCGAATTTCGGCTGGTGGGGGAGGGCACGGCGCTTCCGGCCAGCAAGGCCAGCTCGCTGGCCGTGGTCGTGACCGAGCTGCTGCAGAACGCGGTCGAGCACGGGTTTCCGTCGGGTTCCGGACCGGGCGCCATCACGGTCGAGCTGGCCCCCTCGTCAACCGATCTGGTCGTACGGGTCTACGACAATGGGGTCGGCGTCGCCAACGACTTCGACGTCGCCGAACACGGCGGCTTGGGTCTTACCATCATCCGGACGATCATCAGCGGCGAACTCGAAGGCGACCTGCAGATTTTTCCCGCCCGCGGCGAAGGTGGCGGAACGGTGGCCCAGGTCACGGTCCGGACGGTCGAGGACCAGTAGCCGCGGCGACCTGACCACAGGAGCGGTCAGCGCAACGGGCCTCGCGTGGTCGGCAGGGTGGACACCGGAGACCGGTGCGACTTGGTGGATCGGTCGGAAGCCGACCGAAATGGTCAGCGGCGCCGGCTGATGTCAGCGGCGGCGGCTGATGTCAGCGGCGGCGGCTGATATGGGTGCGGCGGAGGTGGCGTCGATCCTCCTCCGAGGTTGCGCCCCAGACGCCTGAGTCCTGGTTGGTGGCCAGAGCGTATTCGAGGCAGGGGACTCTGGCCGGGCAGCCGGTGCAGACGGCCTTGGCGGCTGCGATCTGTTCGACCGCCTGGCCCGTTGTGCCAACGGGAAAGAACAGCTCGGGGCTGGTGTCCCGGCAGGCTGCGTTGTGCCGCCAACGGAATTCTGGGTCATGGATGTACTCGCCGTTGCCCACTCGCTGTGCGATGACCTCGAATTCACCGAATTCGAGTACGGGTGAGCCCTCTCGAGAACCTACGACTGTCACGTTTCCTCCCTTACCGTGAGTGGTCGATGTCTTTGAGATGGTGTTCTGTGAAGTTGTTGAGCCGTCGATGCAGATGCCGGCCGGGTGTGCTCGGCGGGCAGGCTGGGTAAACGCCTCGTGAACGTCACACTAGACGAATACTTAGATCTTCGTAAAGAGTTCTGTGTCGGAAATCTGACTGAAAGATGTCGATTCTTGCCGTTTTGTCATCGAACGGAAGGATTTCGCTCGGTTTCCGGGGGTTTTGTCCCGCATAACGGGAAGGCCTCGGTCATCTCGATCTGTCGGGTGACACCGCCGTTTGAGTAGGGTGGTGCGATGGTGATGGTTGTGGCACACCGGGGGGCTTCGGCCGCCTTCAAGGAGAACACCCTCGAGGCCTTCGAGGCCGCCCGAACCCACGGGGCAGCGGGTCTCGAGCTCGACGTCCGGCGTTCGGCCGACGACGTCCTCGTCGTACATCACGACGCCCATCTGGCCGACGGTCGACTGATCTCGGAGCTTCCCGCCTCGGAGCTGCCCGAGTGGCTGCCGACGCTGGCCGAGGTGCTCGACATGGCCGGCGACCTCTGGGTCAACGTCGAGATCAAGAATCTGCCCGACGAGCCCGACTACGACGCCGCCGAGACGATCTCCCTCGCCGTCGCCGGACTGGTCACGTCCTACCTCCTCGGCTTCGAGTCCGCCGACGACGGCAAGGCGCCCTCGTTTGCCGACAAGCTGCTCGTGTCGTCGTTCAACGTCGACAACCTGATCAAGATCCGCTCCGTCGAGCCGGACATACCGCTCGGTCTGCTTGTCTGGGGCCAGGTCGATCCGGCCTCGACCATTGCCCGGGTCGAGGCCCACGGGTTCGACGCCGTGAATCCTCAGGATCTCATGGTCGACACGTCGTTCGTCGATCGGGCGAGACGTGCGGGGTTGGCGATCAACGTGTGGACGGTCGACGATCCCGAGCGGATGATCGCCTTGGCCGAAATGGGGGTCGACAGCATCATGACCAACGACCCGGCGCTGGCCACGGTCACGCTCGGCGAGGCCGGCCTCCTCGACTAGCGCGCTCCCCGGTGTCCGGTGCAGCTGTCCCACTGCCGCCGGATCCGGCTCCCGATGCAGAACTTTGTGACCGCGATGACCCGTCCGGGGGGTCGTAGACCTCCCAAAGTTTGGGTTGCTGGGTCGTCGGCGGCACAAAGCTCGAGGAGTGCGTGGGGGCGGGATGCGAGCGCGAGAATCATGCCGGGCGCGCCGATCCTCCGGCCCGGTGTTCAGGAGCCGCCTGCGGGGGCCGGTACGACGACCGACAATGCGTCCGGACGGTGCTTGATTTCGAGCCGATCGACCCACCCGCAGCTCTCGCCGTCCATCTGAAACGGGAACGGACGATGCCCGACGACCGTGACCGCCGGGAGATCCCGGAAATGAGCGGTTGCGGCCGAGTTGCCGATGCCGCCGAGACGCTCCCCGCCTGGTTCGGCACCGCCACCTCGGCCGAGGGCCTGGCCGACGGCGCCCACCATGTGCCGAAGCGAAAGGGAGCGCAGGCCCACCACCGACAGTGGCCGCCCGAGGTCGGCCTCCGGCGCCAGCTCGAGCGGACGGTTGCCGAGGAACGTGTAGGGATTGCAGTTCAGGGCCACGGCGAGATGGTAGGAGCCCAGATTCTCGCCCTTGGGACCGAGGACGTCGAACCACGGTGTGCGCCGGTCGACCCGCCGGAGCCAGGTATCGATCGTTGCGGCGATGAAAAGGGGGTGACCGGCGTAGCGCTTGATGGTGCCGCGAGCCTCGACCCGTTCGACGACCGCGGCGTCGAAGCCGAAGCCGACGTGAAAAAGGAACGCCCGTCCGTTGGCCACCCCGACCCCGGCCGACACCCGAGATCGGTGTTCGATCGCGTCGATCAGCACGTCGGTCGCGGCGACGGGATCGTTGGGATAGCCCAGCGCCCGGGCGAAGACGTTGGTCGATCCGCCGGGCAGGGGCGCCGCCGCCGTCTCCATGCCCAGGAGCCCGTTGGCCACCTCGTTGATCGTGCCGTCACCGCCGAGGCCGATCACCACATCGGTGCCGTCACGCCCGGCCCGGTAGGCCAGCCGCACGGCGTGGCCACGCTTCGTGGTCTCGATGACGGTCAGATCGAAGCGATCGCTCAGGCGGCGCTGAATCAGAATGCGGGATCGAGCCGTCACCGATGAGGCGAACGGATTGATCAGCAGCGTGACACGGGTCGACACGAAAGCACAGCGTAGTCGGGAGGATTCGAGCCGGTTGTGCCCGGTCCGCCGACGTGACGAGGGGCGCCGGCGGGTATTCCCACCGTCGATTACTCGAAGCCCGGTCTTTTCGGCGTACCATGCCCGTCATGAATGTGGTTGTGTGCGTCAAGCAGATCCCGGATCCCGCTGATCCGGGGGCACTGGATCCTGAAACGAAGACCCTCAAGCGCGATGTGAAGCTGATTCTCGACGAGTCCGATTCCTACGGCGTCGAGATGGCGCTCCAGCTGGTCGATGCGGCCGGCGAGGGCGAGGTCAGGCTGGTTTCGATGGCTCCCAACAACGAGCGGTCGGGCCTTTCGACCGCCCTGGCCATGGGGGCGGCCTCCGCCGTTCTCGTGTCCGATCCGGCGCTACTCGGCTCCGACAGCCTCACCACGGCGAAAGTGCTCGCCGCGGCGATCAAGGACTCCGAGCCCGACCTGGTCATCGCCGGTTCCGAGAGCTCGGACGGCTACACCGGCACCGTGCCCGAGCAGATCGCGGCCGTGCTCGGACTTCCGTCGGTGACCGCCGCCAAGTCCATCAGCGTCGACGGCGACACCCTGAAGGTGGAGCGTCAGACCGACACCGGCCACGACGACGTCGAGTGTCCGATGCCGTGTGTGATCAGCGTCACGGCCGGCGTCGTCGAGCCCCGCTACCCGTCCTTCAAGGGCATCATGGCGGCCAAGTCGAAGCCGGTCGACGAGAAGACGGCCGCCGATCTCGGCTTCGGGGCCGATCAGGTCGGCTGGGCTGGAGCCGGCCAGGAGATCGTCGATATCACGGCCGCCCCCCAGCGGGAGGCCGGCGAGGTGATCGAGGACGACGGTGAGGCGTACCAGCGCATCGTCGCCTTCCTCGAACAGATGAAGGTCATTTGAGAGCGGAGTAGGAGACAACCATGACACTGTCCAAGATCTGGGTGTACGCCGAAGCGCTCGACGGCGAGGTCGCCTCGACAACGCTGGAGATCCTGACGATGGCCCGTGAGCTGGCTGACACCGTGGAATGCGTGTACGCCGGCGACGACGGCGACGACATCGCCGAGGTGCTCGGCTCCTACGGCTGCGAGACCATCCACCAGACCGGTGATCTCGACGGCGCCCTCGTCGGGGTGCCGGTATCGGCCGCTGTCGCCGCCGCGGTCGAGGCGGGCGACGGGCCCGACGCCATCCTGCTCGGTACCTCGTATGACGGCCGCGACGTGGCCGCCCGGCTGTCGGTCGGCCTCGATCGGCCGGTGATCACGAACGTCGTCGCCCTCGAGGTCGACGGTGACACCCTGGTCGGCACCGAGCCGATCTTCGGTGGCACCACCGACGTCAAGACGAAGTTCACCGGCGAGGGCCCCTACATCGCACTGGTGCGGCCCAAGTCGGTCGCCGCGGAACCGTCCGACGGCGCGGCTGCCGACGTCGAGGACCTCGACGTGCCCGATCCCGGGAGCTCCGGTGGCGCCACCGTGGTCGAGCGCCACCTCGAGGAGTCCAGCGGTCCGAAGCTCGACGAGGCGGCCGTGGTCGTGTCGGGCGGACGGGGCATGGGCGACGCCGACAACTACGAGATGGTCGAGAAGCTGGCCAAGCTGCTGAAGGGTGCGGCCGGGGCCTCCCGGGCCATTGTCGATGCCGGCTGGGTGCCGTACTCGTACCAGGTCGGCCAGACGGGCAAGGTGGTGAAACCCGATCTCTACATCGCCGCAGGCATCTCCGGTGCCACCCAGCACCTTGTCGGCATGAAGGGCTCGAAGAACATCATCGCCATCAACAAGGATCCCGAGGCCCCGATCTTCGGGATCGCCGATCTCGGTATCGTCGGTGATGTGCACAAGGTGATGCCCCAGTTGATCGAGGCTCTCTCGAACCGCTAGACGAAGCCAACAGATCTCCTCGGTGAACGGCCGGGCCCTCGGGTCCGGCCGTTCGCTTGTCTCGAGGCCGTTGACAGTAGGCTGCATCGCCATGGCACGAGACGTCCTGGACCGGCTGACCAATGAGTCCGTCGAGATGTTGCAGGCGCTGATCCGCAATCAGTGCGTCAACGATGGAACCCCTGAGTCGGGTCGGGAGGAGTCGTCGGCCCGACTGTTGCGGGACGAACTGGAGTCGTCCGGGGTCGACCTGCAGCTGTTCGAGACCCTGCCCGGTCGGACATCGCTCGTGGCCCGCTACCAGGGAACCGATCCGGCGGCCCCGGCGCTGTGCCTGATGGGGCACACCGACGTCGTGCCCGTCTCGACCGACGGCTGGTTGCACGATCCCTTCGGCGGCGAACTGATCGACGGCGAGGTCTGGGGTCGGGGAGCGGTCGACATGCTCAACCTCACGTCGTCGATGGCCGTCGCCTTCCGCCATCTGATCACATCCGGCAAGCGGTACCCGGGCGACATCGTGTACTTCGCGGTGGCCGACGAGGAGGCGGGTGGAACCCACGGTGCCCGGGAGCTGATCGACACCGAATGGGACGCCCTGGCGTGCGACTACGTCCTCACCGAATGGGGCGGCATTCCCGCTCCGTCGAACGGGGGGATGAACCTGCTGATGGCGGTGGCCGAGAAAGGCATCGGTTGGCGACGGCTGACCGTGGGCGGTTCTCCAGGCCACGGGTCCGCCCCCTACGGCACCGACAACGCGCTCGTGAAGGCGGCCGAGGTTGTGGGACGAATCGCCCGGTATCAAGCCACCCCACAACTCGACGAGCTGTGGGCGGCGAGGGTCCGTGCCATGGCCCTGCCGCCGGAGCAGGAGGCGGCACTGCTCGATCCCGCCTATCTGGCCGACGCGCTCGACGCCATGCCGCCGGACCTGGCCCGCAACATCCACGCCTGCACCCACACGACCTTCAGCCCCAATGTGATCCACGGCGGGGTCAAGACCAACGTCATTCCCGATGAGGTGGTCGTTGAGGTCGATATCAGAACCCTTCCCGGCGAGACGGCGGCCGACGTCGACGATCATCTACGAGTCGCCCTGGGTGACCTGTACGACCAGGTCGACGTCGAGCCGATCCAGTATTTCCCGTCGACCAAGTCACCGATCGAGACGCCGTTGTGGGACGCCCTGGTGAAGTCGGCCACGAAGGCCTACCCCGACGCCACACTGGTGCCGAGCCTGATCACCGGCGGTACCGACTCCCGGTTCTTCCGCACCAAGGGCGCCGTCGCCTACGGCGCAGGTCTGCTGAGCCCGGCGGTCGATGCCGGTGAGTTCTCCCGTCGGTTCCACGGCCACAACGAACGGATCGATGTCGAATCGTTGCGGATGACGGTCGGTCTCTGGCTCGACGTCGTCGAGCATCTCTGGACCTGACCGAAGGCCGCCGGGATCTTCGACGAAACGCAACGCCCCAAACGCCGACGCACCTAGGCTTGAGGAGGCCATGGCCCCACTCGTTGCCGCACCCGCCGGCCGGGCGTCGATCGACGCACTGGCCCGTCATCTCGATGCGGTGCGCGGCGGCGATCGGCTGGCTCCGGCGGTCGTCATCGGCAGCGATTCGGTGGCGGCGAACGGCTTTCGGCGAGCACTGCTTCGACGCGGCGGGGCCAACCGCGGGCCTGGTCTGGCCGGTGTCGAGTTCACCACGATCAACCGGCTGGCCGCCACCCTGATCGAGCCGGCACTGGTCGCCGCGGAGGGCCATGTGGCCGGTCGGATCGAGCTGCTGGCCTCGATCCGGGAGACGCTCCGGCGCAAGCCTGGCGTGTTCGGTTCGGTGGCCGACCATCGAACCACCGAGGACCGTCTGGTCGCCTTCTTCCAGGAGATCACCGGACTCCCGCCGGAGGCGCGGCAACGTCTCGAGTCCCGGGCCGAGGGCCTGTCGGCCGACGCCTTCCGCGTCGCCCGGGAGGCGTCGGAGGCCATGGGCCGGGCCTTCACCGAGGATCGTGTCATCGAGCTGGCTTTGCAGGAGCTGGCGCTGGCCCCCGAGCTTGCCGTCGGTCCGCTCGTTCTCGTCGACCCCGACCCCGAGCGGACCTACGAGGCCCGGTTGATCCAGGCGATCGCCCGTCGAACCGACGCCTCCATCGTCATTTCGCTCACCGGCCACCGAACGATCGACGACGCCTACCTGCGGCGGCTGGAGGCCTGGGGCGTCCCCATCGAGTCCGGTTTCGAGACCGACGGCCGCCCGGTCGGGCCCGGCGCATCGAGGCCCGACCGCCCCCGCCCCGCCGCTCTGGTCGAGGTGGCAGCCCCGGACGAGGAGGTTCGGGCCGCGCTCCGTCAGCTGTCGGGTCACGCGGCGGCCGGGGTCGAGCTCGCCGACATGGCGATTCTGTATACCCAGCCCGATCCGTACGCCAGCCTGATCGGCGAGCAGCTCGCCGCGGCCGGCATCGCTCAGCGAGGACCGGGGCATCGATCGCTGGCCCTGACCCTCGTCGGCCGCACGCTGCGCCGGATGCTGGCTCTCGCCACCCATGACGCCGACCGCCAGTCGGTCATCGGTCTGCTGAATGCCGCTCCGATCGATCGGGGCGACGGGACCGAGGCGCCGGCGCTGCGTTGGGATCGGCTATCGCGCCAGGCCGGCGTGATCGACGGCGATCATTGGACGAGCCGGCTGGCCGAGCTCGGGCATTCACTCGAAATCGGGGAGGCCCCCGCTTCCGGCCAGGGTCCGGATGGTCGGGGCCGCCGCGACGACCGGTCCGCGGTGGCCGAGCTGGCGGACTTCGTCGACGGGCTCCGTTCGGCGCTCCGGCCGCCGCCACCGACCTGGCGGGCCTGGTCGCAGTGGGCATCGGGCCTGCTCGACCGCTACCTACTCGGAGTGAAGATGGGCGGTGCTGCTCCCGCCGACTGGCCGGCCGGCGAGCAGCGGGCCGTCGCCATGGTCGACACGTTGTTGCAGCACATCGCCGCGCTCGACGAGTTCGGCGGTCCTCCCCGCCTCGACACCTTCGAAGCCACTGTCCTGTCCGGCCTCAACGGATGGCGGGTCCCGGGCCACGACGACGGCCAGGGGGTCTTCGTCGGCCCGCTCGACCGGGCGGCCGGGCTGCCGTTTCGGCGGATCGCCGTCGTCGGGGTGGTCGAAGGCCGCTTCCCCCGGATTCCCCGGGAAGACTCGCTCCTGCCCGACCAGCTCAAGGCTCAGGCCGGCGGTCTGATACTCGAGAAGAACCAGATCACCGAGATCGACGTCCACAAGGCGGCACTGGTGGCCGCCTCGTCCGCCGACGTCACCACGTTCTTCGTCGCCCGGGGTGACCTGCGGAGCAATCGCTCCCGGGCCTGGCCCGAACGGCTCCGGGGCCTGGTCGACGAGGCCCAGGTGATCGCGTCCCACCATCAGGGTCTGCTCGACCACGGGCGGCCGATGTCGGAGGACGACTTTGCGCTGCGGGCCCTGCTGGCCCACGTCGAGGGTGGCGACCCCGTCCACACCCACGTCCTGGCCCGGCGCGATGCGGTGCTCGCCGCCGGACTGCGGCGCCACCTCGACCGTCGACGCACCGAGCTGACGGCCTACACCGGCCGGGTCGACCGCTCGATGATCGATCCCGTCGACCGGGTCTTCTCCCCGACGGCGCTGGAGACCTACGCCCAGTGTCCGCGCAAGTACCTGTTCCAGAGGGTCCTACGCCTGCAGGAGGACGAGCGGCCGGAACGTATCGCCGAGATCACGGCCAGGGAACGGGGTCATCTCGTGCATCGGGTCCTCGAGCGGTTCGTGTCCGAGGCGCTCGAAGCAGGCACCGTTCCCGGCCCCGACGAGCGCTGGTCGGCCGTGCAGCGGGCCAGGCTCTTCGAGATCTGCGACGAGGAGATCAAGATCGATCAGGGTCGAGGGATCACCGGTGGCGAGGTTCGGACCCGGCTGCTCCGGGAGGAGCTCATCACCGAGATGGTCGCCTTCCTCGACACCGACGACGAGCTGCGGGCCGAGCGCCGGTCGACCCCTTGGGCCGCGGAGTTCAAGTTCGGGTTCGACGACAGCCCGGCGCTCGAGGGTGTCCTGGCCGGTCGGGCGCTGCGGTTGAGGGGGTCGGTCGACCGGGTCGACCTCACCGACGACGGCGGGATCATGGTCATCGACTACAAGGGTGGATCGGGCAGCCAGTTCAAGGGGCTCGACGAGGACCCGCTCGACGGCGGCCGCCGCCTGCAGCTGCCCCTCTACGCCCAGGCGGTCGCCGATGCACTCGACCGCACCGGACCGCGAACCGGCCTGTACTGGCTCACCCGCAAGGACGACGTCCTCCCCGTTTCGCTCGACGGCGATCTGGAGGACGATCTGGAGGAGAAGGTCGGCGCCGCCCTGGACGGGATCACCGAAGGTCTGTTCCCGGCGGTGCCCGGCAGCGCCACCAGCTGGCCCCGGGTCACGTTCGACAACTGCGTGTACTGCGACTTCGACCACATCTGTCCGACCGACCGACAAAGCGAATGGGAGTCGATTCAGGACGACCCGGCGCTGAAGCCGGTGGAAGTGGTCATCAACGACGGGACCGATCGGTGAGCGCCCGAACCGCGGAGCAGGCCCCGGTGCTGCCCGACCAGGCGGCCCGCGACGTCATCACCGGCGAACTGGAACGCACGCTGTTCGTCGAGGCCGGTGCCGGCAGCGGCAAGACGTCGTCGCTGGTCGATCGCATCGTGAACATGGTCGAGCAAGGTCGGGTTCCAGTCGAGAAGATCGCCGCCATCACCTTCACCGAGGCGGCGGCCCGGGAGCTGCGGACCCGGGTTCGAGACGCCATGATCGCCGGGGGTCTCCGGTCGGCCGGCGAGGTCGAGTCGGCTGCGTTCACCACCCTGCACGGGTTCGCCCTGCGTATCCTGAGCGACCACGCCATCGAGGCCGGTCTTCCGCCGGGGTTCGGGGTCGTCGACGAGATCACCAGCGCACTCGAGTTCGAGCGGGATTGGCGGCTGTTCGTCGGCCACGTCGGTGACGATCTCGGGCTGCTCGAACTGCAGGAACGGGCCGCCGCGCTGAGTATCAAGCTCGACTCGTTCTCGACCGTGGCGCGGAGCTTCGACGACAACTGGGATCTGCTCGAATCGTTCGACGAGCTGGTCGAGGCCCGCCTGGAGCCGCTGTCGGACCTCGACACCTCGGAGATGCTGGCCCGGGTCGTCGAGCTCGCGGACTTCACGCCGCTGTGCATCAGCGACGACGACAAGATGTGCGCTGCGATCCTCGGCGTCGTCGGCGAGGCCCGGTCGCTCCTGCGGGCCGAACCGCTGGTGCAGCTCCGCGGCCTGCTGTCGCTCAAACTACCCGGCCGGGTCGGGCGCAAGGACAGCTGGCGCGAGCCGGGCATCGACCACGTTCGATCACGGATCGCCGAGCTGTCGGCCGACATCGACGGTCGTCTCGATCGCCT
>Ga0224510_10002068_pt1 | contig 12434 bp, 11 predicted proteins | sample SF_May12_sed_USG_FD_170161 | JGI IMG/M metagenome (GOLD analysis project Ga0224510, IMG submission 170161) | Sediment microbial communities from San Francisco Bay, California, United States - SF_May12_sed_USGS_4_1 | ecosystem: Environmental > Aquatic > Marine > Sediment | place: USA: California... | reverse complement strand
GACCGTTGAGGGCACGTGGTTGACGATCAAGGTCGACCTTTCGAAGGAATTCGGGCCGTCGGCATCAGGTAAGACAATCATCATCGCTTCGACCGAAGGAAATGTCACGATCCCCGACCGCCAAGAGAAGGTGGGGCTGAACGTCTATCGAAAAAAATAAGCGCGCCAAACGCGCTCCCTCTCGATTTTTCTCAAGTGAATGATTCGCTTGATCTTCTCCGATTATCCCGCCAATCGATAATTTTTAGCTCGACTCTTGACAGATTGCGAACATCGCTCCAGGCTTGCCTATTTGGCTCTGATCCACAGAAAATCGTTGAGGCTGTGGATAAGAAGGCGGCTAGCCTGCTCATGAGCCGCTCCAGCATTGTCGATTTCATCATGTCAAGCTGCATTGACTTGGAAATGTGGAAAAAATAAAGAATTATGGCTCTAGCCACAATTAGTAGTGGCATGTCCGCCGTCATGCAGACGCCTAAAAATTGGGCACTTTGAAGCGTCATACGGTCAATTCGCGCTGTTCCGTGCGATCGTGAGAACTTATTCACAGGATTATCCACAGAAGATGGGGACCGAGAGTTTTCATGCCAACATTGCGCGCGGAACTCTTTTTTTTGAGAAATATTTTCGGCGATTCGGTGCACAATTTCGCCGGCAAGTCAGGATGCAACGTCGAAATAAATTTCTCTTGGAGTTTCCGGTACTTCGCCCGTGGGTTGGCCGGCATTCCTTGCGGGACGCTTGAGTGTCGGCTGGCGCCTACATCTGTTCGGCGATCAACGTGCTTGTCAGATTTGAGTGTCCCGCTTCCACTTGATGCTGCACCCGATGCTCGCCCGTTGATTGCCATCGACTGGCTTGCCGGCCAGGACGGTCTCTATCGCGGCGCGTAGATCATGTCCGGTGACGGGCTTGTTGTTACCTGGGCGGCTGTCGTCGAGCTGCCCGCGATAGACGAGCCGCCGCTCCCGATCGAACAGATAGAAGTCCGGTGTGCAGGCCGCTCGATAGGCCTTGGCGACGTCTTGGGTTTCGTCAAAGCAGAAGGGAAAGGTGAAGCCCAGCCGTTCGGCCATTTCTTTGAGTCGTGGCGGCGCATCCTCGGGGTAGTTCACTGGATCGTTGCTGCTGATGGCGAGCATGCCGAGGGCTGTGTCCAGATAGTCGCGCCCGATCTTGGCGAGTTCTTGCTCGACATGGACAACATAGGGGCAGTGGCGACAGATGAACATCACCAACAAGGCTGTTTTGCCGGAAAATGAATCAAGCGAATAGGTCCGGCCGCTCACGACGTCGCGCAGAGCAAACGGCGGAGCGGGTGTCCCGATGGGGAGCATGCTGGATTCCATCGCCATTGGTACCCTCCTCAATCGTCGGCTGCCTGGTCTGGACAATGCCCCACCGCGATGGTTCCGTCAAGAGGTGGGATCGCTCCGAGCCGGTTGTTCTGATCTCAACATCAGGGTAGGCTGACGAAGCCCGGAGATGATGGCGGAGATGGTTGGGTTCAATGACAGGAGGAAGACCCATGGTCATTGTCGTATTGATCGCGCTGCTTACCCTGTGGCCGGTTGTCGCACAGGCCCACGATGAGTCCAAGCCGGAGATGCCGACGATCACGGTGTCGGCGACCGGCAGTCTGACGAGTGCGCCGGACCAGGCGTTCGCGACGTTCGGTATGGACACCGCTGCCCGCTCGCTCGCTGATGCGCAACGGCAGAATAATGCCGTGATGTCCAAAGTTATGGAGCGGCTCCGGGGTCTCACTATTGAGAAAGAACGCATCCAGACCTCCTCCTTCACGGTCTCACCGCAATACAAACCGCCGCCTGAACGCTCCTCCGATGATGCTCCGCCCGCACCGCCGGAGATCATTGGGTATGTGGTGCGCAACACGGTGACGGTGGACGTGCGGAATCTGGAGCAGATCGGGACGGTGATCGAGGAAGTCCTGGCGGCGGGCGCCAATCATTTTCAGGGGCTGCATTGGGCTTTGCGCGACGAGTGGCCGGCGAGATTGGACGCATTGAAGCGCGCGGCGTCATTGGCCCGTGAAAAAGCGGCGGCATTGAGTGAGGCATTGCACGTGAAACTCGTACGCGTGCTTTCGGTCAACGAAGGCGGTCACATGGTTCGACCGACCTCCCACATAGGGCGGGCGATGATGGCCATGGATGCTGGGGGAGGGGAGCCGCCGATCTCTCCGGGCGAAATGAAGGTCGACGCGACCGTCACGCTGATCTACGAAATTGCGCCGAATTGATCACGAAAGTGTGTTCCGTGGCGTCACCTCGGAATTAGAACTCTCAATCAGGTTGACTGATAACTTGACTCATTGTGGACGGCATCCCACTGAATGCAAGAGCGAGCCCTGTTTCTACTGCCCATTAAACTGTTTCTGCTTCGCCGGCCAGCAGTTGGACTTCTGAACTTCATCCCAACTTGCCCAGATGATTTCTTTGCCTCAACAAGGTATCCTTCGGGGCAGTTGCACTCCGTCGCGATCAGTGAATGCGAAAAAGGTGAATGGTAGTGCTTGTTAGGAACGACCAGCGCGCCATTTGAAGTGGGCGAGCACAAGCCGATCGCCGTGAAAGTCATCGATGACCGGGGCAACGAATTGCTGGTGGTGAAGAAGCTGAACGGATGTGTCCAGTAAGGCCTGGTTTCTAAATGGCGTCTGAGCGTATCATTCCAGACGATCCTCGGGCATTTATTCAACGGTGTGTCCGTGAGAGGAAGATTTTCTGGACCTACCACGTGCAGATGCGGTTGAAGGGCCGCGTGTTATCACGTGAGGCACTTTGTGGGCGGTGGGGACTTATGAGATCATCGAGTCGTATCCGGAAGACAAATATCTGCCGAGTTACTTGATCCTGTGTCGGTCGGACGAAGGGGCGGCGCATCTCCAGATTGCGACCGATGTTCCGGGAGACAATGTCCGCATCGTAACGGTGTACCGGCCGAGTCCTCGCGAGTGGGAACCGGATTTCAGAACCAGGAGGAAGGATCCATGAGATGCCGAGTTTGTGGCGGACACATGCAACGGGAAACGACGGACTTGCCGTTTAAGCACAGCGACCGGTCTATTGTCGTGATTAAGAGCCTGCCCGTCCTGCTCTGTGACAACTGCACGGAATACTCTCTTGAGGATTCCGTCATGGCGGTCGTAGAAACACTACTCGATGCGGCGGATGAGGCTGCTGAATTGAGCGTGATCAAATTTGCCGCCTGAGCGCGCGTCTCTTCCTCTTCGACCATGAGCGCCTACGAAGTCCCTCAGCCCATCCTGAATTCTCCTTTCGACGATCCCAAAGAGCATTGGCATATCGTTGAAGGGGAAAAGCCCGAGCAACGGCTCGATCGTCGTCCTGCGCTTGCCCTGTCGTTTCCGGTTCAGGGACCTCAATCGTGCCTGCTCCGACGTGGGCCATCCGACTCTGAAGCCGGCATTGGCGGAACTGCAGTGCCAAAAAAAGTACGGTGACTTGGGAAAGGGCGAGATGCCGAATGAGAGCGGATCGGCTCGGTGAACCACTAATAGGATCACGAGTGCTGGTGGTGATACCGTTTCAGGGCTGGCAATGAATCCCGCCATCATTTGGGCTGGTGCAACGGAGCAGAAAGAAGGAATCGGGTCGTTATGGCCTAGCCTGAAAGTTGGTGAACAGCACCGTTGAGTGTACGCTGAAAGGTTCTGGAGATAAGGTTGATGCCCACGAAAGTTAGCAGTCCAGCATCTACCGGACCGGCTGGCAGCCATTTCGAAGGGCAGGTCGGCGCCTTCTACTTGTTGTCACTGCTAACAGGCACGGAACCCCGTGGCCTGCCAGGTACGATTATCGATCGCATCGCGCTCCAGCGGGCTGCCGAGGGATACCCGCTCGATGACGTGATCGTACATGCCCACGACGCACATGGTGCTTCCTCCGTGCTTGAAATCCAAGTCAAACGGAGCATCAAACTTACAACCGGTGATGAGGTCTTTCGAGGCGTGGTTGGTCAAATTGTTCTGGCATCCCAACGGCCAGATTTTTGGGCCACCCGCTATGAACTTGCGATTGCAACGGCCCGAACATCCCGGAAGATCGATGGGGCCTATCAGGATGTCCTGACTTGGGCGCGACAGATCGGTGACGCAGCGACGTTCACGGCACGGATCAATCGACCCGGCTCCGCCAACGATGACATGCGCAGGTTCGTGCAGACCTTCAAATCCCATTTGCGTGAGGCGGGGTCATCAGACGATGACGAGACCGTGTGGCGCCTCCTGGGCAGACTCCAGATTCTCATCTTTGACTTCACCGCCCAAGGCTCCGCGTCTGAGGCGCACGCAAGAGAACGTGCTATTCATGCTCTCCATTCCGACGATACGCTACGAGCGGGAATCCTTTGGACGAGCCTTGTCGAACTCGCGCTCCAGGTCGCGTCCAGTGGTGGCGATCGCATCCGCGATCGCCTGATCCAAGACCTTAAAAGTCAGTCCTTTCGCCTTGTCGGCGAGCGGCGCTATGCATCCGCGCGTACGAGGCTTGCTGAGGCTTCTCGCCATGCGCTTGCTGATATCAACGATCGCGTGGGCGATGTGATATTGACCAGACATGAGCGTGTCGCCGCAGTTCATGCCGCCTTAGACAGGAGGTGCTATGTTGAAATTCGCGGCGATGCGGGGGTCGGAAAGTCTGGGGTGTTGAAGCACTTCGCCGAGGAGATTGCGAGAGAAGCACCGATTATCGTGCTCAGCCCGAACCGAACGGTGCCAAGGGGGTGGAGCACCATGCGGGACGTGCTCGGGTTCGATGGCACCGCTCGCGAGCTGCTAACGGATCTTGCGGCAGACGGTGGAGCGATTCTGTTCGTCGATAACCTGGACTTCTTCGATGAGGATGAGCGGACAACGGTTACGGACCTTGTGCGGGAAGCAGCTGATGTTCCCGGCTTCGCCGTGATCGCAACGGCGAGGCGTCAGTTCGGTATAGAAGAGCCTAATTGGCTTCCACCTGAGGCGCTTGACCGCTTGGGCCGCGCCGAGCCAATCCTGATAGGGGAGCTGAGCGACACGGAGCTTGATGATCTCAAATGTGCAGCTCCGCGGCTCGTGCCGCTTTTGGCCGAGACGCACCCAGCTCGTGAAGTGACCCGGAACCTCTTTCGGCTCGCCCGTCTGGCAAGCCAACCAGGGGATGCCACGGATCTTCGTACCGAGGTCGATATAGCGGAACAGTGGTGGAAGACGGCCGATGGCAAACGCGACGATGACCACCGAGACCGGGTCAGACTGCTTCGTGTTCTGGCGGAAGCGGCACTCTCGCACACCGACCCCCTGGACGTCAGGAATCATCCGGCAAAGGCGATCAATGCTTTGGTGGCCAGTGAGACGTTACGCGATTTGGGAAATGACCGTGTCGTGTTCCGTCACGATGTCCTTCGCGAGTGGGCGATCGGGAATCTTCTTCATGCCGAGCCGACGATGGTTGACCGTTTGCCGCTCGATCGACCAGCGTCTGCGGCTTTGGCACGGGGTGTTGATCTCGCTGCGCGAATGGCGCTCGAGCGCGCGACCAATGGCACGCGGTGGCAGTCGCTCCTCGAACGTGTAAGTCGCGAGGGGATGCACGACTCCTGGCGCAGGGCTGTATTGCTAGCGCTCGTTCGCTCGGAGATCAGCCATCAACTGTTGGCGTGCACTTCTAGTCTTCTGCTTGCAAACGATGGGAGTCTCCTCCGTGACCTTATACGGATCGTCATGGCTGTCGATGTTGAACCAGCCGCAAAGATATATGCGGCGTTAGGCGTTGATCCAACCTTAATACCGTCGAGTGTTTATATGCCGAGCGGGCCGTCCTGGCACAGGCTAATTCGATGGATACTAGGACTTGGGGAGGGTTTGCCTGCGTTAGTAATCCCGGATGTAGTCGATTTCTATTTTGCCTGGTCAACGCCTACGATGGGCCATGATCCGCTGACGCCTGATTTGTTGCCATGGTTCTTTCGTTGGTTAGACGAAATCGAGTCAGCGCGCCATGTTGCAAACTTCAGAGACCTCCGTAAGCCGTTTGGGGGAATAATCGAGCGCAATTCGATCGATGTAATGGAATCCACCCTACGAAGCGGATTTCTCTTGTGCTGCCATCGGACTCCTGAGTTAGCAAAAGAATATTTGCGACGATTGAAGCAACGCCCTGGTGGGGACGGAATCATCCGCAGCATCTTGAAGGTTCGTGGAAGCTTGGCAATAGCTGCTCCTGTCGAACTCGCAGAGTTTACCGCAGCAGCATTGATTCCTAAGCATCGTCGAGATGAGGATGATGAACATCGTGGATTGAGGGAGCCGTTTACCCATCATGATCTCGATTTTTTGCCCGCATCCCCCACGCAGGGACCGTTCTTAGAGCTGCTTACCCATGCCCCTCAACATGGGCTAGCGCTGATCCGGCGGCTTGTCGATCACGCGATCTTGTTCTATACCAATGGCCGCGAGTACGGTGCTGACGCGTTCATCCTCTCGTTTCCAGACGGCGAGCGAGCTTTTCCTTGGACGCATTCATATACATGGTCCCGAGACAATGCACGCCATAATAGCCTCACATCGGCCCTAATGGCACTAGAAGCCTGGGCGCACCGCCGCATCGAGAACGGGGAATTGTTTGAAACAGTGCTTGGTGACGTGTTAGGTCCTCCTGGGTCTCCGGCGGCTTTTCTTCTTGTCGCCGTTGATCTCATGCTTTCGCATTGGCCGAAGTCTCGTGAGGCGGCGGTTCCTTTTGTCGCCTGCCCCAAACTCCTATGTGTGGATCGACAACGACAGCTACAGGACAACATGGGGCAAGCAGACTTGTTCGGTTTGAGTCCTCGCAATAGAGAACCGGTTGGCATTGTCAGTCTAGACAGTCTGAAGAAAAGGGTTTCGAGACGTGCTTCGCTTGAATATCTACTCGGTAAATATGCTTTAGGAGATCATGATCCCCTGTACGAGACGCTCAAAGCTTTTGTACACCGCGCTGCCGAGCGCATAGGTCCACCAGACCAGAAGTCGAACTTTACTGATCCTGCCTTCATGGCGACGCACGCAATTAATCGTCTCAACCCTAACAACTGGCACAAAATATCTGTTCAGCTGAACGATGGTACCCAAGCAGAAGGCCACCAATATGTGTCACCAGAAACTGAACGTCAGCACCTTGAGTCTCGAGCTCTAGAGGAGGGGGATCAACAGGGCAGGTGGGAGAATTTCAACATGCAGTTCAGCGTGTTGAATGCGCTGGAAGAACCATCAAAGTCGTCACTTCAGTTTGCGGCGACGGCGGTTGAATGGGCACAACGCGTGACGGCCAATTTGGAGACTGGAGAACCAGACGAAGAGGATGATCAGGGCGAGAACTTTTTACAGGAAAATGCCATTGTGAGCGCCGCGACGATCGCCTTACGCGATGGTGATGATGAGTTGCGCGCCAAATCTCGGACTTGGGCGTTCGACGTCTTTGCTCAGGCGCTTAAGACCAAAGAGGACCCAGTTCTTCGGTTTCGACCTGGACTTCGGTACAACCCTGTTGCGATTGCGTTCGTGGGCATGATCCACGCGCTAAAATACAATGCCAGTACTCAGGAGATACGGTCTCTACTTGAGGTTGCCACACGAGGCGAGCCGGCTGCTGCATATGGCCTTGGTGTGGCAGGTACCACCCTTGCTGCTATCGATGAACGATTGCTTCGTGCTGTGCTGCGGTGTGCCTTTGCGGCATGTATTCGGCCTCATCGCAGGTGGGGCATCTCCGAAGAGGTTGTCGCTGTGCGTCTCGATCGACACCGGCAACGGGTCCAAGCAGCCATCGATGCCGAATTGGCATGGCTAGCCAATGAGCGGCCCGAACCTGACTGGCCAGGGTTTCCGGTGGACGCTCCGCGACTCCGGCAGCATATTCGCCTTCGGGGCGGACGCGTAGTGCGCGACGAGCCAGCGCGATCGCGTTCACGGCCTGAGGAATATGCTGACCATCAGGCCGCTGCAGTGTGGCTCGTCCAATGCCGGCGCCTCGTCGACGTGGGCAAACGGCCGTGGCTCAGAGAAATGGCTCGGACGTATGCAGGCTGGACTGCCGAGGCGAATGGGGCTGGGCTAGACCCAACCGAAGACGTTGAGAACCCCCCTGGGGAATGGAACGATGCGTATTTTGATTTGCTGGCCAGGTGCCTACCGGGGCTTTCGTTGCGGGAGATCGAGCAACTCGCGCTAGTACCGATTAGTTCGTTACCTGACCGGTCCTTTTTCGACGTCCTCCCGCCGTTCCTGCGGAGCGGTGATGTTGCATATTTCAATGATCGAGCACTTGAGGAATCCGCCGCGGTTGGTATTCGTTCCAAGGTCTCCGGCCGTTTGATGGCAAGTATGGGATGGAAGCGGCTACGAGGCCAACGCGGTAGTTCTATAGAGACACATATCGGACCGGCCATCGCCGTGCTCTTTTTCAATGACTATGGCATTGGCCAGCCGTCTCGATGCTACTTGCCTCCCGTATTCATTGATCGGCTTACCCCGTTCATTCCTGTGCTGGAGGAGCTGGTCAAGAGCGGGCCGTCTCTCTTTGTTGCTCTTCTGACTCTCAACTTGTTGGAAGTGTCGCCTAGGCCCGCACACTTGCGGATCCTCATTACATCAGCTAAGGCCTGGGTGCAGAGCTATTCCGGGGACACAGAGTTTTGGAGTGATTATGGTATTGGTCGGCGTGTCTGTGGGTGGATCGAGAATGTTTTACGGCAAGAACCAGCTCTACTGAAAACAGCGGTCGCAGCAAAATTTGAGGTCGATCAACTCCTTGCTGCGCTCGTGAACTTAGGCGTTCCAGAGGCACGCAGATTGGAGAAAACGCTCAATGGTGAGTGATTTAGAAGCGAGTGCTCAATTCAACGGCGAAGGAATGCGTTACGAAGAGATGTGAGCCTTTTATTCTTCTGTCTTCACCCCGCCTTCCCAGAGCTTGATCGTGCGGTCCCAGGAGGCGCTGGCGAGGCGTTTGCCGTCCGGTGAAAAGGTGACGCAGCGGACGCCGGCAGTGTGGCCCTTGAGTGCTTGGAAGTTGCGGCCGGTGGCCTTTACCGGAGCCAGAGATGAAAAGCCTCCTCGCAGATGATTTCCGCGGCCTAAAAGGGTATCCTTCCAATCGGGAGTTCAAAATAGGATGGTGGAACCAGCGATGAGCACAAGCGCAGTTCAGGTTACGATCGCCGAAATGGTACGGCGTATTGTCGAGCGGTTCCACCCTGAGCGAATCGTTCTCTTTGGATCACATGCCAGAGGGACGGCCGGTCCTCATAGCGATGTCGATTTGCTTGTTGTGATGCAGGCACAGGGCTCTAAGCGAAGGCGAGCGGTTGAGATTTATGGATTGCTGGCCGGCATGGGTGTTCCTAAAGATGTCATCGTCGTGACTCCTGAAGAATTCGAAGCGTACCGAGACGCGCCAGGCACCGTGATAAGAACGGCGTGGCAAGAGGGGAAAATCCTGCATGACCGTGCGGCCTAAGAACGAGGATCTTGTTCGGGCCTGGGTTCTAAAGGCCGAACATGATTTGCTCAACATCGAGAATAATCTCGTTGCTCGGGAGATCCCGTGGGATACCGTTGTTTTTCATGCGCAGCAATGCGGAGAGAAATATCTCAAAGCCCTCCTTGTTTCCCGGCAAATCGATCCTCCGAAAATTCATGATCTGACCGAACTCTATGCGCTGTTGCCGGACGGCCTGCTGGCAGACTTCAACGCACGCTTACTCGAAGAACTGAATCCCTACTCGATTGAAGGACGATATCCTGGAGTGTGGGAGCCGGTTGAACAAGGAGAGGCGCTTCGTGCGGTTGAGGCTGCGAAAACGATCCGCCGGGTTATTCGACGAGTCCTGCCCTCCACCTGCATCGCCTGACGCAACAGATTACAAGTGATATTTGGACTCCTGTAGGCGTTGTTGCCGGCTGGCTATCGCTGTCTACTCGTCCGCTTTTGCTCCGCCTTCCCAGAGCTTGATCGTGCGGTCCCAGGAGGCGCTGGCGAGGCGTGTGCCGTCTGGTGAAAAGGTGATGCAACGGACGCCGGCAGTGTGGCTCTTGAGCGTTCTGAAGTTGCGGCCGGTGGCCAGATCCCAGAACTTGATCGTCTGGTCGTCGCTTGCGCTGACCAGGACTTTTCCATCCGGCGACACGGCGAGACTGCGGATCCAGCCGGTGTGGCCGGTGAGGGTTTTCTTTTCAATGACCTGGGGCATCTCGAAGAGCTTGATCGTGCGGTCCCGGCTGCCGGTGATCAGCATTTTTGCGTCCGGCGTGAACGTCATGGCGCCGATCCAGTAATCCATCGGCTTTTGAAATCCACCGTCGTCTTCAATGTAGTAACCGCGTGTCTCAGTGGAATCTTCGACGCCTCGCCGCCAGTGCCCATCGTGCAGCACCTTCTCTTCGCCGCTCGGCAGGACTTCCCATAGCTTGATCTTGCCGATGTCGGTGCCGTGGGCGAGATGAACGCCGTCGGGCGAAAATGCCACGCAGACGGACCAGTGATGGTCGTATTCGTCTTTGCCCAGCAGCGTCATCAGTTCGGTGCCGGTGGTGACTTCCCAGATCTTGATGTCCTTGTTGTGGCTGCCGCGCGCGAGCATCAGGCCGTCGGGCGAGAGCGAGAGGCTGCACACGTTGTGGTCGTATCGCGTAAAAAGAAGTTTCGTCGGCTCGCCCGTCTTGCCGTTCCACAAGCGAATGGTGCGGTCTTCGCTGCCAGTGGCGAGGGTCTGCCCGTCCGGAGTGAAGACGACGGCCCGGACATCGTTGGTGTGGCCGCGCAGCGAGCGCAGAAGCCGGCCGGTTTCGATGTCCCACATGCGGACCAGGCGCTCGGCGCCGCCGCTGGCCAGGGTCAGGCCATCGGGAGAAAAAGCGATGGCCCAAATGCCGTGCGAATGGCCGCGGAATGTTCTGACCTCGCGGCAATCACTTTTCCAATAGTCCAGAAAGTCGATCGGCGGCGTCTGTGCCGCGTCGGCCGGAGATCCGGGGAGCGCGCTAGGTATGGGCATTGTCATCGTGTGGTCCGGTATCATGACGGAGGTTCTTGCTGTCCAATATTCTCCGGCAGGTCCTTGATTGCCGTTCGATCAGGCCGGTATACTTTTCGCCAGGCTTACGAGATCGTAAGAGATGCTCTGCTGGCAAGTCAAGCCGGCTCCGGGGTCCAGCATCGCGGCGATCGTTGACTCCCTATCGATAGATCTTTTCACGGTTTGAGGTTTCATCATGGAAATCAGGTTTCAACCCGCCTTGCTGCAAGAAGTGATCGACTCCTTCGTCGAAAAGACGGAGCGTGAAGGCGATCCCACCTATTACAAGGAATTCCATGAGCACGCCGATCCGATCTACGAGAAATTCATGCTCGAAGACCGGGAAGGGGAATTCAAGAAGCTCTATCAATATCTCTTTGGGACGTGGGGCTTTTCCGACATCGTGCGCGATTCGTTTAACGAGTACCCATTATTGAAAGACAGGGTAGGGATCGTGCTGGTGAAGGGCGTCCTGAAGGAAGATCAGGAGGGCGTCGATATTCTGCGCAAGTGGGGATCGGTGGAAAAAGAGCTGGCGAGAGAGTTCGAGGAGAAGGGGATGAAAGGCGTCGGGATCAAGCTGATTCCCCGCCGGTTCTACGACCCGGCGCTGACCAGGTACTGCCGCCATGAGTTGATGCACATCTCCGATATGATCGATCCGGTGTTCGGGTACGATCCGGATACGAAGGTCGGACAGAATCCAGGCGAGGAAACGCTGATTTTGCAGCGCTATCGCGTGCTCTGGAGCTTGAGCGTGGATAGCCGGCTGGTCGCCGCCGGGAAAGAGCCGATGCTGAGCAAGGAGGACCGGTTCAAAGAATTTCGGTCCTGGTACCGGAAGATCGCGCCGCTCCAACTGAAGTCGGTGTTCGAAGGGCTCTGGCAGACCTCGTATTTCACGCATTCTGAATTGATCGAAATGGCCACCGACACGCTCCGCGTCATGGATCGCGCGGTTGATGTGGAGGGCGGCGAAGTGCCGGAGAGCGAAAACAAGGTCATGCTCATGCCGGGATTTCCCTGCCCGCTGTGCCGATTCCCCACCTATTCCTGGGTGGAAGACATGGGCGACAAGATCGAGCCCTATGTGCTCGACTTCATCCGAGAAAATCATCCGGGATGGGATGTGGAATTCGGCGGCTGTGATCGCTGTGTAGAGGTGTATAAGTTGCGCGCCGACGGCGTGATGTAGGCCAGGTCGCGCTGGACGGCCATTTTGACCCTCTGGCCGGGAGATGGTATTTCTTCTATGGTAAGCGATCCCTCATATGGCCGGCGCGACTTTATCAAGGATTCTGTTCGTTCGGTTGCGAAGGCCGCACAAGAATTTTCCAGGGAGGCCGATGCCGTTT
>Ga0224510_10002067_pt1 | contig 12435 bp, 9 predicted proteins | sample SF_May12_sed_USG_FD_170161 | JGI IMG/M metagenome (GOLD analysis project Ga0224510, IMG submission 170161) | Sediment microbial communities from San Francisco Bay, California, United States - SF_May12_sed_USGS_4_1 | ecosystem: Environmental > Aquatic > Marine > Sediment | place: USA: California... | reverse complement strand
GCTCTTCCCCGCGGGCTCAGTGCTGATGAAGCACTTCAGGCTCAACAATGAACTGTTCGAAACGCGCCTGTTCATGCGGCACACAAACGGCAACTGGGCCGGATATACCTATGAATGGAACCAGGCCGGCACGGATGCGACGCGAGTCATTGGCGGCAAGGTCAAGGACGTGCAAGGCCAATCCTGGCTATACCCGAGCGAGTCCCAGTGTATGAGCTGCCATACCCAGACTGCGAACTTCAGTCTTGGCATTGAGCACGGGCAGCTAAACAAAGATTTCCGTTACCCGACAACTGGGCTTACAGCCAATCAGTTATCCACGGCCGACGTGATCAATGTGCTAACGGATCCACTCCCCGATACAGCTGCTAATCTGCCGCAATTTGCCAACCCTGCGGACACCACCGTATCGCTTGAATCGCGGGCTCGTGCTTACCTGCATTCCAATTGTTCCGGGTGCCACCGTCCACTCGGTCCCACCCAATCCAGTATGGACCTGAGATTCGACACGGCATTTTCCGCGACTAACACTTGTGGCGTCGATCCGGACTTGGGCGACCTTGGCGTGCCAAACGCCAAACTGATTTCGCCAGGCAATGCCGCAGCATCGATCATTCCGAATCGCATGAACCGGCGGGACGTGCATGGCATGCCACCGCTTGGCAGCAACATTGCGGATGCGAACGGTGTGACATTGATCAATCAATGGATCAATGGATTGGCCGGGTGTCCCTAGCGAAACACCAAAAAACTAATATTGCGATACTTTGACGCGTGGAAGCGCGTTGCGCTTCCTGCGCAAGCCCAGGCGGCGCAAGGCCGCTACCTTGCGAATGATCCAGTGTTGAGAGATCCCGAGCGCGGCCCAGGCCATGAACATGACCACATCCGCTGCCCTCGAGAAATGACCGATCAGTCCAATTATCGCGTACACGAGCTGCAAAGCCGTCAGAACGCCCAGCACGGAGCGAATACTCATGCCTGAGCGCATCAACGTGTGATGGAAATGATCGCGCGCGGGTCTTGCCGGTGAATAGCCCTTGCGCAACCTGAGCGCGAAGCGTGTAAACAAATCGTATATCGGCAAGGCGGCAAACCAGAGACAAATTACCGGCGTCGCAACAGCGCCCTCGCCCTGGCTAACGCTCATTGTAACCCAGGCGACCACAAATCCGATGAACATGCTGCCGGCGTCACCCATGAACGTACGCGCTTTGCGATTGTAGTCCGTCGGAAAATTTGTCATCAAGAACGCAATCAACGATCCGGTGGCAAGCAGGGCGAAAGACGCCATCGGGTGCTCGTACCCGGCAACCAACGCGATACAAATGAAGGTGATCAGGGCCATGGTGCCCGCCAGACCGTCAATTCCGTCCATCATGTTGAATGCATTGATGACGCTGATCGTAATCAGCGCGGTAACAAGCAACTCGGCCGAACCGAGTGTAATCGTGCCAAATCCAAACGGATCCCCAATATCAATCATGCGCACGCCTAATCCGTACACCATGATCAGGACAACCGAAGTCTGAGTCAGCAACCTGACCGATGTGGGCATCGAAAAACGATCATCGAGCGCACCGACCGTAATCAGTAGAGCCCCGGCAATCGCCAGGTGAAATGCCATTGGATAGCCTTCAGGTAACAGGGTCATACCAGTGAGCAGGCCGAGAAACATCGCGATCCCACCGATGACCGGAACTTCGCCCTCATGCCGCTTGCGCCCTCCCGGCATGTCGACCAGGCCAACAACTTTCGCCAGCGGACGCAGCGCTGCAATGAACAGCAACGTCACAAAAAAAGTCACGACAATCGAGGGAATCAAGGGAAGTACGTGCATGTCGCTCTAATCAACGCTGTATCGGTGCATTGGATGATAAATTGGGCATGAAATTAGCATTTCTGCCGCTTATTGGCGAATGTTCCCAATCGTGCCAGATTTAGAAAGCACTACGACGAAGGCGATTTTCGGTTGCGGACCACAAAGATCAGGCCGCCGTAGCGGCGACTCGCTTCGCGCACCAGCAGGCCGACAATCGGCAGCCTGACAATTCTCGCAGCCGAGGTCAGCCCTTTCCGCTCCAGGCGGAACGCAACGTAGTCGTGTTCCATTGAATTGTAGTCATCAAATGCTCGCGCAAGGATCTTCCGCGTCGAGCGACGGCTGCGGTAGTAGGTGTATTTGCGCAGCCAGTCGGCGAAATCGGCAGCCCACTGCTGCCGCGACTTCTGTTCCTTGTGGTAGCCGAACCCAAGTGTTCGAAACAACAATAACCAGTAGTAACGCAGCTTTGTACACTTTGGCAGCCAGTGCACGATTGGTACGCCACAATGCACTTCGCGAATGATGCCCCAGGTAGGAAACAGGCACAGGAATCGACCGCCGGGCTTCAGGACGCGGGATATCTCGAGGATGACCGGGTCCAGGTCCTCAATGTGCTCAAACACCTGGTTGCAGACGACAAAATCAAAGCTGTTGTCGTCGAACGGGATGCGGCCGTCGGTTCCGATCTCACGGATGGCGTCGTCGAGCAGGCCACGCGTCTGCGCAACTTCGCGCGAATTCGCACCTGCGTAGAAAATTTCTACACCGAACGCCTGCCCTCCGCGCGCCCGAATCGCAGCTACAATTTCGCCAGCCCCGCAGCCATAGTCGAGAACGATGGCGTTATCGTCGCGTGCAATCTGCGCCGAACGATCTAAGATGTATTGATAGTTCGCCTGCATGGGATGCGCTTAGTGCATAGCGAGAGATCGAATTGCGGTGAGGTATGCAGAAATTACGATGTTTTCGTCAAAGCGCGTCTCGGCCAGCTGTCGCGCCGCGCGGCCCATTGCCGCCCTCTCATCAGTCGAAAAATCCAACATTCGTGCCATTGCCGACTTCAGGCTAGCGACATCCTTTGGTGTGCACAACAGACCGGTTACCCCGTTGTCAACTGCTTCGCGGCACCCCACGCTGTCGGTCGTAATCACGGGGCGCCCACTTGCGGCCGCCTCAAGCAGAATTCGCGGTATACCCTCGCGGTAAAACGATGGCAGCACAATGCAATCCGCGCGCTTCAGGGGAGCTTCGATATTGTCACTGGCGCCGCAGTAATCGATCAGCCCCTGGTCACTCCACGCTTTGATCTGGTTTTCATCTATGCCGGATGGATTTCCCGAATCAAAATGCCCGTAAACCCGCAAGATGAAATCGCGCCCTTCCTCGCGCAGCCGTCGACACGCCTCGACCAGTTGCGGCAAGCCCTTGTCGCCTATCAGCCTGCCGGCGAAGAGAAAAACAAACAGATCATTTGCGGGCGGTGGCGTTGCTTCAAAACGCCGGATATCGACACCGGAGCCCGGCAGAATCGTCGCCGCGCCCGGTCTCACCCAACCGCTGGCGACAAAAGCCGCGCAATCGTCACTGTTCTGGAAGAAAACCCGGTCCAGGCGCGCGAACGCCAGGCGATACAGGATCCCTACGAAGCGGGCCAGCAGACCGCTGTCCACAAACACCACCCCCAGCCCAGCGACATTCGGGATCAGCGACCATCGAGAAATACGGGCGACAAGACCGCAGTAGACATTCAGTTTTGGTGTCCACGAAAGTACTACGTCTGGTCTTTCGCGACGCAGCACTCGCACAATATTAAAGATCCCGGCAAGTTCCACAAACGGGTTTATACCTTTTCGACTGAGTTCGATACCGGCAAACCGGCCGATCGCGCCGAGTCTCTCGCTGTACTTGTCTTGCGGTGCAACCCACACGAGTTCGTACCCGTGGCTGGCCAACTCTTCCGCTAATCTGCGCCGAAAGTTCCACAGATACCAGCTTGTATTGGCCATAAGTGCGATCTTTGCCGGCCTTGAATCCACCATAAGGGTGGCGCTTCCTTGCGGCGGCTTTTCGAACACCATCGCGAATGTTTCGGCCGCCTGCTCTTTCCGCACTGAACGAAATAACACGATCCAGATACGCCACAGGAAATAGAAAGGGAAAAAAAACGAAAAATACGAACTGATGTAGTAATAGTGAGCGTCAAGCAGCAAAAGACCGTTGGCAGAACCCAAACGCTTGAATGCCTTTGGTGTGCACTTGTTGTAGTACGCGGGAAATCCCTGGTCGCGACGTGTTTTCGGATAGATTGTGTGCAGCAACCACTTCTTGACACGCTGAGGCAGCAAAATATTGAGTCGCGCAAACACCGCATTGCGACTGGGTACGAACAGCAGCGCCCTGCCACCCGGTTTTAGAATGCTCGCAATGGCCTCAAATGCAGCCTCGACATCCGGAACGTGCTCAAGCAGTGCCTGGCAGATAACAAGATCGGCATCACCATTGCCGCGATATTGCATGATGTCGGCACAGACCACCTCGTCGTAAACGTGCTCCGGTGCGCCGGCAAGTTCGTCGCCATCGATATCGATCCCGATCAGGCGAGCTCCGATCAATGTTTTATATTCGCGATCCAGACAGGGGTTTTTGCCACCGCCGACATCGACAATCGTCAGGTTTTCACCGAGATAAGCCGGCACGACTGAGTCCAGAAAATGCCGATTGCCGTCAATCTGATAGTCAGCCGGCAGCAGCCCATCAAACTTTCGACACAGCCATTGCTGGCCATTGATCAATGACCGCAGCATGACCTATCGACCTGCGTCCAACCAGGACTGGAACATCAGTACGTCCCAAAGGTAGCCGGACCAATCACGGTCACCCGACAGGTGTTCGTGCCATTTGCGCGTTATTGGTACAGGATCCAAATACCCCTCCCGATGCAAGCGTTCCGCTGACAACAGATCCGCTGCCCAATCGTGCAGAGCTCCGCGCAACCAGCTATCAATCGGTACTCCAAATCCCATCTTCGGCCGGTCGATCAATTGCTCCGGTATGAATCGCGCGAGGAGATCGCGCATAACTGATTTGGCCTGCCCGCCTCGGCGCTTGTATTCGAGCGGCAGGCTGAATGCGAGCTCCACCACACGGTGATCGAGAATCGGTACGCGCGCTTCGAGACCGCAGCTCATACTGGCTCGGTCGAGCTTGACCAGAATATCATCGGGAAGATAGCTGCTCGCATCGGCGAGCATCATGTATTCGTGCATAGGCAGCCGCCTGAGCCACTCTGGTGGGTCGCCTAGAAGCGTCGATGGCTCCGCATCAATTCCCTTGACAATTGAAGCCGTATTTTTCCAATGTGATGCAATGTGTTGATAGAAGTGCTCCCGCGTCTCGGCACGCACTAGTGCAGCGGCCTTCTGTAACTTATCCGATGCATTGCCGGCGCCACCGAATCGTTGAAATACGGGACTCAACGTACGATCCAGAATACTCGACTTGCTACCCGCGAGCCCCTCCAATACGCTGGACAGACCGCACCGCAACGTTGTTGGCATCCAGCCAACGTTTCTCCACACCGAGGCGCCGAGGTCATATCGCTTATAACCGGAAAACAGCTCATCGCCGCCGTCACCAGACAAGCAGACCGTAACGCTTCTACGCGCAAGCCGGCTGACCAGGATAGTCGGGATCTGTGACGAATCCGCGAATGGTTCATCATAGACCGAAGCAAGGTCCGGGATTACGGCCCGAGCGTCCTCGGGCGAGACATAAAATTCCGTATGATCGGTCCGCAAATGACTAGCCACCTTGCGTGCCCATTTCGCCTCGTTGTACTCGTCCTCCGAAAATCCGATCGTGAACGTTTTTACGGGATTGGAGCTGACGTGCTGCATCAGCGCCACCACTATCGACGAGTCAATTCCACCGGACAGGAACGCGCCTAGTGGCACATCCGAAATCAAGCGTTGCGATACAGCGTCGCCAAGCACATCTTGCAGCTGATCGATCGCTTCTTCGTAGTCACCCTCGAATCGCGTTGCGCCAGGACCGGCCAGTCCTGCCAGCGTCCAGAACGGCTCGAGTTCGGTCTCAAGCTTGCCACTGGCGTCGACGCGTGCAGACAGAATGGTTCCTGGCGGCTGTTTCTTGATGCCCTCATGAATTGTGTACGGAGCAGGCACATAGCAATAGCGCAGATACGCGGCCAGTGACTTCCGGTCAATCGTGGTCTGAGCCGCCGGATGCTCCCTGAGCGCCTTCAATTCCGAGCCGAAGAGTAGCAAGTCACGGTCTTGTTGGTAGTACATCGGCTTGATGCCGAGTCGATCTCGCACGAGGTGTAGTGACTTTTCAGCGTTGTCCCACAGCGCGAATGCAAACATACCGATAAATCTCGAGACGGCCGATTTGAGTCCCCACTGCTCAATCGCAGCCAGCATGACCTCGGTATCGGAATGTCCGCGGAAGCGGTGCCCCTGTTTTGCCAATTCCCGCATCAAGGCCGGGAAATTATAGACTTCGCCGTTAAAAGAAATGATGAATCGGCCGCTGGCCGAAAACATTGGTTGAGCACCTGAGTCGGAAAGGTCCTGAATCGATAGCCGTGCATGGCCGAGTGCCACTGCGCCTTCATCACTGCTCCAGACTCCCTCACCGTCTGGGCCACGGTGGCGAAGCCGGCGGATCATGCGCAGCACCAGCTCGCGATTTTCGTCGGCGCGGCCACCCTTTTGCAGGAATCCGGCTATTCCGCACATGGCCTATGCCGCGAACCTTTTGGCCGTCCTATTGAGAACTTGACGGTAGAGTCTGGCATACATTTTGGCGACGGTTGGCAATGAATACTTTTCCTCAACGATCGATCGACCCAGTCGTCCAACTCGGCTCCGATCCGCGTCACTCAATCTCAAAACGTCCAGAATTGCCGCTCCTAACGCGTTGGCATCATTGGCGGGTACTACGCATCCATGTTCACCCACTAACAGGCGGCTGTCTCCAACATCGGTAACCACGCACGGCAAACCAGCGGCCATTGCTTCTGCGACAGCGCTGGGAAAGCCTTCCGTGTGCGAAGCGCTGATGAACAGGTCCGCCGAAGCCAAAAGTCCTGGAATATTGTCGCGTTCGCCGAGCAAAAGAGTGCGCTCCCGAACCAGAGAGTTAGCGGCAACGTCGTGAAACGGGTGTTGGTCCCAACATGCGCCACGGCCAACAATCACGAATCTCGTCCCTGGTTCCGTAGTCAATGTCAATTCTATGGCTTTGAGCAGTACTTCGTGGCCTTTGATCGGATGCACGCGTCCAACAGCAATCACGATTTTGCTATTGTTCGTAATGCCCAGCTCCCCTCTGACACGAACTCTGTCTTCGAGACCACCTGAGAATCGGCTCAAATCTATGCCATTTGGAATGTGGACGCCAATGGATTCACAAAAACCGAGTGCTTCATGCTGCCGCCTGGCAATATGCGAATTATAGATTATCGTATCGGCTTTCTTGGACAGGACCGCATTGACCCTGATCATAAGTCGGGTTGTCAATTTGAACAGGTCGCGCCGGTGCAGAGACTGCCGAATGTTCCAGACAACGGCCACCTGCTTGCCACTCCTGGCAACAAGTGCCGCAATGTTGCCATGGTACATCCAGCCCTGGATAACATCGGGCCGCAGTTCGCGCACAATTTTTCGCAATCGCCACAGAGCCATGGGCAACTGCAGCATGGACCGTATGTTGATATGCTGCAAACTTATCCCAGCGTCGATGAGTTTTTGACTCATCGGCCCCACGCTCCCAAGACAGACGACAGCAGACTCGAAGTCGCCGCACCCGGCCGTCGTAACCCCGAAGAGCATTCGTTCGGCACCACCAACTTGAAGGCCAGTAATAATGTGCAGAATCTTCAAAGCCTCGACTCACGCATAGCGCGACGGCAATTTGTAATCGGCAATTGCGTTGTCTAAAACTCTGCGCGTGCTCTCGACCATAGCTGCGACGGAGAAATTGTCTTCGACACGCTTCCTTCCGCAGATTCCCATCGGAGCGCGATTTTTCAGTGCAGACATGACCGCATTTGCCATCGCGCCGACATCGCTTGCCGCAACAACCAGACCGCAGTCACCAAGCAGGGTTGCAGAGTCGCCCACATCGGTTACGACGCATGCCCTTGAACATGCCATGGCCTCGCCCACCGCGTTGGAAAAGCCCTCTGCCAATGAACAAGATACGACCACATCCATGGCGCTATACGCAGCGGCGATATCGTCCAAATGATCTGCGAACTGAAATATGTTCGACAGGCCATGCTTATCGACAAGCGCCTGCAATGTCGACCGGTACTCTGTTGACCCGGACCCGACACAGACAAAGCGCAATTTGGAAAGCCTTTTCTGCAACACAGATGCTACTTCTACGAAGGTGTCTTGCCCCTTCATTGGCGTAAGGCGGCCAACCAGTCCAACCAGAAGCTGATCGTCCGATACTTGCCATTCAGACCGCAGGCGACCACGCCCATCTGCATCAAACCGAAACTGGGCAGCATCCAGACCATTAAGAATGACCGCACTTTTTTGGCACCTGAATCCATGCTTCTCGTAGTTGGCCAATCCGAATGCGCTGTTGGATATCACAAGCGGTACGCTGGGGGACAGCATCTTGCAGAGCAAAAATGGGATAACTGCACGATAGTCCGCTATCCACTTTGAGGCCCGCAGGCCCCAGACCAATAGCAGCTCCTTGCCTAGTCCCAACGTCGCCAACCGCGAAATCAGATTGGAGACATCGAGCATTGAATAAACAACCTCAGGACGATTCTTTTTTAGAAATCTCCGCAACCTTAAAGGTGCGAGGAAATAAGCAAGAATCCGTTTTAGCCTCGACTTCGGTCGACGATCGAACAAGGAAAAAAACTGGACGTTACCCGGCCCGGGCATGTATCGCCAGAATTGGCCGTCAGGAAAGATCGTGACCATATTCACGGTCACCTTGTCATTTGCCAGCGCGTTGGCAAGGAGGGTGGCCTGCCGTTGTGTGCCCCCGGTGTGCAGCGAAGATACAAAGATAGCGAGATGCACGACGTTTTTTCCGTATCCCGCCTGCCGCTATACTTTCCGGAGAAATACGAATTGATTATTCCCATTGCCATTTGTTGTGCGGATATTCTGGAGATCGAACCCCTTGGACTGCAAGAACAAGAAAATGTTTTCAACCGATGCTACTTCGAAAGGCAAACCTCCGAGCCAGTCGTACCAGTCGTGCAATATGGACATGCCGCGGGAGTTCTTGTAATGAGAAAAAGCGTTGTGTCGACGGATTATCGACTTGCTGATTGCACGGATGAAGAAATACGGGACGTGAGTCGCCAAGATTAAAGCCTTTCCAAACACTCCAGAGCAGTAGATTTCCTTCGCTCTTCTCCAGTACCTGGACTTATCACCCTGATCATTATAAATGGCAATGAAAAACAAGCCGCCGGGTTTCACGCAACCTGCGACATTCTCGATTGCCGCCCACATATCCCCGGTGTGATGTAGTACGCCCCACGAATAAACAATATCGAACTCGCCCAGGGCACCCAGGTACTCAGGGTCGAGGACGGAACCCTCCTCGACTAACCAGCCTGGGTCGTTGGCGAAAAACTGTTTGCGCAGTGACTGCGTACAGCTAACCGATTCCGGGTCAAAATCAAATGAGTGCACCGTTGCGCCCAAATTGCGGGCCGCCAGAGAAAACAATCCACTGCCGGATCCCGCATCAAGAAACTTTTTTCCAGACAGGTCCTCCATGCGCAACATTTCTATCAGAGATAACTCTGCAATTCGAATGCGCTCCGGGGTCAAGGTCGTCGAAAAATCAGCCCAGTTCCGACCAAACTCGAACCGTTGGCCGCTTTTGATTTCGGCCTCATGAGTACTCATTCCGTTTCCTTTTCTGTCCAGATCAAACCGACTCAAGTACAAAGACTACGCATGATGAATCGAAAACAAGGCATTCACTCCGTTGTCTTCAAGATTGAATTCCCAATCCAGACAACGCTTTTCCAGATCATATTGAGCGATGCGCGACGGCCGCAGGCCTGACGTTTTGCCCATTCTCAGTGCATGCTTGACCCAACGGAAATTCTGCCTTAGTCGCGTCGGACGAATTCTCGAGAATCCGACTATCACTCTTTTCTTATCGACGACAAGCAATCCGCGGCACCAACCCAATGAATACTTCACACCCTCGATAGTTTTCAAGTCCACGACATTCTTTCGTTCCATGGTGTTCGAATCGGCAACGACGATGTGTCCGTCGACAGTAGTGAAATATACTTGGCCATCGTAGCACTCGCCATCGTGCGGTCGCTGTATGTCGATTGGAATCGTGGATGTCATATCGTCAAGACACAAGGCGTCGCGTTGCTCGAAGCGAGTTACCCACAGCCGATCGGCGTCCTCAAAGACATAGTTTGGATGGCTGATGTGGGGTTTCGTTGTCGATACGCGCCGGTAGTCTTTCGTCTTACTGAATTTTTCCCATCCCGAATCTATTGCAGTCGCCCACTCGCGAACAATCCGGTCGGATCTGTCTATTTCAAACACTATGTCGAGACCTGTCGAAACGACCAGCAGATTCCCGTTTTTTCGTGGTCGTACATGGTGCAAATCGTTAAAACAGGGGAGTGACAAATATCTGACCCGTTGGAGACCCGGATAGGAGAAGACAAGTACCTCGGTCTGGGTGCAAAGATATAGGTGGCCATCTTCGATTGCACCCGCCCTGAACGAAACCGCCCGGTCCGGGTCAGGCGATGTCACATCCTCGGGCGAATCGTATTCGAGCAAGGATTCGGCACGACCCGACTGTGTATCGACAACCATTGCGACGGCCCGTTCAAATTGTGACCATTCGGGCTTACCAAGACTATCGGCACGATTTTTGCCGCCCAGCACCAGGTATTTCACTAGACTATGCCTTCAAAAAGGCGTCGCCCGCAGACGCAACCTGGAAGACGCATATACGGTCATGCAAACGTTCCAGAAGATTGTCGTTGCAGCCGTTGCCATCGCAGCGCCAATTTCCTGATAGGCAGGAATAAGAAGAAAATTCAACAAAGCATTCATAACGACACCCGCACCCAAGATTCTTGCGGATCCTTGTTGGTTGTCGGTCATCGACAACAGGAAACTAATTGGGCCTGATACTGCATTGATCAACTGACCGCCGATCAGAATCGTCAGCACCACAAACGCACTCGAGTACTTCTCACCAAAAAGTCCAAGAAAATCAATTGGCCCTGCCACCATGAGTACAGCGAGTGCCAAGGCCACTAGTGACGCCCATCTCCCGGCCACCCACAAGAGTCGCTGCAATTCCTGCAACCGGCCTGCATGGTAGAGGCTGGCAATCAATGGCGCAACAATACCGCTCGCCACGACCAGCGAGAATGCGACAAGATCAGCAAGCCGGCTTGCTACCGCGTACGGCGCAACATCGCCTGGCCCGGCGAGAGCGCCCAACATCAAAATGTCCAGCTGATGCAGGAGAAAATGGCTGGCCGAGATCCACAGCATTGGCAATGCTGTGCGTCCCCAAAGACGCGATTCTTCGGCAGTCGGGCTCCGGGCTCTGTGGCTGGCACCTAAGGACCGCATCCAAATCGCGCCTGCGACAACGCTCGCTGAGGTACCGATGAGTAGCAACACAATCGCATCCGTTGCATTGATGTCGATTGAAAAGTAGACGGCGGCAAGCGCCAGCGCTGCTATGGTGACGGGGCGAATTATCAATCCCACCAGATCCGCATGTGCGATCTTGCGGAACGCACGGAGAATGGACTGTTGTAAAATGCTTATTGCCAGTAACGGTAGTGTGATTAACCCTGCTACAACAATCAGGCGATCAAGTCGCGATTCTCCCAACCCCAGAAAAAGGCAAAAGACGGCGGCGACCATCGCAACAGAACCACCGGTAATTATCACTCGAACGTGAGACCACCTGATGAATACGGGTATCTTTGCTCGTTCTGTTTCAGACTCACTATACTGCGCCAGGAATCGGAGCGCCGACGTATCAACACCGGCAAGGCCCGCAACGACGAGAATTAAGAGCCACGTATTTACGAGCACATAGGTGCCGTAGTCTTCAACAGTCATGTACCTGGCGAGAACAAGAGCTAGAAGAAATGCGGCAAGTTTCGCAGTTACCTGTGTCAGCAACGATACCCTAGCACCACGCCGCAGGGCGTTCAGCGGTGACAGTTTCGATTCCGGCGCCACGCTCACGTCGAAATTGCATTCTGTCGAGAACGCCAGCGCGCCACATCAACGAAAAACATGCCAGGAACGACGCACAGTAGCCAGAACATAAGGCAACGGCGAAGTAGTACAAGTATGTAAAAAACGTCGTTGCGGTGTATGTAAAAGGCAAAGAACGTGAAAGCAACTGCCACTAGCGCAGCGAGGCTACTGCGAGACCCGTCAAGCACCCGGGACCCGAGCGCCAACACACCGACATAAACGGGTATGCCGATGCCGATGCCAAGCCAGCCGGCAACCGCATACATTTGGGCCCAAATATTCGCCGCCAGTCCACCGAGCACAACGCCACCGAACAAGCGTTCCTGGAAA
>Ga0224510_10002065_pt1 | contig 12442 bp, 6 predicted proteins | sample SF_May12_sed_USG_FD_170161 | JGI IMG/M metagenome (GOLD analysis project Ga0224510, IMG submission 170161) | Sediment microbial communities from San Francisco Bay, California, United States - SF_May12_sed_USGS_4_1 | ecosystem: Environmental > Aquatic > Marine > Sediment | place: USA: California... | reverse complement strand
CCGCCTCGCTTTTCTCCAGCAGCCGGCAGCAGGCCTGATGGATGGTCCGGTGGTCGTCGGTGGTCTCGGCAAGGGTTGCCGAGCGGGTGATCTGCGCGAAGTCGTGGTACTTGATTTTGACGGTCACCGTTCTTCCTTGCAGTCCGTCTCCCCTCAGTCTCCGTCCCACCTTTACCGCCAGGGCCAGCAGCTCCTGGCGGATGACGGCCGGGGAGATGAGGTCGACGCTGAAGGTCTCCTCGTTGCCCACCGATTGCGCCGGCCGAAACGGTTCCACCCGCCGGTGGTCGATACCAAGGGCTGCCTGGTGCAACAGGGGGCCGTGTCTGCCGAACTTGGCGGTCAGCAGTTTCTCCGGCAGCCGGGTCAGGTCGCCCATGGTCCGCACCCCCATCATCTGCAACTCCTTGCAGGTGCACTTCCCCACCCCCCACAGCCTTTCGATGGTGAGGCCGGCCAGAAACTGTTGTTCGCTTCCGGGCGGAACCACGGTGAGGCCGTCCGGTTTTTCCAGGTCCGAGGCGATTTTGGCCACCAGCTTGCAGGAGGCGACTCCGGCGGAAACGGTAAGACCGGTTTCTTCCCGGACCAGCTCCTTGATTCTCCTGGCGATTTCCGGCGGTGTGCCGAAGAGGGCGGTGCTGCCGGTGACATCCAGGAAGGCCTCGTCCAGGGAGAGGGGTTCCACCAGCGGTGTAAAGCGGTGGAAGATGGCATGGATGGTTTGGGAGATTTCGCAGTAGCGCGCCATGCGCACCGGCAGAAAGATGCCGTCCGGGCAGCGGCGGCGCGCCAGGGCCATGGCCATGGCGGAATGGACCCCGAACTTCCGGGCCTCGTAGGAGGCGGCCGATACCACCCCGCGCTCGAAGCCGCCGCCGACGATTACCGGCCTGCCGCGGAGGGCCGGGTTGTCCAGCACCTCCACCGAGGCATAGAAGGCATCCATGTCGAGATGAATGATGTCCATGGGGTCCAGGCGTAATTTTCTTAATCAACAGGGAGGAGGGGCGGGCCGAGGTGGCAGACTAATCTTTCGATTGTAAGCCGCTTTCCCGGGACGACAATGTTTTTTTGGTGAAGAGCGGCGATCGGGCCGGACGGTGGTTGATGGGGCTTGGCAAGGCTGCGGCGCGGCAGGGGAGCGGGGCGCTGTTTTGAAAAAGATATAGTCATAATTTTGACGATCGGGTTATGGGGGCGGCAACTTTTTCCCCTCGCTTCTCTTGCCCCGGCAGCGCTTTCCGGCAATGCACCGTTGGGGGCGGAAAGCCGGCTGTAAGAAAAACAGAGTGTTATCAGACTGTTGTCTTGTTTTTGATGTTTGGTTGCAAACGGTGGCATGGAAATAGCATTCTTGGCAGGGCAAGTACCACGATGTCATCAGTATCTCGTCAATATCAGAGGAACCGCTGCCATGAATGCCGCCCTTGCCATCCCCAACGACCGGATCCTGGCCGGAGAAATCCCGGGCCATGTGGATATGAACAACCTGATAATGGAGCTTGATCGCTACCGGAAGCAGTCCGCCTGGCTCAGCCTGATCAACGAACTCCACGGCCGGCTGGCCGGAGCCCTGGACCTGCCCAGCATGGTGGAGGCGTTCTCCGTCTGGCTGATGCCCATCGTCGAGCACAATCTCATCGCCTACGACAACACGGCGCGGGAACGGCGTCATCTCTTCTGTTCCTGTCATGGCCCGGATCGCCGGCGGGTGATGGAGATGGCGGACCGGCTCTTTCCCCGCCTGGATTGCCGGGGCGGGGAGATGTGCTGGCGGGAGGACGGTTTCTTCGTCTACTGCTGGCGGATTCCGGACCGCGAAGGCGGCGGCCGTCTTTTGCTCCTGCGGCAGCAGGGGGCTATCGACGCCGAGGGGATCCGCCAGATCGGCGAGGGGTTGGCCGTTTTGGAGGAGCCGCTCCAGCGTGCCGTTGAATATGAAAACCTTTTCGATCAAGCGCGGCGCGATGCCCTGACCGGCCTTGCCAATCGCCGGGTGCTCGATGAGCGCATCGATTCCATGCTGGAAAGCGCCCGCCGGCACAACCGGCCGCTCACCATCGCCTGCATGGATCTCGACCGTTTCAAGCAGGTCAACGACACCATGGGCCACGCCGAAGGTGACCGGGTGCTGCGCATGGTGGCCCGTGCCCTGGCCGGTATGGTCCGGACCAGCGATCTGCTGGTGAGGATGGGTGGCGATGAGTTCCAGTTGCTGATGCCGGATACCAGTCTGGAAAACGCCAGGACGTTGGCGGATCGTCTGTGTATGGCCGTTGAAGGTCTGGAGATCCAGGCGCCCGGCTCCGAACGTCTGGGGGTGAGTATCGGTCTTACCCAGTGGCAGCCGGATCTCACCAAGGAAGAGTGGCTGCAGCGGGCCGACGAGGCCCTCTATCAGGCCAAGGCCACCGGCCGCTCCCGGGCCTGTGTGGGCTGAGGGGCAAGGTTGTTCCTGGGGGCAGCGGCTCCATGGGTTGTATGGTTTTTGCAGGCGGTCGCCGGTATTCTGCGGTTGCGGGAGCCGGAAAATATGCGGGGCAACTCTGGTTGGGGCGGGCAACATCTGCTACCATGGGAGTTGCCCTTTTTTTGCTTGATGGGCATGCCCCCCGGAGACGAAATCCATTTTTCCGGTTGCCCATGCTAACCACCCGCTAGTACATTTAAAACTTAAAACTTAAAACTTAAAACTTAAAACCGGACTTCCCTCCCGAGGCGCCCATGCAGGAATTCACCATCAAGACCCTCAACAACATCGCCCGCGAGGGGCTTGCCCTCCTGGACCGACGTTACCTGATCGACCCCGACGCCCCGGATCCGGACGGCATCCTCGTCCGCAGCAGCCCGGTGGATACCGGTGACTACCCATCCCTGCTGGCGGTGGCCCGGGCAGGGGCCGGCGTCAACAACATCACGGTGGACAAGGCCACCGCCAGCGGCATTTGCGTCTTCAACACCCCCGGCGCCAACGCCAATGCCGTGGCCGAGCTGGTGTTCATCATGCTGGGCATGGCGGCCCGTAACATCTACCACGGGCTCACCTTCTGCCAGGGGCTTGCCGGTGGTGACGACGACGCCATCAGCCGCCGGGTGGAGGAACAAAAAAAATCTTTCCGCGGCTTTGAGCTGGCCGGCAAGACCCTTGGCATCCTGGGGCTGGGCCAGATCGGGGTGCGGGTCGCCAACCGTGGCGTTGTCCAGGGGATGCGGGTGATCGGCTTCGACCCCTTCCCGGCCCTGGAGAACATCCATGCCCTGTCGCCTGAGGTGACCCTGGCCAGGAGCATGGCCGAGGTGCTGCGCCACGCCGACATTCTCTCCCTGCATCTCCCCTTGAACAACAAGACCCGCGGCCTGGTGGGCGCCGAACTGCTCGGACAGCTGCCCCGCGGCGCCATGCTGGTCAACTATGCCCGCGGCCCCATCGTCGACAGCGGCGCGGTGCTGGCCGCCCTGGCCGCCGGCGGGTTGAGCCGCTATATCACCGACTTTCCGGCCGCTGCCCTGCTCAATCATCCCGGAGTCATCGTTTCGCCGCACCTGGGGGCCAGCACCGAGGAATCGGAGGAGCATTGCGCCGTCATGGCGGTGCGCGAGTTGAGAGGGTATCTGGAGAGCGGCACCATCACCCACAGTGTCAATTTCCCGACTGTGGAGTCCATCCCCTCGGACGGAGTCCATACCCGCTTCATCATGATCAACCGCGACGTGCCGGGGATGATCGGTTTCGCCTCCCAGATCATCGGCGCGCACCACATCAACATCTCCAGCTATCTCAACGAGTCCAACGGCACCGTCGGCTACAACATCATCGACCTGGAGGATGCGATCCCGCCGGAAGTGGTGTCGCGGATTGAAGCCCATGCCCATGTGATCAGAACCAGAACCATCCGCCTCCGCTGACTGGCCGCCCCAGGGGTGCTGCAACGTGATCGCCATTCTCCCCTCTGTATTCCTTTGGCAACCTCTTCCCGTTGACAAGTTCCGGCTGTTCGTTGTAGTACATTTTGTCAGGCCGTTAACACGGCGGCTGCATCGGCCGCCGTCTTCTTTTTTCGCAGAGGGAAATCCTTGACGATGAGTGTTAAACATAAAGCGATTCTCAGCGTTTCCCTGATCTTCCTCGCCCTCTCCGCGTTCAATCTCTCATCCGGCATTGTTCAGTACAACCGCGATTTGCAGCGGACCATCGAGGCCGACCAGAACGAATTCCACCACGTCATCTCCACCACCACCGATTATCTGTTCAATGTTTACAGCATCAGGCTGCGGACGATGGTGGAGAACAACGACAAGATCGTGCAGGCCTTTGCCGACCACGACCGGGAACGTCTCCTCCAACTGACCCGGCCGTTCTACGAGAAGCTCAAGCAGGAAAACCCCTTCTTCGAAGTGATGCACTTCCATCTGCCGGACGGCAGGTCCTTTCTCCGCGTCCATCAGCCGCAGCTCTTCGGTGATGATCTGCGGCCGATCCGGCCGGCGATCCAGTACGTGCATGCGCAGCGCAAGCACCTTACCGGCTTCGAGATCGGCCGCTACGGTCCCTTCTACCGGGTCATCGAGCCCGTTTTCCATGAGGGGAAATATGTCGGGGTGGTGGAGATCGGCATCGACGCCCGGCAGCTGGTGTTGTTGCTGCGCAACCGGCTCAAGGTGGAAGCGGCCGCCTATTTCGACAAGGCGGCCTGGAGCCCTGCCAAACACTACCAGGGGGGAGTGATCGAGCGAGGGGGGCGGGTGCTGCTGGCCGGCAAGGAATCGGTCTTCGGAGTACTTCCTCCGACGCTGGATCTTGCCCGGGAAGAGCAGCGGCTCGACATCGGCGCCAGATCATACATCGCCCGGGTTCACCCGGTCATCGCCGATTTCGCCGGCAAGCCCCTGGGCGGCATCTTTATTTTGCAGGATATCAGCGGCCATCTCCATGCCAAGCGGAAGTTTGTCCGCGATTCCCTGCTCTTCTCCTCCATCCTCCTCCTTGCCTCGCTGGTGGTGCTCTATTTCAGCTTCGGCGGCTTGATCGGCCGTCTGGAGAGTCTGCAGTCCCGGCAGAGGGAGCTGATCGACGATCTGACCCGTGAGGTGGCGGAACGGAAACAGGTGGAACTCTCCCTGCGGGACAGCGAGGAAAAGCTGAAGTCGATGCTGGAGTCGGTGGGTGACCACGTCCTCATGGTGGACAGGGATCTGGATATCGTCTGGGCCAACGAAGCCATGCGGCGGGCGTACGATAACCGCATCGTCGGTATGAAGTGCTACGAAACCATCCGCAACCGCCGCGAACCCTGCCCGGCTGATCAGTGTCTGGCCCGGCGGGTGCTGGCCGACGGCTCCTCCCATGAGGATGAATGCCGGGTGGCCTCGCCCGCGGGCGAGGTCTTCTATCGCTGCAGCGCCAATGCCGCCCTGAAGAATGAGGATGGCAGCCCGGCCACGGTCATTGAGGTCTATCGCGATATCACCCCGGTGAAGCAGGCCGAGGAGGCAGCCCAGCGGCTGCATCACCGCAATCAGCTGTTGCTGGAGGCCGCTGGTGAAGGCATCTACGGCGTGGATTTGGCCGGCAACACCACCTTTGTCAACCCGGCGGCCCTGCGTCTCACCGGCTATGCCATGGAAGAGCTGGTCGGACGCAATCAGCATGCAATCCTTCACCACACCAGGGGGGACGGCGCCGCTTATCCCGCCTGCGAATGTCCGATGATGACCGCCATGCAGGACGGCCAGGTTTATCATGTCTTTGACGAGGTGTTCTGGCGCCGGGACGGCAGCAGTTTTCCGGTGGAGTATGTCGCCACTCCGATCTTGGAGGAGGGGGCCATTGTCGGCGCGGTGGTGGTGTTCAGGGACGTGACCGAGCGCCAGCAGCTGGAGGGGCAGCTGCTGCAGTCGCAGAAGATGGAGGCGGTGGGCAGGCTTGCCGGCGGCATTGCCCATGATTTCAACAATCTCCTCACCACCATTCTCGGGTACAGCGAACTGGTTCTGCAGAAGGTCGCCGCCGATGCCCCCATCAGGAATGGCATTGAGGCCATTGCCAGGGCCGGCCAGAGTGCCGCCGCCCTCACCCGGCAACTGCTGGCCTTCAGCCGCAAGCAGGTGATCGCCATGCAGGAGGTGCGGCTGGACCGCATCGTCACCAGCATCGGCCGGATGGTGGCGCGGACCGTGGGCGAGGATATCCGGCTTGTCATCCATGCCGTGGAGAGTTGCGGCACCATCAAGGGGGATCCCGGCCAGATCGAACAGATCCTCATGAATCTGGTGGTCAACGCCCGGGACGCCATGCCGGCCGGCGGTTCCCTGATGATCGAAACCGCCCCGGTGCAACTGGAGCAGGAGTACTGCCGGCTGCACCAGGGGTTGGCGCCGGGGCGCTATGCGTTGCTGAGCGTATCCGACACCGGTTGTGGCATGAGCGCCGAGGTGCGGCAGCGGCTCTTCGAACCCTTTTTTACCACCAAGCCGCAGGGCAAGGGTACCGGCCTGGGGCTCGCCACGGTGCACGGCATCGTCAAGCAGCACAACGGCCATATCTTTGTTGACAGCGAACCGGGTCGGGGCACGACCTTTAAAATCTTCTTCCCGGTGCTGAGCGGAGTGACACCGGCCGGCGATGAGCCGGAGGAAGAAGGGGCGCTGCCGGGGGGCAGCGAGACCGTGCTGGTGGTGGATGACAACGAGGCGGTTTGTGCCATGGTCCGCGACGCCCTGGTCTCCCTGGGCTATCGGGTTCACACCAGCGCTTCCGGTGAGGAGGCGCTGGCCCGGGTGGTCGAAGAGGGGTGGCGCATCGATCTCCTGCTCACCGATCTGATCATGCCGGGGATGAATGGCTGGGAGCTTTCCCAGGCACTGCAGGTACTACGGCCGGCCATGCGGACCCTGGTGATGTCCGGCTACACCGACAAGGTCATCCTCGAAAATGGAGCCCTCAAGGCCGGGGTGGCCTTTATCCATAAACCGGTGATGCCCAGCAATCTGGCCGCCAGGGTGCGGGAGTTGCTGGACCGGCAAGGGTAAGTGGGTGGGAGGACATTTCCAGGGAAGAGGCAAGGGGGTGCCGTTTCTGGCCCCCCTCCTTGTTACAGTTTGACCAGTTGGACCCGAGTGCTGCTGAAGTCCGGGATGCCGCCCACCATGTCCACCAGCGGCGTGTTGGCCAGCCGTTCATCGAGGCGGGAGAGAAGGTTGGGATTGAGGCCCCGCCCCAGCCGGGGATCACCCTTCATCCCGCCGGCCTTGGCCACCGCTGCGCCGCCCAGGAAGACCTGTTCGGCATCTTTCACCGCCAGGGGGCTTGCGCCGAGCTGGCTGTGGCCGTAGTGGAAGGATATGGCCACGCAGCCCGGCCTAATCAGGCGGCTCACCTTGGCCTTGCCCTCCACGCCCTCGGGGTTGCTCGCCGACCTGAGCCGTACCCGATCGCCGTCCCGCAGCCCCATCCGGGCCGCATCACCCTCGTTTACGACCACGAAGTTTTCCGGAAAGATCTCCATGGCCCAGCGGTGGCAACTGGTCCGCGACTGGGTGTGGACGTTCATCTTGTGGGTGACCACGGTGAAGGGATAGGCGCGGTCCTTTTCGGCGAGTACCGCGCCGCTGGCGTCCATGGGCGGCAGGTAACAGAGGGTGCCGGGGAACCGCTCGCCGGTGAGGGTGTTGCGGCTCGTGGCGAGCTCCTCGTTGTAGAGCACGGTCCGCTTGATCCCGTGAAGGAACCGTTCGCCCTCGAACACCGACTGGTAGTCGGAGAATATCCCGCCGCGTGCCAGGGCGTGACAGGTCTGGCGCCACTGCTCCGGGTTAAGGATTTCCTTGAAGCGGCTTACCGGATAGTTGCGCTCCACAAAGGCCAGTTCCGTTGCCGTGGCCACTGGCACCTGGGCCTCGGCCGCGATGTTGGCATAGCCCCGCAGGTAGAAATCCTCGGCCCGGTGCAGGGCATGGCGGCCGCCGTCCCGGTCGGTGATGGCCCCCTCGCCGAAGCCCGGCAGCTCCAGTTTCTCAGCCAGGTCGATGAGGAAGGTCTCCAGGCAGAAGGGCCGGCCATCGGCGGTGCGGCAGGTCAGAGGCTCCATGGCCGGGGTCCTGAGGCCGGTGAAGCGCAGGGCCGGGGCATGGGGGTTGAGCCAGCCGTAATGGCCTTCGAGATAGGTGACGTCCGGGACGATGTAGTCGGCGTAGAGGTTCGACTCGTTAACCGAGGTATCGATGGAGACGTGGAGCGGCACCCGCGCCGGGTCGCGCAGGGTTTCGATGTAACGGTTGCCGCCCGGCGTGGAGTAGACCGGGTTATAGAAGTAGGTGAAGAGCGCGCCGCAGGGGTAGGGGTAGCGTTCGTCGATGCCGCTCAAGGTCTCGACGCTCAAGCCCCCCTTGGTGAAGCGGAACCAGGGCCGCCGGGAGGGGTAGCCCGAGCCGGTGGCCGCCTTCTTCTCCCGGTACTCGCTCGATTTTTCGTATACGCCCTTTTCCCTGGAGATCTTGACCCCGGCAGGCTTTCGTTTGCCCGGGAAATCCGTGAGGTTGTAAGGCCCCTTCTTCCAGGTGCCGATGCCACCGCCCCCGCTCAGGTAGCCGCCCTTCATCTCGACGCTTCCCACCATGGCGTTCAGCGCCGCCACCGCAAAGGCGGCATAGGTGCCGCTTGCGTAGTTGCCGGCCCCGTGATACTGGCAGACCGCGGCCCTGGTGCCATGGGCGGAGAACTCCGCGGCCGTCCCGGCGATCTGCTCGGCGGGCACCCCGGCAAAGGCAGCGTACTGCTCGATGGTGTGGGCCATCACCCCTTCGCGCAGCAGGCGGAAGGCAGTCTTCACCCGGATTGCCCGGCCCTTGGCATCCCGCAGGGTGGCGGCCCGGTCGAGCACTGCCCGGTCGAGCCGGTCGAAGGCCACCGGCGAGCCCTCTTTTTCCGAGAGGACGATGTAGGTTGCGATCGCCTTCTCGTCTTCGGCAAGGCTGAGGTCGGCCAACCGCAGGAACCTGCCGTGGTTGGGGTGGGCGGGATCGTCGATGACCAGGTGGGTGGCGTTGTTGTAAGTGGCAAAGCCTGCTGCCCGCGCCGCCTCCAGGTTGGGGGCGGAGAGGTAGCGGTGGTTGTACCGCCGATGCTCGATCAGCCAGCGGATCATCCCCATGGCAAAGGCGCCGTCCTGGCCCGGGATGATGGGAATCCAGTCGTGGGCGTGGACCGAGGCGTTCTGAGCCCTGGGATCGACGATGGCAAAGGTGAGTTTGCCTGCCGCGCTTCGCCTGGCCACTGCCGCGCCGTAGGTGTTGATCCCCGGCTGCAGCGCCTCGTAGATGTTGGCCCCGAAGACCAGGATGTACTCGGCGCCCCAGGGATCGGCCTTGAGTTCCACCTCCTTGCCCTCGGTAAGGGCCAGGTTGCCCATGCGGAAGCCGAGGCCGCAGATATCGGTGTGGCCGATGCGGTTGGTCGAGCCGAAGCCGTCCTTGACAAAGCGGTCGATGAACTCCTGGCGGCCGTTCTGCAGCCGGCCGGTCATGAAGACAAGGCCGTTGCGCTTGGGGCCGAGGCCCGGGTCCCGGGGATCGATGGGCGCGTCGCTATTGAGTTCCGCAAGCCCCGGCACGGTGCGCTCCTCGCCCAGCTCGGCGAAAATCTTGCCGCCCAGGGCCACCTCGCGGATCAACTGCTCCCAGTCGATGGGCGCAAAGCTTCCCGAACCCCGCGGGCCGGTGCGCTTCAAGGGGCGGATCAGCCGATAGGGGTTGGTGAGGTAGTTGGCGGCGTCCTGGGCCTTGCCGCAGACCGGGCTCGGCAGTGCCAGGGTTTCGGCCACCGGCGTCTGGTAGGCCGCGGGTTCCGCCATGCTGTTGTATGGGTGGTAGGGGTTGCCGGAGATCTCCGCCAGGGTACCGTTTTTTACCGCGATGCGGTTGCCGCAGTGGGCGTTGCACCCCAGGCAGACCGAATGGACCACCCGGGCGTCGGGGTCGAGCCGGCTGCCGCCCTTTTGTCCTTCCGGCTGAGCGGCAGCATCCTGGCCGGCAAGGGCGAGCTTGGCGGGCCAGGCCATGGTAACGGCCGCGGCCGCTCCGCCCTTGACCAAGGCGCGGCGGGATATTTTTTTGTCATTCCCTGAGTCGGCTGCCTTCTTCATGACTTCTTCTCCATCACATTTTTGCGAAGCGGCACATAGCTGACCCTGCCGGCGCGGCCCGGCTGCGGCGCGAGATCGTTCCGCGTGAGATAGGCACCGAACTCGCCTTGCGGCGCCTTGGCGTCGCCGAAGAGCCTGGCGCCGGAGGGGCACCCCTCCACGCAGGCGGGAAGCAGCCCCTTGGCAAGCCTTGTCAGGCAGAAGTCGCACTTGTCCATGCGGTTGTCCCTGGCGGGATTGAGGAAGCAGGCCCGGTGGGGGCAGGCGGCGACGCAGGCTCCGTCCCCTTGGCAGCGGGCCTGGTCCACCACCACGATGCCGCTTGGCAGGGTGGTGATCGCCTTGCGGCGGCAGGCCTTGGCGCAGGCCGGCTCCTTGCACTGCTGGCAGAGCATGGGCCGGTAGCTCGTCCGCACCGTGGGCAAGCTGCCCGCCTCGTTGCTCTCGATGCGGGTGTTGAACAGCCCAGCCGGCGTTTGGTTTTTGGCCTTGCAGGCGATGACGCAGGACTGGCAGCCGGTGCAGCGGTTGAGGTCGATGATCATCGCCCAGCGGGGCGTGTTTCCCGCGGCTTCAGCCTTGCCCGGAGTGGCGAGGCCGGCAAGCCCCAGGGCGATCATGCCGCCTTGTATCAAAAAATCTCTTCGCTCTTCCATGATGCTCCTCATGGCGTGGAAAAACCGGGCAGCCCCATACAGGCTGCCCGGTTCCGACGCTGGTTACGACAGCCTTTAAGGATCGCTATTTGGCGGTGTGGCTGATGGTGTAGCGGAAGCTCTTGGGATCGAGCCAGTCGATGGTCGTCTCACCCACCTGGGCAAAGGGGTACATCAGGTAGTTCACCGGCTCGCCTGCCTGGGGTGGGGTCAGGGTCAGGTCGCGGCCCACGGCGAGCTGCACCCGGTAGGGATCGACCCCGCCCCAGAAGTAGTCGCGGTACTCGGCGGTCTTGGCGTCTTCGAGGGTGAGCTTTTCTGTGAGCATCTTCTTGCGGACGTCGGCCGGATCGACCACCACCCAGCCGTAGCCCGGGAGATAGAACTCGGCCCAGCAGTGCTGCCAGGTGGTGACGTCGGTGACCCCCTCCTTGCCCTGGCGGAGGCCGAAGACCTCGCGGGCGGGAACCCCGGCGGCCCGGGCCAGGGCCACGAACACCGAATGGATGTCGGCGCATTTGCCGCCCCTGGTCACCAGGAGGCTGCAGACCGCGCCCTTGCCGCAGCCGCGGGTATCGGGGTCGCGGAACATGTTCTCGCAGATCCAGTCGTAGATCGCCTTGGCCTTGGCGAGGACCGTACCCTTGCCGGCGGTGATCCGGTCGGCCAGCTCCTTCACCGGCCCGGTGGTGGGGGCGAGGGAGGTGGGGGCAAGGTCGGCCGCGTAGTCGGCAGTGTCCCAGCGGGTTTCCCAGGGCGGCAGGTTCTTGTCCAGCCGTTCCAGGCGGCTGACGTCAAAGGCGAAGGTGAGCTTGCGGCTCTTGGCCCCCTTGTCCCAGCGGGCATAGAGCATGGGGGTTTTGAATACCTTGTCGGTGTAAACGGCGGACTCGGCGTAGTCGCCGCTCACCGCCACGTTGCTGATCTCCTGGTAGCGGTCTGAGACGGGATAGGGGATCCAGAGCCGGGTCTCTTCGTTGTTGGGTTGGGCCGAGAGGTCGAAATCCATGGCGAAACGGCCGCCGGCGTTGCCGGCCAGGCAGGGCATGGCCGTGAGCCAGGCTGCCAGGGTAACGATCAGTAACAGTGTCCGCTGCATTGGGTGCTCCTTCGCGTTCTGCTTATGGTTTGGTGGTTGGTTCGGTTGAGGACTGCAAGGCCGGAAGGGTAAATGGCAACGGGAGAATTTTCAAATACATAATCCTGATTGTAGTCAATGGCTGCCATCGGTTTGCCCGATTGATGTCGTCCGCCCCCGGCAAGGTGCAGGGTCGTTTTGCCGAGCCTTGACAGGGGTGGGACGCGGCCTTACCGTTTGACCACGAGACCGGCGCGGCTTTTGGGGAACCGTGGCAGTGTCCGCCGGCCGGTCGCAAGTGGTTCAACATGCTCAGCGCGGGCAAGCAGCGTGAAGGAGGGAGGAGATCACCCCTTCTCTCGCCTGCCCAAAAGGGAGGAAGCGTATGCAGTTCGACAAGTTCACCATGAAATCCCAGGAACTCCTCCAGGAATCGCAGCGGCTGGCCGAAAGCCTCGGCCACCAGGAGATTCAGGCGGAGCACCTCTTGAAGAGCCTGCTCGCTCAGGCAGACGGCGTCGTGGTGCCGGTGCTTCAGAAGATCGGCATTCAGCCGGCCGCGCTCA
>Ga0224510_10002064_pt1 | contig 12450 bp, 10 predicted proteins | sample SF_May12_sed_USG_FD_170161 | JGI IMG/M metagenome (GOLD analysis project Ga0224510, IMG submission 170161) | Sediment microbial communities from San Francisco Bay, California, United States - SF_May12_sed_USGS_4_1 | ecosystem: Environmental > Aquatic > Marine > Sediment | place: USA: California... | reverse complement strand
ATCGGGTAGGAGGGACACTCACGTGCCCCGTCCTCCCACACCACCGTACGTACTCATCGTATACGGCGGTTTCCTGAGAAGTTGGAGCGACTCAAACTGCTGCGTCAGACTCAATAAGCCCTGGACGTTGAACCACGCCACGTTCATCCCTTCTTTCACGGCAGGATGTTGCGAGGCCTTCCACCAGCGACGGCATTGACAGGCTCCCGACCATGCCCGCTCAATGGGGACTCCCAAGGTGTGCAGAAAACGCGCGACGGTGTACGGTCGCTTCTTCTGCTTGAGCACATAACATCGGAGGCGCCGCCGAATCCATTGGTCCAGCCCTCGGAAGACGGAGCCATACTTCTCATACCGGAAGTACCTCACCCATCCTGGAAGGCGTCCATTCAGATCGTGGATCACCCGCTCCACGCTCACCCCGCGTGTTCTCCGTGTGATCTGCCGGATGTGCTCCTTCACTCGCTCCAGGCTATGGGAAGCGACCGCCAGGGTCCCGTCTTCTCGCAGGCGATACCCCAGAAACGGGCGTTCGTCTACAGGGGCCACGGCGCTCTTCTTCTCATTCACCTTGAGTTTGAGCCTCCGTTCAAGAAACCGCGTCACCGAGCACTTCACCCGCCTGCCGGCCACCAACGTCCGCACATAGATGTTACAGTCGTCGGCATACCGGCAAAAGCGGTGCCCGCGTTGCTCCAATTCCTTGTCCAGATCATCCAGCAAGAGGTTCGCCAACAGCGGAGAGAGGGGCCCGCCTTGTGGCGTCCCTTCGTCCCGCTCGATGCACACCCCTTGGCTGAACAGCCCGGCTTGTAGAAATCGCCGGATGAGACCCAACAGGCGGGGGTCCCCCACATGTCGGGCGAGTCGGGCCATCAGCACATCGTGATTGACTCGATCAAAGAACTGCTCAAGATCGAGGTCCACAACCATGCGATATCCCTCTACCACATAACGGGCTGCTTGATGGAGGGCCTGATGCGCACTCCGCTTGGGCCGAAACCCATAGCTGAACTCCGAGAATGTCGGATCAAGCCATGGCTCTAACACCTGGAGAATCGCGTGTTGCACAAGACGATCTACCACCGTCGGGATCCCTAATTGGCGGCTCCCTCCACCCGGCTTCGGAATACGGACTCCGCGTACCGGGGTCGGCTGGTACGTGCCCTGTTGCAACTGCTCGATCAGCAGCCCTTGATTGGCCGCTAACCAAGCCGGCAATGCGTCCACGGACATCCCATCGATGCCCGGCGCACCGCCATTGGCTCGCACGCGCTGACACGCGCGCTCCAGATTGGTCTGACTACACACCTGGTTCATCAGGTGCTGGGTCGCCAAGGCTGGTGACGGGACCTTCGCCGCAGGTACTTGTCGCACCTCGCATCCCCCAGGTTGGGTGCTGCCCTCGCCATGGGGACCGGGGTGGGGGGATCTCGCCCCCCGTTGCTGCCACTCCCTACCCATCGAGTCGGTCTTCACTCCTCCTTGCTCCTCACGATTTGGGCCTTCCTCCCATGAGCGGAGTACTATGCCCGCGGCTGACTTCTCCTGGAGCCTCCCACGCTGTTGCCAGCGTGATGGTCAGGGAAGGCCCCTGACACTCCAAGAGATCTCCCGGGGTAAGATGAGTAGCTTTCCTGAGGCCATGCCGGATCTACCACCGTGCTACCCTGGTCGATTATCGGGTATCCGGTCATTGTCGGGTTCCCCTGCACACGGCGGCCTCCTATCCGGTTTCTGTTCGTCATCGCCTCACTTTGCCCTCGGCTCCCTTCGGACTCGAGATCGCTCTCGACGCCCTGGCCTAGACTAGCGGTTCCGATCTCCACGGCCCGCAGAGGACTTCCACCTCTGAGCTCCTCATCATGCCCGGCGCACAAGCTCCCCGCAGCAAGCTGCGGGGTATCACAGAACTAAAACATTCGGAGTTGTCGGAGATCCTCGTGGGGTTGCCCTTGTCGCTGCACGTATCGTTCAACCGTCTGCCAGTTTGCTCGCTCCCCCACCGTTGCCACATAGTACCCGTCTGTCCAAAATTCCCCGCCCCACAGCACCCGTTTCACAGCGGGCTTCCATCGAAAGATTTCCCGAGCGGTAAGGCTCTTGAATATCTGCACAATCCGTCCCGGGGCCATTTTCGGATGCGCACTGCAGAGCCGATGGATGTGATTCTTGTCCGTCCCAATCGCTTCCATCTCGATCGGAAACCGGTCCGCAATCTCCGCCGCCGTTTCCTGGATAATCGCCGTCACCGCCTCATCCAGCAGCGCCTTGCGATATTTCACCGGAAACACAATATGGTAGTGGATTTGCCACGCACAGTGGGCCCCTTTTCTGACCTCCTCATCCCTCTGGTCCGCCATACTCCAGAGGGTACCAGAGAAGCTTATCCCCGTAGCAAGCTACGGGGAATCACAAGTTCAAGCACATTTTCCTGAAGAGCACATTCCGGACAGTCGGCCTGGACGCAAACCGATCCCAACCCGGACCGTCCTTGAGGCAGTGCTCTGGATTCTGAACACCGGGGCGCAATGGCAGTTCCTGCCGCAGTGCTATCCCAACTACAAAACCGTTCATCGGCGCTTTCAGCAGTGGTGTCAACGCGAGGTGCTGCGGGACGTACTCGCACAACTGGCGAATACACTACGCGACGAAGGAGCTATTGATGAACGCGAGAGTTTCATTGATGCGACGTTTGCAGCGGCCAAAGGCGGCGGTGAGGCCGTGGGGCTCACGAAACGTGGCAAAGGCGTGAAAATCCTGGCGATTGTGGATCGGCATGGACTGCCCCTCTCCGTCAGCACGCACGCGGCGAATCATCATGAAGTCACCTTGGTGCAACTGAGTTTCGACTTCTACATGCTGAAGGCCAAGCCAGAGCATCTCATTGACGATCGAGCGTATGACAGCGATGGCCTCGATGACGAGCTCAAACAAGACGGCGTCAACATGATCGCCCCCCATCGGTCCACCCGGAAGCTCAAGACTCAGGATGGCCGGCACTTACGCCGCTATGAACGCCGGTGGCTCGTCGAACGCTTCTTTGCCTGGCTGCAATGGAAGCGCCGGCTCCTCATTCGTTGGAAGTACTACACCACCAATTTCCTTGGCTTTGTCCAGCTCGCCTGCATCACCATGCTCCTCAAGCAATTTTGAGATAGGTTCTACTCTACTTTTAAGCTATCGTGGTTTTCAGGGGAGACGTCAGCATCGCGCGCTTGACGGACACACGCCCAATCGCGTGTACTGGGACAACCAGCCTGCACGGCCCACGGCTGCGTAGGCACACACCACCAGGCACCACTTGTGAACGGAAAGATGCTGTCCAAAGAAGTGGGGCTACCTCTGTCATTGTGTAGTCACTTCATCTGCCCTCGATATAGCTTAATGAGCTCTTTATGCGTCAGTGTATGGTTGGCCAATTTTCGGCCTAAGAAAAATACTCCAGATGATGCATCATGCATTGACTCATTACTGACCAAATACTCTAAAGGCCGCATTAATAGGCCGATGGCTAACCCAACTATTCGGCCGAGTGCTCTACTTCTTGTAATTGACCAAACTAGGTATCTTATTGACCATGCAAAGACGAGCTCTGGTCCTTTGTTACCACCAAACCGAATGGCTTCAAACCTATTAAATAGATATCGATGACCCAACACAGTAAATCTTGTGAAATCATACGCCCCTTCGTGGACTTGCTGCATAAACGGCGTTTCCGCATAAACGATACCACTTAGTTTCAGCACTCTGAATATTTCATCTACTACCATAGTTGGTTGCACTACATGCTCTAAAACAGCTTGGATCCATACTCCATCGTAACTTTCACCTTCAAAAGGGAGGTAGTGAGCATCGCAGATAGCGTGTGTCGAATCAGTGCCATAAACATCAATGCCATGTACCTCAATACTATTGTTATTCCATAACATTTCCGTTCCTGAACCCTTTTCTCCGGAACCAATTACAAGAACTTTTGGGTACTCATTAATCCTAAACAGCTCCTCTATAAACACCTTACAATTATCTTTGGTTGTCGTTCCCTCCCCAACAACTAGTTTCCTTATAAAGGAGTAATCCCTGAGCGGCCTACTGATATAGGTTTGAGTACTTCCAGCTTCACATACCGTATCGCACTTAGTCTCGCTAACTAGAACTGGAATCCCGTTAACAATCGGGAAACGATTATCTTCCAATGCGTGCTCACAGCCTTCTTTGGTACAGATGTAACCACCATCGATGCTTTTAAGCCTAGATTTCGATTCACACGGGCAAGTAAATGGCAATGTCATTTTCATGATGAAGCACTCAATTGCATCTTCCAGCTACAAAGGCCTCCTAAGCCACATACGATTGGTAGGCCTCAGTCTGAACAGTGACTGCCTATGAGTTTCTTAATCGCTGCACATACTGCTCCATGGTAAGGATATGAAGAAGCCTTTTCTTACGCATTTCATGAGCATAAGAAAAAATCTTCTCTAATCCTGACAACATTGCATCCGAGTCGACGTTGAGATCGAATGGATGAAACCACAGATGGTAGAGCCCGCCGGTCCTCACTGCCCAATTGATGCCCCGTTTTCCTTTGAACACCCGGCTGGCCATCGGAATAACTCTATTCATTCTATCCCGAGGCATGTAACAGTGATTGCCGGGAATATTCCAGAGTCCTGGCAGGACTTCTTCTGCTCGCACCTGTCTCGGTGATAGAGCGAGCAGTTGGTCCACAAATCCGAGTACCCTCAAGAAGACGCGGCTACCCCAGAGGTGAAAAGTGGGCTCTGACATACGTATTGATCTTCCTCGATACGCACTTAGTCCAAAACTCTTGAGGATCTCCAGATGACCGACCTGATTTCGAGGAAACACGAAACTTTTCAGAGTGATACCATTTTGAACGGCCGCTTCAACGGCCGCCTTCAGATCTGCCCGAGCTACGGAGGGACTGCATTCCGGGTCTCCGTAGCAAATATGCGCGAAGGAATGCGACCCAATCTCATGGCGGGCTCGCGCTTCTCGAATCCACTCCAAGATATCCGGAGCATACCAGCCAGGAGCTGCTGCTGCCGTGGTGCACGGGTCGTGATGATACCAATCATACGGAAACCAAGAATATCTAGCGTGAGGCGTGATGTCCGCGTGAGCAGTACCATCCTGATCCCGTGCACACCCGTCTAGCATTAGATGTCCAACCATAGCCCACGTCGCCGGGATGTCGAATTGATCCAACAGAGCCAACAAACGTTTGATTGATGTTCGCTCCTTGAGAGCTTCCGCATCGAGTACATTTGTCGATGTATGGTCGAACCGTCCCCACGACAGTTCAAGATCGAGACTCAGCACCATTGTACCGGGCGTTTGTGTATCCATATGGCTATCCAAATGTGGCAACTCGAATGCAGGTTTTCGTCGAACCTATAACGTGCAGAATCCTTATAAATATCGTGTTTCGTTTTCGAGATAAAGCGCGCCCGCAACCGCACTAAGCCAGAGGTCCTTGCGAAAGTCGACCTTGTGTATACTGTTCCGCTCTAAGACATTTATGGCCGCTTGACAAATGGGAGCACTACATGTGTTCTTGGTGATTAAGCAATTCTCTTGCTGGACCAAAGCGCGCTAGTACGGGCAGTCAGGAGGTGAGTCTTGACGCAGACGCTTACGGACCATTGGATTACCAGTGTTGACTAACTCATAAGCAGATCGCTTAGTGGAAACATGAATTAATCAGACCTACCCTAAGCTTTCATCGAAACCGTGCGACGTCTTCTGATGTTCTAACCATGCCTGAAACATGAGAACGTCCCACAGATCATATTGCCAATTCCACGTTCCCGTTAGATGCTCATTCCATTTCTTCCGAATGGGATCGGGGTTGAAAAACCCTTCATCTACCAAGCGCTTCTCATTCAACAAGCTTTCACCCCATTCCCGCAGAGGACCACGTAGCCAGGAATCAATCGGCACACCAAAACCCATCTTGGGTCGATCGATCAATGTCCTCGGAACATACTTATCAAGAACTTGCCGCAAGATCCATTTCCCTGTCCTTTGCCGAATTTTCATGAACAACGGGATCCGCCATGCAAATTCGACGACGCGGTGCTCCAAAAATGGGATGCGAGACTCAAGACTGATCCCCATACTGGCGCGATCTACTTTGACTAAAATATCGTCCGGCAAGTACGACATCATATCAGTGAACATCATACATTCCTGCATGCACATCTGGCTGTTGTTCCATGCATATACTTCGGCAGAAGACTTGGGCATGAGCATGGGCCCGCCAATCACCAATGAAGACGTATCGTTCCAATGTAAACCCATGAGATCATAGAGCACTTCACCTGTCACGCCGGCGAGCACTTGAGCGAGCTTGTGTATTTTCTCACCCGGATTGCGATACCGAAAACCTGCCGGTAAGAGTGGCGCCAATACCCGAAAGACGCTGTTCCAGGACTCGGATGACAACACCTCTATGCAGTTCACGATGGGCTTTCGTAGCACCGTCGGAATTGCACCTATCTTATTCCACAACTCAAGTCCGAGAAAGTAGCGTTCGTAGCCGCCAAAGAGTTCATCACCTCCATCACCGGACAAGACGACTGTCACGTTCTGCCTTGCCAATTTCGAGATCAAGAATGTTGGAACCTGTGAGGCATCAGAAAAAGGTTCGTCATAAAGAACCGGCAACTTCGGAATGACTCCCAATGTCTGTTCCGGCGTCACAAACAACTCGGTATGCGCCGTGCCTAAGTGTTGGGCAACGGCCTTTGCATGCGTGGCTTCGTTGAAATCATTTTCATAAAAACCCACCGTAAAAGTTTGGACGGGCTTCTCGCTCTGGGCTTGCATGAGCGCCACGATGGTGGTGGAATCTATACCTCCTGAAAGAAAGGCACCCAGAGGCACATCTGCGATCATTCGGTGCCTGACCGAGTCCCTTAATAGCACATCCAAGCAGTCCACAGCGTCATCTTCTGAACCTATAAATGGTTCTGCCATACCTCTTTCTACAGCCGTCTGAACAGACCAATACGGATTAGCCTCAGGCACACTTCCCCTATCTGCTTCAGAGATGGTAACAATTGTCCCTGGCAGTACTTTCCAGACATCTTTGTAAATGGAATGGGGGGCTGGAACATAGCTGCGCCGTAGAAAAAGTGTCAAGGCGAGACGGTCCACTTCCCCACTAAAGCCGGGATAAGCCCTCAACGCCTTAAGTTCAGAACCGAAAATCAGTGTTTTACCGACCCACCCATAATACAACGGCTTCTCTCCCATTCGATCACGCGCCAGATACAACTTCTCCTCTTGACGATCCCATAGTGCGAAGGCAAACATTCCGTCAAATCGCCTTACCGCCTGGATAATGCCCAACTCAGAAATGCAAGACAGCATGATTTCTGTATCGGAATGCCCTCGAAATGTGTACCCCAAGCTTTCCAATTCATGGCGCAACTCCATGAAGTTGTACACCTCTCCATTGAAGGTGATCACATATCGTCCGCACACGGATCGCATCGGCTGGTGACCTTCATGTGACAAGTCTACGATGGACAACCGTTTATGCCCGAACGCGATCCCGGATTTAGCATCCGCCCACATACCGACATCGTCCGGTCCCCGATGATGAAGCGTATTTGCCATCTTCAGAACGGTATCCTGAAGCTCATCATTTCCGGATCGACCTGATGTATCAAATAATCCAGCAATGCCACACATACGACGCAACCACTGAAACTTGTAAAACAGAAATATCTTTATGAAAGGAGGAGCGAGCTGTCTGGGAGTTATCTATTTTAATAATGCCAATGCCCTGTCGATCTGATAACCATGGCCCTGGTGCCTATCCTCAAGATTATGGGCTCCGTGGCCTGTGCTGCGAACGCAGCTACAATCGCGCCTCAGGTTGGTAAAGGCTGAGGCACTGTGGGTGAGGATAACTTCGCCACTAAATCAGCGGGGTAAACCGCAATGCCTCCTCGCATGGCATAATCACTGCGGCTAAATTAACGGATGTTACCACAAAGACGATTTGATTCCTGACCAATCCAAGAAACGACCCCGATTGCGGATCTTCTCTGATCGAGCCAAAACAAGTTCCTCGTAGAGTTCCTGATATCGATCTACGATTTGCGATAGGCTGAATTGTGTCTTGACACGTTCCCGGGCTACTATGCCCAATCGCCTTCGTCCCTCAGAACCAAGACCCAGCATTTTGCACCAAGCTTCCGCCAGTGCAGCCGAATTTTTTGGCGGAACGACTATCCCTGTCTCCCCAACAATCCTCGCTGCATCTCCCACGTCAGTCACAACACAGGGAACTCCGCAACTCATTGCCTCGCTGATGACATTTGGAAACGCTTCGCCAAAGGAAGACAAACATGCAATGTCAAAAGCCGCGGTCACTTTAGGAACATCCTCTCGCAATCCCAGCAGATGACATTGCGAGCGAATCCCTGCTTCTTCTATCCACGAAACCAGCTCCCTGTTCTCCCACGTGACCCCATAACCGCAAAGCACAAAATGTACATCAGGTCTGTCACTATGGAGCACCCTCGCAGCAGAGACAAAATTGCGATGGTCTTTGAATAAATGAAATCGGGCAACTAAGCCTATGACCGGTGCATCCTGGGGAATTTGTAGTTCTTTCCGAACCAGCTCGCGCGCCTCAGGGTCCGGCTTGAAACATTCGATGTCGTATCCGTTCGGGATGTCCACCATTTTCTCAGGGTCATATCCAAGCGAAGTGTGAACCCGCCGTGAGGCCTCTGAGCAGCAGACAATTCGATCTGGCAACCATCGAGACAAACGGGCACAGGTCTTCGCAGTAAGTAAGAGAATGTGCTTGTTTCCTTCTAGACCGAGTTCGCTATGGCGAATTCCCCACACCACAGGGATATTTCTCGCCAAGCGTGCTGCTAGTCCACCAGCCAGGTCGGCGTAGTACTGCCATGTTTGAACAATATCAGGCGAGTTTTGCCTTAGCCAGCGAGCCAGCTGCAGTAGAGATATCGGATTCGGTTTCCCTGGTCTCATGCCTAGCAACTTCACTGATATCCCTAATTCTTGTATTTTCTTGACGTAGATAGGAGACTCAACATCAATCAGTGCAATAACGTTAGGGGCAAATCGTGTTCGCTCCAGCTTCGAGAGAAGCCGATACAACATTCCTTCAGCACCGCCACTGCCGAGACTGTTTATTAGGAAGGAAATGGAAATCGGTGACGTTGGTTTCCGATTAGCCGACATCTGTGATACATCTCACTTTCGAGATCACCTGACAAAGTGGTCACTTTATAGCGCTGTTAGCAGGTTGCAGACGAACTCACTCGCTCATTTTCAAAGCAGGTTCTATCGAGGGGAATGCGATTGGCACCGTGTTGGTGAATCGATCTCGGCATTCGGAAGAACTGCCATGAGAACTCCCATCATCTCACTTGGCTAGGACATCGATGACACTCGCCCCCCAGAGTATCTCCCCACATACTGCGGTGAAGAAGTGCGACTCAACCGCACAAAAGCAGCAATTAACGCAATTATCACCAGCCTGGCTGGAAAATCGAGGATGGTGTGACTGAAAAAGCCTTCCAATATTACGACCTCACTAAATATCAGGGCCAAAGATTTTGCTTCACCTTGTGCTTTCCACGCCAGAGCCAACATAAGAAGCGGCACGGTCATTGCTCCCAGGAGACCATAGTCCTCCATGTGCACGAGATACTGATTATGTTGTCCAATAAACTCAGTCGACAAGTATGCGGCTCCGGTTCCGCCCCCAAGCAACGGGCGATCCGCAATTCTAGTCCAAGCTTCTTCCGCCAGAAGCTTCCGCTCGGCGCTGGAGTCATCGACCACGTCAGTTGGATCCAAGAACCAGTCGAATCGACTCGTGACATCTTTGTTGATAGTCCCGATCGCCCCTAGTATCTGGTCCCACATAGGCACCATAGCCACGAGGACAATAACCAACGCCCAAGTTACCGTCTGTAGAAGGTTTTTGATCTGAACCTTTTGTAGAAATATGAAACTGAAACTCGCAATAATCCACAGAAGAATGTTTGATCGAGATACCGTAAGAATGATACCGATCCCCACTGCCAGCATGAACGCTCCCCGCCACCGAGCGGAGAACAGGGTTAGACTCACAATCATCCCCATAACTAAGGCTTCCCCATCCATGTTCGGATTAAGGTATAAGCCCGCGGAACGACCAGCCACCAGGCTGAAGGTCATGGGAAAGAAAAGTTCATAGACATTGACTACTACCCCGAAGAGCACACATCCCAAAACCGTATATCTTGCAACCCTAATCGCGTGAGAATCCCACAGGAGCATGAGGAAACCAACCATGACGATGACTGTATAGGTGCGCCACCGCATGACCTGCCACACATTCTCAGACTGTGAGGAGAGAAAAAACCACGCCAAACTTACCCACAGATAGCCAAAACACCAAATGATGACTGGAGATTTCACGAAATCTGATTTCGTGATGGTTTGGATGAATAACGGTGCTGCGAGTCCAAAGAGCGCGAACACCCAAACTAGAGGGGGCAATGACAGCACACGCAAATTTAGATAGTCCGGCAAATGTATAAAAAAGACGGCGGTGAATAGGACGACTAAGACATTACGGTAGTGGGTCATGATGCTATCAAAATGTCGCTAACTTGCGTAAACAACTTCATCAAATTAGCTCAAAGATACCCAGATCTTCCCGAGATTGGTCTCTGAGCAATTACGCAATTGCCTCGCTAGCCTCTTACTACTCCAGACTGTTCACGTGACCACCGATAGTGACTCCACATCGCGAACCGCCCCGAATAGCACCGGCCACGCTTTGCACTCCTCTAGCCAAAGCTTATGACCTCCTACTGGTGAGCAATTCACTAAGCACTTGCTCCGTGTTCTCCACTAGACAGTCTACCGACAACTGGTCCGCAATTCGTTGTCTAATTCGAGCAGGTTCGTGCAGTTTCCGTTCCGCCATTCTCTGGATAGCATCTGCCAAGGCTATTGAGTTTTTCCGTGGCACCACCTCACCCAGATCCCCTACCAGCCATGATGAGTCACCGACGTCTGTCGCGACACAAGGAACTCCGCTGGCCATTGCTTCCCCAATCACATTGGAAATTCCTTCGCCGTACGCACTACTACTCACCAGAAGATCCAGCGCACAATAGATCCGGGAAATATCCATAGTCAAATCCACCCAGATTATGTATTTTGATATCTGCAATTTTTCCGCAAGATCGTGAAGCGAATCTCGATACCTGGCATCTACTCCCCGCCCCACACAGACGAACCGGAAATACTCCCTTCGCTGCTTCAACAAGGCTGCAGCATTCAGGAAATTGCCGTGATCCTTCATGGGATCCAATCGCGCCACAAGGCCGATGAGTGTCTGATCCTCAGTGACTCCCCATTCAGCTCGCACAAGCTTTCGCATCTCAGGATCTGGACGGAACCGATCGATATCAATTCCATTTGGTATGACATATGATTTCTTCTCTGGATACCCCATGGCCACGTGATAAGCACAACCTGAGTAAGAATTCGCAATGATGGCATCGGCGAATCTTGCCAACCAACAGCTCACCTTGAAACTCAAGCCGGCAAACCAACCGTACCGGTAAATTTCCATGCCTGAACTCCTGACTCCCCACACGATTTTGCCCCTTGGGAGCATCGGTTTAAGAAACACACTGACAATATTGGGATCAGTGAGGTACGCATGCAGGATGTCCGGATTTTCCTCTCGAACAGCATGTGTCAATCGGACAAAGAAGGGCAACAAGTCCCAACGCCCCCTCTTGCATATTTGCCGGATCCTAATACCGGCGTTCTGCAATTTACCCTCCAAGGGTCCGCCAGGATAAAACAATACAACCACAACATCATGCCCTCTTTTGCGAAGCCGCTTTGCAAGCATAATGAGTTGCTGCTCTGCACCACCCAAGTGGAGAGCACGAATGAGAAAGCAAATCTTCATGGTTTGCGTATACTGCTCCCCTCTAAGACGCAGGTCGGGTGAACTGAGTAGACTGTAGCTGATCCACGAAGGAGGGATCAGTCATGAAGCGACGGAAGTGGGACGCGAAGACCAAAGCCACCATCGTGCTAGCCCGCATTATTCATGATGAGCCCAATCAAGCTAGTTCAAGCAACATTCGCAGGGCAATCAAGCCGATGAGTGGGGCGTGCAGGCCTCATGTCGACAGGTCCTTCCCGCTGGCCAGATGGTCGGAGACGTGATTGGGACCCGACAGAGGGTGTGCAGTGACACCGATCCCCTTATCCATTCGGAGGCCGTCCGTTGTCTGTCCGTCGCGGCGGAGGTTAGCCGGGTGTGGCGCCGACTGCGACCGCTACGCGGCACTAGGCGTTGCTCCACGGTGCAAACTGTGGCAGATGCACAACAAACCGGCGGACGGACCGTTCCACCCA
>Ga0224510_10002063_pt1 | contig 12459 bp, 12 predicted proteins | sample SF_May12_sed_USG_FD_170161 | JGI IMG/M metagenome (GOLD analysis project Ga0224510, IMG submission 170161) | Sediment microbial communities from San Francisco Bay, California, United States - SF_May12_sed_USGS_4_1 | ecosystem: Environmental > Aquatic > Marine > Sediment | place: USA: California... | reverse complement strand
ATCAGCACACGACGCAGCCACTGGCAATCACTATCTTCCAACAAGAAAACGCCCGTTCATGATACGATTTAGGCAGTAGATTGGTGAATGACCAAAATATGGGATCGGCCAATTCCTAAAAAGGAGGGATCGCGGCCTTTCATCCTCAGCCTCGGAATAACGATTTAAGCAATAATGGTGTTGTCAAAGCCATAGACAACGGTCGAGAAGAATAAAGCAGGGGAGGCCGTGAGAGCAACCGAGCACGCTAACTTCATAGCTGTCTCAGCACGTATCCTTTCTTCTCCATACACTCTCCAATTTCCAATCCATTGGTGACCGAATTCTTCAACCAGCCGTTCCCATGACTTTCGGTGACCTGGTCAACACATTGTAATCGCGCCTCGGCAGGATCCGTTTCTACGCCATCCTTTGAAATCCATTCCCCTTGAGAGCAGTCCCCATAGGGGTGACAAATACGATCGGCTCGGGAAGAAGAATAGTCCGGATGGGAATAGGATTCCCATATACTACACCCTCCCAGCAAGAAAAAACTTAGCCCCAACATCAGATATTTCCCTCGATATCTTTCCCAAATCATTGGTTGCGTATCCCCCTCACGATCTTATCGGAGACTCTCAACTTAGAAACAAGAGCTTTTTTAAGGCCTACCCCCCACCCAGCGGAAGGGTCATTGATCAACTACCAAATCTCTTAAACTCGCTCGAGGATAGAGATGAATCGCCTTATCAAACTCTTAAATCTGGCCTCGAATCCAGGCCCACGTTAACCCCATGTATTCATGATAGGCCAGTTCCGCCAAGCGCACCCCTGCCGCACTCGGGAAAAAGTTTGCTGGGGACCAAAACTGTCGGGGAGGAGTCCATTGTCCGGCCGGAGCCGGGATCGGGAAAAGACCCTGTTTTTCAAATAACTTTACTGCTCGTGGCATATGGAACGCACTCGTCACAAGGATAAACGGATCATCATGGACAAGATCGCGAACATAAAGGGGATGATCTTTCGTGTCACGGGATTCAACTTCCAGCACCATATCTAACCGGCTCACACCCAATTCCTCGGCTACTCGACTCAGGGTGGTCGCTTCGGGAGGTCCGTCAAACCCGATACCACCGGTCAAAATGATTTTACTGCCGGGGATCATTCGATGAAGCCGAATCCCCTCTAGCAATCGCACACGGGAATGATGGGATATTTGAAGTTGATAGGGCAAAGTGGCATCCCCGGCAACTCCACCCGCCAAAACAACAATCCATTTCACGGAGCGGTCGGCGGTTTCTCCATCCTGATGCGCGACAATCCGCGAAAGATTGATGGGAGGATATTGTGATTCGAGAATATGTAAGATTCGCCCGGATACACCTTCATAACTGCTGATAATGAGCAGAGCCAATCCAACAGTCACCAGAATTTTCCCAATCCTTTGTTTTTGAGAAAAGCACAGCAACAAGAGACCACAGGCAATCATCTCTATGCAAAGTGATAAAGGAGAAAAAAGGGGAGCCAGGAATTTTTTAAGGCTAAACACCAAATTTCTCTTCCAAATCAGGGAAAGTAATCCCTTTTGTCGAATAAGCTGCCCACACGGAGGGATTATACGAATTTTTTCAGATTTTTTCCTCTTCTTTTAAAGTACCACCATCGGCACCATGATTCCTTTTTCCCAATTTCATCGTCCTCATCGGACAAAATCATGGGAAAGGTCCAAGGTACCAAGCCGAGATGAGAGTGCCCGGTCTGAAAATTTGAATAGAAAATGTTCGCAGGGGAAAAAAGAGAAAAGATTAGCTTTTGTCAGATTCAGAGGGCTCAGCCTACGGCCCACTCACTCGAGCCCATACTATACAAAAAAGCACCAATTTGAAGGTCTTCAATGCGAGGTAGAGGATAAAACAACTACTTAGGGTAAAGGCACAGCGCAAGAAAGGAGCAGTCCTTTCCGGTATTTATCAAAATCCTGAATGGAGGCATCAAGACTCCGTTGAGCCACAAGGATATCTTTCAACGGATTACCTTGTTTTGATTGATGGGTCACGCAATGAATGTCTCCCCCTTGAAAACCACGGCGACTCCGTCGACACCCATCAAATTCTTTCGGAGTATGCCGGAGACTGAATTTGGCTTCCTGCAATTGGTCATGCTTCCGAACCACTCGCTCCTGCGCGGCCTTTAAAAGGGACACTGCCTCGGTACAAGAAAAGTCCCATACCTCCGAAAGCGCAGATTGGGGAAACAACAACAGGGCCATAATTGCCAGACACCAAATCCGCATAGACATCCTTCTCAGTTAAGAAAAAAAGGACCGGAAAAAGCTGAGGTCATTCAAATTTTCCTCACAAGATATCCCGCGATTCAGACCCCATCAATAACTCATAAGGAGGGACAGGCGGATCGGCCTGGCTCCCATGATTTCACAAAAAGCTCTTCAAGTAGGCAAAATGTCGAGAGGAATCTCTTGAGGGGTTACTTCAAAACAAAGTGGGCTCGACGATTCTGTTGAAAACATTGAAGGGTCGGTTGAAGGCAAAATGGCTCATTTTTCCCTAAACTGAGGATTCGCAAGTTAGCAGCAGGCACCCCTAAATCCACCAGATAATTCTTAACCACCATAGCCCGCCGCTCCCCTAAAATCAGGTTATATTCTTCGGTTCCCCGCTCATCGCAATGTCCTTCAATGAGTATTTCCCGGTTTGAATACCGCTTCAGCAGCACCTTGGCGTTCTGTTCCAAAGCAGAAGCCGCATCGCCCCGGAGGGTATATTGATCATAGTCAAAAAAAACATCTTCCAATGTCCGCGGGAGAATGGAGTCATCTGCAGATTGAGTTGCAATGGCCGAACCCATGGTGGGGGGGACAGGCTGCGGCTTTAAAGGTTGAGAAACGACAGGAAAAGATGAATCCGACTCTGTCTCAGGAGCAGACGGGTGGCTCGCCACAGGGGGAGGGGCAGGAGTAGGAATTGCCTCGGTAGATTCCTCAGCCATCCCATCACCATGGCTTACAATCGACACGTTATGAAATGAACTACATCCTCCCAGGAGGGCAACCAAGAGCCCAAGAATTCCGTAACTCCCGGGAAACAACTTCCTTCTGGTGAACGTCGCTCTCATATCTCGCGGCATGATTGATCTTAATCCCCAAAAATTTCCTTAAAATTGCCAGCATCATACAACTTTCATCAAAAGAGTCAATCCGGATCCTCATCTGCCTCATGTTTTACCTTGACGGGTTTTTTTTTACACAGGTATGATCTGGCTCCTATCGATTCATTGTTTTTTACGATCATTTTTCTCCCCATTTTCACGACACAACTCGCTGACCACCTCATGATTGACGTTCAACATGTGACCAAACGCTATGGCAGCATGACTGCATTGGATGACATCTCTTTCTCTATCAACGAAGGGGAAATCGTGGCATTTCTCGGCCCCAACGGCGCAGGGAAAACCACCACTATGCGTATTTTGACGGGATTCATGCCCCCAACCCTTGGGACCGTCCGCATTGCCGGCTTTGATTGCCTGGAGACACCCTGGGAGGTCAAAAAACACATCGGGTATCTACCCGAAACTCCCCCCCTCTACCTGGAATTGACCGTCAATGAATATTTATTGTTTGTGGGAAGAATTAAACGGATTCATCCGGAGCAGTTGCCAGAACGCATGGATACGATCATAGCCCAGACCGGTTTGGCTGATGTTCGGGGGCGAGTCATTGGACATTTATCCCGTGGTTATCGACAACGGGTTGGGTTGGCCCAAGCCCTTTTACACAATCCTCCGGTTCTCATTCTGGACGAGCCCACCACAGGGTTGGACCCAAATCAAATCATTGAGATTCGGGATCTCATCAAAAATTTAGCGGGTTCCCACACCATTATCCTAAGTACACATATGCTGGCCGAGGCGACTGCTATTTGCCAACGAGTCATTATTATCCACCAGGGCCGAATCGTGGCCGTTGATACTCCGGAACAATTAGGGGCCAAACTCCGGGAATCGGAAACACTCAGCATGACCGTGAAACAATCTGATCCACAGCTGCTGGAAGCCCTCCACCATATTCCCGGAGTCATACGCGTTTCTCAAGGAGCGACTCCCCAGACCTATGTCCTGGAAACCCAAATGGGTCGTGATATCCGCGAGGAACTGACCAAATTGGTCGTCGCCCGGAATGTAGGCCTTCTTGAATTAAAAACTCAACCTCTTACGCTTGAAGATGTATTTAAAGTTCTCACGCAAACGGACAAACCCGGCGGTCCCTCGATAAGCACGCCGGGTGTGAACCACCAACTGTAACCCAGGAATTTTTCTCATCGTGACTCCCGTTCAAACTATTGTCGCCAAAGAATTACGGAGTTTTTTTGTCTCTCCCGTGGTCTATGTTATTGCAGCCATCTTTTTGGCTATGGTCGGACTCTTGGCCTATTGGGCCCTGGCCAATGCAAGTAACCAGGCCCTCCGCCTTATGCAGATACAAAACACTTATGCTCAACTCAATCTCAATGACATGCTCTTTAGACCGCTCTTCCGTAGCATGAATCTGATCCTCATGATTATTCTGCCATTACTGACCATGCGACTGTTCGCGGAAGAACGGAAACTTCGAACCTTCGAGCTACTCCTCACTTCTCCCATCGGCGTGAATGAAATTGTCTCAGGCAAATTCATGAGCGTCCTCCTGGTCTATGCCGGCCTCTTATCACTCACCGGCCTGATTCCGATCACCCTTTCCGCCTATGCGACCTTTGATTGGCGGCCAATTTATCTTGGCTATTTGGCGCTGCTCCTTCAGGGATCGCTGATGCTGGCAATTGGTCTTTTTGCATCGGCATTGACCGAGAATCAAATTATTGCGGCTTTTTTGAGCTTTGGATTCATCTTGGGTCTCTGGATGCTCGGAGCGTTAGGAACGGTTGTGGGCGACACCGCAATTGGACAGGTCTTGTCCTATCTCTCCTTTACCGAACATTATGAACGATTGATTCGTGGGCTGTTGAATCTCAAAGATATCCTCTATTACCTTTCAGGAATGGCCTTTATGTGGTTTGCCGCCCACCAAGCCGTCGACGCCTACCGATGGAAGTAACGCGTTTACTCTCAATCCTCCGAATAGCGGGAATCGTCTTAGCCTTGATAGGACTGAGTCTCCCCATGGTATCCCCCCATAGTGGAAATCTCGCTTCAATCCTGCTAGGGATTGGCACACTCTGCCTTCTGGGCTATTTCGCCTTACATTTTCGAAGCCTCACGACTCTAGCTCGAACACGGTCTACCCGACTAGGCGCGCACAGCCTGCTTTCGGTCCTGCTTGCAGGAGTTGTGGTCGGCTTAATAAATTTTCTTGCGGCCAAGCATGCCCCCCAATGGGATTTTTCAGAGACGCAAAATTTCACCTTAAGCCGACAGACGTATCAGGTCCTTCGGGCTCTGCCAAGAAAGGTGGGTATTACCGTCTTCACGCATGAAGGGAGCCCGGGTTATGGTGCCTATCAGGATCTGTTGACCACGTATGCTAAGGAAAGCCCACTCATCACGCTTGAATTCATTGATCCAGAACGCCAACCTGGCAAGGCAAAGGAGTACCAAGTCTCCCGAATCGACACCGCCATCGTGGAAAGTGGCTCCCAAAAGCTCTACCTCCAACGGGCCTCTGAAGCCGACATGACCAATGCATTGCTCCGAGTCACACAGGACACAAAAAAGCGCATTGCCTTTGTGACAGGCCATGGGGAAAAAAGCCTTACGGATACCGAATCGTCAGGGTTATCTCGCGCGGGCGATGCCCTGACCAAGCAAGGCTATGCCGTTGAGACGGTGGAATGGCAAGCAACAGCTTCCAGGGATGCGGCAGTGCTTGTCATCGCCTCCCCCACGCAATCTGTATCCTCTGAAGATGAACGCCGGATTCGTCAATTTCTGGAAAAAGGAGGACGGTTGCTCGTGATGGGCGATCCCGGCACCCACGCTTCCCTAGATTCCCTCCTCTCACCATGGGGGATTCAATTGGGAAAAGGCATTCTGGCTGATGAGCAAGATCGCTTAGGACGTGGAAGTCCCACCGCGTTACTTGTTCGCACGTTTACAACCCATGACATCACTGAAGACTTCACCACTCCTATTTTGTTTCCGGTGTCACGCCCAGTCACCTTCGACGCGGCACAGGGAAAGGCCTGGGAGTTTGTGGCCTTGGCACAAACATCTCCTGAAAGCTGGGAAGAAACGGACCTCACGAGTCCTCAACCCGAATTCACTGCGGGTCAAGACCCGAAAGGCCCGTTTACCGTAGCCGGCCTCTTGACACCCAAACCGATGGACCAAAGCCCTCCAGCTCAATCGGCAGTCATCATCGTGGGCAATGCCGCATTTGCCTCCAACGGCTATCTCACCTATCCGGGAAACACAGACTTTTTCTTGAAAGCAATCGCGTGGTTAGCTCAGGAGGACGCATTAGTCTCTCTGACGCCAAAAGAGCCGGCCTTCCATCCATTCGTTCCGAATCCTTCGCAGGAACAAGCGCTCGTGTTTTTCCAGGTCCTGTTCCTTCCACTCCTCACATTGTTTCTAGGTCTTTCCGTTTGGAAACGGCGGAGGAGCCTCTAACATGATGAATCCCGTTCGAGTGACTCTCATCCTGGCTCTGATTGTACTTGGGTTGGGAGGTTATATCCTCCTGGTTGATATTCCGGAAACCCGTCAACTGGAGAAACAAGAAAGCCAGGAACGACAGCTCTTGCCCTTTGATGACCGGGCGATCACGCATATCACCTGGGCCAGCCCCACGGAAACCATCCGTCTCAAGCGTGATGACCAATGGCGATGGGAGATTATTGAGCCTATGCGGTCTCCGGCTGACGCCCGAGAAATTCGCCGGATCTTACGGGCCCTAACCATCGGAAAAATAAAACGGCATATCGAGGATGGCCTAACCAACTTATCCGCATACGGACTAGAACCGCCTCACCTCACACTCACCCTGACGACTCCCACCGACACACAGGAAATGGCCTTAGGGGATGCGGGTCCCTTTGCTCCCTCCTTGTATGTCCAAACGAAACCAGACAATCAGGTCGTGCTCACCACTTTGGATGTGATGACCTTTGCCCAGAAATCTCTCACAAACTTTCGACTCAAAGACCTTATGCTCTTCGACCGGGATCGTGTCCTGGAGCTTCACATTCAGCAGGGATCAAACACCTTGATCATGACACGCGTGGCAGGAGCCCATAGCTTAACGCCGAATTGGATATTGAAGAGTCCCGTCAAGGGACCGGCAGATAAAACGGCAGTGGGGACTTTCCTCATGGATTTAGGAAGCCTGGCCGCCACCGGATTCATTGATGGAGAGGAAGAGAAGAAACGGATTCTGGAACAACCGTCACGCGCCCAAGCCTCAATCCAGGTGATAGAAGGATCGCGCACCCACCATCTGGAGCTTTACCAATTTGGGGATACAGAAAAAGCCTACGCGGTCACGTCTGCCACAAGTCCCTTACATGAGATTCCACCGGGGATTCTCAAACCCGTCACGCAAGGGATCTTTCACTTTCAAGACAAACGTCTTTTTGGCATGGAAATGAACGATCTTGCCATGCTCATGGTCCAAACCCCAGCGGAACACTACGTCCTCATCAATCAACATGATGAATGGGTCTTGGAGGACAATCCGTCTGTGGAGTTAGACCAGCAGGTCGTGAAACTGTTTATCAGTCGGGTCGTTGATGTGCCCGCAGAAATTTTCCACCCCGATTCATCGCCCACCTCAAAAGACAATGGCCTGGCTTCACCAACAGCCACTATTCTTGGCAGGAACCGAAATGGGCAGGAGGCAGGACGATTAACTTTGGGGAAGAGAGAAAAGGGATTGGTGTTCGCAAAGGGGGCAAGCCTTCCCGGTTTATATCAGGTCCGCTCCACCATCCTGGATCAAATACCCACAAAAGCCCAACTGACAAACCAACCGGGCTCAGTCCGATAGCCTCCCCCTCCTTCCCCCTTCTTTATTTTTCTTTTGCATATGTTGCTTATCGAGGTTCATCCCCATTGGGAAGGCACCCCGGCACCACACAGAAAAAATAATTGAGGGAAAATCCAGCTACCCAGATTTCACTTAAGGAGATGGAGATTTTTTGCCTTCTTCCTGACCCATCTTTTGGAAGAACCGATCGGAATCCTGGCGTATTTCCTGTTTGGACGGTTCAGGTTGAGGTTCGGGTGCTGAAGAACAACCCGCCATCATCGTTCCTGCCATGAAAACAGAAAACATGACGACTGTTGTATGAGTTGCAACATTACTCCAAGCCATGATCGTTTACCTCCAGAATCATTTGAACACGTGGTGGATAGTTCCTAAACGGGTCGGCCTTCATACCCTACATCGGACCCTTATCACCTATCAAGAACCAGACCTGAATTGACTGAGGTACAGGGGTCTGCTACCTTTCTGGCCGTCTTTGGATCTCACTGCCAAATCCCACAGTAAGGAGCCTTCTGTGACCACTCCTGCTTCTGCCCAGTTGCCTGAACTCCTGCGTCAAAAAGCCGATCAACTCCGAATTCATAGCATCCGTGCCACAACCACAGCGGGAAGCGGACATCCATCCAGTTGCTGTTCCGCAGCAGATATTGTGGCCACGTTGTTTTTCTCGGTCATGCGATTTGATCCCCACACCCCCCCCAATCCTGACAATGATCGATTTGTCTTATCCAAGGGACATGCCGCCCCGTTGCTCTATGCCGCCTGGGCTGAGGCCGGGCTGTTTGATCCCAAACACCTACTTGAACTCCGGACACTCGAATCCGACCTTGAAGGCCATCCCACTCCTCGCCTTTCCTTTGTCGATATGGCCACGGGATCACTGGGACAAGGGCTCTCGGTAGGTGTCGGCATTGCCTTGAATAATAAATATCTGGATAAGTCTTCGGCTCGAACCTATGTAGTCTTAGGCGACGGAGAATCGGTTGAAGGTTCAGTGTGGGAAGCCGCCGATATTGCCCGGCATTTTCAATTAGACAATTTGTGCGGCATTGTGGATATTAATCGGCTTGGGCAATCGGATCCCACCATGCTGGAACATAACCTGACGGCCTACCAGGCCCGTTGGGAGGGGTTTGGCTGGCATGCCATCTGTGTGGATGGGCATAACCACGCTGAACTCCTCAAAGCCTTTGCAGAAGCCGCTCAGACCAGCGGGAAGCCAGCGATGATTCTTGCCAAAACGTTTAAAGGGAAAGGGATTCCTTTCGCCGAAGATCATCCAGCTTGGCATGGCAAACCCCTTAATCCGGAACAAGCGGAAGAAGCCATCAACGAATTGAGTCAGACCCTAACGTCCCCATCTCCCGCATTCTCCATTTCACCACCAACAACCGTTCAACGCACAAAGAGCACTCTTCACCCCCTACCAGCACCAAAATATGGGGCAACCGATTTGGTGGCCACTCGCGAGGCGTTTGGAGACGCGTTGGCGAAACTGGGAGAGGTCAATCCGCTGGTGATCGGATTAGATGCCGACGTCAAAAACTCGACCTATACGGATAAATTCAGCAAACGCTTTCCTGATCGATTTTTTGAAAACTTTATTGCCGAACAAAACATGGTGGGTGCCGCAGCGGGCTTAGCGGCATGCGGAAAAATTCCCTTTGCGGCAACCTTCGCCTGCTTTCTAACCCGCGCCTACGATTTCATCCGCATGGCGGCCATCAGTCAATCCAATATTAAACTCATGGGCTCGCACGTCGGTGTCAGTATCGGTGAAGATGGTCCCTCACAAATGGGGCTGGAAGATCTCGCGATGATGGCGGCCCAGCCCGGAGTCGTCGTGCTGTACCCCTCCGATGCCATGTGCACCTATCGCTTGGTGGAAACCATGGCCAACCATAAGGGCATGGTCTACATGCGAACAGGGCGTCCCAAAACCCCGATTCTGTATGGGCCCGAAGAATCCTTCGCCATCGGAGGCTCCAAAGTCCTCCGTCAAAGTGCCAAGGATCAGGTAACCATCGTCGCCGCAGGGGTTACGGTTTTTGAAGCACTCAAAGCGTATGATGCCCTGCAAGCCGCCGGGATTTCCGTGCGAATCATCGATCTCTATAGCGTGGCCCCGATCGATGTGACCACACTGCAACAAGCCGCCAGGGCCACAAACAACCGGTTGCTCACTGTGGAAGACCATTACCTGCATGGGGGTATCGGTGATGCCGTACTCAGCGCGCTGGCCGGGGATGGGATACGTCTCACAAAAATGGGCATTTGCCAAATCCCCCATAGCGGGAAGCCTGATCAATTGCTGGATCATTATGGAATTAACGCGCGGGCCATTGTCGAAAAAGTTAAACAATTGATTTAAGTATGTTGAGCGATGTCTTCACCAGCAAATTTTGACTCACTTCCGCTGTTTGCCTGCCTTTCTGAAGCTGATCGAAGGGAACTCGCTACCCATGCGATCGAAGTTCCCATCCAAAAAGGGCAGTTCATCTTTCAGGAAGGGGATGCAGCCGACTGGTTTCACATTGTCAAGCACGGCAATGTGAAATGCGTGAAGTCTTCCCCTGAAGGCCGTGAAGTCACCCTCAAAGTCCTCATGCCCGGGGATTTATTTTGTTGTGAAGCGTCCGCCTTTGCAGGAGAAGGCCATCCCGGGTGCGCCCAATCCATGGGAGAAGGCACGGTTATCAAAATTCACCGGAAGGTGATGCTCGACGTCATTCAAAGAAATCCCGAAGCGGCGGTCAACATCATCAACTACTTAAGCCTTCGACTCCGCGAAGCCCAAGACAATGCCAAAGCATTTGCCCTGGACCGGGCCGAACAACGCGTGGCAGCCATTCTGGTCAACTTAACGCAGCGATCCGGCATTCAAGAGGCGAACGGCATCCGCATTGGCGTCAGGTTCACCCACCAGGATTTGGCCGACATGGCCGGTCTGACGAAAGAAACCACAAGCCGAATTCTCAGCCGATTCAAAAAAGAGCACTTGATTAGCGGAACTGGGAATAAATTGGTCATTCAAGATCTCCCTCGCCTGCAACACATGGCCCCTCATCCCTTCTCCTAGTTTTAATCCAAAAAACTCCGCCCACGCCTACCTTTTAACCGTTCTTCCGTCTTCCCCGGTAATCATTTCACATTTGATGATCTATATCATTGTTTTTCCTCTGCATTCCTCTAAAATGGTCAGTAATAAGTAAAGGTTTCTGTCATCTGCCAAATATTCAGAAGGAGGAAGTCATCTGTGACTGATTTAGCGTTCACACACTCGAGTCGTTCAACACGTTTCTTAACTCTGGCCACAATGTTAGGGATCCTAGGCATGGGAATCCCATCAGCAGGCCAGGCTATGAACATGCCAACCGTACAAGCCCAACTGACCACCTTGCCTCAAGTTCCCGCCCCAATTACCAGGAAGGAATCCGCCCATGTCGTTGTGAATATCGAGGCCAAAGAATTCGTGGGAACCTTAGCCGATGGGGTTCAATACAAATTCTGGAGTTTTAACGGCACAGTCCCTGGACCCATGATGAGGGTCCGAGTGGGCGATACCGTGGAGATCCATCTCAAAAACCATGCGGATAGCAAATTCCCGCATAATATGGATTTGCATGCGGTGAATGGTCCCGGTGGAGGCGCAGGCTCTAATCTGGCGGTTCCCGGCAAGGAAGGGATGTTTGCCTTTAAAGCCTTAAACCCCGGCTTATATATCTACCATTGTGCCTCGCCAGTCCCGAATATCCCCGCGCATATCGCCAACGGCATGTACGGATTGATCCTTGTGGATCCAGCGGGAGGCCTGTCACCTGTCGATCATGAATATGCGGTGTTTCAAAGCGAGTTCTTCACGATGCCCAGTGCCGAAAAAGGTATCATGGAACTCTCCATGGAAAAAGGCTTAGCGGAACATCCGGACCATGTGGTGTTTAACGGAAAAGCCGGAGCCTTAATGGGTGATGGACAGCTTCAAGCCAAAGCTGGAGACAAAATTCGGCTGTATATCGGAAACATCGGACCGAACAGCATCTCCTCGTTTCACATCATTGGCGAAATTTTTGACAAAGTCTATGTGGAAGGCGCCATTGACGGCACCATTAATGAGAACGTGCAAACCACACTGGTTCCCTCCGCCGGTGCAGTCATTGTGGAATTCAAAGTGGATGTGCCCGGGGCCTACTTGTTAGTGGACCACAGCATTTTCAGGGTAGCCAAAGGCGCAGTAGGCATTTTGTCTGTTGAAGGGAAGGATAACTTGTCAATCTTTAATCCCATGGATTCATCCAAGTAAATTTTTCTGTGCTCAAGAATCAAGGGGCCTGGGTGAAATACTTTCACCCAGGCCCCTTTTTCTTTCCCTCATACGGCAAATGTCCATCAAAGCGACTGAACCCTTAAGCAGGATTGGGAGCCATAAAAACCAGCACCCGCAGCCGGTTGGTCGTATGGTTCTCCACGCCATGCTCCTCACC
>Ga0224510_10002062_pt1:5000-12463 | contig 12463 bp, 13 predicted proteins | sample SF_May12_sed_USG_FD_170161 | JGI IMG/M metagenome (GOLD analysis project Ga0224510, IMG submission 170161) | Sediment microbial communities from San Francisco Bay, California, United States - SF_May12_sed_USGS_4_1 | ecosystem: Environmental > Aquatic > Marine > Sediment | place: USA... | reverse complement strand
TCAACGGATAAAAGTTACTCTAGGGATAACAGGCTGATCTCCCCCAAGAGTTCACATCGACGGGGAGGTTTGGCACCTCGATGTCGGCTCATCGCATCCTGGGGCGGTAGTACGTCCCAAGGGTTGGGCTGTTCGCCCATGAAAGCGGTACGCGAGCTGGGTTCAGAACGTCGTGAGACAGTTCGGTCCATATCCGGTGTAGGCGTTAGAATATTGAGAGGAGCCTTCTTTAGTACGAGAGGACCGAGAAGGACATACCTCTGGTGTACCAGTTATCGTGCCAACGGTAAACGCTGGGTAGCTATGTATGGAGTGGATAACCGCTGAAAGCATCTAAGTGGGAAGCCCACCTCAAGATAAGTATTCTCATCATGTAAGTGAGTAAGGTCACGGTAAGACTAACCGTTTGATAGGCATTAAGTGTAAGTACAGTAATGTATGTGCTAAGATGTCCTAATAGACCGAGGACTTGAATTTTAGAAATCTTTAAGGCATAATAAAGTCCTTAAAGATTTTTTGCTTTGGTGTTTTTAGTGTACTGAGCGGAACCACGCTGATCCATTTCGAACTCAGTTGTGAAACGTTATAAATCGACGACAATACTTGGAGGGGGACCTCCTGGGAAGATAGTTCAATGCCAAAGTTTTAAAAAATATCTTGGAGTTTTCTTATCTATAGAAAATTCATTTTGAGAAATCTATTATTAAAAGTAAAAAAATTATTCTTAAAAAATATTTTGAGTTTTATATATAATATTAAGTATAATACTAGTCATTAATATTATTTTCTGTATTTAAATTTTTAACATTTCTAGAGGACTATCAATTATGGATACTCGTTTACTAGTAATTGCTGCGCCTGTATTAGTAGCAGCGTCATGGGCTTTATATAATATTGGTCGTTTAGCAATTCAACAAATTCAACGCTTATCACGTTAAAAAAAACTAATTACAAGACTATTTTTAGTTTTGTAATTAGTTTTTTACATTCTTACAAATTTTTTTAAATTAATTATTAAGAGCTAGTTTTAAGTTTGTTTTTTCAATCCTAAAATTGCATTAGAATAAATTTATTCATATATTTTTTAAACCTAGTACTAACAAATCTAGACAAATTAAATTCTATTTTGTACAATAAATTTAAATTAAAAAGCTATCTTAAAGATAATTAAAAAAATCATGGCTGTACCTAAAAAACGGACATCAAAAGCAAAGAAGAATAGTCGTAAAGCTAATTGGAAAAGAAAAGCAGCAAAATCAGCACAAAAATCTTTATCCTTAGCTAAATCAATCTTACGAGGTAAAACTACAAGTTTTGTGTATCGTCTATATGTAGATGAATAACTCTGAAATTTTCTTAGTATAAATTTAAACATATATTAAGAAAATTTCAAATGTACTTACTAGTTCTTAAAAAGAAATTTTAATATTAATATAACTTAATCAAAAAATAAATATAAACATACCAATAGAATAAGATTAGCGGATGTGGCGAAATTGGTAGACGCGCTAGATTTAGGTCCTAGTAACTTTTGTTTTGAGAGTTCGAGTCTCTCCATCCGCAATTAAAAAATTCTTTAATTAATTTCTCGAATATTTGTTATATGGTTCTTCCATTTACTTTACAACAATTACGTATTTTTAAAGCGATTGCTTCTGAAAAGAGTTTTACTCAAGCTGCTGAAATTTTATTTGTTTCCCAACCTTCATTAAGTAAACAAATTAAAACGTTAGAAAACCGTTTAGGAATTTTATTATTAAATCGAAATAGTAATAAAATATCTTTAACTGAAGCCGGGACAGTTTTTCTTCAATATGCCGAACGAATACTTGCTTTATGCGAAGAAAGTTGTAGGGCTTTGAACGATTTAAAAGATGGAGAACGAGGAAATTTAAATGTTGGTGCTAGTCAAACGATTGGAGCTTATTTAATGCCACGTATATTAACATTATTTACTCAAAGTTATCCTCAAGTTAATTTACAAGTTGAAATTGATTCCACTAGAGTTATCGCAAAAAAAGTTGTTGACAGAATTATTGATATTGCTATTGTAGGAGGTCATATTCCTACCAGTTTAAAAAAAAATCTAGATATTGAAGATTTTGTTGAAGATGAATTAATATTAATAATTCCGAAGTCACATCCATTTGCAAGAAAGAAAAAAAAGAAAATTACCAAAGAAGATCTTTATCATTTAAATTTTATAACATTAAATTCGAATTCTACCATTTCTAAATTTATTGATCAGATCTTAATTCAAAATAACATTCAAACGAAACAATTTAATGTTATTATGGAATTAAATTCAATTGAAGCCATAAAAACAGCTGTAAGCTTAGGATTAGGGGCGGCTTTTGTTTCATCATCCGCTATAGAAAAAGAAATTGAATTAAAAACCGTTGAAATTTTAACAATTGAAAATATTAAAATAACTAGAACATTAGCCATTATTACAAATCCTGATTCACATCGATCGAAAGCTTTTGATTTCTTTTATAATCAATTATGGTTACTTAAAAATTTATAAACTTATCCTGTTCTAATTTAAGTTGACTTAACTAAAATTTATTTTGTAATATTATCTTATAAAAAGATAAAATCTTTTAAATTATGAAATATGCAATTGTAGAAATTAGTGGAAGACAGTTTTGGGTTGAAACAGGAAAATATTACGATTTAAATCGTATTCCAACAGAACTTGGAAAGGAAATAACATTAAATAGGGTTTTATTAGTTAATAATGAGGGAGAAATTTTAATAGGAAAACCTTATTTAGAAAGTGTAAAAATTAAAGGAAAAATTTTAAAACATTTACGTGACCGTAAAACAATTGTTTATAAAATGCGGCCTAAGAAAAAAACTCGTAAAAAACAAGGACACCGCCAAGATTTAACTCGAGTTCTTATTGAAGAAATAAATATTAATTAATACATAAGGAAGTTATATATGGCACATAAAAAAGGTGCAGGTAGTACAAAAAATGGTCGTGATTCTAATGCAAAACGTTTAGGCGTTAAAAAATTTGGAGGTGAACAAGTAAAAGCGGGGAATATTTTAGTTCGTCAAAGAGGAATGAAATTCAAACCTGGAACTAATGTTGGATATGGAAAAGATTTTACTTTATTTGCATTAATTGAAGGAACTGTGAAATTTGATTATAAAGATGCTCAACATAAACGAGTAAATGTTGTTGCGTAATAGAACTTTATAACCTTTTAAAAATGCTAAAAAATCCATTTATTAAAGATTCAGTCATAACTCAATATCAAACATTAATTAATCAAATTAATGCACTGGAAAATAATGTAAAAACATTAACTGATACAGAACTAAGAAATAAAACTTTTCAATTAAAAAAACAATATCAAGAAGAACAAAATTTAAATTCGTTAATTGCAGAATCATTTGCAATTACAAGAGAAGCAAGTTTACGAACTTTAGGTCTACGACATTTTGATGTTCAATTAATTGGAGGCTTAGTTTTAAATAGTGGAAAAATTAGTGAAATGCGGACTGGTGAAGGAAAAACTTTAGTGGCGACTTTACCAGCCTATTTAAATGCTTTAACAAATAAAGGTGTTCATATTGTTACTGTAAATGATTATTTAGCAAGTCGTGACCAAATTTCAATGGGTCAAATTTATCGGTTTTTAGGATTAGACACTGGTTTAATTCAAGAAGATATGGCTTTTTTAGAACGCCAACAAAATTATAAAGCTGATATTACTTATGTAACGAATAATGAATTAGCATTTGATTATCTACGTGATAATATGGCGTCTAATTTGAGTCAAGTTGTTCTACCTCCATTTAATTATTGTATTGTAGACGAAGTTGATTCGATTTTTATTGATGAAGCGCAAGTTCCATTAATTATTTCACAAGCTGTTGAAACTTGTATTGATAAATATATTGTTGCAGCAGAAGTTGCAGAATATTTAGAGGTTAATGTTCATTTTAAAGTAGATGAAAAAAATAGAAATATTATATTAACTGAACAAGGGACAACTCAAATTGAAAAAATTTTACTAGTCGAAGATTTATATAATCCTAATGACCCTTGGATTCCATATATTTTAAGCGCTATTAAAGCAACTGCTTTATTCTTCCGAAATGTGCATTATATTGTCCAAAATAATCAAATTATTATTGTGGATGAATTTACAGGTCGGATCATGCCAGATAGAAGGTGGAATGATGGATTACACCAAGCTGTTGAGGCAAAAGAAGGAGTTCCTATTCGACAAAATACAGAAACCGCTGCCTCAATTACTTATCAAAATTTCTTCTTATTATATCCTAAATTATCAGGTATGACAGGAACAGCTAAAACTTCGGAAGTAGAGTTTGAAAAGATATATAACTTATCTGTAGAAGAAATACCGACGGCTCGTCCAAATCTTCGTCGAGATTTACCTGATTTTGTTTATAAAGATAGTTTAACAAAATGGACTGCTGTTGCACGAGAATGTAGCTCTATTGCACAAACAAAACAGCCTATTTTAATTGGAACAACAACCGTTGAAAATTCTGAAATGTTAGCTGATTTATTAAAAGAATATCAACTATCGTATCAATTGTTAAACGCAAAACCAGAAAATGTAAAACGAGAGTCAGAAATTGTTGCCCAAGCAGGAGAGATTGGGAGTATTACAATTGCAACAAATATGGCAGGGCGAGGAACAGATATTATTTTAGGTGGAAATATTACATTTAAAGTTCGAAAACAACTTTATAATATTTTAGTTTCCTATAAAAGCCAAAGTAAATTAACAAAATCAAATAATCTTTTTCCTTTATCAAAAGACATTAATTATACTTCCCAAAAATTTTTAAGTGTTTTAAGTTCATTAATTAATGATGCAACATTTTTAAGTTTATCATCAACAGGAATTTTAAAATTTTTAAATGAAATTGACCAAATTCGAATTCCTAAAATTCCATATCAGTGTTCAATTAAATTTTTACTTAATGAATTAGCTACATTTGAGAAAAAAAATCAAACGCTTAATAACAAAATTGTTAAAAATTTAGGTGGACTTTATATCATTGGTACTGAAAGAAACAATTCTCGCCGAATAGATAATCAATTACGTGGGAGATGTGGACGTCAAGGTGATCCAGGTACTTCAAGGTTCTTTTTAAGTCTAGAAGATTCTCTATTCCGAAATTTTGGAAGTTCAAAACTTCAAAATTTTATGCAAAATCAACTTTTAGATGATCTACCATTGGAATCAAATTTGTTAACTAAAAGTTTAGATGCTGCCCAGAAACGTGTAGAAGAAAGAGATTATGATGGACGAAAATATTTGTTTGATTATGATGATATATTAAATAAACAACGTAATATAGTATATTATGAACGACGAAAACTTTTAGAAAGCCAATCTCTTCGAGAAACAATTTTAGCTTATGGTGAACAAGTTATTAAGGATATTATAATTTTATTAAAAGATCCTAAGTTTAATAAAAACTCTTCTCTAATTGAAGAATTATTTAAAACAAGATTAGTTAGTTTAAATTATGACTTAAATGTAATAGATTCATTTGAATTGAAAACGTATTTATTTCAAGAATTTTGGTTATCATATGAAGCAAAAGTTCTAGAATTTGAAATGTGTCAAATTGGTTTAATTAGATCTTTCGAACGAACTATTATTCTTTATTATACTGACATTGCTTGGAAAGAACACCTACAGAAAATTGCATTGTTACGTGATGCTGTAGGATGGAGAAGTTATGGCCAACGAAACCCATTATTTGAATTTAAAGAAGAAGCGTATAATTTATTTCAAAATCGAAATATAACTATAAGACATTTATTAATTCGTGATTTTTTACATTCTTTTATTTTATAAACGTTAAATTCGTTTTTATTTAAAAAACTAACTTTATTATGACAAAACGTACTCTATCAAATAAAACTCGTTCTTCTATTTTAAAAGTATCAGGCTTTCGTGCGCGTATGGCGACAGCTCAAGGAAGAAAAACGATCAGAAATCGTCGAAAAAAAGGACGCAAAAAATTAACAATTCAACGTTAATTAAATTAATTATTAGAGTTAATGACTTTTGTTTACTCTAATAATAAATAATTTTTTATGTAAAATTAATATAATAGTAATTTACTAAACAAAGTTTTGATAGAACTATTTTATGAAATTTACTGATGAATTAACGCTTTTATTAAAAGCGAGGTATCCTGTAATTTATATTAATACAATTGAAGAAGATCGAGTTGAATATGTTATTCGTAAATATATTAAAACAAGTTTAAATAGAAGTATTTATAGTTGGGATTTTGTTGATGGATATACTAATAATCCAAATAATGAAGGATTTGCAAAGCGAAATCCATTGCAAGCACTTGAACTTATTGAACGTTTAACTGCTGAAACACCTGCTCTGTTTTTATTGAAAGATTTTAATAGATTTTTAACAGATGTTTCAATTTCAAGAAAATTAAAAAATATAAGTAGAATTCTAAAACTTCAACCAAAAACAATTATTATTATTGGATCAGAATTAAATATTCCAAAAGAATTATATGATTTAATAACAGTTCTAAAATTTCAACTACCTATTGAAAGTGAAATTAATCAAGAACTAAAACGATTGATTGAATCTTTAAACATTGAAATTGATCAACAAGTTTTAGAAAGTTTAACAAGAGCATGTCAAGGTTTATCTCTTGAACGCATTCGACGTGTTTTATCAAAAATTATTGCTACTTATAAAACAATTGATGAGAATAGTATAAGACTTTTGTTAAATGAAAAAAAACAGATTATAAGTCAAACAGAAATTTTAGAATATTGGTCAGTAAATGAAACCATTTCTAAAATTGGTGGCGTCGACAATTTAAAAGAATGGCTAAAAAAACGGAAAACATCTTTTGGTCTTCAAGCATCTAATTATGGATTGCCAACTCCACGTGGTTTATTACTTGTTGGAATTCAAGGAACTGGTAAATCTTTAACCGCCAAAGCCATTGCTACTGAATGGCAGCTACCCTTATTAAAATTAGATGTTGGAAAACTTTTTGGAGGTATTGTTGGTGAATCAGAATCTCGTCTTCGACAAATGATTGATTTAGCCGAAACTATATCACCTTGTATTTTATGGATTGATGAAATTGATAAAGCGTTTAGTAATAACGATAGTAAAGGCGATAGTGGAACTAGTAATCGAGTATTAGCGACATTTATAAGTTGGTTATCAGAAAAAACAAAACCAGTTTTTGTAGTTGCAACAGCAAATAATGTAGACCTCTTGCCTTTAGAAATTATTCGAAAAGGTCGATTTGACGAAATTTTTTTCTTAGATCTACCTCAAAAACAAGAACGAGAACAAATTTTTAAAATTCATATTCAAGAATTTCGACCTAATCGATGGGAATTATTTGATTATTCAAAATTAGCTCAACTTTCTGAATCTTTTTCAGGAGCAGAAATTCGCCAAAGT
>Ga0224510_10002059_pt1 | contig 12468 bp, 9 predicted proteins | sample SF_May12_sed_USG_FD_170161 | JGI IMG/M metagenome (GOLD analysis project Ga0224510, IMG submission 170161) | Sediment microbial communities from San Francisco Bay, California, United States - SF_May12_sed_USGS_4_1 | ecosystem: Environmental > Aquatic > Marine > Sediment | place: USA: California... | reverse complement strand
CGCGTCGCGCTCACCAACATGGCCATCTTCGGCGGCCTGTTCATCGGTGGCGCCATGGCCATCGGCATGCTGCTGGCCGTCCTGCTCGACCAGAAGATCCGCGCCGAGGGGGTGCTGCGCACGGTCTACCTGTATCCGATGGCGCTGTCGTTCATCGTCACCGGCACCGCATGGAAGTGGATCCTCAATCCGGGCCTCGGGCTGGAGGCAACGATGCACCGCTGGGGCTGGGACTCGTTCAGCTTCGAATGGCTGATCGACCCCGACCGGGCGATCTACTGCATCGTCATCGCCGGCATCTGGCAGAGCGCCGGCTTCGTGATGGCCCTGTTCCTCGCCGGGTTGCGCGGCATCGATGATTCGATCATCAAGGCGGCACAGATGGACGGCGCGAGCCTGCCGCGAATCTATTGGCGCATCGTGCTGCCCAGCCTGCGGCCGGTGGTCTTCTCGACCCTGATGATCGTGAGCCACCTGGCGATCAAGAGCTTCGACCTGGTGGTGGCGCTGACCGCCGGTGGCCCCGGCTTTTCCACCGACCTGCCGGCCACCTTCATGTACGCGATGTCGTTCTCGCGCGGACAGATCGGCCAGGGCGCAGCGGCCGCCACCGTCATGCTGGCGATGATCGCCGCCATCGTCGTGCCCTACCTCTACAGCGAACTGAGGACGAAGAAGTGACACGCTGGTCGTGGCACCGGCTCGTGCTGTGGTCGACGCTGCTGCTGTTCGCCGTCTTCTTTCTCACGCCGCTGTACGTGATGGTGGCCACGTCGCTCAAGGACATGGCGCAGGTGCGCAACGGCCACCTGTTGTCGCTGCCCACCGACCCCACGCTCGCGTCCTGGGCCAAGGCATGGGGCACGGCCTGCACGGGCATCGACTGTGGCGGCCTGAAGCCCTTCTTCCTGAACTCGGTGGCAATGGTGCTGCCGGCGGTGGTGGTGTCCACCTCGATCGGCGCGGTCAACGGTTACGTGCTGTCCAAGTGGCGATTCCGCGGCAGCGAAACGCTTTTCGCCATGCTGCTGTTCGGCGTGTTCATGCCGATGCAGGTGGTGTTGCTGCCGATGAGCCAGGTCCTCGGCTGGCTCGGACTCGCCTCGTCGATCTGGGGCCTGATCCTGGTCCACATCATCGCCGGGCTGCCCTCCACCACCCTGTTCTTCCGCAACTACTACGTCGCGGTACCCGACGAACTGGTCAAGGCTGCCACCATCGACGGCGCCGGTTTCTGGCAGATCTTCTGGCGCATCGTCCTGCCGCTGTCGACGCCGATCATGATGGTCACCCTGATCTGGCAGTTCACGAATATCTGGAACGACTTCCTCTACGGGGTGGTCTTCTCCGGGGCCGACAGCAAGCCCGTCACCGTGGGCCTGAACAACCTGGCCAACACGTCGAGCTCGGTCAAGGAGTACAACGTCGACATGGCCGCGGCGCTGATCGCCGGCCTGCCGACGCTGATCGTCTACGTGCTGGCCGGCAAGTATTTCGTGCGCGGGCTGACCGCGGGAGCGGTAAAGGGATGAGTGCACTGTCCGTCAGAAACGTGCGCAAGGTGTTCGGCAAGACCACCGTGCTCGAGGACATCAACCTCGAAGCCGAATCGGGCCAGTTCATCATATTGGTCGGCGCCTCGGGCTGCGGCAAGTCGACGTTGCTGAACATGATCGCCGGCCTGGACGTGCCGACGTCGGGCACGATCCATATCGCCGACCGGGATGTCACGCATGTGCCGAGCAAGGATCGCGACATCGCGATGGTGTTCCAGAGCTATGCCCTGTACCCGACGATGAGCGTGGCGCAGAACATCGCTTTCGGCCTGGAGATGCGAAAGGTGCCGCTGCGCGATCGCGAAAAGGCCATCAGCCGGGTCGCCAAGATGCTGCAGATCGAGCACCTGCTCGATCGCAAGCCCGCGCAGTTGTCGGGCGGACAACGCCAGCGTGTCGCGATGGGCCGGGCGCTCGCAAGGGACCCGAAACTCTTCCTGTTCGACGAGCCGCTGTCCAATCTCGATGCCAAGCTGCGGGTGGAGATGCGCGCGGAGATCAAGCTGCTGCACCAACGCACGCAGACGACAACGGTGTACGTCACGCACGACCAGGTCGAGGCCATGACGCTCGGCGACCGCATTGCCGTGATGCGCGCCGGCCGCATCGAGCAGTTCGACCCGCCCGAGGCGATCTACAACCAGCCGGCCACGCGTTTCGTGGCCGACTTCATCGGTTCGCCGGCGATGAACTTCATTACCGGCGAGCGCCGTGGCGACGCGCTCGTCAGTGGCGATGTCGCGCTGACGATGACCGAGGCGCAGAGCGCCGCGCTGCGCGGATCGGATGCACCCAAGGTGCTGTACGGCGTGCGGCCCGAAGCCGTCTCGTTCTCGACGCACGGGCTGCCGGGTTCGATCAAGATGATCGAACCGACCGGCCCCGATACCTACGTGCTCGTCAATACCGCGCTGGGCACCCTGACCGCGCGCGTGCCCGGCAACCTGGCGCGGCGCGCCGGCGACCATGTGCTCGTCACGTGGCCCTCGGTCCAGGCCCACCTGTTCGACGCCGTAAGCGAACGCCGCATCGCCTGACGCGGCCCCATGCCCCGCGGACCTATTTCGCCGGCACCGCGTCGTCGATCGCGCGCTCGGTGATCTCGCCCGGGATGCGCGAGCGCGCGAACCAGGTGTAGACGGTGGGTACGACCAGGACGGTGAGCATCGTGCCGACGGCCATGCCACCGACGATCACCCAGCCAATCTGTTGCCGGCTCTCCGCGCCCGCACCGGTGGCCAGTGCCAGCGGCAAGGCGCCGAGCACCATGGCGCCGGTCGTCATCAGGATCGGACGCAGGCGCAGGCTCGCGGCCTCCACGACGGCCTCGCGCACAGTGCGGCCCTGCTTTCGCAACTGGTTGCTGAACTCGACGATCAGGATCCCGTGCTTCGTGATCAGGCCGATCAGGGTCACAAGCCCGATCTGCGAATAGACGTTGAGGGTGCCGCCGGTGACGTGCAACGCACCCAGCGCGCCTACCATCGACAAGGGCACCGCCAGCAGGATTACGAACGGGTCGACGAAGCTCTCGAACTGCGCCGCGAGCACGAGGAAGATGAACAGCAGCGCGAGCACGAACACCAGCCCGAGCGCGCCCGCCGAGGCACGGAACTCACGGCTCACGCCATTGAGTTCGGTGGCATAGCCGGGCTTGAGCACCTTTGCCGCGGTGGCGTCCATGAAGTCGAGCGCCTCGCCGAGCGAGTAACCTGGCGCCAGGTTGGCGCTGATCTGGACCGAGCGGCGCTGGTTGAAGTGATTGAGCTCGCGGGCGGCCACCGACTCCCGCACCTTCACGAGCGCGGACAGGGGCACCATCGTATCGTTGCGCGTGCGCACGAACAGCTTGTCGATGTCGTCGGGTGTGGCGCGGCCGGCGGCTACGGTCTGCACGATCACGTCGTACTGGTCGGCGCCCCGCTTGTAGCGGGTGACGTTTCTACCGCCCAGCATGGTTTCCAGCGTGCGCGCCACCTGATCCACGGCGACACCCTGGTCGGCGGCACGGTCGCGGTCGACTTCGATCAGCAGTTCAGGCTTGTTCAGGCGCAGATCGGTGTCGGGCTGGACGAACCCCGGATTCTTCTGCATCTCGGCGACGATCGCCTGCGTGGCGCGCTGCAGGTCCTCGTAGCTCTCGTTGGAGACGACGACGAAATTGATCGGCTGCGAGCGGAACCCCTGCCCGAGGCTCGGTGGCGCGATCGGAAACGCCTGCACGCCGGGCAGCGCTGACAGCTGCGGTTGAATCGCGCGCGCAAGCTCCTGCGTCGAGCGCTTGCGCCGGTCCCAGTCGATCGCGCGGAGCACCACCGTGCCCTGCGAGACGCTGCTGTTGAAGCCGCCGCCGACGAAGACGAAGATGCGATCGAAATCCTCGTAGCGCGAGGCGATCGCGTTGATCGAGTCGAGATAACGACGCGTGTAGTCCAGCGTCGACCCCTCCGGCGCGGTCACCGGAATGATCAGGACGCCACGATCCTCCATCGGAGAGAGCTCGCTCTTGGCCGTCGTGAACAGCCACCAGCTGCCGCCGCCGCTGGCCACCATGACCAGCGCCACGATCCAGCTGTGGCGCAGCACAACGCCCAGTGCGGCACGGTAGCGCGCCGTGAGCCACACGAGGAACCGCTCCATCGTGCGGTCGAACCAACTGGGGTTCGGGTTGTGGCGCAGCAGCTTGCTGCACAGCATCGGGCTGAGCGTCAACGCGACGAACCCGGAGACGATCACCGCACCGGCCAAGGTCAGCGCGAACTCGACGAACAGCCGCCCGGTGCGCCCCGGCGTGAAGGCCAGCGGCGCGAACACGGCCGCCAGCGTCAGCGTCATCGCCACCACCGCGAAGGCGATCTCGCGCGCCCCCTTGATCGCAGCCTGGAACGGCGTGAGCCCCTCCTCGATGTGGCGGAATATGTTCTCCAGCACGACGATCGCATCGTCGACCACGAGGCCGATGGCGAGCACCAGCGCCAGCAGCGTGAGCGTGTTGATCGTGAAGCCGGCGGCGGCCATCAGGGCAAAGGCGCCGATCAGGCTCACCGGAATCGTGACCAGCGGGATGACCGAGGCGCGCAACGTGCGCAGAAACACGAACACGACCAGGGCCACCAGCGCCACGGCCTCGGCCACGGTTTCGTAGACGGACCGGATCGACCGGTCGATGAACACCGAGTTGTCGTTGGCCTGCACCACCTGCAGCGAAGGCGGCAGGTCGCGCTGGATCTGCGGCATCAGCTCGCGCACGCCCGCAGAGACTTCCAGCGGGTTGGCAGTCGCGTTGCGAATGATGCCGGTGGAGATGGCGGGGACGCCATTCAGGCGCACATACGAGCGCTCGCTCGCCGCCGCCTGCTCGATGCGGGCGACGTCACGCAGCCGCACGGTGTAGCCACCGGCCTGCTTGAGCGCGATCTCGGCAAACTGCGGCACGGTGTTCAGGTCGGTTCGTGAAGTGACGCTGAATTCGCGCTGCTGGCTTTCGATGCGTCCGGCCGGCACTTCGAGGTTCTGCCTGCGCAGCGCGTCCTCGACGTCCTGCACCGTGATGCGGTAGGCGGCCAGGCGATCCGGATCGAGCCAGATCCGCATCGAGTACTTGCGGTCCCCGCCGACCTGCACGTCGGCCACACCGGGCACGGTCTGCAGCCGCGGCTTGACCACCTGGTTGATGATGTCGGTGACCTCCAGCGGGCTGAGCGTCTCGCTCATGAACGCCAGCCAGATGACTGGCGTCGCGTCCGCCTCGACCTTGGCGATCACGGGCTCGTCGGCCGCCTCGGGCAGCCGGCCGCGAACGCGGGCGACACGATCGCGCACGTCGGCCGCCGCCGCCTCGGGCGGCTTGCTCAGCTTGAATCGCACCGTGATCTGGCTCTGCTCGGAGCGTGAGATCGACGTCAGGATATCGACCCCGTCGATCCCTGCGATCGAATCCTCGAGCGGCTTGGTGACCTGCGACTCGATCACCTCCGATGACGCGCCGACCAGGTTCGTTCTGACGGTGACCACGGGCTCGTCGATGCGCGGGTACTCGCGCACCGTGAGCAGGTTGAACGAGACCAGCCCGACAAGGACGATCAGCAAAGACATCACGCTGGCCAGCACGGGGCGGCGGATCGTCAGCTCGGAGGCGCGCATCGCAGGGTCCCGGCAATCGTCAGGCCGGAGCGCCGGTACGCGGCGCCGATGCCGCGCCGGGCGGCCTGGCACCCGGCTTGCCGCCCGGTCCACCCGCCGGCTTGTCGAGATCGATCACGCGCAGCGGCAGGCCGTCGCCACGCATCACGCGGTTCTGGCCGGCCGTGACCACCAAGTCACCCGGAGCGAGCCCTTCGAGCACCTCGACCTTGCCTGCCATGCGCACGCCAAGCTTCGCCTCGATACGCTGCGACACCAGTCCAGGCCTCGCCTCTCCGTTGGCCTCGAGCGGCACTGGCGCGGCCGGCGGCGGGCCGGGCACCGCCTTGATCAGGAACTGCTTGCCGCCCTGCGGCACGAGCGCCTCCTCCGGAACCATCAGCGCGCGCTCTCGCACCGTAAAGACGATCCGGGTGCGCGCGAACATGCCCGACTTCAGCTCGGGGCCTGGCCGATCGACGCGCGCACGAACCAGCAACGAGCGGCCATTCGAATCGACCAGCGAATCGAGGGCTTCGACCTTGCCGTCGAACTGCTTGCCCGGCAGTGCGTCGAGCGTCACCTGCACCGTCTGACCGACCCGCGTGCGCCCGACGAATCGCTCGGGCAGTCTGAAATCGACCCACATGCGGGAGCGATCTTCCAAGCTCACGATGTCGGCGCCGTCCTTCAGGTAGTCGCCCAAGGCCACGCTCTTGATGCCCGCTACCCCGTCGAACGGCGCGACGATCGACAGCCGCGACAGCTGGGCCTGCGCGAGGCTGACCTGGGCCTCGGCCACCTCCAGCGCCGCGGCGTTCTGGTCCACCGCGCTCTGGCTGACGAAGTTCTGCGCCTGCAGTTCGCGGCTGCGTTGCAGGTTGGTCCGGGCGATCGCCGCCTGTGCCTCGGCCTGCTTGAGCTGCGCGGATTGCAACGTGGCATCCAATTGAACCAGCAACTGGCCGCGCCGCACACGCGCGCCGTCGGCAAATCCGATCCTGACGATCCGGCCGCTGACTTCGGGCCGCAACATCACGGTCTGCGCCGCACGCAGGCTGCCCACGGCCTGTGCGTCATCCTCGATGCGCAAGACTTCGACCTTGCCGACTTCCACTGTCGCCGGGCCACCGCCGCCCGCGCCGCGGGCGGCAGCCGCTGACGGCGCCCCGGGCGCTGCCGGTGACGCGCCGGCCATCTCCTTGCGGCCGACGTCGGTGTCTCGCTGCTGGTACCACCACGCCGCAATCCCGACGGTCGCGATGCCGCCCAATGCGACCCAAGTATGGAATTTCTTGATGGCCATGCGCGATTCCGAATCGCCGCACTGTAACGCTTCGCGTCACTTCGCGTGTTCGGCCGCTCCGCGATTGGCGAGTGCGTCGGCGCGCTCGTTTCCGGGGTCGCCCGTGTGGCCACGGACCCAGCGCCAGTCGACGGTGTGCTGGGCGGCGAGCGCATCGAGACGGCGCCAGAGGTCGTCGTTCTTCACCGGCTTGTTGTCGGCGGTTTTCCAACCACGCTGTTTCCAGTTGTGGATCCAGGTCGTGATCCCATGGCGCACGTACTGACTGTCGGTGTGCAGCTCCACCCGACTGTGCCGCTTGAGGGCGGACAAGGCCTCGATCACCGCGGTCAATTCCATCCGGTTGTTCGTCGTGTTGGGCGCGCCACCCCACAGCTCCTTCTCGTGCGCGCCGGACTTGAGCCACGCACCCCAGCCGCCGGGGCCCGGATTGCCCTTGCAGGCCCCGTCGGTATAGATCGTGATCGGTGCGTCGGCTTTCCGTGAGGTCATTCGATGTTGGCCGACTTGACCCGGCGCTGGCGGTTGGTCGCCACCGTCGCAGCCGCCGGGGCCTTGACGCGCTCTGGCTTGGCCAGCCCGACCAGGCGCATGCCGCGCACCCGCTTCACGGCCACAAGCATGTAGACCGACCCCAGCACAGGCCACCAGCGGTCGCCCACCCGGTCCATCCAGGCAAATCTGTCGAGCCAGCGCTCGGAGGCCAGCGCGGGACGGTAGGCGCCAAAGCGGCCGCCCTCGACCTCGAAGCTGAGCAGCCGCAGCCAATCGCGCAGGCGCCAGTAGCCGATGAATTCGCCGGGCCGCGGCAGGAACAGCGGCGACTTGCCACCCAGCTTCTGTCGCGCCCGACCGATGCGTTGCCGCAGACCCCACAGGCTCGCGGCATTGAAGCCGAGGATCACGACGCGACCTTCGGGGATCAACACGCGTTCGACCTCGGCGAGCGCCTGGTGCGGATCGCTCGCCAGTTCCAGCGTGTGCGGCAGCACCACGAGGTCGAGGCTGCGCTCCGGAAACGGCAGGGCGTCGGCCTGCGTCATCACCGCCACACGGCCGATCTCGTCGATCCGCTCCGAGGCGACCCAACGGTGCGGCATGCGGTTGGCGCGCAACGCCTCGAGCTCGATCATGCCCATCTGCAGCGCATGAAATCCGAACACGTCGGCCACCACGCGATCGAGCTGGGCCTGTTCCCACTCGAGCAGGTAGCGGCCGGGCGGGGTCGCCAGCCACTCGATCAGGGCGTCGCTGCGCTGGGGATCGTTCATGCGTCACGCGTCCAAGGCGTCCAAGGGAACTCCCTGGACAGGGAGATCTCTACAATCTCGGCATCGATGATGGATCTGATTCCCCCGCTGGCCTTCGCCGACAACCGCTTTTTGATGCTGCACGGCGGTGCACGTGCCGTCGCCCTTGGTGCCGCCGGACCGGTCCGGGCCGCGCCCGATAGCGAGGATCCGGAACAGACGCCGATTCTAGTGACCGCGCACCGCGCTGACCATGGCAACTGCGCGAGAGCGTTGCCTATCGACCCTCGCAGCCCGTGCGATGAAGCGGCCGATGAGCGTTTCGTGACTTTCATGAACGAGACTTCGGCGGCTTCAGCCTTGTCGAACTTCAGGTCGCAATGAGACTGGCCGCCGCCCCTCGTCTGCGACGCGCCTTGCTCATGCCCGTGGTGCTTGCGCTCGCGGCGTGCGCGAGCGTCGACCCGGCGCCCGGCGCGGGGTCGACTCCACCCGACGCAGCGGCGCCGGCAGTCGATCGGCTGCCGACGGCCGCGCTCGCTGCCGCGTCCGCGCCCGTCGCGGCGGCCAGCGCACCCGAGGTGGAATTGCAGGAGGATGCCGGGCCGGCCATCGAAGCGCCGATCGACGAACTGCGGCCCGACGTGCGCATCGACCTCGACGACCGCGCCGCGCGGGTGGACCTGTGGCGGCGCGTGCGGGTCGGCCACGCGATCCCTGACCTCGACAACGAGCGCGTACGCAAGTGGGAGCGCTATTACGCCGAACGGCCCGACTACGTGCAACGGATGACCGAACGCGGCGGCCGGTACCTCTTCCACATCATGGAGGAGATCGACCGGCGCGACCTGCCGAGCGAACTGGCCTTGCTCCCCTTCATCGAGAGCGCGTTCAACCCGGAGGCGATGTCGCGCACTCGTGCCTCGGGCATGTGGCAGTTCATGCCGGCCACCGGGCGCCATTACGACCTGACACAGAACGTGTTCCGCGACGACCGGCGCGACGTGCTGGCGTCGACACGGGCTGCCCTCGACTACCTGACCCGCCTGCACGACATGTTCGGCGACTGGCACCTTGCGCTGGCCGCCTACAACTGGGGCGAGGGCAACGTGCAGCGCGCCCTGCGTGCCAACAAGCGGGCCCGCAAGCCTGGCACGTACGAAAGCCTGCGCATGCCGGGCGAGACGCGCGACTACGTGCCCAAGTTGCAGGCGGTGAAGAACATCGTGGCCGACCCGGAACGCTTCGGGCTGGAACTGCCGAAGCTGGAAAACCACCCCTACTTCCTCTCGGTGCCGATCGCGCGCGACATCGACGTCGACCTCGCAGCCCGCCTGGCCGATTTGCCGATCGACGAGTTCAAGGCGCTCAACCCGCAGATGAACAAGCCGGTGATCCTGGCCGCCGGCACGCCGCAGGTGCTGCTTCCGTACGATAACGCCAATGCCTTCGTCAAGGCGATCGATCAGCACAAGGGGCGCCTCGCGCACTGGACAGCCTGGGTGGCGCCCAAGACGATGAAGACCTCGCAGGTTGCGCAAGAGGTGGGCATGAGCGAGGCCGATCTGCGCGAGGTCAACGGCATTCCGCCAGGCATGGTGGTTCGGGCCGGCTCGACGCTCGTCGTCCCCCGCGATGGCCGCCGCCAGGACGACGTCAGCGGGAGCGTGGCGGAAAACGCGAAGATCGTGTTCGTGCGCGAAGGTGCGGGCGTGCGCCGCGTATCGCTGCGCGTGGGCAAGAAGGGCGACACCGTGCCCGCCATCGCCAGGCGCCATGGCGTGAGCGCTGCGCAGGTGGCGCAATGGAATGACCTGGCGCCCACCGCGCGCCTGCGCCCGGGCACCACCGTCGTGGTCTATGTCCCGACCAAGCCCGCCGCGAAGAAGAGCCCACGCGCCGTGTCGAGCAAAAGCGGCGGCAGCGCGGCCGGCAAGTCGCGCTCATCGGCTTCCAGGGTCAGCAACCGCTAGGCGCGCGCCACAGGCGCGATCGGTCTGCGGCGCACCGGCCGTGCTGGCCGGTTGCGTGAGCACGACCGTCAACGCCGATCGGTCAGGGCGTGCGCGATGGTCGACAGGTCCACGTACTCGAGTTCACTGCCCGCGGGCACGCCACGCGCGAGCCGCGTGACCGACTTGCCGCGCGCGCGCAGGGCCTGCGCCAGGGCGTGGGCCGTGGCCTCCCCCTCGGCCGAGAAGCCCAGGGCAAGGATCACCTCGTCGACCGCCGGATCGGCCGCACGCGCGAGCAACTCGGCCACGCCGATGTCGCGCACGCCGACACCGTCGAGCGGTGACAGCCGGCCCATCAGCACGAAGTAATAGCCGCGGTAGCTGCCGGTGCGCTCGAGCGCGGCCTGGTCGGCGGGCGTTTCGACCACAGCGAGCTTGCTGGCGTCGCGCCGCGCATCACCGCACACAGAGCACAGCGCCTGCTCGCTGAAGGTGTGGCAGCGCTCGCAGTGGTGCACATGCGCCACCGCGCCAGTGAGCGCGTTTGCGAGCTTCAGCGCGCCATCGCGGTCATGCTGCAGCAGGTGGAACGCCATGCGCTGCGCCGACTTGACGCCCACGCCGGGCAGGCGGCGCAGCGCGTCGATCAGCGCCGAGAGCGACGGTTCGGACATCGAGGATCAGAACGGAAACTTCATCCCGGGCGGAAGGGGCATGCCTGCCGTGAGCTTGCCCATCTTCTCCTGGCTGACCTCCTCGGCGCGGCGCACGCCATCATTGAAGGCCGCCGCCACCAGGTCCTCGAGCATGTCCTTGTCGTCGGCGAGCAGGCTCGGGTCGATGGTGATGCGCCTCACGTCGTGCTTGCACGTCATCACGACCTTGACGAGGCCGGCACCGGACACCCCCTCGACCTCCATCGTCGCGAGCTCGTCCTGTGCGCGCTTGAGGTTGTCCTGCATCTGCTGCGCCTGTTTCATCAGGCCGGCGAGCTGCTGTTTCATCATGGCGAGGATCTCCTAATGGGGTTTGATCGAGCCGGGCACGATGCGAGCGGTGGGAAACTGCGCGAGCATCTCCTGCACCAGCGGGTCACTGCGGATGAAGGCTTCGGCCTCGCGCAGTCGCCGCTCGCGCTCGGCCGCCTCGCGCTTGGCCGGGTTGTCCGTCACGTTCCCCGGCTCTGTTTCCAGGCGCAGTGTCTCGATGCCCAGCGCATTGACGAGCGCGCCGCGCAGCTTGTCGACCAGCGCCGGCGAACGCAGCGACTCGCGCTCGACGCGCAAGCGCCAGACCGGCTCGGCGCCGTCGCGCTGCTCGATCAGTTGCGCTTGCATCGCCAGTTCGCGCACCAGTGCAGCGATGAGTTGCTGCTGGTTGAGCAGGGTCACGAGCGAGACCCAGCGCTCGCCCAAGGCCGTCGGCTCCAGTGTCGGCGCCGTGGGGGCCTTGGTTGCGGCCGCATTGCCAAGCGTGGTGGGCTGCTCGTCGGGCGGCCCGTCGTCGAGCCACGCCGGAATTTCGGCGCCGCGGGAGCGGCGCAGCGTCTGTGCCGAACTCGCAGGTGCCGGCGTCGAACCGGGAGCCGGCGTGGGCGGCGTGGTCGCGGTGCGCGAGGCTGCGGTACGCGACAGCGCGGCCACTGGCGTTGCGCTGCGTGCCGACGAGCCCGGCGATCCCGCGCGCTGCGGCGCCGCGCCGCCCTCGCCTGCCGGCGCAAACGCCAGCAGCCGCAACAGCACCATCGCAAGGCCTGCGTAGGCATCCGGTGAGAGCGCCAGTTCCTGGCGCCCATGCAACGCAAAACTGTAGAGCAGCTGGGTCTCGTCGGCGGGCAGCAGCGCGGCGAGTTCGCGCACGACCTGCACGTCGGGATCGTTATCGGGCAAGGCGCCAGGCACGGCCTGTTCGACCGCCATCTGCTGCAGCAATCCCGTGAGCTCCTCGAGCGTGCCAGCCGCAGACAGCCCATGCTCGCGCAGACCGTCGACGCCGGCAAGCACCGCGCGCCCGTCGCGCGCCGCCAGCGCGCGAACGAAACGCTCTGCATGGCCGCGGTCGACGCTGCCGAGCATCGTGCGCACCGCATCGGCCTCGAGCTTGCCCCCGCCGAATGCGATCGCCTGGTCGGTCAGCGACAACGCGTCGCGCATCGACCCCCGGGCCGCCCGCGCGAGCAGCCGGATCGACGTCGGGTCGAAAGCCACGCGCTCGGCGTTCAGAACATGCTCGAGGTGCGCCGCGATGACCTCGGGCGCCATCGGCCGCAGGTTGAACTG
>Ga0224510_10002057_pt1 | contig 12481 bp, 14 predicted proteins | sample SF_May12_sed_USG_FD_170161 | JGI IMG/M metagenome (GOLD analysis project Ga0224510, IMG submission 170161) | Sediment microbial communities from San Francisco Bay, California, United States - SF_May12_sed_USGS_4_1 | ecosystem: Environmental > Aquatic > Marine > Sediment | place: USA: California... | reverse complement strand
ACCTCGCCATGGTCGTGCGCCAGCCCGAGGTAATCACGGTGGCCCAGGAGGAGGCTCCCGAGGTCCAGTGGGCCGACCTTGCCCCGGTGGTCGCGGAGGCGGTCGTGTCCTGCCGCGAGATGCGCCGGCGTGAGGGGGAGGTCCTCGCCCGGGAACTGAACCACCGGCTCGACCAGATGGAGGCGGGCGGTCGCTTCGTCGCCGAGCGGGCGCCGGAGCGGATCGTGCGGGAGCGGGACCGCCTGCGGCAGGCGGTGACCCAGCTGCTCGACGGCCGCCCGGTGGACGAAGATCGGCTGGCGCAGGAACTCGCCTTCCTGGCCGACAAGCTCGACATCACCGAGGAACGGGTGCGCTTCAGCGCCCACCTCGCGGCGTGCCGGCAGGCGCTGGCGATCGCCGGGCCGGTGGGGAAGCAGCTCGGCTTCCTGGCCCAGGAGCTGGGACGCGAGATCAACACCATGGGATCCAAGGCGAACGACGCCGAGATCCAGCGGGCGGTGATCGGGATGAAGGCGGAGCTGGAGAAGTTCCGCGAGCAGCTCGAGAACCTCGAGTGAACGGCATCCTGCTGGTGCTCTCATCGCCCTCGGGTGGCGGCAAGACCACCATCGCGCGGCGACTGCTGGAGCGGCGCCCGGATGTGGGCTACTCGGTCTCGGCCACGACCCGCGCCATGCGGACCGGTGAGGTGCACGGCCGGGACTACTGGTTCCTGACCCCGGCGGAGTTCGCGGCCCGGGTGGAGGCCGGCGCCTTCATCGAGCACGCACGGTACGGCGGCCATGAGTACGGCACACTCAGGGAGGAAGTCGAGCGGCGGCTAGAGGTGGGGCACCATGTGGTCCTCGACATCGAGGTCCAGGGAGCGCGGCAGGTCCGCGAGCGGGTGCCCGGCGCCGTGCTGGTGTTCGTGCTGCCGCCGTCCGGCGGAGAGCTGATCCGGCGGCTGCGCGGCCGCCGGAGCGAGAGCACCGAGTCGCTCCGCACCCGGCTCAGGACCGCGGTCGAGGAACTGGGGAGCGTAGGGGAGTACGATTACGTCGTCGTCAATGACGAGCTGGAGCAGGCGGTATCGGCCGTCTCCGCGATTCTCGACGCGGAGTCGGCGCATGTGGCCCGGCAGCAGGGGCTGAACGAACGGATTGACCATATCCGGCAGCGCGTCGCCGCGGAAGCGGACGGGCTGCCGGCGAACCAGCAGCAACCAGGGGGACAGCAGGCATGAAGATCTACACACCGTCGGACGCCGCGCGCCACGCGGGCAACAAGTACCTCGGGGTCCTGATCGCGGCCCGCTTTGCGCGGGCCATCAACGAGCTGCCGCGCGAGCGGCTCATCCAGAAAGAGCAGAAGCTGACCACGCAGGCGCTCGAGGCGCTGTGCACGGGCGAGCTCGAGTTCAAGATCACGCGCCGCCGCCGCTCCGAGGCGTAACCATGTGGGCCCACCGCCACGTCGTGGTCGGCGTGTCGGGCGGCATCGCCTGCTACAAGTCCTGTCACCTGGTGCGCCGGCTGTCGGAGGCAGGCGCCACGGTGGATGTCGTCATGACCGAGGGGGCCGCCGAATTCGTGCGGCCCCTGACGTTTGAGGCGCTCTCCGGCCGGCCGGTCCTGACATCGCTCTGGCAGCCGGGTTCGGCGCTGCAGCACATCCGCCTCGCGCAACGACCCGACCTGCTCGTCGTCGCGCCGGCGACGGCGCACCTGCTGGCCCGGGTGGCGCAGGGGCTGGGCGATGACATCCTCACCACCCTGCTCCTGGCTCGCACCGCGCCGACCCTGCTGGCCCCTGCGATGAACGACGAGATGTACGCGAATCCGGCGACTCAGGACAACCTCCGCATCCTGGGGGAGCGCGGCCTCGCTTTCGTCGGCCCGGAGGCGGGCGCACTGGCCGAGGGGCCGTCGGAGCGTCCCGGCCGCATGAGCGAACCCGAAGTCATCCTCGCCCACGCAGCCCGCCTGCTCAACCGGGGCACCGCGCTGGCGGGGCGCCGGGTCGTGGTCACTGCCGGCCCGACCCGGGAGCCGCTCGACCCGGTGCGGGTCATCACCAACCGGTCGAGCGGGAAGATGGGATACCGCCTGGCCGAGGCGGCGTGGGAACGGGGCGCGGAGGTGACGCTGATCAGCGGACCGACCTCGCTCGCTGCGCCGCATGGTGTGACGATCGCGCGGGTCGAGACCACTGCCGAGATGGAGGCGGCCGTTCGCGCCGCCCTCCCCGGCGCCGACGTGCTGATCATGGCGGCGGCCCCGGCCGACTATCGCCCGGAATCGGATGCCGGTACCAAGCGCCCCCGCGCCGAGGGAGCGCTGAAGGTGACGCTCACCGCCACCACCGACATCCTCGAAGCCACCCGTCCCACCCGGAAGCCGGGTGCGGTCATGGTCGGGTTCGCCCTCGAGACCGGAGAGGCCGAGCCGAAGGGCCGCGCGAAGCTGGAGCGGAAGCAGCTGGACATGATCGTGGTCAACGACGCGCTGGAGCCGGGAGCAGGCTTCGAGGTGGACACCAACCGGGTCGTGATCCTGGAGCGGGGCGGTGGCCGCCACGAGGTCCCGCTGGCCGACAAGCGCCTGGTCGCCGAAGCGATCCTCGACCGGGTGGAGGCGCGTCTTGGGCGATAGCCGGGCGCGCTACCTGCGGCAGCAGGCGGAGCTGGGGGGCGCCGAGATCTATCTGTCATCTCCGCCGGCGGACGCGGAACCCGCCCCGAAGCCGGCGCGAATGATGATTTCGGCAGACACCGGCTGGAGGAAGGGTGCGCCGCCCATCCCTGGCCCGGGGCTCGTCGTCCAGCCGCCGGCGGTCAGCCTGATTGGAGACCCGGTCTCCAGCCTCGAGACGCTCGACGCCGTGGCGACAGCGGTTCGGGAATGCCGCCTCTGCGGCCTCTCCTCCGGCCGGACCAACGCCGTCCCCGGTGAGGGGAATCCCCGCGCGGGCCTGATGTGCGTCGGCGAAGGGCCTGGCGCCACCGAGGACGAGCTGGGCCGACCCTTCGTGGGCCAGGCGGGGAAGTTGCTGGATCAGATCCTTGGTGCTATCGATTGTCCCAGGGAGAGCGTGTTCATCGCCAATATCGTGAAATGCCGGCCGCCGCAGAATCGCAAACCCTTGCCCGACGAAGCGGCTGCCTGCCTGCCGTACCTGCATCGACAGATCGCGCTGGTCCGTCCCAAGGTCCTGCTGGCGCTCGGCGGCACTGCCGCGGAGTGGCTGCTCGGGGTCAGGAAGAGTCTTGGGGAATTGCGCAACCAGGTGCACCGCTACGGGGAGATTCCCCTGGTGGTGACCTATCACCCGGCCGCACTGCTCCGCAACCCGAACTGGAAGAAGCCGACCTGGGATGACGTCCGTATCGCACGACAGCTCCTCGACGCCTGACACCGCGTCGATCCGCGGCGCGCCGTGGAGCAACGAAGCCGAGCAGGCCGTGCTCGGCGCCATGCTGCTGGACAACGACGCCGCGCTCCGCGGCCTCGAGCTGCTGGATGATCCCCTGTTCTACCGGGAGTCGCACCGGCGGGTGTTCCGCGCCATGCGTCGGCTGGTCGAGCGTCGGGTCAATATCGACCACGTCACCCTGCGCGACGAACTGGAGCGCCGCGGGGAGCTCGACGGCATCGGCGGCGAGGTCTACCTCGCCGAGCTGATCGACGCGGCGGTCACCACGGCCAACCTCGAGGCCCACGCCGGCATCGTCCGCGAGAAGTCGGTGCTGCGGCAGCTGATCGAGGGGGCCACGGCGATCGTCTCCCACGCCTACGAAGGGGCCCGCCCCGCCAGCGAGCTGCTGGACGAAGCCGAGTCCCGGATCTTCCAGATCTCGCAGTACCGCAAGGCCGAAGGGTTCAGCCGGATCAAGGAGATGCTGTGGCCCACGATGGAGCGCATCGAAAAGCTCCATCAACAGGGCAAACAGGTTACCGGTGTGCCCAGCGGCTTCAAAGATTTGGATGACCTGACAACGGGCTTCCAGCCCAACGATCTGATCATCCTGGCGGCCCGACCGTCGATGGGAAAGACGGCGTTCTGCCTCAACATCGCGGCCCACGCGGCGGCGACCGGGACCGGGGTGGCGTTCTTCTCGCTCGAGATGGCCAAGGAATCGCTGGTGCAGCGCCTGTTGTGCGCCGAGGCGCGGGTGGACAGCCAGCGGGTGAGGCGGGGCACCTTGTCGGACACCGATTTCACCATGCTGGCGCGGGCCGCCGGTGTGCTGGCCAATTGTCCCATCTGGATCGACGACACGCCGGCGCTGACGCTGCTCGAGATGCGGTCCAAGGCGCGGCGGCTCCGGATGGAAAACGAGGTCGGGCTGGTGGTGGTGGACTACCTTCAGCTGATGCGGAGTCCGGCCTACGCCGAGAACCGGGTGCAGGAGATCTCCGACATCTCCCGGTCGCTCAAGGCGCTGGCCCGCGAACTCGAGGTGCCGGTGCTCGCCCTGTCGCAGCTCTCCCGCGCCTCGGAGCAGCGGGGCGGAGAGCGGAAGCCGATCCTGTCCGACCTGCGCGATTCCGGCGCCATCGAGCAGGACGCCGACCTGGTGATGTTCATCCACCGTCCGGAGATGTACGAGCCGCTCGACAAGGATGGCAACAGCAACGAAGGCAAGGCGGAACTCATCCTGGCCAAACATCGCAACGGTCCGACCGGGATGCTGGACCTGTATTTCCACAAGCACTTCACCCGATTCGCCAGCCTGAGCGACCGCGAAGGACCCGGCGAGCAGTAGCGGGCGGGCAGGAGAACCCATGGCGAAGCCGCGATCCGTCCACCGCTGCACCGAATGTGGTCACGACCACCCCAAGTGGGTTGGTCGGTGCGAGTCGTGTGGGGCGTGGAACACGGTGGCGGAGGAGCCGGTGGCGGTGACTCCCGCCAGGCGCGGGGCGAGCCGCGGGGCAGGGGCTGCCGGGCCGGTGCCGGCGCGGCTTCGCGATATCGCGGAGTCCCGCCTGCTGCGGTGGTCCACCGGGATCGCGGAGCTCGACTTCGTGCTCGGATCGGGGCTGGTGCCGGGCTCCATGACGCTGGTCGGCGGAGAGCCCGGGATCGGCAAGTCCACCCTGCTGCTGCAGGCGGCGGCCCGGCTCGAGGCCGCGGGGCGGACCGTGCTCTACGCCAGCGGCGAGGAGTCTCCCGAGCAGGTGCGGCTCCGTGCCGATCGCCTGGAGGAGGACGCCGGCCCGGTTCACGTGGTCGGCGAGACCCGGCTCGAGGCGATCCTGGAGTCCTCCTCGGCGCTCGGCGCCGACCTGCTCATCATCGACTCGATCCAGACCGTCTACACCGACCTCCTCGAGGGCGCGCCCGGCAACGTCGGCCAGGTGCGGGAGTGCGCCGCCCGGCTGATGCGGTTCGCCAAGGAATCGGGCGCGGCGGTGGTGATCGTCGGTCACGTCACCAAGGGCGGGGGCATTGCGGGGCCGAAGACGCTGGAGCACATCGTGGACACGGTGCTCTACTTCGAGGGCGAGTCCACCCTCGACCACCGGCTGCTCAGGGCCACCAAGAACCGTTTTGGCTCGGTGGACGAGATCGCGGTATTCAGTATGACCGGCCGCGGGCTGGTGGCGGTTCCCAACCCGTCCTCGCTGTTCCTGGCAGCACGCGCCGAGGGGACCAGCGGCAGCGCGGTCACCGCGCTGATGGAGGGAACCCGGCCGGTGCTGGTGGAGGTGCAGGCGCTCGCCGCCAGGAGCGGCTACGGGACGCCGCAGCGGGTGGCGACCGGCCTCGACCAGAGACGTCTCGCGGTGCTGCTGGCCGTGCTGGAACGGCGAGGCGGCACCAGCTTCGCCGATCTCGATGTCTTCGTGCAGGTGAGCGCCGGGGTGCGCCTGACCGAACCGGCGTCAGACCTCGCCGTTGCGGCCGCGTTGCTGTCGAGTGTGCTGAACCGGCCGGTCCCGCCCGACGCGCTCTTCCTCGGCGAGCTCGGGCTCGGCGGCGAGATCAGGCCGGTCGGCGGGCTGGACCGGCGGCTGGTCGAGGCGGGCCGACTCGGCTTCCGCCGGGTGTTCGCCTCCGGGCGCGGGGTGGTGCCGTCGGGAGACATCCGCCTGGTCGGGCTCGACCGGGTCGAGCAACTGGTGCAGGCCCTTGCTGCGTGACGTGGGCGTCATCGTCGTCGCGGCGGGCCGCGGCGTACGGTTCGGCGGGGCGGTGCCGAAACAGTATCGCGAGCTCGGCGGGGTGCCCTTGCTGCTCAGGGCGCTCCGGCCCTTCGCCTCGCATCCCGAGGTGGCTCATGTCGTGGTGGTGCTTCCAGTGGCCGATGCCGCCAACCCCCCGGGGTTCCTCGCCGAGCTGACCGGGGGAAACCTCTCGGTCGTGGCAGGGGGCTCGGAGCGGCGTGCTTCCGTGGCACGGGGTCTCGCGGCGGTTCCGGCCGGGTGCTCCCTCATCCTGGTGCACGACGCCGCGCGTCCCCTGGTGGACCGCGCCATCATCGATGCGGTCATCGCCGCCGCACGCCGCGGGGTGGGGGCCGTCCCGGTCATACCGATCGGCGACACGGTCAAGGAGTCCGACGGGGCGGAGCCCGGCCTGGCCCAGGTGATCCGAACGGTGCCGCGCGAGCGGCTCTGGCTGGCCCAGACACCGCAGGGGTTTCCCAGGGCGCTGCTGGAATCGGCGCATGCCCGGGACACTGACGGCGCCCGGGCGACCGACGATGCCATGTTGATCGAGCAGATGGGCGCCCCGGTCGTCCTCGTGGCGGGATCGCGCCGGAACCTGAAGGTGACCACGGACGAGGACCTCTTCCTCGCGGAGCGCTTGCTGTGACCCACGTGATGTTCGTCTGCACCGGCAACACCTGCCGGAGCCCCCTCGCGGAGGCGCTGCTGCGCCGCAAGCTGGCGGATCGCGGAGTCGAAGGCGTGTCCGTTTCGTCGGCCGGAACCGGCGCATGGGAAGGAGCGCCGGCCAGCGAGGGGGCCTACCTGGTCGGCCTCGAGCACGGACTCGACCTCTCGGACCACCGGGCCCGCCTGCTCAGCCGGGAGGTGGCCGCGGCGGCGACCCTGATCCTCACCATGGCGCGGCACCACCGGGCCCGGGTCGAGCAGCTGGGGACGGCCACCGAGGCGCGTGTCCTGGGCGAGTACAGCGGCCGGGGCGATGCCGAAGTGGCCGATCCGTTCGGCGGAGACCTTGAGCTGTATCGCGAGGTGCTCGCCGAACTCGACGCGATGCTGGAAGGCGTGGCGGACAGGCTGGCGCGGGAGCGGCTCGGTGACCGGCGGTAGCACGCGGGTCTTCGCGATCCTGGGCAGCCCGGTGTCCCACTCCCTGTCACCGGCGATGCACAACGCCGCCTTCCGGGCGCTGGGGCTCGATGCGGTCTATGTCCCGCTCAAGGTCGAGGCGACGGAGCTTGGGTCGGTGATGCGCGCCCTGGCCCTGGGCGGCGGCGGCGGGAATGTCACGGTTCCCCACAAGGAGCAGGCCGCGCTGGCGCTCGACCGGCCGTCGGCCCGGGCGGCGGGGCTCAAGGCCTGCAACACCTTCTGGGGTGAGGGCGGTTTCGTCGCCGGCGAGAACACCGATGTGGACGGCATCCTCGATGCGCTCGATCACCTCGACACGCCGCGAACGGCCTGGTTGATCGCGGGCACGGGCGGCGCGGCGCGCGCCGCGGTCGCGGCGGCGATCATCCGCGGCGTGGCCGTGGCGGTCAGGTCGCGCGATCCCGCGCGCCGGTCGACCTTCGAAGCCTGGGTCCGGTCCCAGGGGGGCTGGGTGACCGCACCGGGGGAGTGTGACGCGCTGATCAACGCCACCCCCCTCGGGCTCCACGGCGGCGACCATCTGCCGCTGGCGCTGGAGGAGGCGCCCCACGCCCAGGTGGCGCTCGACATGGTGTATGCCCGGGGGGAGACGGTGTGGATCCGCCAGATGCGCCACGAGGGGCTCCGCGCCGAGGATGGCCGCCTGATGCTGGTGGCGCAGGGCGCCGCGGCGTTCCGGTGCTGGTTTCCCGATGAAGACCCTCCCGTCGAGGTGATGCGCGCGGCGGTGAACCGTGCGCTGCTCGAACCTCGCTGACGCCTTCCGCGCCGCGGAGCGCTGGCTGCTGCCCGGCTCCTGCCTGCTGTGCGGCGAGTACGCCGGCGCGACCGACCCGCTCGCCTGCACCCTCTGCCAGAACCGCTGGCGCCCCCTCCCGGAACCCCGGTGCCGCCGCTGCGGCCACCCGCTGTCCCCGGTCTCGCCGGCCTGCCGCATCTGCCCGGGGTGGCCGGACGGCTTCGAGCGCGCCCGCAGCGCCGTCTGGCTCGAGGGCACAGCCCGCGAGGCGGTGCACCACCTCAAGTACGGCGGCTGGTGGCGGCTGGCGGAGCCGATGGCCGCGCGGATGGCGGCACAGCTGGAGGGCGCGGACCACCTGCTGGTTCCGATTCCGCTGTCCCCCCGGCGGCGGCGTCTCCGGGGCTACAACCAGGCGGAGGCGCTGGCGCGGGCGCTGGCATCAGTGACTGGGAGCCGGGTGGAAGCCGCAGCGCTGGTCCGTCGCCGGGAGACGGGAACCCAGACCGCCCTGACTCCCGAGGCGCGCATGGCGAACGTCGCCGGCGCCTTCGGCGTGACGGGGGCCATTCCGTCCCGGCGGGTCCTGCTGGTTGACGACGTCTTCACCACCGGGGCCACACTCGCCGCTGCCGCGCTCACCCTGCTCGAGGCTGGAGCCAGCGCCGTGGGGGCTGTTACCTTTGCGCGGGCCAGGCCACCGCTCTCCTAGGCCGACCAGTTCAACGCTTCGACCACGCCGACCTGCCACGGAGTCCGCATGCCCATCAATGTCGCCATCAACGGATTCGGCCGCATCGGCCGCAACGTGCTTCGGGCCGCCAAGGCCATGGGCGCGACCGAACTCGATTTCGTCGCCGTCAACGACCTCACCAGCACCGAGACGCTGGCGCACCTCCTCAAGTACGACTCGGTCCACGGCCGCTACAAGGGGACCGTGGAGGCTGCGGCCGACAGCCTGATCGTCGACGGCGACACCATCCGGGTGTTCGCCGAGAAGGACCCCGCCGCCCTCCCCTGGAAGAGCCTCGGCGTGGACATCGTGCTGGAGTCGACCGGGATCTTCACCGACCGCGACAAGGCCGCCAAGCACCTCGACGCGGGGGCAAAGAAGGTGGTCATCTCGGCGCCGGCCAAGAAGGAGGACATCACGATCGTCTACGGGGTCAATCACGACAGGTACGACCCCGCGAAGCACCATGTGATCTCCAACGCCAGCTGCACCACCAACTGCCTGGTGCCGGTGGTCAAGGTGATCCGGGAGCGGTTCGGGTTCGTGAACGGGTTCATGACCACGATCCACTCCTACACCAACGACCAGAACATCCTCGACCTGCCGCACAAGGACCTCCGGCGCGCGCGCGCGGCGGCGATGTCCATCATCCCCACCACCACCGGCGCCGCGAAGGCCACCAGCCTCGTCATCCCCGAGGTGAAGGGGAAGATCGACGGTGTCGCGCTCAGGGTGCCTACGTGCGACGTGTCGGTCGTGGACCTGACCTGCACGGTCGAGAAGAGCACCACCACTGAGGAGGTCAACGCCGCCTTCGCGGCCGCGGCCGCCGGGCCGCTCAAGGGGATCCTGGCGGTCTCCAGCGAGCCGCTGGTGTCGGTGGACTACATCGGGAATCTGTTCTCCAGCACGGTGGATGCCGCGCTCACCAACGTGATCGACGGCAAGCTGGTGCACGTCTCGTCCTGGTACGACAACGAGATGGGCTACTCGGCGCGCTGCGTCGACCTGATGCGATACATGGCGGCGCGGTTGTAGGGGCCCATGAAACGCTCTCTTCGCTCACTCGACGCGGCGGCCCTCGAGGGTCGCCGCGCGCTGGTCCGGGTGGACTTCAACTGCCCGGTGAAGGATGGCGTGGTAACCGACAACACCCGGATCCGCGCCTCGCTCCCCACGATTCAGTACCTGCGGGACAAGGGCGCCCGGATCGTCCTGCTGTCGCACCTGGGACGACCCAAGGGCGGGCCGGACCCGAAGTACACCCTTCGGCCCTGCGCGCTTGAACTCGAGAAGCTGCTCGGAGCCCCGGTCTCTTTCATCGAGGATCCGGCCGGCGACGCCGCCGTGCAGGCCACCAAGCGGATGCCGCGCGGGGGCGTCGCGCTGGTCGAAAACACCCGGTTCCACCCCGGCGAGGAGAAGAACGACGCGGGGCTCGCGGCAGTGCTTGCCCAGCTCGGCGACATCTATGTCAACGACGCGTTCGGATCGGCCCACCGGGCGCACTCCAGCACCGAGGCGGTGGCCCGCCTGATCCAGCCGGCGGTTTCCGGGTTTCTCATGGAGAAGGAGCTCGAATACCTCGGTGGGGCGCTGGAACAGCCGCGTCGCCCCTTCGTCGCCGTGCTCGGCGGGGCGAAGGTGTCGGGCAAGATCGATCTCATCGAGCATCTGCTCCCGCGGGTCGACGCGATCCTGGTCGGGGGCGCGATGGCCTGCACCTTCTTCCGCGCGATGGGCCTCCAGACCGGCAATTCCCTGGTCGAGGAGGACCGGGTGGAGATGGCGCGCGGCCTCATGGCCCAGGCCGGAGACAAGCTGGTCCTGCCGCGCGGCGCGGTGATCGCCGAGAAGCTCGAGGCCGGTGTCGCAACCCGGAGCGTGAGCCGCGACAAGATCCCCGCCGGGTGGGCGATGTTCGACATCGATGCGGCCAGCGAGGCGGATTTCGCCGAGCGGATCCGGCGTGCCGGCACGGTGGTGTGGAACGGGCCGATGGGCGTGTTCGAGACGCCCCCATTCGATCACGGCACGATCGCGATCGCGCGCGCCATGGCGGACGCCACCGCAGGTGGCGCCACCACGGTCGTCGGTGGCGGCGACTCGGCCGCCGCCGTCGCGCAGGCGGGCCTGGAGGCCAAGATGAGCCATGTCTCGACCGGCGGCGGGGCGTCCCTCGAATTCCTCGAGGGGAAAGTCCTGCCGGGTGTCGCGGCCCTCAACGAGGCCTGAGCCCTGCCCATGCGCCACCTCACGTTTGCCGCGAACTGGAAGATGCACATCGCGCCGGCCGAGGCGCGGGCATTCGCGTCGGCCTTCCTGGCGCAGAGCAACCCGGTGGAAGGCCGCACGCTCTGGTTCTTTCCTTCCGCCGTCTCGCTCGAGGCAGCGGCGAACGCCTTCGGCGGTCGCGCTGACGTCAGGATCGGAGCCCAGGATGTCCACTGGGAGGCCAAGGGCGCGTTCACCGGCGCCACATCGATTCCGCTGGCGCATGGGGCAGGGGCGACGGGCGCGCTCGTAGGCCATTCGGAACGGCGCCACGTTTTCGGGGAGAGCGACGAGGAGACGGGGAGGAAGGTGGCTGCCCTCCTCGCAGCCGGCCTGACTGCCATGCTGTGCGTCGGCGAACAGCTCTCGGAGCGCGAGGCGGGCCAGACCCAGGCGGTCTGTCTCAGACAGCTCAGGGCGGGGCTCGGCGGTATGGGCCAGGACCAGTGGGGCCAGGTGGTGATCGCCTACGAGCCGGTGTGGGCCATTGGCACCGGACGGAACGCCACGCCGGGCGACGCCGCTTCGGTCCATGCCGCGATCCGCGCCGAGCTGGGGCGGCTCGGGGCGCCGGGTCGGCGGCCGGTGCTCTACGGCGGGAGCGTGAACCAGGGGAACGTCGCCTCCCTGCTGGCGGAGTCCGAGATCGACGGGGTCCTGGTCGGTGGCGCGAGCCTGGATCCCGCTGGTTGGGCGAGGATCGTGGCGACAGGATGACCGCGGGGCCGTCCGCTTCCATTCAGGAGGGCTGACGGCTACACTTATCCGGCTCTAGCCAGACAGATCATGTACTATTTTCTGATTTCGCTCCTCGTCCTCGACGCTCTCCTCCTCGGAGCAGTAATCCTGCTCCAGGCGGGCCAGGGTGGCGGGCTCGCGTCGCTCGGCGGCGGCACCACCGACCTCGTGGTTGGCGGCCGGCAGGCAGCCACGCTCCTCACCAAGATGAGCTGGATCTGCGGCGGGCTGTTCATGTTCCTCGCCCTGCTGATCTCCCTCATATCGCCCACCAGGTCCGATTCCAGCAGCGCGGTCCTCGAGCAGATTCGTCGTGGCTCCGAGGCCACCGCGCCCGCGGCGCCGCTGCCTCTCGAGGCGGCCCCACCCGCCCAGGCCGATTCGGCGGCGAACTGACGCTGATGTCACGTCTTGCCAGACGCGGGGTGACGGGATGACCGGTCGCCCCGCGTTTGTGTTGCTGGAGGACGGTACCTGGTACGCCGGGACGGCACCCTATCCCCTGGAGGCCAGCTTCGGCGAGGTGGTGTTCACCACCAACCTGAGCGGTTACCAGGAGGTGTTCACCGATCCGAGCTACCTCGGCCAGATCGTGGTGATGACTGCCCCGATGATCGGGAACTACGGCGTGAACCCCGAGGACATGGAGTCCGCCTCCCCCAAGGTGGCCGGCGTCGTGGTCCG
>Ga0224510_10002056_pt1 | contig 12485 bp, 10 predicted proteins | sample SF_May12_sed_USG_FD_170161 | JGI IMG/M metagenome (GOLD analysis project Ga0224510, IMG submission 170161) | Sediment microbial communities from San Francisco Bay, California, United States - SF_May12_sed_USGS_4_1 | ecosystem: Environmental > Aquatic > Marine > Sediment | place: USA: California... | reverse complement strand
CAGCCTGGGCGCGTATCGCGACATGCTGGCCGAGCGCAGGGCTTCCTTCGCGCTGCGACTGCCGCAGATCCGGACTGGCGCGCAGGGCACCGCCGCGGCGCTGGCCGAACTGAAGCAAACGCGCGCGTCGCTGGCGGCCGAACTCGATCGCGTCGAATCGCAGACCGACGTCGTCGCGTTCGCTGATGCCAGGCAGGACGATCTGCTGCAAAGGCTGGCCAGCGTCCAGGCGGCAATGCAGGCGCACGCGAAAGATCCCGAGATCGCACCGCTCGGCGACAAGGTTCGGCTGTTGTCGGGCGTGCTCGCTTGGCAACTGGCGCAGGATTACCCGTCGCGCCTATGGGCGGCGCGCAAGGCGATGCGCGACGCCGACGAGCATCTGGCGCAGGCCGAGGGCCGCGAGGCGGCGCTGGCGAAGGCGCAGCAGGACGAACCGGCGCGTTTCGATGCGTTTGCCAAGCGCATCGATGCGCTGGAGGCGCAACTCGCAGCGCTGATTCCGCGTGTGGCTGGGCTGACGCAGGAGCAGCAGCATGCGGTGGAAGGTATCGCGGTGGCCGAACTCACGCGCGCGCAGCAGCGCCTGGCCGAATACCAGACGCAGGCCCGCTTCGCGCTGGCGCAGCTGTACGACCGTGCCAACGTCGCGGCGAACTCGCAGGGGGCTGGCGATGCGCCGCGCCGTTAGCCTGTCGCTCGTGGCCGCCGCCTGCCTGTCGGCGTGCGCGACGCGGCAGACGCCGCCCGGCGATGACGCCCCGACGCTGGCCAGCCTGTCCAAGCGCGAAGTGGCTGTCGACAAGGCGCGCCGGGTCGAGTCCGACGAGACGCAGGCGATCGCCGCGTATCGCAAGTTCCTCGAGACGGCGCCGAACCAGCCCAACGCGCCGCAGCGCGCGGAGGCGATGCGGCGTCTGGGCGACCTCGAGATGGACAGCGCCGACAACCGCAGCGCTAGCGCGGCGAACGCCGTCGCGCCCGACTACAAAGCCGCCGTCGCGCGCTACGAGGACTACCTCAAGGCCTTTCCCAAGGACCCGGGCAACGACCGCGTGCTCTACCAGCTGGCACGCGCACAGGAGCAGGGCGGCCAGCTCGAGGCGTCGCTGAAGACGCTCGATCAGCTGGTCGCCGCGTACCCCGGCACCGTGTACCGCGACGAAGCGCAGTTCAGACGCGGCGAACTGCTGTTCACGCTGCGTGGCTATCCCGCGGCCGAGCAGGCCTACGCCACCGTGCTCGCCAGTGTCGGAGGCAGCGGCGTCTTCCGCGACCGTGCGCTGTACATGCAGGGCTGGTCGCGCTTCAAGCAGGGAAAGCTCGACGAGGGTCTGCAGTCGTTCTTCGGCGTGCTCGACGGCAAGCTCGCAGGCCGTGGCGATGCGCCGCTCGAGGAGGTCAAGGGCCTGTCGCGCGGCGACCGCGAGCTGGTCGAGGACACCTTCCGCGTGATGAGCATCTCGCTGACCAACCTGCAGGGTGCCGAGTCGATTGCCCCCTACGTCAAGAGCGACGAGCGCAAGAGCTACGAGCACCGCGTCTACCAGCAGCTCGGCGAGCTGTACATCAAGCAAGACCGTGTCAAGGATGCGGCCGATACCTACAGCCTGTTCGTCAAGCGCAACCCGATGCACGCACAGGCGCCGGTATTGCAGGCGCGCGTGATCGACATCTACGAGGGCGGTGGCTTCGCGACGCTGGCGCTGGAAGCCAAACGCGAGTATGTCGGCCGTTACGGTGTCAACAGCGAGTTCCGCAAGGCGAATCCCGAGGGCTGGAACAAGGCGCAACCCCTGGTGAAGACGCGCCTGGCCGAGTTGGCACGGCACTATCACGCGAGCGCGCAGAAGACCAAGGCCACGGCGGACTACCAGGAGGCGGTGCGCTGGTACCGCGACATCATCACCGGCTTCCCGGGCGAACCCGACACGGCGCGCAATCACTTCCTGCTCGGCGAACTCCTGTACGAGGACTCGCGATGGGCCGAAGCGGCCACCGAGTACGAGAAGGTCGCCTACGGCTACCCGAAGCACGAGAAGAGCGCCGACGCCGGTTATGCCGCATTGCTGGCCTATGCCGAGCAGGACAAGCGTGCCGCGGCGGCCGACAGGCCCGCGTTGCAGCGCTCGGGCGTCGAGAGTTCGTTGCGTTTTGCCAAGGCCTTCGACAAGGACCCGCGCATCGCGCCCGTGCTGACCAACGCGGCCGATCGGCTGTATGCGCTCAAGGACCCCGAGCAGGCGCAGAGCGTGGCCGAGCGCGTGCTCGCGCTCGATCCGCCGGCCAGCCCCGATCAGAGGCGCGTGGCGACCACGGTGCTCGCGCACACGGCCTTCGAGTCCGGCGCATTCGATCGCGCGGAGAAGCGATACCGCGAGGTGCTGGCATTGACGCCCGAGCGCGACGCCTCTCGAAAGGATCTGATCGAGCGCCAGGCCGCATCGATCTACAAGCAGGGCGAGGCCGCGAGCAAGGCAGGCGATGCACGCGCGGCGGTCGGTCACTTCACCCGCGTGTCCAGCGTCGCACCGCTGTCGCCGATCCATGCCACCGCACAGTACGATGCCGCGGCCGCCCTGATCGGGCTGAAAGACTGGGACGCCGCCGCGACCATGCTTGAGGACTTTCGGCGTCGCTTTCCGAACCACCCGCTGGTCGAGGACGCGTCCGGCAAGCTGGCGCTGGCGTACCTCGAACGCGGCCGCTGGAGCGAGGCGGCGGGCGAGTTCGAGCGCGTCGCGGCGCAGGGCAAGGATCCGAAGCTCGCGCGCGAGGCGCTGTGGCAGGCTGCCGAGTTGCACGGCAAGGGCGGCAACCGCGTGGCGTCCGCCAAGGCCTACGAGCGCTATCTCAAGCAGTACCCCGATCCGCTCGAGCGCGCCGTGGAAACGCGCCATCGGCTGGTGGTGATCGCCAAGGCCGATGGCAATGCGAAGCGGGAGTTCGACCTGCAGCGCGAGATCTTCATTGCCGACCAGCGGGGTGGCTCGGCGCGCACCGACCGCACGCGCTATCTGGGCGCGATGGCTGCGCTGGCGCTGGCCGAGCCGGCAGTCGATGCCTACAAGAAGGTCGCCCTCGTCGAGCCGCTGCAGCGCAGCCTGAAGAACAAGAAGGCCAAGCTCGAGGAGGCACTGAAGGGCTACGCGGTGGCTGCCGACTACGGCGTGGCCGACGTCTCGACAGCCGCGACTTTCCATACCGCCGCGCTGTACCAGGATTTCGGACAGGCGATGCTGAAGTCGCAGCGCCCGAAGGGCCTGAAGAAGCTGGAGTTGGAGCAGTACAACGTGCTGCTCGAGGAGCAGGCGTTCCCCTTCGAGGAAAAGGCGATCGCGCTGCACGAGATCAACGCCAAGCGTACCGCTCAGGGCGTGTACGACGAGTGGGTGAGCAAGAGCTTTGCCGCGCTGCGCACGCTCAAGCCCGGCCGTTACGCGCGCGTCGAACGCACGGAAGGAGTCATCGATGCGATCCGATAAGGTGCTGATGTGGCGCGCGCTCGGGCTGGTCGCCGTCCTGGCGAGCGCGGGCTGCGCCAGCGTCACCGATGCGGTGACGAAGCCGTTCGAGACGGCCAAGCCGGCAGCGAGCGCGGCGGTGACCCCGGCGCCGGCCGCGTCGGCGGCGGTTCGCGTGGCCATCGTCCAGGTGGCGCCGCCGGTCAGCGCCGACGTGCAGCGCGCGTTCGACGCCGCCAAGGCCGCGCTGCGCGCGGGACGCACGGCCGACGCCGAACGAGGCTTTCGCGATCTCGTGGCCCGTCATCCGGAACTCGGCGGCGCGCACGCCAACCTGGGACTGATCCTGCGCAACGCGGGCAAGCTCGACGAATCGATTGCCGCGCTCGAGCAGGCGGTCAAGGTGAGCCCGAAGCAGCCCGTGTACTTCAATCAACTCGGTGTGAGCTATCGCCACAAGGGCCAGTTTGCGAAGGCGCGCGAAGCCTACGAGACGGCGCTGACGCTCGATCCTGCCTATGCCGACGCGCACCTGAACCTCGGTGTGCTGCTCGACCTCTACATCGGTGAGCCCACAGTGGCCCTGGTGCACTACGAGCGCTATCTCGCCCTGTCGCCGGCCGGCGACGCCACGGTGGGCAAGTGGGTCGCCGATCTCAAGGGCCGCAAGCCTGCGAGCGTGGCCGCAGCCGACGTGAAACTGGTGAACAAGGAGCAGCCGTGATGAAGGGCCGCATCGTCGCGATCTTGCTGCTCGGCAGCGCTGCATCCGTCCTCGCACAGGATCGTGCGGACATCGATCGCACACAGATCATCGGCAATCGCGAGTTACCAAAAGTACTCTACATCGTGCCGTGGAAAAAGCCCTTGCCGGGGGATCTGGCAGGACGACCATTGGTGAGTGTGCTGGACGAGGCACTCGCGCCCGTCGACCGCGACGTATTTCGCCGCCAGGTGAACTACCACGCGCAAGTCGCCGAACGCAGCGGCGCCGCGTCATCCGAGAAACGTTGAAGAAGGAGCTCCGTTCATGAATCTCTTCGAATTCGCCGTTAAGTTCTTCCAGGACAGCGGCCTGGCCATCTACCCGAGCATTCTGATCATGACCGTCGGCCTGGCGATCGCGATCGAACGCTTCGTCTTCCTGGCCAAGGCGCGCGCTGCCAATCGCGCGCTGTGGGACAGGATGCTGCCGCCCCTGCAGGGGGGCAAGCTCAAGGAAGTGCACCACCTGGCCCAGAGCTCAGACGCTGCGGTCGGCAAGATCGTGGCGTATGGCCTGAACCGCATGCAGAGCCCCGGCCGCCGCGAAGACATCGACGCCGCGATGGAGGAGGGCATGATGGAGATCGTGCCGCGCCTGGAGAAGCGCACCCACTACATCGCGACCTTCGCCAACGTGATCACGCTGGTGGGCCTGCTGGGCACCATCATTGGCCTGATCAAGGGCTTCACCGCGGTGTCGCAGGTCAACCCGGCCGAGAAGGCCGAGATGCTGTCCGCGTCGATCTCGATCGCGATGAACAACACGGCGTTCGCGTTGTGCGTGGCGATCCCCTTCCTGCTGATCCACTCGTTCCTGCAGGCGCGTACCAGCGAGATCGTCGATGGTCTCGAGGCCGCGAAGGTCAGCTTCCTGAACGCGACGCAGCGTCAGAAGGCCGAAGCCGCCGCCGCCCGCTGAGCCGCGGTCCACGGAGAACTTGCCATGCGTTCGCGACGCATACGCCGCCACTCGGCCGAACTGGACGTCACCGCGTTCATCAACCTGATCGTCGTACTCGTGCCGTTCCTGTTGTCCACGGCCGTGTTCACGCGGCTGTCGGTGATCGACCTCGCGCTGCCCGCGCAGAGCTCGGGTGTCGAGCAGTTGAAGGTCGACGAACTCAAGCTCGAGGTGGTGATCCGCCCCGACGCGCTCGAGGTCGGTGACAAGATCGGCGGCCTGATCCAGCGCATCCCGAACAACGCGCAGGGCTACGACACCGTGGCCCTCGCGCAGCTGATCGAGATGCTCAAGCAGCGGTTCCCGACGCAGGCCAATGCCACCGTGCTGGCACTGCCCGACACCTCCTACGAGGTGCTGGTGCAGGTGATGGACGCGGTGCGCGAGCGCCCGGTCCCCGCCAGCGGCAAAGGTCAGCCCGTGCCGCTGTTCCCCGACATCTCCATCGGTGACGCCCCGCTCGTCAAGAAGACATGACCCAGCTCACCGGCATCCAGAAGCGCGCTGAGCGCAAGTCTCGCAACCACACCGGGCTCGACATGAACCTGGTGTCGCTGATCGACATCTTCACGATCCTGATCTTTTTCCTGATGTCGTCGGCCGCCGGCGTCGAGATCCTCAACACCAGCAAGGCGGTCAAGCTGCCGGAGTCACACGCCGACAAGCTGCCGCGAGAGACGGTGGTGATCGTCGTCGCCGGCCAGGACATCCTGGTCGACGGCCGCAAGGTCACCACGGTCGACGAGGCGCTGGCCACGGTGGGCGACGAGATCGCTCCACTGAAGGCCGAACTGGCGTTGCACGCGAGCAAGCAGGTCGTGCGCGCGGAGAACAAGGCGCAGAGCAAGGCCGTGACGATCATGGGTGACAAGGACATCCCTTACCGCCTGCTGCGCAAGGTGATGGCCACCGCGGCGCGCGCCGACTACAGCGACGTGTCGTTTGCCGTGACCAAGAAGGTGAAGGCATGAGTGCCGCGCTTGCGGTCGGAGGGGCACGGCCCCCGATCACGGGCCCGGCCGAACGGCGGCGGAGGTTGCCATGAGGTCGGCAGCCGCGATCGATGCGGTCTCGTTCCGCGTTCCCTTCCTCGCCTGGTCCTACTCACCGGAAGACGAGAAGCGCTTCCGGCGCTACCTCGGGCGCATCCTGCTGGTCAGTGCATTGCTGTGCATCCTCTTCACGCTGTGGCCTCGGCCCAAGGAGGAACGCGTCGTCGAGGAGCTGCCGCCGCGCCTGGCCAAGCTGCTGCTCGAAAGGGAGCCGACGCCGCTGCCCGTGCCGAAGGCGCAACCGCCCAAGGACGAGAAGCTGGCGCAGGCCAAGTCGAAGGACGACACCACGGTGACACCCGAGCCGAAGCGGCCCGAGCCCAAGCGCGAGGCCGCCAAGGGCGCGCCCGTGCCCGAGGCGCGCAAGCCGATCGAAGGCCGGCCGCCGGGTGAAATCGACGCCGCGCGGCGCCGCGTCGCAGGCATCGGACTGCTCGCCTCGAGCAAGGAACTCAACGAACTGCGCGGTGCCCCTGTGGCCGTGCAACTGAAGACCGACATCAAGCAGGGCCCCGGCGTGGGCACTGGCGTGGGCGTAGGCGTGGGGGCCGGCAACGAGCAAGGCATCCCGGTGCGCGCGCTGATCACATCGAATGCTCAGGGGGGAAGCGGTGGAATCAACACCGCGTCGTACAGCCGCTACACCGGCGGCGGCGGTCTCGCCGGTCGCGCCACCACGCTCGTCGAGGGCGCGGCGGGCGGCGGCGGGGGCGGCGGCCCCGGTGGCGGCGGTGGCGGCGGCAAGGGCAATGGCACCGGGCTGGGCAGCGGCGATGGCGTCAAGGGCGCCAAGGGCGGCGTGCTCACCAAGGGTGGCAGCGGCAAGGCCTCGCGTTCGATTGAAGAGATCAAGCTTGTCTTCGAGCGCAACAAGGGGGCGATCTACGCGCTGTACAACCGCGCGCTGCGCGAAGACCCGTCGCTGCAAGGCAAGGTCGTTGTCGAGCTGAAGATCTCACCGTCCGGCGAGGTCGTCGGCTGCCGCGTCGTGTCCACCGAGCTGAAGACGCCAGAGCTCGAAACCAAGCTCGTGGCCCGCATCCGCGGTTTCGACTTCGGCGCCAAGGATGTCGACACCATGGTCGTCACCTGGCCGGTCGACTTCCTGCCCTCGTGATCGCAGGATGCCCGGCACCGGGCATCGGCCTTTACATCACTGCTGTTTGCACACTGTGCTGGCCCATGGGCCGGTGATCGCCTCGACACCGCAATCCCACAGCGTCTGGGCATCGCCGGCGTGGTCCACGCCTTCGGCGCACACCATCACCGGCAGCGCGCGCAACAGCGCGACGCTGCTGCCGACGAATCGCCGCACCGCGTCGTTGGTGGCCGCGCCTCGCACCAGGGCAGCGTCGAGCTTCACGTAGTCGAGGCCGACTTCGTACAGCCGCGGCGCGCGGTGCAGGTGGTGGCCAGCGTGCTCGAGGCCGAAGCGCACGCCCAGCGGCCGCACGAGGCCCGCGAAGGCATGCAGGAGGTCGTGGTGGCCCAGCGCTGCGGCCTCGGCCACTTCGAGCCACAGGCCGCGCGCGGCACGCGGTGATGCGGCCAGCATCTCGCGCAACTGGGCCGCGAAGCCACCGTCGGCCACCGACGCGAGTGCGAGGTTCACCGCGCGCGGACGACCGTCCTGCGATGTCGCGTCGAGGGCCAGCCGAACCGCAAGCAGGTCCAGCGACGGGGTCAGACGGCCCCGGGCGGCCAGCGGCAGCCACCGCGCGGCCGGCTGATAGTCACCATCCTCGTCGACCTGTACGCGCAGCGGGCATTCGAGGTGCGACAACTCGCCCTCGCGATCGATCACCGCGAATTCGGCCAGCCTCGCACGGCGCTCGGTCAATGCCCATTGGAGGCGGCGGTGCCAGAACGCCTCGCCACGGGCGGCCGTGGCGTCGGCAGGCCCGGGTGCCGCGTCGGCGTGTGCGGAGAACGGCCCGTCGCTCTCGGCACGTGCCAGCGCGAGGTCGGCGCGTGCCAGCAAAGCGCCCGCCTGGGGACCATCGCGCTCGCGCAACCAGTCCACCGCGCCGACGTGAACGGCGATGCGCGGCAGCGCGCCCGAATCGTCTGTCGACAGCACCGCGCGCAACTTCGTGGCCAATGCGGGCGCGGCCTGCGTTGCCAGCGTGGCGCCCGGGATCACGCAGGCGAAGTCCGCGCCGTTCAGGCGTCCGGCTACGGCGCCAGGGACGTCGCCGTCGTGCAGCACCTCGGCAACCGAACGCAGCGCCCGGTCCGTCGAGTCGCGGCCGAGCACACGATTCAGGCCTGCCAGGTCGGCCACGCGCACGAGGAGCAGGCAGGCGCTCGCGTGCTCCGAGTCGTCGCCGACGATCGCGGCGAGCCGTTGCAGGAAGTGCGCGCGGTGGGGCAAACCGGTCAGCGCATCCTCGTGCGCTTCACGTCGCAACTGCTCCACCTGCACAGCTTGCGCCTCGAACAGGCGACGCACACGCTCGACCATCGCGTTCATCGCCTGCGCGACGCGGCGCAACTCGGGCACCACCGGTTCCTCCACCTGCACGTAGCGCCCTTCGACCAGCGCATGGGCCTGCGCCACCGTGGCATCAAGCGGGCGCCGTATGCGGCGCACCGCGGCCGCCGCGAGGGCCATCGCCGCGGCGCCGATCAGCGTGAGCAGCAGCGCCGATCGCGACCCGCCACGCCACAACTCGTCATGCGCATAGGCCACGTGGCTCGTCACCTCGACGCGGCCGAGCGCGCGCCAGCCGTCGCTGACCTGGGCCACGCCGGTCGGCGATTCGATCGGCCACAGTGCCGCGAACCAGGCCGGCGCGTCGCGCGCTGGCACGTCGGCGGCGCGCTCGAAGGCCGTGCTGCCGTCGGCACGTACGAAACGGATGCGGCGGTAGAACCCGGTGTCGAACTGCGCCGCGAGCAGCAGTTCCATCAGTTGCGCGTCTCCCTTCTGCTGCGACAGTGCGAGCGCAAGGCTCTGTGCGTTATCGCTGTTCTTGACCCGCAGTTGCGTGGCCAGGGTGTCGCGGGCGGCGTGCAGGTTCACGCCGACGGCGCCGGCCAGCGCCAGCAGGACGACGGCGGCCAGCAGCAGCCCGATCTGTCGCATGAGACTCATGACATCACCATACCTTCCTTCGAAGAACTCGGCGCGCTGCACTGGGGATTGCACTCCCCTCAACGACCGTCGGGCATCGCATCGCGCGGTACTTGCTTGTGTTCACTGGAAGCCTTCGGCCCGGGCTTTGGTCAGCACGTCGCGCCAGCGCGACAGTCTCGCCTGGGGATCGCCGGCGCTCTGCGCACCCACGCCCTGCCAGAGCCCCTCGCTGTTGAAACTGAACACGGGTGTGAGATCGGGTCGGCGCGACGCGGGGCGCACGCTTGTGACCAGGTTGTCGAGGATGAGCGGCTCCGCACCCGGCTCGGCGTAGTACGCCAGCACCATGTGTGCCTGCCCCTCTGCACCCGCGACCGCACCCGTTGTGCCGCTGCCCGTCTGCAGCCGAACGTAGACCAGGCGCAGTCGCGATGCCGGCGTGCCCAGCGCGAGCAGGCTGAAGTACTTGGCGATCGCGAAGTCCTCGCAGTCGCCCTGGCCCTTCTCGAGCAGTTCAAGCGGGCTGGCCCAGTGGTCGGGCTCGCCCCAGGTCTCGCTGTCCTCGCGGAACAGGATGCGTCGGTTGAACCAACCGTTGACGGTCGACAGCTGGGTTTCCTCGTCCTGCGCGGCGCCCTGTTGCAGCATCGCCTGCAAGGGAGCCACGGCGGCGACGGCACGCGGTCCCAATCGCTGCGCCGCGCCTTGCATCCGCGCCACGTCGAAGGCGCAGGTCGCGGCGGCGACCGCCAGCGCAAGGCAGCTGACGGTGCCGCGCAGCAGTGGACCGCGCATGCGACGGATCAACACCGGCGCGAAGGGCAGCCGCAGCGGCAGGGACGAAGGGGAGGCGTTGGGAGTCAAGGCGCGAAGCGAGGGCGGGCTCGGGCGAACCCCCATCCGATGCGTCATCGGCCGTCGCGGCGTGGTTTGCAGCATCTTGCGACGAAGCGTGGCGGCGTCGGGCATCTTGCCGTGGAATACTGCCGCCCGCGCGGCGTCGGGCCCTTCAGCGACTGACCGCGGCACCTACACTCGCGCAGTAATAACTCGTCACAACTTGGGTGAGTCGCTGCCGCTCGGGCTTGGCTGATCCACGGACCTCCACGAATGCACCGATCGCTGTTCAGACTCACCGCCGTGACGGCAGCCCTGCTGTGGGCTCATGTGGTCCAGGCTCAAGCCTCGCCGCCGCCCGTGGCCAGCGACATTGCGCTGCGCAGCGCGGCCCAGAAGGCCATTGCCGCAAATCCCGAAGTCAGCGCACGGCTCAATGCATTGCGTGCCTCGTCTGCGGCGATCGAGGCGGTGCGCGGCGGTTTGCGACCGAAGGTCGATCTCGAAGCCTCGGCTGGACGCACCGACGACCGGATCACCACGCGCACCCCCGAAACCACCCACCTTTCACGCAATGGCGTTGCCGTTTCGCTGACCCAGCTGCTGTGGGACGCCAACGTGATCCGCAGCGACATCGAGCGCGCGAGCAGCGAGCAGCGCGCGCGCTGGTTCGAGTTTCTGGACAGCACCGAGACGACCGCGCTCGAGGCCGTGCGCGCGCACCACGATGTGATGCGCCAGCGCGCGCTCGTCGCCCTGGCCGAGGACAACTACGTGCAGCACCGCTATGCCGCCACCCAGATCGGCAGCCGCGTGCGCGCCGGCGTGGGCCGCGGCGTCGACCTCGAGCAGGCCAACGCGCGCCTCGCGCTGGCCGAAAGCAACCTCACGACCGAAACCGCCAACCTGCATGACGTGATCGCGCGCTACGCCCGCATCGTGGGCGAATTGCCGCCAGCGCGCGTGGGCAAGGCCAGCGCCTCTACCGTCGGACTGCCCGGCAGCGCCGGCGAGGCGATGACGCAGGCCGTTCTCGCCAGCCCGGCGATCAGCGCCGCGATCGAGAACCTGCGCGCCACGCGCGCCACCGGCCGCGGCCGGGAAGGCGCTGCGTGGCAACCACGCGTGGAGGCGCGGGTGCGTGCCGGTGCCGGGCGCAACTTCGACGGCGTGCCCGACCAGAAGCGCGACACGAGTGCGGAGGTGGTGCTGAACTGGAACCTCTACAACGGCGGCAGCGATCAGGCGCGCATCCGGCAGGCGGCGGATGCGGTGAACCAGGCCGCCGATCTGCGCGACAAGGCCTGCCGCGACACGCGTCAGGTGGCGGCGATCGCTTTCAACGACACGCGCAAGTTCGCCGAGCAGCTCGAGCAGCTCGACCGCAACGTGCTGGCGATCGAGAAGGCGCGCGACGCCTACCGCCAGCAGTTCGACATCGGCCAGCGCAGCCTGCTCGACCTGCTGAACGCGGAGAACGAACTCTTCACCGCACGTCGCGCCTACGTGAATGCCGAGCAGGACCTGCTGATCGCACAGGCGCGCACGCTGGCGTCATCTCAGCGGCTGACGACGCAACTGGGTCTGACGCGCATGGAGACCACCGGCCTGGACACGCCCTTGGCCGCCAGTGCCGGTGACGACGCGCCCACGCGCTGCCCGGTGCTCGCCTACGACGCGCTGGGCACCGCATCGCGCAGCGAACTCGATGCACGGGCGCAACGGCTGATCCAGCAGGCGCCCGCCGTACCCGCCGCCACGCCGCGAAAGTGATCCGTCGCGCCGCGGCAGTGGCGCACCGCGCTTCGGGCGCCTCAGCGGCGAGACGGCGGCAAGTCGGTGCACGAGCCGTGGGCCACCTCGGCCGCCATGCCGATCGACTCGCCCAGCGTCGGGTGCGGGTGGATCGTCTTGCCGATGTCGATCTCGTCGGCGCCCATCTCGATGGCCAACGCCACCTCGCCGATCATGTCGCCCGCATGCGTGCCGACGATGCCGCCGCCGACGATGCGGTGCGTCTCGCCGTCGAACAGCAGCTTGGTGAAACCCTCGTCACGGCCGTTCGCGATCGCGCGTCCTGACGCGGTCCAGGGGAACAGTCCCTTCTTGACCTTCTGTCCCTTGGCCTTGGCCTCATCCTCGGTGAGGCCCACCCAGGCGACCTCGGGATCGGTGTAGGCCACGCTCGGGATCACGCGCGCATCGAACGCCGCCTTGCTGTCGCCCGCAGCCACCTCGGCCGCCACATGCGCCTCGTGGACGGCCTTGTGCGCGAGCATCGGCTGGCCGACGATGTCGCCGATCGCGAAGATGTGCGGCACGTTGGT
>Ga0224510_10002055_pt1 | contig 12489 bp, 9 predicted proteins | sample SF_May12_sed_USG_FD_170161 | JGI IMG/M metagenome (GOLD analysis project Ga0224510, IMG submission 170161) | Sediment microbial communities from San Francisco Bay, California, United States - SF_May12_sed_USGS_4_1 | ecosystem: Environmental > Aquatic > Marine > Sediment | place: USA: California... | reverse complement strand
GAATCTGGTGCCGGAGATCCAGGCGTTGCAGCGCCGTGTTTCAGGCGCCCAGCTCGCACAGGCTTACTACGTCGAGCTGATGACCTACATCGCGCTGGAGGACCAGGCCGGCGCGTGCCGTACGGCAAGGCTGGTGAAGCAGCTGCACTCCGACAGCAAGGTCGTCGACCTCGCCAACACCGTCGACAGATCATGTCAGTGACCCACGTCACCACCCCTTCGACGTTGCCGCTCCCACCCACTCACTCGTCCCAGTAGAATGAGCGGACGCCACGCCCCACCCACACTTCACCGCGCCTCGTGACGGGACCCACCACACCCCAGGGCGAAGTCCTCGTGCACGTCTTCGGACGCACCGACGTCGGGCGCACGCGCGAGCACAACGAGGACACGTTCGCCGTCGCCGACCTGACGACGATGAACGCCTCCTTGCAGCCCGAGGTGCGCACGCATCGGGTGGGGCCGCGCGGCTCCCTCTTCCTCGTCGCCGACGGCATGGGGGGCGCCGCCGCCGGCGAGGTCGCCAGCGCGATGGCCGCCGAGATCATCCTCTCGGAGGTGGAGCGCCGCTGGAGCTCCGCCTCGAGCGACGACCCGGAGATCTTCGCGCACGCGCTCCGCGCCGCCACCGAGGTCGCCAACACCAAGATCCACCACTACGCCTCCTCCAATCCCGAGCACCGCGGGATGGGCACCACCGCGACCATCGCCGGCTTCCTCGGCGACACGCTCTTCGTCTGCCAGGTGGGCGACTCGCGCGCCTACCTCGTGCGCGACGGCGTCGCGAGCCAGATCACCAAGGACCAGTCGCTGACGCAGAAGCTCGTCGAGGCCGGCGACATGACCGCCGAGGAGGCCGAGGTCTCCGAGCGGCGGAACATCATCCTCCAGGCCCTCGGCCCCGAGCCCGTCGTGCGGGTCGACCTCACCTCGCAGCAGGTGAAGCGCGGCGACGTCCTCATCCTCTGCTCCGACGGCTTGAGCGGACAGGTGCGCGCCAGCGAGATCGTGGAGATCGTCACCAGCGAGCCGGACCTCGTCGCAGTCTGCAAGAAGCTGATCGACCTCGCGAACGAGAACGGTGGCCCGGACAACATCACGGTCGTCGCGGCGCGCTTCGACGGGGCGGGACTCTCCGAGACCAGCGCGGAGACGGTCGCCCACCGGGTGTACCGCGGCTCGCAGGAGCAGCGCGCCACCGTGCCCATGGAACGCGACTCGATCCCGGTGAGTGCGGTGGAGGAGCAGGACCCGTCCACGGCGCCGACGCTCGAGACGACGCCGGCGGCGCGCCCCGCTCCGCGGCCGTCCCCGCGCGGGTCGCTCCCGAAGCCCGCCTTCCAGCCCGCCAAGGGCACCGCCGAGATCGCGCCGGCCGCCGCCGTGCGCGCGAAACTGCCCCCGCCGCCGCCGGCCGGTGGCCGCATGGACCGCAGCGCGCTGCGCTTCGTCTTCGGCACCATCGCACTGCTCCTGCTCGGCTACTACGTGGTGACCTGGCTCCGGTCCTGATGTCCGTCGAGTTCCGGATCACCCGCGGGGCGCGCGCCGGCACGGTGGAGCGGTTCGAGAAGTCGGTGGTCACCATCGGCCGGCACCCGATGAACGACCTCCGGTTCGACGCGGTGAAGGACCTCGACGTCTCCTCGCGCCACGCCGAGTTGCGGTCGGTGGGGAACCGGCACGTGCTGCACGACATCGGCAGCACCAACGGCACCTACGTGAACGGCCAGCGCATCATCGCGGAGTGCCAGCTGGCCGACGGCGACATCGTGGGCTTCGGCGCCGACGGGCCGCAGCTCTCGTTCCACGTCCTCGAGGTGCTCCCCGAGGTGGCGCCCCCCGTGGAGGCGCCGTGGGTCCCGGCCGCGCGCGCCGGTGAGCGGCCGAGGACGCCGCCGGGACAGTCGCCGCAACCGCGGCCGCCCGGCGCCAGAGCGGCGCCTCCGGGCCCGCCGCCACCCCCCGCCTCGTCCCCGTCGCGCGGGGCGCGCACCGTCGCCCGCGACGCCGACCGGCTCGCCACCCGCGTGCCCGGACCGGACCGCCCGCGGAGGAACACCGAGGTCCGCATCGCCGAGGCCGTGAAGGAGCGCACGAGCAGACTCCGGCGCGTCATCGTCCTGCTGCTGGCGCTCGTCGTCGTGGGCGGTGGCGCGACCGCCTGGGTCCTGGTGCGCACCGCCGCGGCGGCGCGCGACCAGATCGCCCGTCTCCTCGCCGCCAACGACTCGCTGGCGCGCACGCTCGAGCACCGCCTCGCGCAGACGGGGCTCGCCGACTCGGCGCTCAGGGCCGCCCGGGCCGAGAGCGAACGCCTCGCCTCCGCGCTCCGCGCGCGCCAGCAGAGCGGCGGCGACGTGGCCGCGCTCACCGCCGAGATGCGGCGCTCGCAGACCCGCACCGCGAACATCGCGGGGATGGACTACTCGGCGGTCACCGAAGCCAACCGGCCGGGCGTCGTCTTCATCGCCGTGGAGATGCCCGACAAGTCCGCGAGCAGCGGCACCGGATTCAACATCCTCCCCACCGGCCTCATCGTCACCAACCGGCACGTGGTGGAGACCCGCACGGGGACGCGCGCGCAGCGGGTGGCGGTCGCGTTCGACGGCACGCGGGGGGCCTGGATCACGGCGACGATCGAGTACGTGAGTGACACCGACGAACTCGCCCTCCTCCGCCTGACGCGCCCCGGCACCTACCCCACGGTCTCCGGCATCGCGCGCGACGGCGCGGGGATCCGGATCGGCGCGCCGGTCGCGATCATCGGGTACCCGCTCGGAACCTCCACCGCCGGGATGTCCGGCGGGATCGACGACCTGCGCCCGGTCGCGACGCTCGGCGTGGGCACCGTGAGCAAGACGCTTGAAGAGACGCTGCAGCTCGACACCTACGCGGCGCAGGGTTCGAGCGGCTCCCCCGTGTTCGACGCGCGCGGGCTGGTGGTCGGCGTGCTCTTCGGCGCGGCGGCGGAGAGCAACGGGCGACTGGTGTACGCGGTGCCCTCGGCGCGCCTCGCGGCGCAGCTCCCTACGGACGCGGCGGGCGCGGTCCGCTGAGCGGACCGCCGTCCGGCCGCGACGGCTCCGGCGGCGGCACGGCGGCGCCCGCCGTGCGCGCGCGCGCGGCGCGCTCCAGCTCGAACAGCGCCCGCACCACCTGACGCACGAGATCCCCGAGCCCGGCGCCCGGACTGGCCGCCGCGACATGGTCCGAGACCACGCGAACGCTCGCGGGATCGCCCGAGCCACCCGAGAGCTCCCGCACGGTGATGTTGCGCGTGACGCTGTCCGCGCCCGGGATGAGCGAGATCGAGACGAGGAGGTTCGCCTTGAGCCGCTCCTGCAGCGCGTCCACCGTGCGCGAGGCGACGAGCGCAGCGGAGACCGAGTCGGGCGGGACGACGACGTAGCGGGGGTGCGCATCGAGCGCGCGACGCAGGGAATCCGCCAGTGCCTTCACGATCGCATCCATCTCGGGCCGGTTCCGGGAGGCGCGCGGCTCCGCGACGATGACGCGCAGTTCCGGGAACCCGCGCGATCCGGGACGCAGGCCGTTGACCGGCGTCTGCGTGGAGAGCGCGAGCGCGCGCGCCTCGCCCGCGCGCGCCGACTCGGCCAGGGTGCCGGCCACGGCCTGGGCCACCGCACGCAGGTGGACGAGCGAATCCAGCACGGCGCGCTGGATCTGCGCGCGGAACGAGTCGGCCAGCACGCGCAGGGCGCTGGTGTCGGTGCGCGCCGCCTCGGCGCGACTCGGCGCACCATCGGCCGCCACGCCGCCCGCGGCCGGCCGCTCGCGCTGCATCCGCGCCGTGACCGCGCGCGCGATCGCCATCGAGTCCTCGCGCGTGAGCAGCGCGGCCGGCGAGGCGAGCACGTGCGTCGACTCCGCGGCGAGCAGCGAGTCGCGCGCCAGGAGCGCGCCCGACTCGGTGCCGGAGCGCTCCCCGAGCTGCCAGGCCACGCCGACGATCGCCACCGCCGCGGCCGCGATCACGACCGCGCGCGCGAGCGTCGGATGGCCGGTCGCCCGCAGCGGCGAGAGCGCACCCCCCGTGTGGACTGCGAGATCGTCGAGCACCGCGACCACCTCGGACGCGAGCTGCGGACGGTCCTGGGGCTGCTTGGCGAGCAGCCGGCGCACCAGCGCCGAGAGCGCGGCCGGCACATCGGCGCGCAGGGAGTCCACGCTCGGCGGGTCGCGCGTGAGCTGTGCCGCCATCGTCTTCTGCGGTGAGTCCTCCTTGAACGGCTGGTGCCCCGCCAGCATCTCGTACGCGAGGAGGCCGAGCGCGTAGAGGTCCACCCGGTGGTCGGCCGCCGGGTCTGCCGCGATCTGCTCCGGCGCCATGTACGCGGGCGTGCCGATCGCCATCCCCGCGGTGGTGAAGCCGGAGGAGGGCATGGATGCCGAGATGGCCTTCGCCACGCCGAAATCGGTCACCAGTGCGTGCTGGCGCAGCAGGAGCACGTTGCCCGGCTTGATGTCGCGGTGGATCACACCGAGGCCGTGCGCATAGGCGAGCGCGTCGGCCACGTCGTGCAGGATCCGCACGGTGTCGCGCACGGTGAACGGCTTCCCGCGCGCCAGCACCTCCTTCAGCGACTCGCCCTGGATGAAGGGCATCGTGTACCAGATGAGCTCGCCCTGCTCGCCGGCGGTGAGGAGGGGCACCACGTGCGGATGCTGGAGCTGTGCCGCCACCTGGATCTCGCGCCGGAACCGCTCGCGGTTCACGCCCGCGGCGAGCTCGGGCGGGAGCACCTTCACCACGACCTGGCGGGCGAGCGCGACGTCCGTGGCCACGAAGACGCGGCTCATCCCCCCGCCCGTCAGTTCACGCTCGAGCGTGTACGAGGGGGCGAGTGCGGCCTGCAGTACGTCGGTGAAGTCGGGCAAGAAGACGAGGAGGGAGTCGGAAGTTCAGCCAATCATACGGCACACGAGCAACGCGCCGCGACCCGCGACCGCTCAGGCCATGCGCCGCGCGGCGGCGTCCTGCATCGCCGAGGTGCCGCTCCAGCAACAGAGGACGTTCTGCGCCTCCGGGATCTCGGCCGCCAACCATGGTGGCCCGAAGACGAGCACGACCGAGGAGCGTTGCGCCTGACGCGCGTCCGCCACCGCACGGGCGACCCGGCGGCGGGTCCCGTCGTGATACCCCGCGCGCCCCTTCCCGGGCCTTGGCTCCCCGAAGAGCGCGATCACCACCGACCCGCGGCCATCCTCGGTGGGGCCGTCCACCAGGCGCGGGTCGAGGCCCACCGAGCGCATCGTGAGCGCGAGGGCTTCGCGGGAGGGCGCCGGCCACCCGGGTGGGTCGCCCGCCTCGTCGTCCACCACCACGAGGTCCACCACGGGACCGACCGTCGGCAGCACGCCGCGCAGCGGATGCACCACGGTGTCCGCCACCTGCCGCGCCCAGAGCACGTCGTCGAGCGTGGGTTCCCGTCCCGGCGCCGGACGCCCCCAGTCGGCCCAGAACGCGCGCCGCGCGACGGATGCCTCGAGCGCGTCGATCGCGAGCGCGCCCGCCTCGATCGCATCCTCGATCGCCTCCGCCACGGCGTGCGGGTCGGCCGGCGCGAGGAGGAGGTCGCAGCCCGCGGCGAGCGCCTGGATCCCGGCCGTGGACTCGCCGCCCGCCGGCGACGCGCCCTCCATGCCCAGCGCGTCGCTCACGACGAGGCCCTCGAAGAAGAGCTCCTCGCGCAGCAACTGCGTGAGCAGGGGCCGCGACCGCGACGCCACCGCACCCGTGGCGTCGAGCGCCGGGAAGCGCACGTGCGCCGCCATCACGCTCGCGACGCCGGTATCCACCGCCGCGCGGAAGGGGAGCAGGTCCTCCGCCCAGAGCGCACCGGCCGGCGCGGCCACGAGGCTCTCGGCGAGGTGCGGGTCGTCCCTCGCGCGGGCCACGCCCGGGAAGTGCTTCGCGCAGGCGAGCACGCCCTCGCTCTGGCAGGTGTCGATCCACTCCACCACCCACTCCGCGACGCGCTGCGCCTCGGCGCCGAACGCGCGCGAGCCGAGGAAGGGATTCGCGGCGCCAGCGTCGAGGTCCGCCACCGGCGCGAGCGCCCAGTTCACCCCCACCGCCCGCGCTTCGCGCGCGGTGAGGCGCGCCGCGCGGCGGACCACCTCGGCGTCGCGCAGCGCGCCGAGCGCGGCGAGGGGCGGGAGTCCCGAGAGGCCCTCGAACGCGCTGCCGGCCCCGGCCTCGAGGTCCGCGGCGATGAGCAGGGGCTCGCGCGTCCGGCGGGCGAGCTCCTGCGTGAGCGCGTGCACCTCGTCGCGCGGCCCGCCGCTCACGAGGAAGCCGCCCACCCCCAGCTCGATCGACTCGTCGATCATCTCCGCGAGGTACGCGAAGCCGTGGCCGGGATCCCAGCGGAGCTGGGGGACGAGCAGCGCGCCGAAGGGGGAGCGGCGGTCGGTCACGCCGGGTGGTACGCGCCGAGGACGCGCGGCCCGCGCGCCCCCGTCGCCGAGGGCACGTTGCCCGCGCGGCCGCGCAGGTGGAGCCACCCGAGGAACGCGAAGGCCACCGCCTCCTTGGCCTCGCCGTCGAAGAAGACGGCGTCGAACGGCCGCACGTGGCGCGGCGAGAGCACCATCGCGATCGCCTCGCGCAGCACGGGGTTCCGTGCGCCCCCGCCAGAGAGGAGCACCTCGTCCACCGGCTGCGGCACGAACCGCTCGAAGGCGAGCGCGATGCTGCGCGCGGTGAACCAGGTGGCGGTGGCCACGATGTCCTCGTCGGTGCACCCCGCGCGCGCAGCCCGGCAGCGGACGATCACGTCCGCGATGAACGCGGCGGTATAGCGTTCCCGCCCCGTGGACCTGGGCGGCTCGGCGGCGTACCACGGATCCGCGAGCAGCGCCTCGATCACCGCCTCGATCGGCACGCCGGCGGCGGCGCGCTTGCCGTCGCGGTCGAAGGGGAGCGAGGGCCAGAGCGCGCGCGTCACGCCGTCCATCACGCAGACGCCCGGCCCGGTGTCGAACGCGCGCACGGCCTCGAGTGCGCCGCCCGGCGGCACCACGGTGAGGTTCCCGATCCCGCCGAGGTTCTGCAGCACGCGCCACCTGGTGGGCGACGAGAAGAGGAGCGCGTCGGCGATCGGCACGAGCGGCGCGCCCTGCCCGCCGGCCGCCACGTCGCGCACACGGAAGTCCGCGATCGCCGGGATGCCCGTGCGCTCCGCGATCACGGCGGGCTGGCCGCACTGCCAGGTGCCGTGCGGCGGCTCGTGCCAGACGGTGTGGCCATGTGAGCAGATGGCGCGCACCTCGTCGCGCGGCACGCCGGCCTCGGCGAGCACCGCGACGGCGGCGTCGGCGAGCCAGCCGCCGAGGGCGAAGTCGAGGCGCGTGTACTCGCTCGGGGTGGCGCCCTCGAGCGCCGCGGCGAGCCGCTCACGCGTCGCGGCGTCGTACGGGCGTGCGACGTGCCCGAGCAGCTCCGGCGACACGCGCCCGTCGTCGCCCTCGGTGAAGCGCACCGCGACCGCCGTGATGCCGTCGAGCGAGGTGCCCGACATGAGCCCGATGAGGACGTCGCCGCTCATCCGACCGGCGGCGGCGCGTCGGGGACCACGCGGCGGATCACCCCCCCCGCCGTGGCGAGGCGCGACTCGGCGGTCGCGCGGTCGAGCCCGAGCTTCTGCATCACGATCGCGACCTTCACGCTGCCGTCGGCGCGACCGAGCACGGTGCGCGCGTCGTCGCGAGACACGCCGCAAGTCACCATCAGGAGGCGCTCGGCACGGTCCCGCAACTTCACGTTGCTCGCCCTGAGGTCCACCATGAGGTTGCCGTACGCCTTGCCGAGGCGGACCATCGCGCCGGTGGTGATGGTGTTGAGCACGAGCTTGGTGGCGGTACCGGCCTTGAGGCGGGTCGACCCCGTCATCACCTCGGGACCCGTGATCGGCAGGATGGCGACATCCACGGCCTCGATCACGTCCGGCGCCGGCGGCGAGCAGGCGAGGATGCCGGTGCGCGCGCCGAGCGCGCGCGCGTGCTCGAGCGCCGCGCGCACGTAGGGCGTCGTGCCGCTGGCGGCGATGCCGAGCACGAAATCGCCCCGCCGCACGCCGGCCACCGTCAGGTCTGCGCGTGCGCCGTCGGGGAGGTCCTCGGCGCCCTCGGCCGAGCGGACGAGGGCTGGCGCGCCGCCGGCGATGATCCCCTGCACCATCTGCGGGTCGGTGCCGAAGGTGGGCGGGCACTCCGAGGCGTCGAGCACGCCGAGCCGGCCCGAGGTGCCGGCACCCACGTAGAAGAGCCGGCCGCCCGCGCGGAAGGTCGCCTCCACGAGCTCGATCGCGCGCGCGATCGCGGTGCGCTGCGTGCCGACGGCCTCAGCGACGCCACGGTCCTCGGCGTTCATGAGGTCCACGATCTCGAGGGGCGACGCGAGGTCGATCTCGGCGCTGCGCGGGTTGCGACGCTCGGTCACCCGGGGATCGAGCACGTGGGGGCGGGGTCTGAGTGTGGGGTCCACGGCCGGGGTGCGCATCGGCACCAGGGACACCAAGGGCACCGAGGCTCTCCCTCGGTGTCGCCGGCGGCCACTGCCCCCTAAGTTATCCCTCGTGATGACCCCACGCACCCGGCGCGCCACGGCGCGCCTCGCGGTCCCGACCGCGGTCCCGACCGCGGTCCCGACCGCCATCCGCGCCGGCGCACTCGCCGCCGTCCTGCTCGCCTCCCTCGCGCTGCCGGTGGCCGGGCAGATCATCAAGGTCCCGTCGCCGAGCGAGAACGGCGCGCCCATCTCGGTGAACGCCACCTTCGGCTTCCTGCAGACCCAGGGGCGGTTCGATGGCCAGAGCGGCGCGTACTGGAACCTGGGAGACGCCCTCATGTACCGGGCGACGCTCGACTACGGGATCCGCGCCGGCGCGATCGGGCTCACCGCGGGCCTCGCCTCGGTGCCGATCCGCCGGGTCGGGGGCACCGCCCCGCCCAACTCGCGCGGCGACATCCAGCTGCGCGAGTTCCTCGCCACCTTCCGCACCGTGGAGGGCGAGGGGTTCCACCAGATCGTCGAGGTGAGCATGGGGCTCGGCCAGTGGACCGGATACTCGGGCACCGACGTGCTCACCGCCGACGAGCAGGAGGCCCGCAACGCCTTCGCGCTCGTGGTCGGGTACGGCTTCGGCTTCGCGATCGGCAAGCGGGCCGCGTTCACGCTGGTGCAGGACTACTCGACACTCTGGGGATCCGCCGAGGGCCTGCCCTCGGGAGAGCCGCGTTCGGTGCGACAGTACACGACGCGCGTGGGACTCCGCTACCGCATCCGGGGACAACGATGACCGCGTGGCACCATCTCTCCCGCCGCAGCACCGCCGCGGCGCTCCTGGCGACCCTCACCCTCGCGGCCTGCCGGCCCGCGAGCACGCCGCCGGCCACGTCGCCGGCGACGCCCGGCGCCGGCGACGCGCGCTACTCCGGCACCTTCGCCGGCGGCTGGCGCTTCCCGGAGGCGCGCGAGGCGGCGTTCGGCGAGCGCTCGATGGTCTCCAGCAACTCCGACCTCGCGACCGAGGCCGGGGTGGAGATCCTCAAGTCGGGCGGGAACTCGGTGGACGCGGCCGTGGCCGTGGGCTTCGCGCTCGCGGTGACCTACCCCTTCGCGGGGAACATCGGCGGGGGCGGCTTCATGGTGATCCGCATGGCCGACGGCCGCACCGCGGCGCTCGACTACCGCGAGGTCGCGCCGCTCGCGGCCACCCGGAACATGTTCGTGGACTCCCTCGGCAAGCTCACCGACAAGAGCGTGGTGGGGCACCTCGCCTCCGGCGTGCCGGGCGCGGTGGCGGGGTTGGACGCGGCGCTCCAGCGCTTCGGCACGATGACGCTCGCGCAGGTGATGGCGCCGGCCATCCGCATGGCGCGCGATGGCTTCACCGTGGACAGCGCGCTCTACCGGTCGCTCTCGGGCGCGCGGCAGCGGCTCTGCCGGTTCGAGGGCTGCTCCACCTTCTTCCCCGACGGCCAGGTGGTGCCACCGGGCGGGACGCTGGTGCAGGCCGACCTCGGCCGGTCCCTGCAGTTGATCGCCGACCGCGGCCCGGAGGCGTTCTACGACGGGCCGATCGCGGACGCGCTGGTGGCCGAGATGCAGCGCGGCGGCGGGATCATCACGCGCGAGGACCTGCACGCCTACCAGCCGAAGTGGCGCGAGCCCGTGGTCTCCGATTATCGCGGCTACACGCTGATCACGATGCCCCCCGCGTCGTCGGGCGGCATCACGATGACCGAGTCGTTCAACATCCTCGAGCGGTTCGCGCCCCTGCCGGCGTTCGGCACGCCGGAGTACACGCACCTCCTCGCCGAGACGTTCCGGCGCGCCTTCCAGGACCGGAACGCCAAGCTCGCCGACGCCGACTTCGTGCCCGTGCCGCGCGACGAGCTCACGTCGAAGACGTACGCGACGGGCCTCGCGAAGCAGATCGACCTGCGCCGCGCCTCCAAGACGCCGGCGTTCGAGACGGCGCCGGAGCCGGAGCACACCACGCACTACTCGGTGGTGGACGCGATGGGGAACGCGGTGGCGACCACCACGACGCTCAATGGCGGCTACGGCTCGGCCGTCTGGATCCCGGGCGGCGGCTTCATGATGAACAACGAGATGGACGACTTCGCCGCGCAGCCGGGCTCGCCGAACATGTTCGGGCTCGTGCAGGGCGAGGCCAACGCCGTGCAGCCGGGCAAGCGGATGCTGAGCGCGATGTCTCCGACGATCGTGCTCGACCGCGACGGGAAGGTGCTGCTCGTGGTGGGCGCCGCCGGCGGCCCCACGATCATCACCGCGGTGTCGCAGGTGATCCTCAACGTGATCGAGCACGGGATGACGCTGGCCGACGCCATGCGCGCGCCGCGGATGCATCACCAGGCGCTGCCGGACCAGATCCGGGTGGAGAGCATCGGGTTCCCCGACCAGACGCTCGTCGCGCTCCGCGCGATGGGGCACGAGGTGGTGACGACGCAGGGGATCGCGAACGTGAACGCGGTGATGCGGGTGCCGGGGGGGTGGCAGGGAGTGAAGGAGCCGCGGGGCTCGGGGTTGGCTCTGGGGTATTGATGGGAGGTGTGAGGTGTGAGGGGTGAGGTGTAAGGGAACAACGAATGCGGGGGGAAGCTCTGTGAGCCTCCCCCCGCATTGTCTTACCTCACACCTCACACCTCACACCTCACACCTCACACCTCACCCCCGTGGTACCGTCAACGGCGCCGAGAGCGCGATGGTGATCGTGCCGTTCTCCGGCAGGCAACCCTCGTAGTCGGCCGTGCCCGCGGCCACGGCGCCACCGGCCACCGCGCCGACCGCGGCGCCGAGGACGGTCGCCTTGGTGCTCTTGCCGAGGAGCTTGCCGGCGACGGCGCCGGCGGCGGCGCCCGTCGCGACCTTGCCGACCTGCTGGCCGGTGCTCTGCGAGCGGACCGCCTCGATCGTGGCGACCTGCGTGACGTCACCCTGCACGTCCATCGCCTGGCCGTTCACCGTCACCGACACGACGTCGAAGGCGAGCTTCCAGTTGTCCTTCGAGTTCTTGCTGATGGCCGACTCGGTCACGGCGAGCGTGACGGTCGCGCCGGCGGGGATCCTCGCGCCATTCGTGCCCGCGACGTCGGCGGCGAGCGTCGTGACGAAGCGGTCGCCGACCTTGTGCGTGTTGGTGCAGATGCGCGCGCCGTTGGTGACGGCGAACGAGGTGCCGGCGGCGATCACGCCGGTGCCCGAGCGCGGGGCGGCGGAGGACGTCGTCGGGCGCGGGGCCGGCGGCGTCACGGCCTTCTTCGCGGGCGCCGTCGCGGGCGCCGGCGTCGTCGCATTGGCGTCCGGCGTCGCGACGGGCGCGTCGTTCATCGGCGCCATCGAGTCGCGCGGGGTGAGTTCGATCGCACGGCCCGCCTCATCCGTGGCGGCGTCCTGGTTGCCGCCGCAAGCCGCGACGACGAAGGCGACCGCGATCAGCGGCAGGAAGGCTCGACGAATAGAATTGCTGGTCATATGCTGCTCCGTGGTGGGGATCGAGTGGGGTACGTGCAAATTGCCCGATGGACCGCGGGGTTTCAACGCGGAGTCGACCGGTGAGTCCTCTTACCCGCCTGGTCCCCTGGTTGGTCCCGCACTGGCGCAGGTTCGCCGTGGGCCTCGCCTGCGTCGTGTTCTCCACCGCGCTCGCGAGCCTCATCCCCACCCTCCTCCGGGGCGCCATCGACGGCATGGGCGCAGGCGCCCCATGGGGCCGCATCGCCTGGATCGCCGGCGAGATGCTCGCCGTCACTCTCGTGATGGCCGTCTTCCGCTACTCCATGCGGCAGGTCCTGAACGGCGTCTCACGCGTGGTCGAGAACGACCTGCGCAACGCCCTCTTCGCCCGCCTCACCGCGCTCGACGCGGCCTGGTACGCCCGGAACCGCACCGGGGAGGTCATGGCCCGGCTCACCAACGACCTGGGCGCCGTGCGG
>Ga0224510_10002053_pt1 | contig 12492 bp, 12 predicted proteins | sample SF_May12_sed_USG_FD_170161 | JGI IMG/M metagenome (GOLD analysis project Ga0224510, IMG submission 170161) | Sediment microbial communities from San Francisco Bay, California, United States - SF_May12_sed_USGS_4_1 | ecosystem: Environmental > Aquatic > Marine > Sediment | place: USA: California... | reverse complement strand
TGGGGATCGCTCACCCTGTGGATGGCTGAGCACTTCCCGCAGAGCCGCATTACGGCGGTCTCCAACTCGAACTCGCAGCGGCGCTACATCCTGCGCCAAGCGGCCGAGCGCGGCCTGCGCAACGTCCGGGTGCTCACCGCGGACATGAACGCCTTCGACACCGCGAAGCGCTTCGACCGCATCGTGTCGGTGGAGATGTTCGAGCACATGCGCAACTGGCAGCGGCTGTTCGCGCGCGTGCACGGCTGGCTGCGACCCGGTGGGCGCTTCTTCATGCACGTGTTCTGCCATCGCTCGACGCCCTACGCGTTCGTCGAGGACGGCCCCTCGGACTGGATGAGCCGGCACTTCTTCTCCGGCGGCATGATGCCGAGCGACGAGCTTGCGCTCAGGTTCCAGGACGCGCTGCGCTTCGTCGAGCGCTGGCGCTGGGACGGCACGCACTACGAGAAGACTGCCAACGCCTGGCTCGCCAACCTCGACGCGCGCCGCGAGCAGGCGCTGCCCGTCCTGGCGGCCACCTATGGCGAGGCCGACGCGGCCCAATGGCTGCAGCGCTGGCGCATCTTCTTCATGGCCTGCGCCGAGCTCTTCGGCTACCGCGACGGGCAGGAGTGGTGGGTCAGCCACTACCTGTTCGAGCGCACGGCGCGCTAGGCGATGGTGACCCGCATGGCGTTCGCGCTCAACATCGTTCTGTTTCAGGTCGGCTGGTTCGCCTGCGTGCTCGGCGCAGCGCACGGGTACGCCTGGGCGGGCGCGCTCGCGGCGCTGGCGATCGTCGCCTGGCACGTTGCGCGGGCAAGCGACCCGCGCCGCGAGGCCGCGCTGGTGGCCTTCGCCGCGGCGCTCGGCGTCGTGTTCGAAAGCCTGCTGGTGCAAAGCGGCTGGATTCGCTTCGGCGCCGGCGTGCTGGTCGAAGGCGCGGCCACCTACTGGATGGTGGCGCTCTGGGCGCTGTTCGCGACCACGCTGAACGTGTCGCTGCGCGCGCTGCGTGCGCACGCCTGGCTTGCCGCGCTGCTCGGCACGGTTGGAGGGCCGCTCGCCTACTACGCGGGCGCGCGGCTCGGGGCGCTCGAATTCGTCGCCACCGGCGCGGGCCTCGCCGCCATTGGCGCGGGCTGGGCGGTGCTCACGCCGCTGCTGCTGCGCGCGGCGCTGCGCCTGGACGGCTACGGCGCTGCGAGGGCGGCATGATGACGCTGGTCTACTCCTGGCTCACGCCGGCGCCGGCGCTGCTTGCGCTCGCGCTCATCGCCTGGGCGATCGCCACCGTGCGCCGCAACGCGGGCCTGGTCGATATCTTCTGGCCGCTCTTTTTCCTGCTTGGCGGCGTCGTGTGCGCGGCGCTCGTTGAAACGCTTGGGGTGCGCGCGCTCCTCGTGATGCTGCTCCTCACGGCCTGGGCGCTGCGGCTGGCAACCTATCTCGCGCTGCGCAACTGGAACGCCCCCGAAGACCATCGCTACCGCGCCATCCGCGCGCGCAACGAGCCCGGCTTCGCCTGGAAGAGTCTCTATCTGGTGTTTGGCCTGCAGGCCGTGCTGGCCTGGCTGATCTTCGCGCCGGTGGCCGTGGCGATCGCCTCACCCACGACGCTCGGCTGGCTGGGCGGGCTCGGTGCGGCGCTCGCCGCGTTTGGCGTGGCGTTCGAGGCAATGGCGGACGCGCAACTGGCGCGCTTCAAGGCCGACGCCGCCAACAAGGGCGAGGTCATGAACCGCGGCCTGTGGCGCTATAGCCGCCATCCGAACTATTTCGGCGAGTTCTGCGTCTGGTGGGGCTTCTACCTGCTCGCGCTCGACGCCGGCGCCTGGTGGACCGCGTTCTCGCCGGTGCTCATGACCGTGCTGCTGCTGCGCGTCTCGGGCGTGGCGCTCCTCGAGCGCGACATCGGTGAGCGCCGGCCCGCCTACCGCGACTACGTCGCCCGTACCAACGCGTTCTTCCCCGGAGCGCCGCGAAACCTATGACGCGCACGCTGCTCATCGTCGCCGCGTGGCTTCTCGCCGCAACCGCCGCGAGCGCTCAACCGCGCGACTGGCACTTCCGCGTGCTGCTCGACGACGCCGAGATCGGGCGGCACCGCTTCACGCTGCGCGAGAACGGCGCGGGCCGCGAGCTGCGCAGCGAAGCGCGCTTCACGGTCACGTTCCTCGCCATTCCCGTGTACCGCTACGAGCACCAGGCGACCGAGACCTGGAGCGACGGCTGCCTGCGCGCCCTCGACTCGCGCACCGACGACGACGGCGAGCGCCTGGCGGTGAACTGGCGCGCGCCCGAAGGCGGCTGCCACATGAGCTTCGCCTACTGGAATCCGCAGATCCTCAAGGCCGATCGTTTGCTCAACGCGCAGACCGGCGAGATGCAGCCGGTGCAGGTCCAGGCGCTGGGTGAAGAGTCGATCGAAGTGCGCGGCACGCGGGTGCGTGCGCAGCGCTACCGCCTGAGCGCCCCGCGCCTGCAGATCGACATCTGGCACGACGACGGCCACTGGGTGGCGCTCGAATCGCTCGCCAAGGGCGGGCGGCGCCTGCGCTACGAGCTGCTATGAGAGCCCTGCTCGCACTTGCCGCAAGCATGCTGGTCGGCTGCGCGAACACGCCGCACCCGCCGCTCGCGCTCGCGTCGCAGGTCGACCTCGAGCGCTTCATGGGCGACTGGTACGTCATCGCCAATATCCCGACCTTCATCGAGAAGGGCGCGCACAACGCCGTCGAGACCTACCGGCTCGCCGCCGACGGCACCATCGAGACCACGTTCCGCTATCGCGCCGACGCTTTCGACGGCGAGGAAAAGCAGTACACCGCGCGCGGCTTCGTGCGGGAAGGGACCGCGAACGCGGTCTGGGGGATGCAGTTCATCTGGCCGTTCGAGGCCGACTACCGCATCGCGTGGCTTGCGCCGGATTACTCGCAGGTGGTGATCGGACGCGAGCAGCGCGACTACGTGTGGATCATGGCGCGCACGCCGCGCATCCCCGAGGCGGACTACCGCCACATCCTCGAGTTCCTCCTGCGCCAGGGCTACGACGTGACGCGCATCCAGAAGGTGCCGCAGCGCTGGTCATGAAAACACTCCTCCTCTCGATGCGTGCCTGGCTGGATAACGATGCCGGCGTGACCCCGGGCGCCGCGCGCGGCGTGGACTGGGCGCGCGTCATCCCGTTCATCGCGGTGCACCTGGGCTGCCTCGGCGTGTTCTGGGTCGGCGCCAGCACCGCCGCAGTCGCGACCGCCGTCGTTCTGTTCGCGGTGCGCATGTTCGCGATCACGGCGTTCTACCATCGCTACTTCTCGCACCGCGCGTTCCGCACCTCGCGCCTCACGCAGTTCGTGTTCGCGCTGCTCGGTGCCTCCGCCGTGCAGCGCGGCCCGCTGTGGTGGGCATCGCACCACCGCCACCACCACGCGCATGCCGACCAGCCCGAGGATGCGCACTCGGCCCGTCAGCACGGCTTTGCCCGGGCGCACGCGGGCTGGTTCCTGTCGCGCGCCCATTTCGCCACGCGCCGCGAGCTGGTGGCGGACCTCGCGCGCTACCCGGAGCTGCGCCTGCTCGATCGCTTCGATGCACTGGTGCCGCTGGCGCTCGCGGGTGGCCTGTACGCCGTAGGCGGTCTGCAGTTCCTGGTGTGGGGCTTTTGCATCTCCACGGTGGCGCTTTGGCACGCGACCTTCACCATCAACTCGCTCGCGCACCGCTATGGCAAGCGCCGCTACGCCACGCACGACGACTCGCGCAACAACCTGTGGCTCGCGCTGCTTACCTTAGGCGAGGGCTGGCACAACAACCACCACCATTACCCCGGCGCGGCGCGGCAGGGCTTCTACTGGTGGGAGGTCGACCTGAGCTGGTATGCGCTGCGCGCGCTCGCCGCGCTCGGCCTGGTCTGGGACCTGAAGCAGGTGCCGGCGCGCGTGCGCGCCGCCCGGCTGGAGGGATCCGCGTGAAGATCGCCATCGTCGGCTCTGGAATCGCCGGCAACGTCGCGGCCTGGCACCTGCACCGCGAGCACGAGATCACGGTGTTCGAAGCCGGCGCGCATGCTGGCGGCCACAGCCATACGCACGAGGTGGAGCAAGCGGGGCGGCGTTACGCCGTGGACACGGGCTTCATCGTCTTCAACGACTGGACGTACCCGAACTTCATCGCGCTGCTCGACGAGCTCGGGGTGGCCTCGCAGCCGAGTTCGATGAGCTTCTCGGTGCGCGACGAGGCGTGCGGGCTGGAGTACAACGGCACCTCGCTCAACGGGCTCTTTGCGCAGCGCCTGAACCTGCTGCGGCCGTCGTTTCTCGGCATGCTGCGCGACATCCTGCGCTTCAACCGCGAGGCGCCGGCGCTGCTCGAGGCGCCCGGGGGCGAGCTGCCGCTCGGCGAGCTGCTCGCCCGTGGCGGCTACGGCCGCGCCTTTCGGGAGCACTACATCGTGCCGATGGGTGCCGCCATCTGGTCCACCGATCCCGCGTCGATGCAACGCTTCCCGGCGCGCTTCTTCGTGCGCTTCCTGCACAACCACGGCATGCTCTCGGTCAACGCGCGGCCCGTGTGGCGCGTGATTCGCGGCGGCTCGGCGCGCTACGTGGACAAGCTCACGGCGCCGTTTCGCGACCGCATCCGCCTGCGCACGCCAGTGGAGCAGGTGCAGCGCCTGCCCGGCAGCGTGATCGTCAAGGCGCGCGGGCGCGCCGCGGAGCGCTTCGATGCGCTGTTCGTCGCCTGCCACAGCGATCAGGCGCTGCGATTGCTCGCCGACCCGAGCCCCGCGGAGCGCGAAGTGCTGGGCGCCATTGCCTACCAGGAGAACGAGGCGGTGCTGCACACCGATACGCGCCTGCTGCCGCGCCGGCGCCGCGCCTGGGCGGCCTGGAACTACCACGTGCGGGGCGAGACGGACGAGCGCGTCGCGCTCACCTACAACATGAATATCCTGCAGGGGCTGGACGCGCCCGCGCCGTTCCTCGTCACGCTGAACCGCGGCGACGCGATCGACCCCTGCAAGGTCATCAAGCGCATCACCTACCACCATCCGCAGTTCACGCCCGCGGGCGTCGCCGCGCAGGCGCGCCAGGCCGAGCTGAACGGACCGCTGAATACGTACTACTGCGGCGCCTGGTGGCGCCACGGCTTCCACGAGGACGGGGTGGTGAGCGCGCTCGCCGCGCTGGATCACTTCCGCGAACGACATGCACAGCGCCCTGTATACCGGTCGGCTTAGGCACCGGCGCTACGCGCCGCGGCCGCACGCGTTCGACTACCGCCTGTTCATGGCGTGGCTCGACCTCGCCGAGCTCGACCGGGTGTTCCGGGGGCGCTGGTTCTGGTCCACGCGGCGCCCCGCGCTCGCCTGGATGAAGCGCGCGGACTACCTTGGCGATGCGGCTGTGCCGCTCGATGAAGCCGTGCGCGCACACGTCGCGCGCGAGACCGGCGTGCGGCCGGCGGGGCCGGTGCGCCTGCTCACGCACCTGCGCATGTTCGGACACTGCTTCAACCCGGTGAGCTTCTACTACTGCTACGACGCACGCGGCGAGCGCGTCGAGACCGTGCTTGCCGAGATCACCAACACGCCATGGAACGAGCGCCATGCCTACGTGCTGCCGGCGGCCGCGAGCGTCGGCCGCGGCCGCGCGCTGCGCTTTCGCTTCGACAAGGCGTTCCACGTTTCGCCCTTCCTGCCCATGGGCCTGGGCTACGACTGGCGCTTCGGCACGCCCGGCGCGCGGCTCGCGGTGCATATGGAGAACTTCCAGGGCGGGCTCAAGGTGTTCGACGCGACGCTCGCGCTCGAGCGTCGCGAGATCACGGGCGCCGCGCTCGCCGGCGCGCTGGCGCGCTTTCCCTTCATGACCGTCCAGGTGCTCGGCGCGATCTACTGGCAGGCACTGCGCCTGTGGGCCCGCCGCACCCCTTTCTACGCCCACCCATGACCGATACCGTCCGCATCGACCTGCCGCGCGCGCCCGCGCGCCGCAACTTCCTCGGCGAGGCCGCGCGCCGCATCGTCCTCTCGCGCCTCGAGCGCCTGTCGCACGGCGCGCTGGTCTTGCACGAAGGCGCGCAGGCCTGGCGCTTCGGTGAGGCGGCAGCGCTCGCGGTGGAGGCGCGTGTGCACGATCCGGCGTTCTACGCCGACCTCGCCTTCGGCGGCTCGGTCGGCGCAGGCGAGTCGTACATGCTCGGGCACTGGGGCACGCCGGACCTCAACGGCGTGATGCGCCTGCTGCTGCGCAACCGCGACGCGCTCGACGCGATGGAGGGCGGCCTGTCGCGCTTCTCGGCGCCGCTCAGGCTCGCGGCGCACTGGCTGCACCGCAATACGCGCGCCGGCAGCCGCCGCAATATCGCCGCGCACTACGACCTCGGCAACGAGTTCTTCCGGCTGTTTCTCGACGAAACGATGATGTACTCGTGCGCGATCTTCGAGCACCCGGCGATGTCGCTCGCCGACGCCTCGCGCGCCAAGCTCGAGGCCGTGTGCCGCAAGCTGGAACTTTCGCCCGGCGACCGCGTGCTCGAGATCGGCACCGGCTGGGGCGGCTTCGCGCTGCACGCGGCGGGCCGCTACGGCTGCCGGGTCACCACCACCACGATCTCGCCCAGCCAGTACCAGCTCGCGCGCGAGCGCGTGCGTGCGGCGGGGCTCGAGGATCGCGTCACGGTGCTGCTCGAGGACTATCGCGATCTCGCGGGGCGCTACGACAAGCTGGTGTCGATCGAGATGATCGAGGCCATCGGCCATCGGCAGTTCGAGGAGTTCTTCCGCTGCTCGGCCGCGCGGCTCGCGCCCGGCGGCAAGATGCTCCTGCAGTCGATCGTCATCGACGACCGGCACTACGCGCGCGCCCGCGACGAGGTGGACTTCATCAAGCGCTACATCTTCCCGGGCTGCTGCATCCCGTCGCTCGGCGCGCTGTCGCAGGCGATGGCCGCGGCAAGCGACCTGCACATCGAGGACGTCGAGGACATCGGTCCGCACTACGCCACGACGCTTGCGCGCTGGCGCGACAACTTCCTCGCGCGGCTGGCCGAGGTGCGCGCCCTCGGCTACCCTGAGGAGTTCGTGCGCATGTGGGAGTTCTACCTGTGCTATTGCGAGGCGGGATTCGCGGAGCGCGCGCTCGGCGACGTGCAGCTCCTGCTGAGGCGCTGAGCCGGATGACGGGCGGCGATTCCCCCGCCCTCGCGCAGATCCTCTACGCGCAGGCGTGGCGCAACGAGCGCCTGCTGAACCACTTTCGCGTCGCCATCTGGACCATCGTCGGCCTGATCACCGGCGGCGCGGAGCTGTTCGCGAGCGCCTCGGTGTCGCCCGGCGCGGTGCTCGCCTTCGGCTGGGGGATCGGCGCGCTCGTGTCCGGACTGACCTGGCTGCGGCACTACTACCGGCGCTGGATCGCTGCGCTGCTCGCCGGCATCGACATCACGGTGCTCGCGCTGTGCATGCATGCCGGGCACCGCTACCTGCTGGTCAACGACCCGGAGCTCGCGCCGCACCAGCTCTACGCCTCGGGCATCGTGCTGGTGGTGCTGCTCGCCACCAACCTGCTGCGCTTCTCCTGGGCGGTGTCGCTCGGCGCCGTGGGGTACGGCGCGGCGGCCTACTTCGCCGTGCTGTGGATCAACGACGCGGTGGACGTGCTCACCTACGTCGAGCTGACGGTGATCGCGCTCCTCGGGCAGATGCTTTTCTACAGCGCGCGCAAGCTCGGCCCCATGGTGCGCCAGGCGATCGAGCGCGATTCGCTCACGCGCTTCCTGCCGGCGCCGCTGCTCGAGCGCGTGAACCGCGACCCGGCGGCGGTGAACCTGGAAGGCGAGGCGCAGGAAATTACGGCGCTGTTCGCGGATATCCGCGGCTTCACCGCGCTCTCGGAGCGGCTCGGGCCGCCCGCGGTGGTGCAGATGCTGAACGAGTTCTTCGCCGAGATGGCGGCCGAGATCGCCGCCCGTGGCGGCATCGTCATGCAGTACATCGGCGACAACCTCTATGCGGTATTCCCGCAGGCGGGGGGTGCCGACCACGCGCGGCGCGCGCTCGAGGCGGCGCTCGGCATGCTGCAGCGTCTCGACGCGTTGAACGCTCGCCGCGCTGCGCGCCGCGAGACGGCGATCGCCATCGGCATCGGGTTGCATACGGGGCCCGTGGTGGCGGGCTCGATCGGTTCGCCCAACCTCCTGCAGTACAGTTACGTAGGCGACACCGTCAACACGGCGAGCCGCATCGAGCGGCTCACGCGCAGGCTCGATCGCGTGCTGCTCGCCTCGGGCACCACCTTCGAGCACGCCGGCGGGCAAGCCGCGTTCGACGCCGAGCGCATGCCCGCGGAGCCGATTCCCGGAAAATCGGCGCCGCTGTCACTATGGGCGGTGCGCGCAGCGGCTTGAGCGCTTGAACAGGGGGAGGGAAATATGGTATCGAACCAGCGCATGGCAGCAGTCACCGGGGCCGGGTCGGGCCTCGGCCAGGCAATCGCGATTCGGCTCGCCGCGGACGGCTTCGCCGTGGCAGCGATCGACCTCGACGAGGCGGCGGCGCGCGCGACCGCGCGCCAGATCGGCGCCAAGGCGGGCGCCTACCGCGCTGACGTCAGCCGCTCGGCCGAGCTCGACAAGGCCGTGAGCGCCGCGATCGCCGAGCTCGGCCCGCTCGAAGTGATGGTCAACAACGCGGGGATCCTCGACGGCTATTTCGACGTCGACGAGATGGACGAGGCGCTCTGGCGCAAGGTGATCGACATCGACCTGACGGGCGTGTTTCTGGGCTCGAAGCGCGCGCTCAGGGAGATGCTGCCGAGAAAGCGCGGGCGCATCGTCAACATGTCGTCGGTCGCCGGGCTGAACGGCACCGGCGGCGGCGCGGCCTATATTGCCGCCAAGCATGGCGTCATCGGCCTTACGCGCCAGATGGCGGTGCAGTACGGCGCGCGCGGCATCCGCGCGAACTGCGTCTGCCCGGGCGCGATCCCGACCGGGCTGCGCGCGCACTCGCAGGCGATCCTCGGCCCCGGCGTGCCCGACATGAGCGCTCGCGGCGTGGCGGTGAACGACGAGATGGTGCGCGCGCTCGTGCCGGTGGGGGTGCGCGGCACGCCCGAAGACATCGCCGACGCGGTAAGCTTTCTCGCGTCGGACGCGGCAAACTACATCAACGGCCACGCGCTGGTCGTGGACGGGGGCTGGCGCGCGAAGTAACGATCCGGTCGGGGGGAAAGATGACTGCGCCTGCATCGAAGGTCGTCCGCACCATGTGCCCGATGAGCTGTCACCCGACCCTGTGCGGCATGCTGGCCGAGGTGCGCGACGGCAGGCTGGTCGGCGTCAAAGGCGATGACGACAATCCCGACAGCCGGGGCTTTCTCTGCATCCGCGGCCAGGCGTCGCCCGAGATCTTCGACAACCCCGCGCGCCTGCTGCACCCGCTAGTGCGCGACCGGCGCAGCGACGCATTCCGGCGCGCCACCTGGGACGACGCGCTCGAGCGCATCGTCGCCGGCATCCGGCAATCGCCGCCGGAGGCGACCGCCCTCTGGCCCGGGCACGGCACCTTCACCACCAACTACGGCACGCGCATCAACGCGCAGTTGATGGCGCGCTTCGCCAACTTCACCGGCGGCCAGTTCTGGAGCCCGACGATGATCTGCTGGGGCCTGGGTGCATTCGGCCTGGGGCTGACGGGCATGCTCGAGACCAACACCAAGGAGGACATGGGCGAGCACTCGCAGCTCATCGTCCTGTGGGCCGCCAATCTCGCCAGCCAGCCCAACACCGCCCCGCATCTGCTCGCTGCCAAGCACCGCGGCGCGCACGTCGTGACCATCGACGTGCGCCATACCGAAGCCTGCGCCAAGTCGGACGACGTGCTGATCATCCGCCCGGGCAGCGACACCGCCCTCGCGCTGGCGATGATGCACGTGATCTGCGCCGAGCGTCGCCACGACGCGTCGTTCGTCGCCCAGCACACGGAGGGTTTCGAGCAGCTCGCAGCGCATGTGCAGGCGTTTTCGCCCGGCTGGGCCGCGGGCGTCACCGGCATCGCCGCCGAGCGCATCGTGGCGCTGGCGCGCCGCTACGCCGGCACGCGTCCGGCGATGATCGTGCTGGGGGGCAGCTCGATGCACAAGGGCGCCAACGGCTGGCAGGCCGCGCGCGCGATCGCGTGCCTGCCGGGCCTGACCGGGAACGTGGGCATTGCGGGCGGCGGCTTCGGCCCGCGCCACGGCAGCGCGGCGCACGGCCGCGGCCTGGGCAGCATCATCGAGCCGCAGCGCCGCCGGCCGGGGACGGCGATGCCCAACCAGATGTCGGCCGTTACCGCGGCCTTGCGCGAGGGCCACATCCAGAACCTGCTGCTGATGGGCACCAACATGCTGTCGTCGTTCGCCGATGCCGAGACTGTGGCTGCGGGCCTGGAGCGCACGCGCCTCTTGGTGAGCTATGACCTGTTCCTGAACGACACGGCGCGTCGCTACGCCGACATCGTGCTGCCCGCCACGGCGTGGCTCGAGGAGCTGGGATGCAAGATGACCCACACGCACCTGTACCTGATGGAACCCGCGCTGGCGCCGGCGGGCGAGACCCGCTCGGTGCACTGGCTGATGAAGGCGCTGGCCGAGCGCCTGGGGCTCGAGGGCTTCCACCCCTGGGAGTCGGAGGAGGCAATGGTGGATGCGATCCTCGATCACCCCTGCACCGGCCACGCTACGGTGGCGTCGTTGCGCACGCAGGGCGGCATCGCAGCGCTGAACATCTCGCACGTTGCCAATCCGGATCTCGACTTCGACACGCCGTCGCGCAAGATCGAGTTCTACTCGGCGCGCGCGCAAAGCCTGGGCCTGCCGCCGCTGCCGTCGATCGATGCGCCCGCGCCGGCCGCGAGCGCCTATCCGCTCACGCTGACCCAGGGGCGCACGCTGACGCACTTCCACGCCTTCTACAACAACGGCCGTGAGCTGCCGACGCTGGCGCGGCGCGAGAGCGAGGCGCAGTTGTGGATCGCCACGGCGGACGCCGCCGAGCGCGGCGTGGCCGACGGCGCACCGATCCGCATCTTCAACGAGCGCGGCGAGCTCGCCGCCAGGGCGCACGTCACCGACCGCATCCCCGCGGGCACCGTGTGGATGCGCGACGGCTGGCCCGGGCTCAATCGGCTCACGGCCGGCGCAGAGGTGCTGCCCGATGTCGCGGTCGACCTGTTCGCGTTCTCCGCGGGACAGGCGAGCTTCGACGCGAAGGTCGAGGTGGCGAGCGCTACTTGCTGATGCGCCGGCGCACGTCCTTCGCCCTGAAGCGCTCCGCGTTGAGCTTCAGGCCCAGGCCGGGTCCCGCCGGCGCGCGAATGCGACCGTCCTTGATCGGCGGCAGCGCGCTGACCAGCTCGCCGTACCAGCCGTAGTAGAACGCGCGCACGATCTCCTGGATGAAGCAGTTGCGCGCGTTCATCGCGAGATGCGTGGAGGCGGCGAGCACGACAGGGCCGGTGCAGTCGTGGAAGGCGACGCTCGTGTGCCAGGCCTCGGCCATTGCCGCGATCTTGCGCGCCTCCGAGATGCCGCCGCACCAGGCGATGTCCATGATCGCCATGCCGGCGCCGTGGCGCTGCAGGAGGTCCTTGTATTGCGCGCGCCCGCCGAGCGTCTCGCCGGTGGCGATCATCTGGTGCGTGCCCGCCTGCAGCTCGCCGAGGCTCTCCAGCTGGTCCATGAACACCGGGTCCTCGATCCACAGCGGCGCATAGGGCTCGAGCGCGCGCACGATGCCCTTGGCGGCGGGCAGGTTCCACAGCGCGTGCAGCTCGCACATCACGTCCATCCTGTTGCCGACGGCCTTGCGGATCCTGGCGAAGGGCGCGAGAGCCTTTTCCAGGTCGGGCGCGGAGAGGTAGGCGCCGTTCGAGGCTTCGGCGGCGAAATCGAACGGCCAGATCTTCATCCCCGTGATGCCCATGTCGAGCAGGCTCTGCGCCAGCTCGTCGGCGCGATTGAGGAACGCGTCGAGATCCTCGTACGGGCCCTCGGCCTGGCCGAGGCCGAAGTTGGCGGTGCCCTGCACGGGCTTCGAGCGCACGTAGCGGTAGCCCGCGCAGGTGTTGTAGACGCGGATGTCGTCGCGCACCGCGCCGCCGAGGAGCTGGTGAATCGGCTGATTGCAGGCCTGCCCCCACAGGTCCCAGAGCGCAATGTCGACCGCGGAGCGCCCGCGCTGCTCGGCGCTCGAGCCGTTGAAGCCGACGTAGCCGATGAGGTTGGCGTGGTGCCGGTCGATGAGCAGCGGGTCCTGGCCTAGGAGGTAGGCGGCGATGATGCTGTGGATGTGGCCCTCGGCCGAATCCGGGCCGTAGAAGGCCTCGCCCAGGCCGACGAGGCCCTGGTCGGTATGGACCTGCACCCAGAGCAGGTTCGGGAACTCGTCGATGCGCAGCGTTTCGAGGACGGTGATCTTCATGGTGTTTCCGGCGGTAGCGTGCAGGAGAAATTACGATCGCCG
>Ga0224510_10002052_pt1 | contig 12496 bp, 4 predicted proteins | sample SF_May12_sed_USG_FD_170161 | JGI IMG/M metagenome (GOLD analysis project Ga0224510, IMG submission 170161) | Sediment microbial communities from San Francisco Bay, California, United States - SF_May12_sed_USGS_4_1 | ecosystem: Environmental > Aquatic > Marine > Sediment | place: USA: California... | reverse complement strand
CGCCCGGCCAGAGTTCGACGACCGTGTCCGTCGGCTTGACGCCGATGAAGCCGAGCGTCTCGACGGGGTGGCGGTACTGGTCGCGGGCACGGTTCGCGTCGCTACGCTGCGTGCCGGCGACGGCTTGCTCGAGTGCCGCGTGCGCGGCCTGGTCCAGCCCACCCTGATCGTCGGCGTGCAATCGTGTTCCGCCGAACAAGCCGACGCTGGCAAGCGTCGCGGCGACGATGGTCAGGCGCATGGTTTTCTCCCGCGATCGAAGGATCTTTCAGTCGCGCAGCATGGGCGGGGCTGCCAACGGACGCAAGCCTTGCGCTCGCCACGGATGGCAACATGATCCTGCCTGCCGGGACATCGCGCAACAGGCGTCGCGGAACCATGGGCTGCCTCCCGTCACTCCACCACGAACACCACCGCGGTCCGCGCCGGAACGGTGAAGCGTCCGCTCATTGCGTCGTAGCTGACGTGCTCTGCCGCTCTGCGATCCGTCGCACCGGATGCGCGGTGCACCGGGTGCAGCACGTAGCGCTTGCCGCGCTCGCCATCGAACTGCAGCGTGTGCGGTTCGGTATCGACGTTGACGAGATACAGGATCTCGCTGAAGCGGGCTCCCGGATACCCGTCGCCCAGCAAGTGCCCGGCAACCACCTCCGGGACCTGCTGCGGACCCGTGTTCAGGAAGCGCAGGCGCTCCATGACGTCAGCGGCGCTGCGCAGCCGGAACAGGGTCGAGCTCGACCGGATTCGCAGCAGGTCGCTGAAGGAGCCCCTGGTCCACGCAATGTCGGCAGGCGCCGGCCGGAGCCGGGGATCGGCGAGTCGCGGCCGCATCAGCGGCCAGCTCGGGGCGTTGTCCCGCGCCGGCGGCAGGCCCGTGCCGAAGAAGTTGTCCCGTCCCGACCAGTCCAGGCGGTTGAACCAGTCGCCCGAGTCGAAGCTGTTGCGATCCATCGACTTGCTGCGCAGCAGTTCCATGCCCGCGTGGAAGTAGGCGATGCCCTGGCTGAATGCATTCAGCGCCGCCGCCAGGATCTGCACGCGCGCGCGCTCGGCAGTCGACGTGCCGGGCGGCAACTTGAAGGCGTTCACGTCGTAGAGCGTCTGGTTGTCGTGGTTCTCGACATAGTTGACGACCTCTGCCGGCGATGTCACGTAACCGGCGGGTTGATTGCCGGCGTAGCCAAGCTGTTCCAGCGGCAATTCCCGCCCGTCGAACGTCAGCATGCGATAGTTGCGCAGCGAGCCCGCCAGTCCTGCCCGCACCATGTCCGCTGTCCGCATCAGGTCCGCCACGGTCACGTCGGCGCGCGCGTCAGGGTTGCGGTCGTAGTGCAGTCCATTGACGTAGCCCTGCAGGCTCACCTGGCGCGCATCGTCGTCGCCGGCCCCGCCGCCGCGGATCGCGTCACGCGCGCGGTCGCTGAAAGTGCCGATGCCGCTGCCATTGAGCGACAGCTGCGAGGCCTGCACGAAGCGCGCGCCGTCGGCGACTTCGCCGAAATTCCAGCCTTCGCCGATCAGCAGCACGTCGCGCCCGGTCGCGTCGTTGACGCGCGCGCGCAGTTCCTCCATCGCCGCGCGGGGCTGGTGACCCATCAGGTCGAAGCGGAACGAGTCGATCCGGTAGTCGCGCGCCCAGGTCACGGCGGAGTCGATCATCAGCTTCGCCATCATGCGATGTTCGGTTGCGGTATTGGCGCAGCAGGTCGAGGTGGCGACTCGTCCAGCTGCGTCCAGGCGGTGGTAATACCCGGGCACGACGCGATCGAGCACGGACCAGCGGTCCTGCCCGGACGCATACGTGTGGTTGTAGACGACATCCATGCCCACGCGCAGGCCGGCGCGGTGCAGCGCCTGCACCATGCGGCGAAACTCGACGATGCGCACGGCGCCATCGGCCGGATCCGTCGCGTAGCTGCCCTCGGGCGCGGTGAAGTGCACGGGGTCGTAGCCCCAGTTGTAGCAGTCGCGCGCGCTCACGGCGGCGACGGCCTGTTGCTGCGAATCACTGTCCGGCGCGCCGGCAGGCGAGGGCGTGACGCAACCCTGTTCCGGCACCGAGCCGAAATCGAACACGGGCAGCAGGTGCACGTCGGTGATACCGGCCGAGGCGAGGGACCGCAGGTGCCGCATGCCGTCGGTACCGTCGAGGGTGAAGGCGAGGTACTTGCCGCGGTAGTCCGGTCGTACCGTGGCGTCACCGACCGAAAAATCGCGCACGTGCAGTTCGTAGATCACGGCGTCGGTGGCAGTCCGCACGCGTTGCGGCGACGGCGTGCGGTCCCAGTCCGGCGGTTTGAGTCGCGGCGCCTGCAGGTCTGCGACGTAGCTGCGCCGTGACTCAGTCGTCAGGCTGACTGCGTAGGGATCCGTCACGCGGTTGCGCACGAGGCCGACGCCGTCCACGTGCACGTCGACGAGGAAGGTGTAGTAGGAGCCGGAGAGATCGCGGTCGACGGCCGCGGACCAGATGCCGGTATGCGCGTCGAGTTGCAACGGCTGCAGCGACTGCGCTGGCCCGTCGCCGGCGTCGTGCAGGCACAGCGCCACGTTGCGCGCGGTCGGTGCCCACAGCGCAACCATCGTGCGATCCGGCGCGACCGTCACGCCGAGTTGCGCGTTGGCGGCATCCGCGTACAGATCGTCGAGCGCCGCCGGTGCCTGCAGGCGTGTTGCGCGCATCACCGTGCCGCCCGCGTCTTCCTGCACCAGCAGCAGCTGCCCTTGATGGAGCCTGCGCAGGGCGTCGGCGTCCGCCTGGAGCCGCAGCGTGATTCCTGCTGCGACATGACGCAAGCGTCCGGCGACGGCGGGCGGCAAGGCGCCCTCATGGGCCGCCAGATCGAGCGCACCATCGGCGCCACTCACCGGGAAGCCCGGCAGCGCAATGACTTGGCCGCTGGCCGAATGATGCAGCCGGAACCGCCCGCCGGGTTCGACGCCGGGCCAGCGCAGCAGCCGGGCATCGAGCCAGATTGCGCGCGCCTCGAGCAGTGCGGCCGCAGGTGCGGGCTGCAGCACGGTCGCGTCGCCAGCCGCATCGCAGTCGGCCAGGGTCGGCGATGCCGTCGCGGACGTGGCCACCGCGACGCACAACACGACACTGGCGAGCATCGATCGCAACGAGTCACCCTCTGCACCGGACGCGGCCATCATGCCACCTGAGCGACACGGCATGTGCCCAGGCCAAGGCCTGGCAAGATCAAGGCCTGCCATTCGGGTTGATGGCCGTGAAAGTATCAGGCACGCAGTTCGTACCGCACGACTTCCGGGACCTTGTCGACAGGGTGTCGCGCGAGAACGGTCTCGCCCCGTGCCTGCTCGAGCTTGAGCCGGCTCCAGAGTCTCCCCCTCAGTCGTCTCACGGTCGACCGCTCCTTCGCGCAGAACCTGGAAGGCCAGGGACCGCAGCATCGCAATGACCATCCTCGCGCTGGCCGAGCGCCAGGGCAGGGCAGTCGACAACGACGGCGCGACCCGGGGTCTTGCCGTCTGCGCTCGAAAAGCCCGTGCGTCAGAAGGTCCAGTTCACGATCGCGCCGATCGACTGTTCATCCCGCAGATCCGACCCGAAGGTCGTCTGGTACTCCAGTTCTGCGCTGAAGCCGTTCAGGAACCGCAGGCCGAAGCCCGCCCCGACCAGCCCGCTGGTGTCGTCATCCGAGCCGCTCTTCAGCTGGTAGTCGATCCCGTCGAGCCCGTCCGCGTACTGCAGGTGCTGGTGCAGGCTGGAGCGATTTTCGCCGCGGTACTCAAGGCGCAGCATCGGGTCGAACGAGCCGAACGACCTCTCGATCGACCAGTTCGCACGCACGCCGCCCGTGTAGCCCATCGTCTCCGAATCCAGACCTGCGTACCGCAGCGCGAGACTGCTCACGCTGCTCTCACGGTAGGCGTCGAAGCTGGCGGCCTGGTAGTCCGCGCGCAGGTAAGGCTGCAGGAACGCGTTCGCCAGCGTCATGTTCGCAGCGATGCCGAGCGACCCGAACCAGTGCGACGCATCCCGGCTGGCCGTGGCGCGCACGTCCTCCTCGGCGATGAGGCGGCTGATGTCGTAGCTCGCTGTGCCGTAGCCGACGAGACCTTCGACGTAGAGTCGCGGTTGCAGCTGCCACGAACCGTAGGCCAGCGCGTTGTAGCCGTCGCCGGCGAGCTTCGCGCCGCCCGCAAGCCGGCTATCGCCTTCGCGCGAGTAGCCGATTCCCGCGCCGAGCGCGAACGTGTCGCTGACCCGGAGGTCCATGCCGACCGTGACGCCATCGGTGGTCAGGCTGTCGCCGCTTTCCATCCCGTCGGTGAGCACCACGGTGCCGGCCACCCAGCCCGAGCGCGCCTGCTCGCAATCCGCCTCATTCGCGTCCGCCGCGAGCTGGCCGACCGGGACGTTGCCCTGGTTGCCGACCTGCACGTTGAGCTGGTTACCCGGCGCCGAGCAGCCGCGCAACTGCTCGAGGCGACGCACCGCATTGTCGGTCTGCGCCTGGCCGAAGCGGCGGATCGAGTCCACCTGCGCCGTCTGCAGCGCATTCACGCCCGCGTCGAGCGTCGGATCCGGGCGCGGCTCGCCGACCGTGAAGGTCACGGCCTGCACGGCCGTCACGCCGTTCGCATCCGTCACGCGCAGTTGCATCGGATACGTGCCCGCCTGCGCCGTCCGGCCCGTCAGCTCGCCAGCCAGACTGAGCGAGAGGCCGCCGGGTAACACGCCACTTTCGAGCGTGAACTCGTACGGAGCATACCCACCCTCACCGGCGAGGGTGAGATCGACTGGCAAGCCCGCGCGGCCGAGATCAGCCGAAGCCGGCGTGAAGCTCACCGTATAGGCCAGCACCTCCAGGTCGAAGGTCTTCGTCGTGGTCTCGCCGCTCGCCTCCTGGATCATCACCGTAAACGTGGTGAGCGGCTGGCTCTGTGTCGGCGTTCCCGCGATCTGGCCCGTGGCGGGGTCAAAGGTCATGCCCGCCGGCAGTCCCGGCGAGATGGAGTACGTGTACGGCGCCGTGCCGCCCGATGCTGTTACCGGGATGAACGGCGTGATCGCGCCACCCGCAGTGATCGACGGCACCGGATCGGCCGCCACGGCCTGCAGCGGAGCATTCACGGTCAGCGTGAACGCCTGGCTCGCCGTGTAGCCGTTCGCGTCAGCGGCGGTCACCGTGAAGTCGGACGTGCCCGATACCGTCGGCGTCCCCGACAGCGTGCCGTCGCTGGCGAGCGCGAGTCCGGCCGGTAGGGCGCCGCCCGTCGCCGCGTACGTGTAGTCAGGCGTGCCGCCGGACGCAGCGATGGTCTGAAAGTACGGCTGGTTCTGCGACACGGCCGGCAAGGATGCCGGACTGATCGTGATGGCAGGGGCGGCCGTCACGTCGAGCGTATACGCGAGGCTGCCCTCGTAGCCATCGCTATCCGTTGCAGTCACCGTGAAGTTGAACGTGCCCGACGCCGTCGGCGTTCCCGACAGCGTGCCGTCCGCGGCGAGACTCAGGCCGGACGGCAGCGCACCACCCGTCACGGCGAATGTATGCGGCGCGGTGCCGCCCGCGGCCGTGATCGTCTGCGACGCATACGACTGGTTCTGCAGCGCGCCGGGGAGGCTGGCCGGGCCGAGCGTGATCGTCGGCGCGGCCGTGACCGACAGCGCGTACGCGCGGCTGCCGGTGTAACCGTTGGCATCGGTCGCCGTGACCGTGAAATTGAACGTGCCCGACTCGGTCGGCGTGCCTGACAGTGCACCGCCAGCGGAGAGCGTCAGTCCGGCCGGCAACGCGCCGGCAGTCACGCCAAACGCGTAAGGGCCGGTGCCGCCGCTCGCCGTGATCGTCTGCGAGTAGGACAGCGCCAGCTCCGCCGACGGCAGCGTCGGCGGAGCGACACTGATCGTCGAGGCTGGCGTCACGCCGAGTGCGTACGCGCGGCTGCCGGTGTAACCGTTGGCATCGGTCGCCGTGACCGTGAAATTGAACGTGCCCGACTCGGTCGGCGTGCCCGACAGCGTGCCGTCGGTCGCGAGCGTCAGTCCGGCCGGCAACGCGCCGCCGGTCACGGCGAAGGTATGCGGCCCAGTGCCGCCGGTCGCCGTGGTGCTCTGCGAGTAGGCCTCGCTCTGAATCGCGTCGGGCAAGGCGGCCGGGTCCACGGCGATGGTCGGTGCGGCCGTGACCGACAGCGCGTACGCGCGGCTGCCGCTGTAACCGTTGGCATCGGTCGCCGTGATCGTGAAATTGAACGTGCCCGACTCGGTCGGCGTGCCCGAAAGGACACCGCCCGTCGACAAGGATAGTCCCGCGGGCAACGCGCCCGAGGAGATGCTGTACGCATACGGCGAGGTGCCGCCGGACGCGACGATCGTCTGGGTGTCATACGGCATGTTCTGCAGACCGTCCGACATCGAGGCCGGGCTGACAGCGATCGTCGGCGCCGCTGTGACCACGACCGCATAGCCGCGGGTGCCGCTGAAGCCGTTCGCGTCGGTCGCCTGCACGGTGAAGTTGTAGGTCCCGGGCACCGTCGGAGTGCCCGAGATCGTGCCCGTCGTGCTGAGCGACAGACCGGTCGGCAGTGCGCCCGCGCTGACGGCGAATGTGTACGGCGCCGTGCCTCCCGAACCCGACACCGTCTGCGAGTACGCGATGTTCTGCAGCCCGTTCGACAGCGTCGCCGGGTTCACCGTGATCGCGGAGCCGATCGTAATCGTGATCGAGTAGTTCGATACGCCGCCTGCACCCGCCGAATCCGTGACCTGGAGCGTGAAGGCATAGGTGCCGGCGGTGGTCGGCGTGCCGGACACGAGGCCCGAGCCAGTGGCCAGCGTCAGCCCGGGCGGCAGCGTACCGGCGGTCTGGGTCCAGGTGTAGGGAGGGGTTCCCCCCGTGATCGAAGCGGTGCCGCTATAAGGCGTACCGACCGTGCCCGTCGTCGGCAAGGCCGCGAGCGTCAGCGAGCACGCGGCGGCCGGGCCGGCTGTCATCTGCACGGAGAACTGGGAGGTGCCCGTGAAATCCGCGATCGTGCCAGTGGACGACGTGATGAGGACGCTGAACGGATAGCTGCCGTTCGCGGCGCTGCAGTTCGTACCCGCAAGCGTGCCCGCGGACGAGAGCGTGAATCCCGACGGCAGCGTGCCGGACGTCATCGCGAACGTGTAGGGCGCGCCGCCGCCGCCCGTCGGGGCAATCGTGGCACTGTACGCCACGCCGCGCTGCGCGTTCGGCAGGTTGACCTCTGCGGAGATGCCATTGACCGTCTTGGTTCCCGCTAGCGCCGGCGTCGTGAACGCCATGAGCGGAAGCAGTACGAACAGCCAGCCGGTGGACCCGGAAATCCAGCGTGAGCGAACGCGACGCGAACGATTCATTGCCATCTCTGCCCAGTGACTCCCGTAGAAGGACTCACAGTGGGTCAATCGGCCCGGGCAAAGCGTCGAGCAGTTCTCAGCTTGCGGTCGGTCGGTCGGCCAATTGCGCCGTGCGTCACGTTCTCGCGAGTACGTGCAAAAAGAGAAGGCCCCGCGATGCGGGGCCTTCCCTGCAGCCAGGCTCGCTCCGGGGCCGCGCGTGTATCAGAACTCCTGCGAGAACTTGATGCCGATGGTGCGCGGCTGCAGGCGCAGTCCATACGGCTGCACGCCGCAGAAACTCACTGCGCACTCGACGCTCGTGGCTATCTGGGCATCCTCGTTCGTCAGGTTCTGGATGAACATCTCGATCGCCCACGAGTCCTTCCGGATTCCGGTGCTCAGGTCGAAAACCGTGCTTGACGGAATGTCGCCCAGGATCGCGTTGTCCGCCAGGTCAAGGCTCGACGGACGACTGCTTTCATACGCAATCGCCCCCTGCACGTTTGCCGCGTAACTGCCCAGCGGGAATTCATAGCGGGCGATCATGTTGCCCTTGAACTCGGGCGTGATCGGCAGTGGACTCCCCTTCGGCGCCAGGACTTCAGTGACGTTGCCGTCTGCGTCGAAGTTGGCGTAATCGTCCTGCAGTTCAGTGTCGTAATACGCGAGCGCTGCCGACAGGCGCAGGTTCTCCGTGACCACCCACTGTCCCTGCAGTTCCATGCCGAGGACCTCTGCGGTCGGACCGTTGGCTACCTGCGTGATGCCGTTGGCGCCCTGGAAAGACACCTGGAAATCGTCCCATTGCTCGAGGAACACTGCGCCGTTGAACTGCAGTGTGTTGTCCAGCCACACGGTCTTCCAGCCGGCCTCCCAGTTGGTCAGGAAGTCCGACACGAAATTTCCGGCGAAGGGATTCCGGTTGATGCCGCCGGGACGGTAGCCTTCCGACCAGGTGGCATACACCATGTGGTCGTCGGAGACCTTCCAGGTCAGGTTCACGCGGCCGATGTGCTCGCTCTCGGAGATGCCCTTGTCGACGTTCAGGCACGGCGCGTCCTTGTAGTCCGCCTGTGAGGGGCAACGCCACTCGCCATTGCGCGACCAGGCCTGGCCCACCGGCGAGAAGGCGCCGGAGCCGCCGTTGGCCGGATCACCCGGTTCGTCCGGTCCGTCGCTGGCCCCCGATCCGGGTACGCGCGCCGGGTTGAAGCCGAGGCCAAAGCCAAAGAATCCCTTGACCGTCACCTCCGGCTTGAAGAAACGTGCGCCGACGGTCAGTTCCAGCGCGTCCGTGATGTCATAACTCAGGCTGGCGAACACGGCCTGGTCCTTGTCCACCCGGTCCACGTTGTTCAGGTAGACGGTGTCCGCGAACCGGCTCATGTTCGCTTCGCCTGAGTTCATGAGCATGACGTCGGCGAGGCCTTCCACCATGAAGTTCTGCTGGAAATCGTGCGTTTGTTCCTGCCAGAAGAACCCGAGCAACCCGCGGAAGCGACGGTCCTGCGGCGAGCTGATCCGCAGCTCGTGGCTCTGCTTGGTGTAGCCGTCGTTGTTCGTATAGCGCGCGACGGGCGGAATCGCATCGCCGTTGTTGTCGAAATGCAGGCCGGAGAAATAACCGCTCGTGTAGTAGCTGTCGTAGAAATAGGAGTAGTCGGAGTAGTCGAACGAGCCGTCGACGTCGCGATTGAGGTAGTTACCCGAGTAGACCAGGTCGAAGTTGCCGACCTTGCCTTCGATGGTGAGCCCCATCTGGTACCACTCGTCGTTGGTGTATTCCTTCTGGAAATGCGCGACGTCATTGTCGCCACCCACGATGAAGTTGTTGAGATCGTCACCCCACGAGCCCTTTCCCTCCTGCTTCTGGTACTGCAGGGTCGGCGTCACGGTCCAGTCGTCGTTCAGGTTGACGCGCAGGGCGGCGCGGCCGCCGAGCGTGTCGATGGTGTTGTAGTTGTCCTTGGCCAGGCCGTCATTGTTGATGGTGATGTCGTCGTCGGGCGTGCTGACGTCGGCCGAGAAGGTACGGGTAGCTCGCACGTTGTCGACCCAGCCGGCGTCGGAACGCGACCAGCCTACGAGTCGAATGGCCGCATTGTCGGTGAGCGGCAGGTTGACAAATCCCTCGACGACGTAGCCCGCGTCATCCTCGTCAACCATGTTGCCTTCGATGGCATAGCCCGCGGCAAACGCCGAGGGGTCCGGCTTGTTGGTGATGATGCGGATGGTGCCGGCCTGCGAACTGGCGCCGTACAGCGTGCCCTGCGGACCAGCGAGGGCTTCCACGCGCGCGATGTCGTACATGTGGACGTCGAGGTTGCCCTGCACCGTGGTGATAGGCTGTTCGTCCAGGTACATGCCGACGCTGGGCTGCGAGGTGGTCGCCTGGCCGTCGCCGCCAGTGGCAATGCCGCGCATGTACACGGCCGAGAAGCCTGCACCGGCACCGAGGCTCGGCTGCATGGTCACGGTCGGCAGCATCTGCACGTAGTCCTTGAAATTCTTGACGTTCAGTTCAGCGAGCGCCTCGGAACCCAGGGCCTGGATGCTGATCGGGACGTCCTGCAGGTCTTCTGACCGCTTCTGCGCGGTGACGATGATCTCCTCGAGCCCGGCGCGATCCTGCGCCTGCAGGGCGACTGGGCATGCCAGCAGGATCGCTGCCGCCAGCGGCGTTCTTGGAATGCGGCGCGTGAAAGCCTTCGTCTTGGTGCCTCGCATCATCAGCCTCCCGTGAAATTGTTCGTTGCATTTAACCTACAGGCAAATGCGAGTCAACAACAACCCGAAATCAATGCTGCCGCGGCGGCGCAACAATGACGCCGGAACGCGGGCCGGCGTCGGCTAGAACCGGGGAATCGCGGGATAGGCCTCGAGCACCGGACCGAGAGCCTCCTTGAGGGGGTCGAGCCAGGCTTCGTAGTGCCGCCACTGCTCGACGCCCTCCCGGTAGATGGGCCGCCGAACCTGCTCTGCACTGGCCGTGCGCACCGGGCGGGCGTTTTCGAAGAATCGCAGGCATCCGGGCTCGAAAGGCAGCCCGCAGTGATCGAGCAGCCTGCGGATCTCCGCTTCCGTGTCCTCGACCATCCGCTCGTGGAAGACACGGTGCACGCGTCCCGGCAAGACGTCGTCGAAGTGCGCCATCAATTCGACGTAGTCACGGTAGAAGCGGCCCATGTCGGTGAGGCTGTAGCTGAAATTCTGGCCACGCGCGTAGTGCTGCTTGAAGTTCGAAAAGCAGCAGCCGAGCGGGTGCCGGCGCGCATCGATGATCTTTGCATGCGGCAGCACCAGCTGGATCAGCCCGATGTGCAGGAAGTTGTTGGGCATCTTGTCGATGAAGAACGGGCGATCGGTCTTGCGGTGGATGCGCGTGCGCTCGAGGTATTGTTCCCCCATCTCCCGCAATTCGCCGGCGCTCTTCGCGGCCAGCACCTCGGCATACACCGCGATTTCCTGCGAATCGGCCTGGGTGCGCAGTTCCTTGGCCATGGAGATGATCTCGGGCAGCTCCATGGTGCCCTCGACTGCAGAATGGCTGGACAGGATCTGCTCGAGCAGCGTCGAGCCCGCACGCGGCATGCCGACGATGAAGATCGGATCGGGCGCGTCGCAACCGGAGCCGACGCGCTCGCCGAAGAACTCGCGCGTGAACGTGGTCTTCAGGCGCCTGACGCGGTTGGAGTTGAGGTCGGCATCGTACGGATGGCCGGCTCGGTGCAGGGCATTGGCCGTCGCGTAATGCTCGAAGGCCTGCGCGTGGTCGCCGGCGTCCTCGCAGGCTTTCCCCAGCGCAAAATGGAGATGCAGGCGGTTCACGTCGTCGATCGCCGGGCGAGCGAGCTGCGCGCGCATCGTGGACAGGTCGGCCGCCGTAAAGCGGAACGTCTTGATGTTGGCGAGGCTCCAGTAGGCTTCGCCGAACCCGGCATCGTGGGCAAGGCTGCGGCGGTACGCCTCGATGCACTCGTCCTGGCGGCCCTCGGTCTTCAACACGTGTCCGTAGCTGAGCCAGATCCTGGCATTGGCCGGGTACTCCCGCAGCAGCTGTGCATAGAGGCGGCTGGAACGCTCGTATTCGCCAATCCTGCTCAGGATCACGGCGCAAAGGTTGCGATAGCTCGGGCTGTGGGGATCGGTCTTTAGCAGCTGCTCCACCTGCGCCAGTGCGCCGCTTGGGTCGTTGCGGCGTTGCAGCAGGACGGCGTAGTTGTAACGCGCCGCCGCAAAACCGGGCGCCAGCTCGAGGCAACGTTCGAGCAGCTTGGCGGCGTCGTCATTGCGGCCGAGGCGCATCGCGACCTCCGCCAGCATGCGAATCGCCGGCACGTCCGTCGGGAACTGCTGCAGGTGATGCTTGAGCAGACGCTCTGCCGTCGGAATGTCATTGGCCAGCATCGCTGCCGCCGACTGCTGCAATGCCGGATCCTGCGCCGAACACTGGATGTGGCGCGCGTAGGCTGCATCACCGCCCTGCGAATCGCCCGTGGCCACGAGATGATCGGCCAGCGCCAGCCAGGCCCTGGTGTGTCTCGGTTGCAACCCGACCGTCTTCCGCAGGGCCTTGATGGCCTCGTCGCCGCGGCCGGCGGCGGCAAGCGCCAAGCCGTGCTCGAAGTGCGCTGCAGCCCAACTGGCTTGCGCCTGCACCAGCGGCTCGAGCACCTCGAGCGCAGCCAGCGGATTCCCCGCACGGCGGTGGGCGGTGCCCAGCAACAGCATGGCTGGTGGATGATTCGGCACCGCCTTCAGGACCTCGAGTGCCTGTTCGGCGGCCAGGGACGGGGAGGCCTCGAGCAGGCGCGAGGCATTGGCGAGCGCCGCGTCCAGCGTGCCAGTGGGCGCGTTGACTTCGCTCATCGTAAGCGTCTTCTCCGCAGCCCTGACCGGGAATGAGTGATCACGCCTGGCCAGCTTGTCACTGGCTGGCGGCAGGCAAGGATTCTATGGAGTTGCTGCGGGGAGAACAACGAAAGCGTCGTGACTCGCCCGCTCCGGCGTCCGCGCCGGCCCTGCTCAAGAGCCGCGCAGCAACGCGTCGGCTTGCACTGGGGACAGTTCGCCCGTGACAGGCTCGATCGAGCCGGGCGGCGGGACCTTGATGGTGGGGACGGCGGGAGCGTTGTCCATGTCGACGCGGCCGTTCAGGCA
>Ga0224510_10002051_pt1 | contig 12500 bp, 14 predicted proteins | sample SF_May12_sed_USG_FD_170161 | JGI IMG/M metagenome (GOLD analysis project Ga0224510, IMG submission 170161) | Sediment microbial communities from San Francisco Bay, California, United States - SF_May12_sed_USGS_4_1 | ecosystem: Environmental > Aquatic > Marine > Sediment | place: USA: California... | reverse complement strand
GAGTAGCGCAGCCGAGGTCGGGCGAGCAAGGCGAGCTTCACTGGAGCGCCCGCGATGTGTCCCGGCTCATCCGTGCTGCGTTGGTGATCGCGGAGGCGAAGCCGACGACCAAGGTCGGCGTGGAGATGCTCCGCGACATCCGTCGAGGCTATCGCGAGCCGTTGTCGTAGGGGGTGCCCGAGGCCGCGTCTGGCGTTTCGTTCACACGATGGCTAGCGACCTACCTGCGGATCGAGGAGCGCGAGCTTGAGGCGGGTGGGCGGGCGCGACTACCGCGAAGGAGGCTCAAGCGCCTCATGACGGCGGATGCCCATCGTCGCTGATCGCGGTCACGAATCCGACGACTGTGTCGTCATCAAGCGCAAGCTGCACTGCACGGCTCCCGCGCAAGAGATCGAGGTGCCGCTCAGGTGTCAGCTTTCTTGGCCAGTCGACGAAGAATCCACCGAGCTGGTCGGCGCGGATTGCCTCGGCGCTGTCGATGTACGTGATCAGGGTGCGACCTTAGCCGGGATCAGAACCGGAGATCGTCTCCGCCGCGGGCGAGCTACCGGTGGATCGAGGAGCGCGAGCTGGAGGCGGGCGAAGACCTCGCGTACCGTTCCAACCTGGCGATCTTGGTCATGATCGACGAGAACGGGGATCGGCTCGGAGAGCTTTAGCCGCTCGAGTGCTCCTCGTTCGACCATGAGCTCCCGGACGAGCTTTGGGTCTTCGACGACACGAGTCGTCCAGGCATAGTCGCGCGAGGATCGATGGCGGCACGAGGTCGCGCATTCGGTCAACGGCGCCCCACCGCGACGCCGAGCGCTCGGCGCGGACAAAGTACGCGGAGACGGTCTCGAACTACGTCGCCGTCGCGAACAAGGCCGAGGTCGACCTGGCCGAGACCCGAGAGCGGCACGGCGGCCGGTACGAGCTGGTCGCCCGCCTCTGGCTCCAGGAGTGGGGCTGGGCCGAGCGGAAGGAGTTACCTCTCGCGGATGGTCAAGTCCGTCGCCGTGTCGAAGGGGCGGGAGCCGCTGAGCAAACGCGCCGAGGTCGAGCTGCGCTAGCGGCGAGGCGGCAGCAGCACGACCTCTCTTGAACGATCGCGTAAAGGTTTCCCGGGGGCGGAAGATCACCTTGAGGTGGAGCCGGCAGTCCGTAGTTTCGGCCAGTGCAGACTCAGCGGTCGCGCGGATGCGAATCGGGCGGGCACGCGGCATCGTTCTGGCGTGACTTCGCACGCCGACCGTGGCGCGGCCCATTCGCCATCCGGCCATTCCACGATCTTCCGTTACGTCACGACTGAGTTTGTGGTCGTGCTCGTCGTCCTGGTCGGGCTCGTCACCGGCTCGGCGCTCCACATCCTCGGCGCCGACACGCCGGCCGACTTTGTGTGGGCCGGCGCGGCCGTGGTCGTTCTCGGGCCCCTCGTTTGGTCAGTAGCGCGCAGTCTTGCCCGTCGCGACGTGGGCGTCGACGCGATCGCGCTCCTCGCGATCGCCGTTGCGCTCGTTCTCGGCGAGTACCTCACGGCCGTGATCGTCTCGCTCATGCTCGCCGGGGGCAACGCCCTCGAGGCATCCGCCAATCTCCGTGCACGCCGCGAACTGCGTCTGCTCGTCGAGCGCGCTCCCCGGATCGCACACCGGCGCAGTGGCGCGCTCGTCGAAGAGGTCGCGGTCGAAGAGCTCCTGCCGGGAGACGTCGTCATCGTCCGCGCCGGCGAGGTCGTCCCCTCGGACGGCAGGGTGTCGAATGGGGCCGAGGCGGTCATCGACACCTCGGCCCTGACCGGCGAGCCGCTCCCGGTAACGGTGCGCCCCGGCGGCGAGATCCTCAGTGGAACGGCGAATGCGGCCGACGCGTTCGACCTGGTCGTCACCCGTCCATCAGCGGAGAGCGCGTACGCGGCGATCGTGCGACTCGTTGAGCGCGCTACCGACCAGCGCGCGCCCTTCGTACGCCTCGCCGACCGTTACGCAGCGTTCTTCCTCCCGGTGACGATTCTCGTCGCAGGCGGCGCATGGGTCGCCTCCGGAGATCCAACGCGCATGCTCGCCGTGCTCGTGGTGGCGACACCATGCCCGCTCATCCTCGCCGCGCCGATCGCGCTCGTATCCGGGCTCTCCCGCGCCGCTCGGGTCGGTGTGATCGTGAAGGGTGCAGGCGTCATCGAGCAGCTCGGCCGGGCACGCACCGTTCTCTTCGACAAGACCGGGACCCTCACACTCGGCTCACCGGAGGTGGAACGGATCGTCTCCCTTAACGGCGTCGAGCCGACCGAGGCACTTCGGCTCGCTGCGTCACTTGACCAGCTCTCGGCGCACGTTCTCGCGGAAGCTCTCGTGCACGATGCCGAGCGTCGTGGCCTTCGCTTGACCTCACCGACCGACGTGCGCGAGCAACCCGGCTCCGGGATCGCTGGAACCGTCGACCGCCGCGCCGTCGTCGTTGGCGCTGCCGGCTGGCTCGAGGAGCTCGGCTTCACCGGCGCCCGAGTCGCAGCGAGCGTAGCGGACGGTAGGCATGAAGTCGGCCGCGCAAAGGTGTTCGTCGGCATCGACGGCCGACTTGCGGCGATGATCGTCATGGCCGATCACCTCCGCGAGGATGCCGTTGGTTTGACGGCGTCACTACGGGAGACAGGTATCCGGCACGTCGCGCTCGTCACCGGCGACAGCGCGTCCGTGGGTGAGGAGATCGGGCGCCTGGCCGGCGTCGACCGCGTCTACTCGGAGCAACGCCCCGAAGACAAGCTCGAAGTGGTCAAGGCACTTCGAGCCAGAGCCGAACTCCGCCCGGTGGTCATGGTCGGTGACGGGATCAACGACGCCCCGGCGCTCGCTCTCGCCGACGTCGGAATCGCACTCGGTGCACAAGGAGCGACGGTCTCCTCCGAGACAGCGGACGTCGTGATCACCGTCGACCGCGTCGACCGGGTCGTGCACGCCCTTCGCATCGGGCGCCGGTCGCTCAACATTGCGCGCGAGAGCGTGCTCGTCGGCATGGGCTTGAGTCTCGCCGCGATGGCAGTCGCGGCAGCCGGGTATCTCCCACCGGTGTACGGCGCTCTCTTGCAGGAGGGAATCGACGTGATCGTAATCGTCAACGCCTTGCGCGCGCTGAAAGGTTGACACAAGAAGAGGACGGGGAGGTCGACCTGTCCCAAGAGTGGATCCGAGTGCAAGCGCTCAGTAGCGCCGACCGAAGCGATGCGGGACGTGATGCGTCGTGAAACGTACGTAGACGGATCGGTGTCCGCCCGGATATCTGGCTGCTCGGGCTCTGCGATGATCGGCGCATGAGTGTCTTCAATCGCGTTGTGGTGGGTGTTGACGGAACGGACTTCGGCTTCGAAGCGCTTCATCAGGCGCTTGCGCTAAGTCCAAGTGGCGCGTCCGTCCTCGCCGTCACCGCCCTCTATACCGCCGGTGCGGTGCACGCCGGTTTCCAGATGGACTACTTCATGGCTCAGCTCGAAGAGGAGGCCGAGCGTGCCCGCGCCACCGCGGTCGAGATCATGGGCGACCGACCAAACTGCACGACGAAGGTCGTGCGAGGTGATGCGAAAACCGTTCTGCGACACGTCTGCAACGAGCACGACGCCACTCTCGTTGCGCTCGGAGGTCGGAGCAGCAGCCGATTCCTCGGCATGATGACCGGCGAGACCGCGAGCACCCTTCTTCACGATGCGGCGCGCTCGGTTCTCTTCGCCCGCCCACGGTGGGGTCAGCGCTGGCATCCGAACCGGATCGTGGTCGGGCTGGACGGCTCGGACTCTTCGCTCGCAGCACTTCTCGTCGCCGACGACCTGGCCGAGCGGCTCGGCTCCGAGATACAGGTCGTAACGGCGACGAGCGGGAAGTCTGTTGAACGAACGGCCGAATGGGCTGAGCGCGTCACTGAGTGGGATCCGGGGCATCCGTTTGCTGCCCTGTTCAACCGCTCAGCGCAGGCCGACCTCTTGATCCTCGGCTCGCGCGGCCTGCATGGCCTCCATGCACTCGGAAGCGTGAGCGAGCGCGTCGCCCATCGCGCGGCCTGCTCTGTGCTCACGATCGGCGGTCGAGCCACCGGATCGGCCTGACAGGGTGATCTCAGGCTCCGTCCTGCCTTCAGCTCTCCTCGCTACCGCCGTCGATATGTAGGAGGCTGATGTGACGCAAGCGCAGGCCGCGGCGGCGGAACTGTCCGAGGATGTGTTCGTCGACGTCGCCGTGATCCTGCTGATCTCGTGGCGACGAGCAGCATCGGCGCGCTCGAAGCCGGCCCCCTGCCATCACGATGACGCGCTCAAGGACCGGGCGCAAGATGGCCGGAAGGCGCCCCGATCACGAAGACCCTGCCAGCGCCAGGCGCCCTCACGTCCAGCTGACCACCGGATTGCCGGATGCGCGAGCGATCGAAGTCGACGGTCGCGTAGGATAGAGCCGAGGTCAACAGATGGAGGGGGCAAGATGGCCGCAACACTTCGCGCGTTCTTCGTGCTGGTAGGCGTCTCGGCGCTCGCCGTGGTGGTGTTTCTCATCGTCGCAAGCGCGATCTGACGCAGCCGAGGGCCGGATTCGGCGAAGATGCGGCAGTGCGCCGCCCGGCCCTCGTCTTCGTCGTCGTCTCCGCCTGGATCGTCGGCGCGTTGTTGCTCGATGGCCAGATCGGATTACCCGGCCAGCTCGGGCTTGGTGCGCTCACCGCAGTCGTGCTTGCTGCGCTCCTCGCGATCCAACCGAGGACCATACGTCTGCAGGCGCTCGCGGTCGTCGCGATTGCGACGCTCGGGGAGGTCGTCGGCTCGCTCATCTGGGGCCTCTACGGCTATCGCCTCGAGAACCTGCCGGCGTTCGTTCCGCCAGGCCACGGGCTCGTCTACCTCGGCGGTTTCGCACTCGCCGTACTCGCGCGCGCACGACCGAACACGCTCCTCTGCGTCGCGGCGGGCGGCGCGGCCGTCTGGGGAATCGCCGGAATCACGGTTCTGCCCGCGTCTGACGTCATAGGTGCGATCGGGTGTGCATTCCTGATCGGCGTCCTGCTCTGGACACGTCGGACGGTCTACGCCGGGGTCTTCGTCGTCGTCGCCGGTCTCGAGTTGTACGGCACAGCACTGGGCACATGGTCGTGGGAAGCGGCGGTTCCTGGGCTTGGGCTCTCACAGGGGAATCCGCCGAGTGGCGCAGCCAGTGGTTACGTCGTCTTCGATGTACTCGCGCTCGCGCTCGTTGCTCGGCTGACCGGCGCCAGAGCGTCGATTCAGTCGAGGAGGCTGCGAAGGACGTCGCCGTCGGTCGCCGCTCCCGAGCGAATCAACGCGCGCGCGTCGTCGACCTTGCCCCACACGTCCCAGAGCAGGAACCCGCGCGCCCTTCCGTCACCGTCGACGTAGCCGACGACGCCCTTGCGGTTCGGATCGATCCACTCCTCGACGGTGGCGAGTCGTGAGTCGACATCCCCGACAGCCTCGTAGCCGAGCTCGAAGAGGTCCGAGTAGAAGAAAGGAAGGTGGTCGTAGGACTCGTTCGCGCCGGCCATGTTGGCGCCGACGCAGCGGCCGTGTGTGTTCGCGTGGTCCTCGTGCTCGACGCGCCTCGTTCCTCCGAGCGCCGGGACGGGGAAGCGTGCGACATCTCCGGCTGCGAATACATCGTCGCGTCCGGCACGCCCGAGCTCATCGACCAGGATCCCATCGTCGACGGCCAGCTCAACATGCTCTGCGAGCTCGGTCTTGGGCACGATCCCTAGTCCGGCGACGACCGTGTCGGCCTCGATCAGCCGCTGGGCGCTGGTGGTAAGTCGAAACGTCGAGCCGTCCCGAACGATCTCCTCGACGAGCTCGCCCGAAACAACGTCAACGCCCTTCGAGCGGTAGTAGTCGTTGACGGAGCTCGAGAGGCCCCGGGGAAACAGGCGCGCGCCGATCCCATTCTCGGGGAAGACGATGGTGACGACACAACCACTCACGGCGAGTGCTGCTGCGATCTCAGAGCCGATGAAGCCGCCCCCGATGACGGCGACCCGCACGCCGTCGCCGGCGAGCGCGCGAAGACGGCGGAAGTCGTCGAGCGTCCGAAAGTAGACGATGTCGTCGCCTCCAGAAGCCAGCTGACGGGGAGCGCCGCCCGTCGCGAGGAGAAGGCGTTCGTAGGAGTGGGTCTCGCCGGCATCGTCTGTCGCCGTCCTGGCATCCAGGTCGAGCAGCACGATCCGCCGGCCGGAATGGATGTCGACCCCGAGCTCAGACGTCCCACGCCAGACCGAGTCTTCCTCCTTCCCGGCCCATAACGCCTTCGAAAGGGGTGGACGGGCGTAGGGTGCGTGCGCCTCGGAGGTGAAGAGCCCTAGTGTGCCGTCGGTGTCGTGGTCGCGGATTCCGCGACAGGCGGCATCCGCGGTCATTCCGCCACCGACGATCACATACCGGTAGATGCCCATGAACGGCGAATCGTAGATGCGGCGGTCAGGACCGGGCGGTAAAGTCTCGCGCGGCGTGAGTGGAGCACGAATCCTGGCATTCCTGGCAGCGGCGATCTGTGCCGCGGTTCTCGCGCTTCCCGCCGGTGCCGGCTTCGGGAAGCTCGAAGCCGGCTCGAACCGCGTCTCGATCTTTTACTACCCGTGGTACTCGACGCCGGTGCGTGACGGCCGCTGGGCTCACTGGTACGTCGAGCACGACGGGGCGCCGGTGCTGTCGACGCCGTATTTCCCGAGCCGCGGCCTCTACTCGTCCTCGAACGCGAAGATCGTCGCCGGGCAGATGCGGGAGATCTCGGCCGCTGGAGTCGACACCGTCGTCGTCTCCTGGTGGGGCTTCGAATCGCCGGAGCACGACCGGTTGGGGCTGGTCGCGCAGGCTGCCCAACGACAGGGTTTGGCGGTCGCGGTTCATGTCGAGCCATACGACGGCCGAACGCCTGCCCGAGCCGCAGAGGACATCGCACGTCTCCGAACGGAAGGCGGGTTCACCGACTTCTACGTCTACGACGCCGACCGCGATCCTGCTGCGGCCTGGGCCGAGGCACTTGCTCCGCTGGACGGCGTCCGCATCTTCGGACACACGAGGCTCGTCGGACGGGCAAAGGCCTCCGGGTTCGACGGTCTCTACACGTACGACATCGTCACCTGGAACGGATCGCTGTTCAAGCGACTCTGCACTCAGGCGCATTCCGCCGGCTTGCTGTGTGCCCCATCTGTCGCGCCAGGGTACGACGCACGGCTGGCGACCCGCGATCAGGCGACCCGGCCCCGCCTGCACGGCGTGACCTACGACCGAATGTGGAAGACGGCAGTTCGCTCCGGCGCCGATCTCGTGACCATCACGAGCTACAACGAGTGGCAAGAGGGGACACAGATAGAGCCCGCGCGTTTGCAGATCGGCAGGCCGAGCTACGACGGAGCGTGGGGAAAGAGGGGCGTCGCGGCACAGCGTGCCTACATCACCGCGACCTCTGGTTGGGCCGCGCGACTCCGCGCGGCGGCTCGTCAGTAGAGCGCCGTCGCGAGTCGTCGCCTGTAGGCCACCGTGACGGGGTCGTCGTGGCCGAGATCGTGGAACACCGCGACCGCAACCTCTCGCAATCGGTCCCGGCCTTCCGGCGACGAATCGGGGATCTCGTCGAGCAGCCGATCGAGTGCGAGCTCGCTATCGCCGTCCTCGAGAGCGCTGAGCACGCCAGGCAACTCGCCGCTCGCACGGAGCTCCTCCGTGAGCAGCGACACGCGAGGTGGCGCGAGAAGCTCGTCGACGAACGACGCGACCGCCGCCGGGGCTCGCGCGCCGACGAACTCGGTGACGACACGGCCGTCGCGAAATCCCTTGACTGCGGGGATGCCCTGCACGCGGTAGGCCGCCGAGATTCCAGGGTTCGCGTCGACATCCACCTTCGCGAGGATGACCTCACCACCACGCCTCTCGACTTCTTGCTCGAGCACGGGTGTCAGGGCCCGACACGGACCGCACCAGGCAGCCCAGAAGTCGACGATCACGGGCGTCTCCCGTGAGCGTTCGACCACATCCTGTTCGAACGTAGCCTCGGTGACCTCCACGTCAGCCTCCAACGTCTCGATAGCCCACGATCATCCCGATACTACGTCTGCACCGCAGCCGGCGACGAGGGCTGCAGGTAGGTCGTCGGGCTCGACTCCGGCGAGTGAGCGGTGCCCGAGATCGATAACGACCTCGGGCCACGTATCGAGGTCGAGCGCTCGAGCACCCTGTTCGGATCCGAACCGTAGGAGCTCGTCAGTGGTGAACACTCCACGGCGGCCGGTCTGACGACGTGCGATGCCCTCGAGCTCGCGGAGCTCCTCCAAGGGGTCGATGCGCATGTTGGAGTCGGAGCCGATACAGAGCGGGATCGCGCGCGTTCGAATCCGCTCGGCGGGGAGGAAGCCGTCTCCGAGATCGGCCTCGGTGGTCGGACATGCGCAGATCGCAGACCCCGTCGACGCGAGGAGATCGAGCTCGGCCCCGTCGGCGTGCGTAGCGTGAACGACCGTCGTACGCCCGCCGAGGCAGCCCGTGCGTGCCAGGAGCTCGATCGGGCGGCAGTCGTGCTCAGAGAGGCATTCCTCGATCTCTCGCGGCTGCTCGTCCGCATGGACGTGAAGCGGGAGAGACTCCGCATCCGCGTAGCACGCGATCTGCTCGAGCCAGTCGGCGGGACACGCGCGCACGGAGTGGGGGGCAAGGCCAATCCGGAGGCCCGCAGAGCGCAACGCCTCGACTTCGGCGAGATAGGCCGCGACCGACTCTTGACGAAAGCGAGGGAGACCGCCGCGCGCGTAGGCGACGTGGAGCAGCACGAGCGCGACGCCGACCGCGGAGGCGGCCTCTGCGGCGGCGAGGGCCTCCGGGACGCCGAGGTAGTGAAACTCACCGACAGCCGTGTACCCGGCGAGACGCATCTCGCGGTACGTCTGCTCGTACGAGGCCCGGACGAGATCCGGCGTCTGGCGCTCGGCTTCCGCGAGCATCGTCTCTCGCCACGCCCAGAAATCGCCGCCGACCGCGCTCCCGCGCAGGACGCGCTGGAACGTGTGGCTATGGGCATTGACAAACCCAGGGAGTCGAAGTGTGCCTTCCACGACGCGCGACGCTACCAGGGTCGTCGAATGGGGTCAGACCCAGTGATCCCGATCGCGGGATACCTCGTAGGGTTCCGGCCGTGGCCTGGCACGAGCTGCGACAACGAATTCCGAACGCGCTGACGATCGCTCGCTTCGGTGCGATTCCGATCTTCGCCTGGCTCTACCTCGAGGCGGGCGACGGTCCGGCCTGGGGAGCGGGGATCTTCTTCGCGGCGGCTGCGTTCACGGACCAGCTCGACGGCTTCCTCGCGCGCCGCTGGCACGTGGAGTCGAGCTTCGGGAAGGTGGCCGACCCGCTCGCCGACCGACTCATGATTGGCACTGCGGTCGTTTTCATGTGGGCGACGGGCCGGATCCCGCTTCTCGCGGCTCTCGTCATCGTGGCGCGAGACCTCGTCTTGATCGTCGGGTACAAGGTGCTCGCGCCGAGTGGCTACCAGCTCGAGGTCACGTTCCTCGGCAAGCTTGCGACGTGGGTTCTCTATGCGGCCCTCGGCTTCGTGCTCGTCACCGAGGAGGGGACAGGCTGGCCTCTCGTGCTGCTCGCCATCGGCATCGCTCTCGCCATCGGCGCCGGCGTCCAATATCTCCTGCGGGCAAGGAGTTTGCTGCGCCAAACCTGAAGCGCCGCGGGGCAGGGAGACCGGCTTCGGGCGCGAACCAGAGAGTCTGAACTCTCAACCTGAGGTTGACCCCTCGGCGCGGGTACTGCTTTACTCAGGTGACCCTCGAAGAAAGGCCACCGGTGGAACTGCATCCTGATCTCTCGAAAATGACCGACGACGATCTGCGCGAGATGATTCGCGGGCTCGAGAAGGAGGAAGACGAGATCTCCCTTCAGCGTCGCGTACTGCACGGTCGCATCGACATCCTCCGCGCGGAGCTCGTTTCACGCCTGCGCGAGCAGGTGAACGCAGGGGAGGCCCAGCTTGCGGACATCGGGCGCCTGAGCGAGATCCTCACCGCGAAGGCCACGCCTACGGACGACGCGTGAGCCACGTCTACTGCCCGGAGTGCGGCTTCCAGAACCCGGAGGCCTCGAACTACTGCTCGCGCTGCGGTGCGCTCCTAACGACCGACACGGGCGCCGAGACGACGATGAGCTTCGATGTCGACGAGGAAGGTGAGGAGGTCGACCTCCTGACTGCACTCGGCATCACGGGGCCTGCGCTGGTGGTGCGTTCGGGTGGCGGCATGGCGGGACAGTCGTTCCAGCCCGGGGAGGGGAGGACGTTGATCGGCCGATCTCCGGAGTGCGACGTCTTTCTCGACGACGTGACCGTGTCGCGGCGGCACGCCGAGCTGGCGCGCGACGACGAGACGTTCTCCATCCGTGATCTCGGCAGCCTCAACGGGACGTACGTGAACCGCAAGCGCATAGAGTCGGCTGTTCTCGAGGATGACGACGAGGTGCAGATCGGCAAATACCGGCTGACGTTCCTCCAGCGATGAGCACCGTCGCCACACCGCGTGAGAAAGGCGGGGCGGAGCCTCGGCTCCGTACGATCGGGTCCGTCTGCGAGGAGCTCCGCGAGCAGTTTCCGGACATCTCGGTCTCGAAGATCCGCTATCTCGAGGACCAGGGCCTCATCGCACCGAAGCGGACACGAGGCGGTTACCGGCTCTTCGCTCCGGACGACATCGAACGCTTGACGAGAATCCTGCGTCTTCAGCGTGACGAATTCCTGCCGCTTCGCGTCATCCGTGAGGAGCTGGCAGGGCCTGGCGCGTCGGCGGAACGGACGAGACGTCGCGCAGTCGGGATCACCGATCGCGAGGACGAGATCGACGAGGCCGAGCTGTGCGATCGCGCCTCGGTGTCGCTCGAGTTCGTGAGACAACTGGAGGAGTATGGCCTCCTCGTCTCTCGCAACGCGGCGGGCGACCGCGTGTACGGGGAGAGCGAGGCGGATGTCGCGGCTGCATGCGCGAGGCTCGCGCGCTTCGGCGTCGACGGGCGTCACCTGCGAACCTTCCTGACCGCGGCCGGGAGGCAGACGGCGCTCGTGGAGCAGCTCGTCGCCCCGGGCTTGCGCTCCCGCAATGCGGAGCGTCGCAAGGGCGCGCTCGACGACCTCGAGGTCCTCTCCCGTGTCGCGCAGGAGCTCTCACATCTCCTCTTTCTGCGCGATCTGCGCTCGACGGTAGAGCGAACCTCGTGACACTCGATCTGAGGGACCGGATCAGGGACGTCCCGGACTTCCCGACCGAGGGCGTCGTATTCAAGGATCTCATGCCGTTGATCGCAGACCCCCAGTACTTCAGAGAGACGATCCGTCAGCTCGCCGACTGGGCTCGCCCTCGCGAGCCCGACCTCATCCTCGGCGCCGAGGCCCGGGGGTTCATCTTCGGATCGGCGCTCGCGTACGCGCTCGGCGCGGGGTTCGTCGCTGCACGAAAGCCCGGGAAGCTCCCGCGGGAGACCGTCGAGGCGTTCTATGCACTCGAATACGGCTCGGACAGCCTCCAGGTCCATCGGGACGCGGTGCCGGCCGGATCTCGGGTCATCGTGCTCGACGACGTCCTCGCGACCGGAGGGACCGCGAAGGCGAAGGTCGAGCTCATCGAAGGCCTCGGCGGCATCGTCATTGGAATCGCCTTCGTGCTCGAGCTGACGTTCCTCAACGGCCGCGACAAGCTCGCCGGCTACGACGTGCACTCGCTCGTCACGTACTAGACGAAGCGAGCGCGGCGTCCGATCTGCCGATTACAACAAGATCATGTACGACCCGCTCACGAGCACGTATGCGTTCTCGTGTCCACACGGGCGCGGGGTGCGCGTTCCACTGTCGGCCTTCCGCACGCTCGACCGCCTCCCGGGAGCCGCGCATCCGGCCGTGTATCGCATTTCCTTCGCCTGCGGGTGTGGCGGCGAGCATCCGGGCCTGATCGCCCACGACGATCTCGACTGGGCGCATCTCGGCACGACCATCGATCGCACGTTCAGGAATCTGATGACCGCGCGCGACGATCCGATCGCGACCGAGCTGGTCGAGGTGTCTGCGGGTCGTATCCGCGCGGGGGAGTGGCCGTGGAGCTTCTTCTGCTTTCTCGAAGGGCGGCCGCGCCCCGTCACGCCGTCTGCGTTCGCGCTGATCGCGCCGGGCGGTCGCGCCTTCGGAGTTGCCGTCCAATGCCCCGTGTGCTCATCGGTCTCGGTGAACCTCGTGACGCGTGAGCATGTCGACATCCCGTTTCGAAACGATGCGCGCGTCGGAGTGGTGGCGCATGTCTTCGAACGCGATGCGCTCCGCGTCGCCACCGACTTCCGCGCTGAGCTCGACTCGGTGACATTCGACGAGAGGAGACTCGATCTCGAGCTCTGACAGAGCGGACCGCTCGGCACGTTCACTCCCGCCAGGGATCAGGCTCGAGCGAGCGACGGCCGATGCTCGGTACGTGAGTGCCGCCGTCCTCAGCGCAGTCGC
>Ga0224510_10002050_pt1 | contig 12518 bp, 13 predicted proteins | sample SF_May12_sed_USG_FD_170161 | JGI IMG/M metagenome (GOLD analysis project Ga0224510, IMG submission 170161) | Sediment microbial communities from San Francisco Bay, California, United States - SF_May12_sed_USGS_4_1 | ecosystem: Environmental > Aquatic > Marine > Sediment | place: USA: California... | reverse complement strand
ACAAGCTCAACGCCCGCCTTATGGGTGTCTCCCCGACCGGCAATGGCCGACGTGAATCCTTTGCACACATGCCAATGCCGCGCATGACCAATACCTACATGCTGTCCGGTCCGCACGTACCGGAGGAAATTATCGCCTCGGTTAGCAAGGGGCTGTACGCGCCAAATTTCGGTGGCGGGCAGGTGGATATCACCTCCGGGAAATTTGTATTTTCTGCGAGCGAGGCGTACCTGATCGAGAACGGCAAAATCACCGCGCCGGTGAAAGGTGCGATGCTGATCGGTGATGGACCGGAGGCGTTGCGCCGTATCTCGATGATCGGCAACAACCTCGAGCTCGATACGGGCGTCGGCACCTGCGGCAAAGAGGGGCAGTCCGTGCCGGTTGGCGTCGGCCAGCCGACCTTGAAGATTGACGAAATCACGGTCGGCGGTACGGCTTGACATAAACACGCGCATTGGACCCTGAACGATCGAGTCTGTGAGATCGCTCACTCAATTCAACATAGTGTTTCGGTACTGTGTCCCGGTCACATGGAGGGACACCTTGATGGCATTCGAAAATACAATTACAGAAATGGATCTTGACGCCAATTCGAGGCATTTCGTGCAGAGTCTGGGCAAGGAAGGGCAGGACTACGAGCCGGATCTGGTGGTGGATGGTATGTCTGAGTCCATCCTGTCGCGCCTGTTCAGCCTGTTCGGGATAGGCCACTAGAACCCGGTTTCGCGCGCGTTCCGCTGGACTCGGCGGCTGCGGCTATGGACAATCAATAGCCATGTGGGTCGCCAAGCCAATCTACGAAAGCCTTCCGTACTTCTACCTGCTGGTCGGTGCGCTTTGCCTGGCTGCCTCGATGTACGTCAACCACTGGTATTGGCCGACGATAAGTTTCGGTACGGGGCTGGTGTGCCTGGTGGCCGGATTGGTGGTGTTACTAAAGCGCCGCGACTTTCGCAACACAGACCGGCGCACCGGACACTAGCGGTATCAGCCGGCCGCCGACGCTTCGTCGTCGCTGGCGCGCCGCAAGTCGGTGTAGACGAGTTCATGCACGCCGAGCGAAACCACGTCACCGTCCTGCAACAGGTATTTCTTGACCTGCTTTTCGCCGACGAAGACGCCGTTTGTACTGTTCAGGTCCTCGATCGTGCACCCTTGTTCGTCGCTGATCAGCTGCGCGTGATGTCGGCTGACAAACTTGCTCTGGATGTAGATCTCGTTGTCTGGCGACCGCCCGATGATAATTCGTCCGGGGCCAAACGAATGTAGCGAAAGTGACTCGCCTTCGGAGCGAACCTCAATCTGGGTAAGCGCATTTTCGCCGCTATGTCGAGCGGCAACCTGGCGCAGCTTTTCAAACAGGCCGGTATTGCTTTCGTGTTCTTTCCAGTTCAGTTCCGCTACCGCTGCCATGATGTCATCGGCAGACAATGAGGTTTTCTCGCCAGCGAAAGCGCACAACAACGCCGTATCGCACAAAGTATTGATGAGTCGCGGCACACCGCCCGAATACCGATAGATAACGTCGAAACAGGAGTCATCGAAAATATCATTCGGGGAGCGGCCGGCGACGGCAAGACGATGATCGATGTACTCGCGCATATCGCGCGCATCCAGCGGGCCGAGATGAAAGCGCAAACGTACCCGCTGCACCAGCTGTTTGAGGCTCGGCGAATCGAGCGTTTCTTTCAGTTCCGGCTGACCCGCAAGAATGATGCGCAGCACTTTTTCCTTGTGTGTTTCGATACCGGAAAGCATGCGGATCTCTTCGAGAACCTTCTTGCTCAGGTTCTGCGCCTCATCGACGATCAGCACCACTTTTTTGCCGTTCGAATATTGCTCGATCAGGAACATGTTGAGCGTATCGAGCAACTCGACCTTGCGCTGGTTGAACGGCTTGAAGCCGAACTCGGTAAGCACCGCCTGCAGGAATTCGGTCGGTGTCAGTTGTGTCTGGGATACCACCGCACAGACGACGTTGTCATCAAGCTCGGCGAGAAAAGATTGCAGCAGCGTAGTCTTGCCGGAGCCGATTTCACCCGTGATGACCACAAAGCCATCGGCCAGCCAGATGGTCGACTCCATATAGGCCTTGGCCCGGGCATGCTGCTTGCTCCAGTAAAGGAAATCGGGGTCAGGAGTCAGGCGGAACGGCTGCTCGCTGAGTTTGAAATGCTCAAGATAGGACATGGCGCCTTTTTGTTTTCCGGCAGTTTACCCGCATTTCATCGCGCCGGGCTACGCTACAGGTCCTCAAGGGGGGCGTGAGCGCGTCACAGTGCCGCGCACTTGCTCCAGCAGCGTGTCACGGCTCGCCGCGGAATCGCCGATGACCGTTATATGCCCGAGTTTTCGGCCCGGCCGCGGCGCCTTGCCATAATCGTGCAAGGTGGCGCCGGCCGGAAGCTGCAAATTGCCGGGCATTATGCCGATCAGGTTCAGCATGCCGGCATGCCCCAACAGGCGCGGCGTCGGCAGATCCTGACCACTGATGGCCAGCAGGTGCGCCGTGAACTGGCTGGGGTCGGCGCCTTCAATGCTCCAATGCCCGGAATTATGTACTCGCGGCGCAAATTCATTCGCCAGCAATCGCCCGTCGGTGACGAACATCTCGAGGGCCAGCACGCCGACATACTGCAGATGCTCGAGCAGGGCGGTGACATACTGTTCCGCCTGACGTGTCAACAGATCATTCTGCAGCGGCGCGGTCGAGGTCTGCAGAATACCTGCCGCATGCTCGTTGCAGGTCAGTGGATAGCAGATGACATCGCCCGACACATTGCGCGCGGCAATTACGGACACCTCGTAGTCAAAGTTTATCCATTGTTCGGCAACAAGGTCGGCGCCGCCGCAGTCCTGCCACGCGGTCTCAATTTCAGCCGCTTGCCGGATCACATATTGCCCCTTGCCGTCGTAACCGAGCCGGCGAGTCTTCAGGACCAGCGGTAATCCAAGACGGCTTACCGCAGCGACCAGGTCCTGCAGCGAATCCACGCGCTCGAAATCCGCCAGGGGAATTGCCAGCTGCTGAAACAACTGCTTTTCGGCAAGCCTGTCCTGTGCGTGGCCAAGCGCCGCCGGCGGCGGATAGACGCGCACCCGGTCTGAGATTTTCAGCAACGCCTCGACCGGAACGTTTTCAAACTCATAACTGACAACATCGCAGCTCTCCGCCAGCATCGCCAGCGCATCGCCATCGTCATACGCGGCTTGTGTGACCGGGCCACATGTGGCGGCCGGCGGCGCCGGCGCCGGGTCAACAAACCTGCACTGCATGCCGAGTTGCCGGGCCGCAAATCCGAGCATCTGGCCGAGTTGACCGGCACCGATTATGCCAATTCGCATGGTTCGAGTGCTTATTGCCTGAGATCGTCAGCGGCCAGCACTTTGTTGGTTTGCTCGTGACGAAAATTGTCCAGGGCCCTGGCAACGGTCGCGTCGTGGTTGGCCAGAATTGCCGCCGCGAGCAGTGCGGCATTGATTGCCCCCGGTTTGCCGATCGCCATTGTGCCAACCGGGACACCGGCTGGCATTTGCACGATCGACAGCAGCGAATCAACTCCCTGCAATGACTTTGACTGTACCGGCACGCCGAGCACCGGCAGGCGGGTTTTCGCGGCCGCCATGCCGGGCAAGTGTGCAGCGCCGCCGGCACCCGCAATAATTACCTTCAGGCCGCGCTCGGCCGCGGTGGACGCATAGGAGAACAACAGGTCCGGGGTACGATGTGCGGACACCACCTTGACCTCGTGGCCAATTCCGAGGCTCTCCAGCGTATCGCTGGCGTGCCGCATGGTATCCCAATCGGACTGCGAGCCCATGATGATGCCGACCTCGATTTTCATTGCGCAATTCTAACCAGAATGTCATGCACGCGCCGGAAAACTTGCCGCTTCAGCGTCTTCTCGGCACGTTCGTTATCGGTTTTATCCAGCCCGTCAAGCAACTGCATCAGCTGCGCATCGACAATGCCGGTGGTGGCGGCGAAATTTTCCCGCGCCGACCGGCCGTCTTGCAGCAGACTATCGCGCCATTTCTCTGCATCGGCAAACAGGCGCTTTTCGAAGAGCTCGCGAGCGCCGACATTCTCGAGACGCGCACGAATAAGGTCCGCATCCGCCTGGCGCATGAGTTTTCCAATCAGCTGCTTTTGCCGGCGCAAGGCGCCGTGCGATTTGATCTTCGCAGCGGCGCGCACGGCGGCAAGCAATTCCTCACCCAGTCCTATTGATTCCAGTTCACTGCTCTTTAGCGGGATCAGATACTCACCGAGCTCCTGCAGTGCGTGTTGTGCCCGCTTGCGCGCATTTTTGCTGGGCTTCTCCATAGTCACCGGCTAAGCTACCCGAGGGTTGCGGACTGATTGCGGGGAGTATTCGTTCACGATGGGCAACATTGCCACAACGGAATCGTTGGGTCAGCAAGAACTCGAAGCGCTGGTGCAAGTTGCGCTCGCAGAAGCCCGGAAACAGGGCGTGGACCAGGCGGAAGTCGCAGCCAGTCACGATATTGGCCTGCTGGCGACAGCCCGGCTTGGTGATGTCGAGAACCTCGAGTACACCAATGACCGTGGCGTCGGTGTCACGGTTTACAAGAACGGCCGCAAGGGCAGCGCCAGCACATCCGATATTTCCGCTGATTCGATCCGCGAGGTAGTACGCAAGGCGTGCACGTTCGCTTCTTATACCGCTGCAGACCCGCACGCCGGGCTGGCCGAGGCTGAACTGATGTGCCGCGAGATACGCGATCTCGACCTCGACTACGAATGGTCGATCGACTCGTCGCAGGCGATCGCGATGGCGATTGACTGCGAAAAAGCCGCATTGGACTTTGATTCGCGCATCACCAATTCCGAGGGTGCAACGGTATCGACCAATCGCGGTACTCGCGCCTATGGCAACACACACGGTTTTATCGGCAGTTACACAAAATCCAGTCATAGCATCAATTGCGTTGTGCTGGGCTCCGAAAACGGCGAGATGCAACGTGACTTTCACTACAGCGCCGCGCGTGACCCGGCGGACCTGGAAAGCGTCAGCTCGATCGGCGAGCTCGCAGCGTCGCGTACCGTAGGGCGGCTCGCGGCGCGCAAGATAAAGACGGCAAAAGCGCCGGTATTGTTTGTTCCCGAACTGGCGCGTGGCTTTATCGGTCACGCTGTTGGTGCAATATCCGGCAGCGCGCAGTATCGGCGCGCGTCGTTCCTGCTGGATGCGCTTGGCGAAAAAGTCTTCCCGGATTTTGTATCCATTCATGAGCGTCCGCATTTGCCGAAGGGGATGGCGAGTGCACCGTTCGACGCCGAGGGCGTCGGCACCTACGATCGTGATGTCGTTGCCAACGGCGTGCTTACTGGATACGTACTTGGCAGCTATGCGGCACGCCGACTCGGCATGCAATCAACAGCGAATGCGGGTGGCACGCAGAACCTGATCGTCGCCGGTAACGGTGGCGACCTCGAAACGCTGATCAGGGAAATGGGAACCGGCCTGCTGGTGGTCGAGCTGATCGGCCAGGGAGTGAATGCCGTGACCGGCGATTATTCACGCGGTGCCGTGGGGCAGTGGGTAGAAAACGGCAAGATTCAGTTTCCGGTGCACGAGGTTACGATCGCCGGCAATCTGCGCGAGTTGTATTCCCGTATCGCCGCAATTGGTAGCGACCAGGACCTGCGTGGCGGGATTCGCTGCGGCTCTCTGCTGGTGGAAGAAATGACTATCGCTGGCGGCTAGTAACGCCTGATGTCCTCGAACACGCGATCCGGCCGGTAGTCGCTGAGGCGGTCGGCTGCGACTCCCGTCGTCAACTCCTGGGCCGCGAGCCGGCCAACGATCGGTGCCAGCGTAACGCCGCTGTGCATGACAGCGACATAGATGTCCGGGCGTTCGGCCGATGCGCCGATGACCGGGTGTCCGTCAATCGGCAATGGACGCCAGCCGATATAGACATGCTCGATCTTGACGCCGGCAATGGCCGGAAGAATATTCTCCGCGCCGGCCAGCATTCGCGCCGCATGTTGTGCTGCGATGGCCGGATCCGGGAAATCGTCAGGCCGTTCCTGCAGTCGCAAGGCATGTGCCTCGTCTTGCGGTGCGCCGTCCTGTTCGCCGAGTACGATTCGACCGTCATCGCGCTGGTGCATGTGTATGCCGGGCGCCGCAATGACATGCTGCAACAGCCGCGGTGCAGGGGCCGTGATGGCGATTACCCCCGGTGTCGATCGTTGCGGCACGTTGATGCCGGCAATTCTTTCGGGGAGGTCAACCGCCGCACCGGTCGCAAGTACCAGCCGGTCGGCCGGGATCGGCCCCGCCGAGGTGAGCACCGACACCAGTCTGCCGTTGCTCAGCGCGACATCCACCAGCTCGGTCGGATAATTCAAGGACGCACCCAGCGCCACGGCCGCGGCAAGCAGCTTTTGCGTCGTAACGACAGGATCAGCGGCACCGTCGTTGGGCGAATAGGCGGCGCTGGCTGGCGACTCGATGCGAACGCCCGGTTCCAGCACTGTGAGTTCCGGCGTCGAAACCATGCGCGCGGGCTCGCCCCACGAAACCTGTTCTGCGATCTGCGTGGCGAGCGTGGCCTGGCGTGCGGCATCATCAAACCATTCCAGTGAGCCGCCCCAGCGAACCGGCAGGTCAAGCGCCTGATGTAACTCATGCCAGTAGGCGACGCTCGCCTGGCTGAATGCGTGGTAGCTCCTGGGTTGCTTTGCCCAGGTCGCATTGATCCAGGCGAATGTGCCGCGGCTGGCGTGGCTTGCCGGACGTTCCTTGTCGATGATGGTGACTGCTGCACCCGCTTTGGCCAGGTGGAAAGCGATCGACGCACCGATGATACCGGCGCCGGCAACCACGATCCTCAGGGGTGCCGTTGGCCCGCCGCGCGTGTCGCACGCCGCCAGCGTGGCGGCTGCCAGCACCTTTAATAGAGTGCGCCGATCCACGCGTCGCTAGCGAGCCGTTTCGGCCGCCAGCTGCTGCAGGTATTTTGCAAACGCCGGGTCCTCGCCAATCAGCAGCGCCGGCATCGCCTCGCGAAAATCCTCGCGGTAACACCATTCCTGCATGAAATCTTCCCAGGAACGCCAGCGGCGTGCATCCTTGCCGGTAAGACCTTCTTCATACAGCAACAGGTAGGCTCGTTCGAAAATCGCGATCAGCATGCCGAAGATCGCCTGCATGCGCTCGCGCTGTTCCGCCGACAAGTCGCCGGTGCGCGCCTGGGACAACAAGCGGAGGTCGGGATTTTCCAGCGCGAGGCGCAGGAAGTCGTGATAACTGGCGGCAACGGTTTCATAGACTTCCTCTTCCTCGGCCGCGCGCTCCTTGTGCTTTTCGAACAGGAATATTGCGACCGCCGCCGGCAGGCCCAGCACCGTCACGATGTAGCTCAACAGCTCCCAGGTCTCGATGCTCATGTGAATTAAGATTCGCCAGTGGGGTGATGGTCGGCTCGATTCTAGACGTTCGCCGCGCGCATGTCACAGCCCCGGCCGGTGCTACTTGAGGATCTTGTAGTAACACCACAGCATGAAGATGACCACAGACAGCACCGCGATGGTCATGAAGAGTACAGCAAGTAGAGTCATACCCGACTCTCCAGGCCGGCATCGGCATCAACTGGTTCGGCCAGCGGCCGACCGTCGTCAACATCCATGCCTGCCGCCCGCCATCGCCGCGTGCCGATGGCGGTGACGATCATGAGCATGGCAATACTGCCGAGTATCACCAGCCATGCGTAGATCACCGCGCGATCCGGCAGCACTCCCGATTTCGGGTCTCCCAGCACAGATTGCACATAGGGTGGCAGGTTGTACCAGCAGAAGCCGAGGAAAATTACGAGCAGGTAGGTTGGTGATACGTACTTGATGATGAACCGGAATACGCGCGGAATCCGGATCTGTGCACCACGATGCGCCTCTGCCAGGCCCTTGTCGACGCCGAATACCCATGAAAAGCAGATTATCTGCGTGCCGGCGACGACGAAAATCATGAACGTACCGACCCAGAAGTCCAGCGTATCGAGTGCCACCAGCCCCTTGCTGAACCAGAGCACAAACAGGTTGCCGGCGACACACAGGCCCGCGACCACAACGGTGGCTCCTTTGTGTGACAGGCCGAGTGCTTCCTGGAAAAACGCCTTGGTCGGTTGCAGCATTGACAATGAGCTCGTGATGGCCGCAAGAAACAGCATGAAAAACCAGATGGCGCCGAAGAAGTCGCCCAGCGGCATGCGTACAAACACTACCGGCAGGGCCGAGAAACCGGTGCTGAAGGTGCCGCCAATATTTGCCTGGGTTGCGGTCAGGCCGAGAAAAACCACTGCGGCGGTGAGCGTAATCATGCCGCCCAGCGCGACCTCGAAAAATTCGTTGGTCGCCGATGCCGTGAGACTGGAAAGCACGATGTCGTCATCTTTCCTGAGGTACGAGGCGTAGTTGATAATGACGCCAAAGCCGACGGAAAGGCTGAAGAAAATCTGCCCGGTCGCCGCAAGCCAGGTCTGAAAATTTCCGAGCGCGGCGAAATCGGGGTTCCACATGAAGTTCAGTCCGGCGGCCACGCTTTGCTCCGGCAGGCTCGGATCCGGAGTGCCGAGTGTCAGCACGCGAATGAGCACGATCAATGCGCATAAGGCCATCGCCGGCATGGCCCAGCGGCAAAAGGTTTCGATCCCGCGGCTCAGTCCGCGATACAGAAAGTAGATATTGAGTGCGAATGTGATGGCCCAGAAAATGACCGATGCATGCAGTCCACCGGAGGCGAGCAGGCCATCGAAATTGGCACCGGTCGTTTCGTTGAAATACAACCCGGAGGCTGCAACCTGTTCTGCAACCGTCTGCCCGGGTACGATGCCGATGCCACCGCTGACATAACTCCAGGCGTAAGACAGGCACCAGGACTCGATCAGAACGTAATAAAAGTAGATTACCAGCGGTACCAGCACGCCGAACGAGCCGAAATAGCGAGCGACCGGTCCACGTCCCCACAAGCCGATGATCGCTGGCGCAGAATGAAATCCTTTGCGGCCGCCATATCGTCCCATGGTCCATTCGGCCCAGCCGATCGGAATGCCGAGCAACAGGAATGCAATGAAATACGGGATAAGGAAAGCACCGCCGCCGTTTTCCGCCGCGTTGCCCGGAAAGCGCAGAAAATTGCCGAGCCCGACCGCTGACCCCGAGACCGCGAGCACGATGCCCAGGCGACTGCCCCAGGCCTGGTTATTGGCAAGCCTGGTCACGATGCAGTGTTCCGAGCCGACGGCATGTCAGTTGCGTTCGATCAGATGGCGACGGGCTGCCAGCGAACCAGAGTCACAAGCGCAAGGAAACCGACCAGGTAAGCGACCGGAATGTACCAGCCGTATTGCAGCCACTGCACCACCGACTTTGCCTGGGGGAACTGGGTCGAGAGCGCAACACCGGCCGATGAGCCGAACCAGACCATCGATCCGCCGAAGCCCACGGCAAATGCCAGGTAGCTCCAGTCGTAGCCACCCTGTTCCAGGGCCAGCTTGGTGAGCGGGATGTTATCGAACACGGCCGAAATGAAACCGAGGCTCAAGACCGACTGCCACGACGGCAGCGGCAGACTTTCCACCGGCATCATCGATGCGCAGGTGACCAGGGAGAGCAGGAACAGGCTGCCAAGCGCCGCGGCGGGCACGAGCTTCCAGTTCGGCGCACGCCATGGCGCCGTCAGCAGGATGCTGGCCCATACCGCGGCAGCGAGGAACGGGAAGTTGTCCGCGAGGTCCGCGTACTGCGTATTCACAATCACGTTGGTCGCAATGACCGCGCCAAGAATAATGCTGACGATCGCAACGCGGGCCCAGTCCATACGAAGATTAGGTGCGGGGTCGCAAACGATCGGTGAAAATTTCTGCTGGTCGAGCGATGCCGGCACACTGAAAACGATCAGGGCAACCAGCGCCGGCAGAAATGCAAAGGCCACGTCGAGAGGCGATACGCCCTCAATCCACATCATCGTGGTCGTGGTGTCGCCGACCACGCTGCCGGCGCCACCGGCATTCGAGGCCGCAACGATCGCAGCGAGGTAGCCAATGTGCACCTTGTTTCGAAACACCGACATCGCAATGGTGCCGCCAATAATCGCGGCGGCGATGTTGTCGAGGAAGGTCGACATGACAAACACCATTGCGAGCAGCGCCAGCGGCCCGCGCCAGTCATCCGGCAGAATGGCTGGCAGCAACCCGGGAATGTGGCTTTTTTCAAAATGATCGGCCAGCAGGGCGAAGCCAACCAGCAGGCCAAACAGGTTCGCCAGTACCACCCATTCGTGCGCGAAGTGGTGTGCCAGGCCGGCCAGGCCGTGCACGCCGTCGAAGGCCGTGAAGAGCAACTTGTACGCCGTGATCGTAGCCAGCCCGAGCAGGGCGACACGCAGCGTGTGATGGTGGAAAACCGCGACCCCGAGCAAGGTCAGCGCGAACAAAACAAACGCCACAGGTATTCCCGCAATGGTCGGGCCCTGGACTGCAATTTCCGTTACGGTAGCTGCGGTCATGAGTGTATGCGCGGCACGATAGCGCATTTGCGAGGCTTGCCAACAAATATATTTTTTGGGCCAGGTCGTGAAAGCTATTGACAGAATGAAAGTGTCAGTGCTTGTCTTTCTCGACGAATTTTCCGGCTTTTTGCCGCAGTTTCTTCAGCGAATTTTTTATCTTTTTCAGCCAGCGCCTGGCCCAGGCAAGTTCGGCGCCGAGGATGGCCAGGCCGAGCGGTACGACAAGCATGGCCGGGCCGGGCAGAAATATCATCGCCAGGCCGACCAGCAGCACAGTCGCACCAACCAGCAGGGTGATGGCCTTGCGTGCCTGCCGATTGGAGCGCAACGCCAGCCGTTCCAGGTCATGGGCCAGTGGCGATGCCAGTGCCGCCGTATCGCGTCCTGCAAGCATCGAGGCCAGGATGCCGACCGACAAGATGCCGCCAATGACCGCGAGCGAGACGACATTCGGGATCGGGTAGTGGTGTGCGAGTAACATTTTCACGCCAATAAAAGCCAGCAGGAAAACCAGGCTCACCTTCAAATAACGGAATTTATCCATCAGCCCGGCCAGCACGAAATACAACGAACGCAGGCCGAGTATGGCGAATATGTTCGAGGTGAAGACGATAAACGGATCGCGTGTAATGGCGAAAATCGCCGGAATCGAGTCGATGGCGAAGGTTACGTCGCTGGTTTCAACCAGCACCAGCGCGAGGAAAAGCGGAGTCGCGTGCCGTACGCCATCAACGGTGACGAAGAAGCGACCGCCATGGAATTCGCCTGTTACCGGATACAAGCGGCGCACGAGCCGGATCACGAAATTGCTTTCCGGCGCCAGGTTGTCATGGCGAACGACCAGCATGCTTGCGGCCGAGAAGAGCAACAATGCGCCGAGTAAATAGATGACCCAGTCGAAGCGTTCGATCAGCGCAATGCCACCGAAAATCATGACGCCGCGCAGGACCACCGCACCGAAAATGCCCCAGAAGAGCACGCGATGTTGCTCGGCGAGAGGCACCCTGAAGTGCGCAAAAATCATCGCTATGACAAAAATGTTGTCGATAGATAGCGATTTTTCCACCAGGTAGCCGGTAAAAAACTGGATCGCCGCCTGCTGCCCGGTGAGCTGCGCGGTGTCAATATCCCAGCCGGCCGGATTGATCTCGTAGAGATAGTAGACGCCGACGTTGAAGGCAAGCGCGAGCGAAACCCAGACGGCCGACCAGCCCAGCGCTTCGGGCAGGCTCACTACATGCTGTTTGCGATGAAACACGCCGAGGTCCAGCGCCACGACCAGCGTGATCAGAACCAGGAAAGCGATCCAGACGAGAACGGTGAACGACATGATCAGGATTGATCTTTAGCCTTGCAGCAGCGGTGCCCGCTCAGACGGTACTACAGATGGCGAGCAGCATGTACAGAATATTTGCAGCGTTGGTGTGGAGCGGGTGAAGGGAATCGAACCCTCATTCGCAGCTTGGGAAGCTGATGTTCTACCATTGAACTACACCCGCTTTTCGAGGATCTCCAATAGTCTACTTCGGGTGTCCAACAAACCCAATAGTCTCGATTGACCGTCCCACGGCAGAGGAATGGTCGACATCGACCGTCTCAAAGTCTTAACTTCCGACTCGATTGCCACCTCAATATCAGAGCGAATCATCCACTTACTTGTGTAGCCTCTGATGGATGATTGCTCTATGCTTCCCGTTTATCAGTCGCAAGGCTACTCGATGCCTAACCAGTCTTACTTTTCGTTTGTTGATGAGCCTCTTAAACCCGAAACCGTATCAGGTCGAATTAGCTACGAGCCGGTTCACGTTTCTCAGTCTACCTTCCTAGCCGGGCTCAGCTCCCACATACACTGCTGGTTTCGGTTAACCCCTAGTTTCGGACCGGATCTTGTCCGAGAGATGATTCGTGTGCTGGATGTTTCAAAAGACGAGTACATCCTCGACCCGTTTTCAGGGGCTGGGACAACAGCGATTGAGG
>Ga0224510_10002049_pt1 | contig 12519 bp, 11 predicted proteins | sample SF_May12_sed_USG_FD_170161 | JGI IMG/M metagenome (GOLD analysis project Ga0224510, IMG submission 170161) | Sediment microbial communities from San Francisco Bay, California, United States - SF_May12_sed_USGS_4_1 | ecosystem: Environmental > Aquatic > Marine > Sediment | place: USA: California... | reverse complement strand
CCTGGCCATGGGCTCGTCCATAGCCCGCCGGTAACGAAATCTGGCCATCTGGTAACGCTCGCCGACCCGCTCTGTCTGCAACGGATCGCAACCATCTGCTACCTGAGTGCGGTATTGGTACCGGCGTGTCAGCCTTCCTCGGATCTCCCCTGGGCGCCGTGAAGTAGCCGGCCGTCCGAGTCGCTGTAAGGAGCGAGCGTCGCGCCGCGAAAGGTCTCCCCTCATCGAACTCGTTCCACCCTCGCATCGGTGGATACTCACCCGGGCCGTCGAGGTGCTGTTCTTCAACCTCTATGGGGACAGTGAGGAAGCCGGCTTCGGGAATGTGCCACTCGCGTTGTCGCGCGCCCTTCCGAAGGGACAAAGTCGTCGCCCCTGTGACCCTCCGCCTGCTGGATCCGACCCGGGACGCGGCGTCGTCCGATGGCGAGCCCTGGTTCGCGGAGGACCTCGAGCGGCTGACAACGCCGTACGCCGGCTGGTCTTGGGAAGACCTGATGTCCCCGTCGCGCCGGCCACCAAGCCTCGAGACCGTGTAGCGGAGTTGGAGGAGCGCGCCAGGACGCCGGACGGAGGATTGCTCTGCCACTACGTCCCGTGGCGGATCGACGGATCCCGATCAACCTGCGGCAGCGTGTTGTGGTCGCGGACAAGCGCCTCCGAACGACGGGCGAAGGTCACGACGGGCCCGCGGCGGGCTCCTGGTTGTTCGTCTCAGGACCGCCCACAACAAGTCGGGCATCAGCGTGATCCCGGAGGTCGACATCGAGGAGATCCGCGACGGCATCACCGAGGAGATCCTCGAGCGCGGGGCGGCCCCATCCTGGCTTCTACTGCATAGCAGCGGTTTAGACGGTCTCTTGAGGGCCACGCCCTTCATCGCCGAAGGGTCTCGCTCATATCGTTCTTATCAAAGGCCATGACGAGAGGAGGTGATGACAATGGCCTATCAACTCGACGAGAGGCACTTTCGCTTCCGACAGGCGCCGGAGAGCCGGGGCTGCGTCGTCCATAGGTGCAAGGGCTCGGAAGAGTTCACGCTCCCGGATAGGGATCGCTCGCATGCTATTCGGAATCGCAGCGTGATCCGTTTCGCCGGCGCCGGCGTGACGCCAACCGGACAGTCACGAGCCCGTCGCCTGGACCGGGATCTTCCCGGAGAGGCTCGTTCCCGCCCCCGGCGAGGATCGGATCGCAAGCGTCCCTCCGAGCGCCTCGAGTCGGTCCACCATGTTCTGGAGACCGGACCCTCGTGCGGTGGATCCGGGGTCGAACCCTGCTCCATCGTCCACGACGTCGAACCCGAGTACGCCGTCCAAGTCCTCGAGCGTGATCTCCACGGACCTGCTTCGCGAGTACTTCGTCGCGTTCTGCAGCGCCTCCAAGACGCAGAAGTAGACGGTGGCCTCCACCTCGGGCGAGTAGCGGATCACTCCGTTCGCGCGGACGGTCACGGGGAGAGCCGCCCGCCTGGATTGCGATTCGAGCGCCGCGACGAGCCCCTGGTCGGCAAGGAGGGGTGGGTAGATGCCATGCGCCAACGCCCGCAGATCCTCCAGCGCCTGGGCGGTCTCGCCCTGCAGCTGTCCCAGCAGCTCCTTCGCCTTGTTGAGGTCCCGGTCGACGAGCTGCTCCGCGAGCCGCTGCTTGACCTGAAGGGCGACGAGTTGCTGCTGCGCGCCGTCGTGGATATCCCGCTCGATCTTGCGTCGCTCCTCATCCTGGGCCGCTACGAGCCTGCCCCGGGAGGCGCGGAGATCCTCGACCAGTCTCACGTTCCGAAGCACCAGGCCCGCTTGAAGGGCCAGATCGGCCACGAGTTTCTCCTCGGTCGGGGTCACCGGTTCCGACGCCCTCTTCGTCACCGAGAGCGCGCCCAGCATCTCCATCCCGTCTTGCACGGGCACCGCGAAAGTCACGTCAGCGATGTCTGGCAGCGTGCCGCCAGGGGCGGAAACGAGCCTGGATCGCTCCGCTCCTTCGGGCCAGGCCGCGGTCGGTCGGAGCTCGGAGCCGGTCGTCAGCCACACCTGGGCGCGCTCGGCGCCCGTCCCCTCGGCGAGGATCGCCGCCATCCGAGGGAGCACGTCCTCGGTCCCGTACGAGCCCGCAACACGCTCCGAGAACTCGTGAAGGACCTCGTACGGCGTGGCGCGTTTCCCATAGACGAATCGGTTGGCCAGGCGTTGGGCCCATCGGCGCACGGGCTGGAACGCGAGTGCGACGGCCGCGGCGGCGATCGCTGACAAGACCGCGTTGCCGGAGCTGCCGACCAGCACGCCCACTCCGACCACCACACCGACGTAGACGACGATGACGAACCCCCCCAGCACGGCGACCACGACCGTCCGTCGGACTACCAGATCGATGTCCAGCAAACCGTGACGGAGTATCGCTACTCCGACGGAGATCGGTATCAGCGGGAGCCCGATCGCGGGGGCAGCGAAGAAGAACGCGGTGTTCCCTCCCAGCGCTGTTTCCGGAAGGACCAGCACCGGTGTCAACATGACCATGGCGACGACCGCGGCCCAAACGAGGATCCGGAGCTGGTCACGCTCGCGCCCGACGGCCCTACGACGCCTACGGATGAGAAGCACGATCGACGCGATGAACGCCCCTACCACCATCACGTATCCGGCCACGTACAGGGTCGCATAGACGGCGGAGCTCGCAAGCGGGAGCATCGCCTCTTGGCCCAGATACCCCTCGAGGGTCGGCTCCACGATCGCTGCGAGCATCGTGAGGCCGATCGCGACGACCGCAGCGAGCGCGGTCCGCCGCTCGGCGCGGGCTCGAAGTCGGCCCTCGGGGAAGAGCAGGAACAGGAAGACCGTGAGGAACGCGAATCCGACGAGAGACACGACGTCGCCCAACCAGGCCGCGGCACGCCCGGCGGGCAACGAACCGGGATCTGCGGCGAGGGCCCGGTAGCCGTAGCCGGTCACGAACGCGTCCAACGCGATCAGTGCGCCGCCGAGGACGAACACCCATCCCAGGCTGTTGTCCGGGCGCTTCGAGAGGATCACCGCTCCGACGACTGAAAACGCCATGGATATCACGACGATGGCGACGACGAACAGGAGCGACACCTCGGCCTCCAGTTCGACGGCGACCGGGATCGCGGGAGGTGGATCCGTCGCGGCGATCCCGAGCGCTGAAGCCGAAAGGAGAGCCGCCAGCGCGACGAGCGCCCATCCCACCGGCCCGGCGAGGCCCGGCACTTGAGACTGCTCCCCGCTCGGTCGACGGCGAGCAGCGCGTCGGACAAGAGCGAGCACTATCCCACCCCCTGAGGGATGTTCACGTTCGTCATACCACGTCTTCCCTCCCTTCGCTCAAGGAATGGGCATCGGTGGACACCGAGATCGCTCAACCGGTCCTTGGAGAACACGCAGTTCCTTGGCGGGCTCTCGGCCTGGGATGGCGCCGTCAGCAGGTCGAGGTGCTCGGCTGGACGGTGATGGTCAACGCCCTCACGTTGGCCCGCTACAGAGCCACTGAGGACTGGCGAAGTGGCCGCCTGACTCGATCCACTTCCGGCACCACCCGGTAAGATCGCGGCTGTCCCGGAAACGTCCCGAAGGCCGAGGTGGCGTTACCGAGCCCGGACCCACCTCCACTCGCTACACTTCAACGCGCTGGTGGTGACCTCGGTGGCGATTCCTGCCAGGTTGTCTACCGGCCCGGGCCAGGTAGCTCAGTTGGCAGAGCACGCGGCTGAAAACCGCGGTGTCGGCAGTTCGATTCTGCCCCTGGCCACATCGGAACCAACCGTCAGTTCAAGATCTCGCGCGTCCGCACCTCGGCCCATCGCGCCAGTACTCCTTGGTACACATCGGCTGCCTTCGGATACTCGCCGGCTTCCAACGATTGCAGCGCCTCATGGACCTCGCGAGCCGAGTGATCGTCATCGAGCTCGTTCCAACGTTGGAAGTCGCACAGCTCCGCATAGTCGAGCTCGACGATCGAGTCCGGGTCGAACTGCACCATCCACTGGTGTAGATCGAGGATCAGGTCGCCGATCGGGCCGAGATCGGTCCGCCGCAAGGGGCCGATCGCCTGCTCGGCCCGACGGATCGCACGGCGGGTCGACGTGCGGTACCGCAGTCGCCACCGCCCGTAGGGATCCTCAGTGAGCTCCCGCTCTTCATCCCGGAACAGCACGAACCAGCGGACCGGCACGTGCCACGGGCTCTGGTGGCAGAACGAGACGGCGTTGGGGTCCCGGCGTCGCAACCGGGCGAGGTCGCGGGCGGCCCGGCGGCCATCCTTCTTCGGCACGAACTGCTCCCAGAGCTCGATGGGTTGGGCTTCTCGGAACGACACCATCGCCGCCAGCACCCGCATCCGCATGCGCCTGGGACTGATCAAGGTGCGTCCGCCGACGTGCAGCACGTCGGCACTGTCGGAGTCGGCCGGAGCCAACACACCGAGCCTGCCCACGGTCTGCCGGTCCGCGTAGCGAGGTCGGATCGACGCGATCTCCGGCCCATGCAGCAGGAAGCGCTCCCAATGCAGCTGCTCGGCGCGCTCGAACCGATCGAGCGGCTGATACACGCGGAGATAGGCGCTCGGCACCATGTCGGTCGAGTCTACGGGTTGCCTTCGTACGAGTGCGGGCTCGAGCCGCGGGCCCACGGTCTTCCCCTATGCTCTCGGCATCCGATGATCGGGACTCGAGGGGGATCCGCGTGGCGTCCGAACCACACCACTGGCGCGGCACGGAACCCCGGCGCGTGCTCGCGCCGGACGGCTCGCTCGTCGGTGACCCCGATGTCGGCCTCGGCCCCGATGACCTCCGAGCGATGCTCCGGTTCATGCTGCTGGCCCGTCGGCTCGACCGAGAGTGCATCGCCCTGCAGCGTCAGGGCGAGCTGACCGTCTACCCGGGGTTCGAGGGTCAGGAGGCAGCGCAGGTCGGCAGTGCCATGGCGCTCGGACCCGACGACTTCGTCTTCCCGACCTTCCGCGAGCTCGCGGCCGCGCTCGTGCGTGGCGTCGACCCGGTGCAGTACCTCGCGTACCACCGGGGGACCTGGCACGGTGGGCCGTACGACCCGCGCGCGACCCGGTTCGGCCCCATCTGCATCCCGGTCGCGACGCAGATCGTGCACGGCGTCGGCTACGCGATGGGTCTCGCGCTCGACGGTGTTCGTGCGTGTTCGCTCGCGTACTTCGGCGACGGCAGCACGAGCGAGGGCGACTTCCACGAGGCAGCCAACCTCGCCGGTGTGTTCGGGGCACCGACGGTGCTGTTCTGTCAGAACAACGGATGGGCGATCAGCGTACCGACGGCACGCCAGACCGCCGGTGAGATCTGGAAACGAGCCGAGGGCTACGGCTTCCCCGGCATTCGGGTCGACGGCAACGATGTGCTCGCGGTCTATCGGGAGACCCGCGAGGCGGCCGCCCGCGCGTACGCCGGCGAGGGGCCGACCCTCATCGAAGCGCTCACCTACCGCGTCGGCGCGCATTCGACGGCCGACGACCCCGGTCGCTATCGCGGTGAGGACGAGGTCTCCGACGCCCGTGGGTTCGACCCGATCGCTCGATTCCGCTCCTGGCTGCTGGCGGCCGGACACATCGACGACGACCTGCTCGCCGGCTGGGAGGCCGAGATCGAGGAGCAGGTGCTCACCATCCGCGAGGGTGTGATCGCGCAACCTCCGCCTCCCGTGGAATGGATGTTCGATTGGACCTACGCCGACCCGCCGTCCGCACTCGCCGTTCAGCGCAGCGAGGTGCTCGGTGGCTGAGGTGACGATGGTGGCCGCGTTGAACGCGGCGCTGCGCGACGCGCTCGCTGACGACGACCGGGTGCTCGTGTTCGGTGAGGACGTGGGCCGCTCGGGTGGGGTCTTCCGGGTGACCGACGGACTGCAGGTCGAGTTCGGCGACCGGCGGGTGTTCGACACGCCGATCAGCGAGTCGGGCATCGCCGGAGCGGCGGTCGGGCTGGCGTTCGCCGGCTGGCGCAGCGTGGTCGAGATGCAGTTCGACGCGTTCTCGTATCCGGCCCTCGAGCAGATCGTCGACCACGTGGCCAAGATGCGGGAACGCACTCGCGGCCGGGTCGACATGCCGATCACGATCCGAATGCCGGCGTTCGGAGGCATCAAGGGCAAGGAGCATCACGGCGAGAGTCCGGAGACCTTCTACGTGCACACCGCCGGACTCAAGGTGGTGGCACCGTCCAACCCCGGCGACGCCTACCGGCTGCTGCGGCTCGCGATCGCCGACCCCGACCCCGTGATCGTGCTGGAGCCGAAGGCCCGCTACTGGGCCAAGGCCGAGGCCACGCTCACACTCGAGGGGCCCGGCATCGGCATCGCGGCCACGGTACGCGAGGGTGACGCCGCCACGATCTTCACGTACGGCGCGATGGTCGCCCGATGCCTCGATGCGGCAGAGGCCCTGGCCGGGGACGGAGTGTTCGCCCGGGTGGTGGACCTGCGCACGCTCAGCCCGCTCGACACCGAGACGATCGCACGATGCGTTCGCGAGACGGGGCGCGCCGTCGTGGTGCACGAGGCCCCGAAGACCCTGGGGCTGGGCGCGGAGGTCACCGCATGCATCGTCGAGGAGGCGTTCGACTTCCTGGAGGCGCCCGTGCGCCGCGTCACCGGCTACGACGTGCCCTACCCACCGGCGACGATCGAGCACCGGTACCTGCCGAGCGTGCGGCGCATCACCGCCGCCGTGCGAGACGTGGTGGCCTACTGATGTCCGCCGAGCGCCTGTTCTCGATGCCCGATCTCGGGGAAGGACTCGAGGAGGGCGAGATCGTCGAGTGGCTGGTCGCAGAGGGCGACACCGTCGCGCTGAACCAGCCGCTGGTCGAGGTCGAGACCGCGAAGGCGACGGTCGAGGTGCCGTCGCCGTACGCGGGGGTGGTGATCTCGTTGCACGGCCCGGTGGGATCGACCATCGCGGTGGGAGGGGCGTTGGCGACGTTCGCCGTTGCCGATGAGGTGGCCGAGGACGGCGACTCATCAGGTCAGCCCCAGCCCGGCGCCGACGCCGACTCCGCCGCCACCCCCGACCAACATCCCTCCCGCGGCGGCCGGACGACACCGCCGGTGCGCAAGCTCGCGAAGGAGCTCGGGGTCGATCTCGCGTCGGTGGTCGGATCCGGGGCGGACGGGCGGATCACCGCGGAAGACGTCGAGGCGGCACGCGGGAGCGGCGCGCCGGCGACGAGCGCCGACGCTGCTTCGCGGAAGGTCATCGCGACGAACCTGGAGCGACAGGCGGCGATCCCCCAGGTGACGACCTTCCGCACGGTGGACTGCTCGGCGCTCCAGGTGTTCAGGAAGGAGCTCGGCGTGTCGCCGCTTCCGGTCGTGGTCGCGGCGCTGTGTCGAACGATCGCGATGCACCCGTCACTGAACGCCCTGTGGGGCGATGGGCAGGTGACCGAGCGAGACCGCGTGCACGTGGGATTGGCAACGGACACCGAGCGTGGCCTCGTGGTGCCGGTGGTGCGCGACGCCCACTCGCTGGGCATCGCGGACATCGCCGCCGAGGTGGCGCGGTTGGCCGAGGCGGCGCGGGCCGGGTCGCTCTCGCCCGCCGATCTCACGGGTGCGACGGTCGCCGTGAGCAACACCGGCAGTTACGGGAGCGAGGCGGGGACGCCGATCCTGTCGCCGGGCACGAGCGTGACGCTCGCCGTCGGCGTGATCGAGGCCAGGGCCCTCATCGCCGACGGCGCGGTCGTGGCCAGGCCCGCCTGCACGCTGAGCTGTACGTTCGATCACCGGGTGCTCGACGGAGCCGTCGTCGGGCGGGCGCTCGGCGACCTCGTCGAGGTGCTCACATCCGCCGACCGATTGGGAGACTTGCGTCGATGAAGATCGTGTCCCTGCTTCCGGCGGCCACCGAGATCGTCTACGCGCTCGGCCTCGGCGACGACCTCGTCGGCGTGACCGACGAGTGCGACTTCCCGGCAGATGCCGTGACCAAGCCTGTCGTCTCGCACAGCGCGTTGGCCCAGGGTCGCCCCCTCACCTCGCGCGAGATCGACGCGGCCGTGCGCCAGAAGATGGGCGAGCGTCAGCCCCTGTATCGGCTCGACATCGACCTGATCCGCCGCGAGCAACCCGACGTGATCCTCACCCAGGATCTGTGCCGGGTCTGCGCGGTGCCGGCCGGCCACGTCGAGCAGGCGCTCGCCCAACTCGGACTCTCCGAGGCCACGAAGGTCGTCTCGCTCGACCCCAGCACGCTCGGGGAGGTTGTCGACCAGATCGAGATCGTCGGGTCGCTGCTCGGCGCCTCTGAGCGCGCCGCCGAGCTCGCGACTCAGCTCCGAGCGCGTATCGCGAGCGCGAAGCAGACGGCCGTGAGGCTGCCCACCGTGAACGTCTTCTGCCTGGAATGGGCCGAGCCGCCGTTCGCGGCCGGACACTGGGTGCCTGAGATGGTCGAGGCAGTCGGCGCGACGAACCTCCTCGGTGCGAAGGGTGAGCCCTCGCGCACCGTGACCCATCGGGAGATCCGCGACGCGTCCCCCGAGGTGTTGATCTACATGCCGTGCGGCTACTACCTCGAGGAGGCCGAGGTCGAGGGCGTGCGGGTGATCGAGCACCCCGAGATCGCCGACACGCCGGCCGTGCGCAACCACAACGCGTTCGCGGTCGACGCGACGTCGTTCTTCTCCCGGCCCGGACCACGCATCGTCGACGGACTGGAGATCCTCGCCTGGGCGGTGCACCCGGAGGCCTACTCGGAACCCCCGGCCGGATCGATCACCCGGTTCTAGGGAACACCAGGTGCCGGTGCGGCGGTTTCCCTCGACATCGGAGCGCACCATGTGTCACGGATCGCGGGATCTCGACGTCGTTCGTGAAGGGACCTAGCCAGGGGACGGAAGGGCAGACGATCGCACGCGGAGTGATGTCGACGAGCGTCGGAACGCATCGGGGTGCGTTCACCATGCTCGATTGGGGCCTCTTCGCCGCGATCGGCACGATCTGGGGATCGTCCTTCCTGTTCATCGCCATCGGACTCGACGCATTCGAACCCGGACTGATTACGTGGCTGCGCGTCGCGATGGGCGCGGCCACGCTCTGGCTCGTGCCCGCGGCACGGGCTCCGATGGACCGCGAAGACCGGGCCCGGCTGCTCGCGCTGTCGCTGCTGTGGGTCGCGGTGCCGTTCACGTTGTTCCCTCTCGCCCAGCAGTGGATCACGTCCGGACTCACCGGGCTGCTGAACGGCGCTCTGCCGATCTTCGCGACGACGATCGGGGCGGTCATGCTGCACCGGCTTCCAGGACGTGCCCAGGCCACCGGGCTCGTGGTCGGCTTCGCCGGCGTCGCTGCGATCGCCCTACCGTCGCTGGCCGCTGGCTCGAACGAGGCGCTCGGCGTGCTCTTGGTGCTCGCCGCCGTGAGTTGCTACGGAGTCGCGATCAACATCGCCGCACCCATCACCCAGCGATACGGCTCGTTGCCGGTCATGGCGCGCATGCTCGGCCTCGCAGCGATCTGGACGGCGCCCTTCGGGTTGGTGGGCCTCGCCAGCTCATCGTTCGCGTGGGACTCGCTCGCCGCGATCGTGGCGCTCGGTGCCCTGGGCACCGGGCTCGCGTTCGTGTTGATGGGACGGCTCGTCGCTCGCGTCGGATCGTCGCGAGCGTCCTTCGCGACCTACCTGATCCCGGTCGTGGCGTTGGCGCTCGGGGCGATCTTCCTCGACGAGACGGTTCGAGCGCTGTCGATCCTGGGCATCGCACTCGTGATCGCCGGCGCCCTGCTCGCCTCGCGGAAGGAACGAGGGGCATGAGTGACGACGCGCTAGGTGCTATCGAGGACGCGCCGATCCTCGAGTTCGATCCAGCGCCGACCGCGGTGATCGAACCGAGCGAGGTGATCGAACCGATGTCGATCGCACCGCACGCCGTGTTGTGCTTCTTCCAGGATGTGATCGCAGACGTGGTAGAGCGGCACGGGGGGCGTACCGTCGACCATGTGGTGAGCGAGATCGGACGCAACCCGATCTACGAGATCGACCACGACGGACGCCGGGTCGTCGTGATGCATCCGGGGGTCGGCGCGCCGCTGGCCGCGGGGTTCCTCGAGGAACTCATCGCGCGAGGCTGCCGTTCGTTCGTCGCATGCGGCGGCGCGGGCGTGCTCGTGCCCGATGTTGCGTTGGGGCACGTGATCGTGCCGACATCGGCCGTCCGGGACGAGGGCACGTCGTATCACTACATGCCGCCGTCGCGCACTGTCGAACCGGCCGCGACGGCGGTCGACGCGATCGTCGCGGTCGCCGAACGGCACGGCGTGCCGCATGTGACGGGGGCGACGTGGACCAGCGACGCGCTCTACCGAGAGACTCGACGCAAGGTCGACGATCGGGTCGCGCAAGGGTGTCTCACCGTCGAGATGGAGGCTGCCGCGTTCTTCGCCGTGGCGGCGTTCCGTGGCGTGACGTTCGGCCAGGTGCTGTACGCGGGCGATGATCTCTCCGGCGATACGTGGGATCAGCGGGGGTGGAACGACCACACGTCCGGGCGCGAGACGCTGTTCCGCATCGCCGCCGAGGCGGTGCTCACCTTGCCGCCCGACCCCTTCCCGACGATCGGCCGTCAGGGCTGAGGCTGGGGCCCGTCCGATATCCTGCGCGCCATGGCCCACGATGTCATGATCGACGGCCGCGCCTATCGCGTGCGTAAGCCCCTCGGCGTCTTCGCGCTGAGCGTCGTGACCCTCGGCATGTACTGGCTCTACTGGTACTACCGGGTGAACGACGACGTGCGCATGTTCCTGCGGAACTACTCGATCAGGCCGTTGGTTTCGACGCTCGCGATCGTCGGGTTCTTCACGGCGGGGCCGGTGATCGTGCTCGCGGTGCTGACCGAGGTCTGGTGGCTGCTCGCGCCCGCCGGGCTGCTGATCGTCATGGGCCTCGTGGGATTCCTCCACACGGGACGTCGCGTCATCACAGCCCAGGAACTCGCCGACGTCGAGCCGTCGTCGGCCGGGATCGCGCTCATCCTGTACGTGATGACCGGCTTCCTCGCGGGCTCGTACCTGCAGGCGGGATTGAACCGGACGTGGGCACGGGCCGCGGGGAAGGAGCGTGAGCGGCTCGCAGCCGGGTCCGCGGCAACACCGGAGCGTGAGCCGGTGAGGCCCTTCCCCCGGCCGGCGCCCCAAGCCGGCGCCAACCTCGTGACCCCCGGCGACCTCGGCTCCCGAGTGACGTTCCAATTCGAGCTGCCCAACGGGTACACGACCGAGGCGGTCGGGGTGTTCGAACGCTGGGACTCCGAGGCCGAGACCTACTTCGTGCGGAAGAAGGACGGCACCGAGATCCGCGTACCGGCGCGAGGTGTGCGCCACGGCAAGGTGATCCCCGACCGACCGGCCACGTCGGCGCAACGCTGATCGCTCGACGCCCGACCCGACCCAGGAGGCCACGACGATGCCCCAGGACCTACCCACCTCGCTGATCCGCCTTCGCCTCGGCCAGGAAGACGCCCATTACGGCGGCAACCTCGTCGCGGGCGCGACGCAGCTGAAGGTGGTCGGCGACCTGATCACCGAGCTGGCGATGCGCTACGACGGCGACGAGGGCTTGTTCCGAGCCTACGAGTCGGTCGAGTTCCTCGCGCCGCTCTACGCCGGAGATTGGATCGAGGCCCGCGGGAAGATCGTGAGCGTCGGCAGCTCGAGTCGTCGCTGTGAGTTCGAGATCCACAAGATCGGCGGCGCTCGCACCGACGTCAGCGAGAGCGCGGCGGAGTTCCTCGACGAGCCGATCCTCACGCTGAAGGCGGTCGGCACTACGGTCGTACCGAAGGGGCACCAGCGGTTCGAGCACTAGTCTGATCTGGACTAGGGCGCCACGGCGCGCGGCTGAGCGGCGTCTACGACGCCCGCTCGAGGTCGTGCAGCACCTCGAGCAGATCTTCCACGTTGAAGGGCTTCGGCACGTACGCCTGGGCGCCGAGCTCGTTGGCCTTCGCGCGATCGCGCAGCGACGAGAGCGCGCTCACGATCACGACGCGTGGCCGCTCTTCCTCGGGAAGCTTCAGCATCTCCTCGAGCACCGCCCACCCATCCATCGTCGGCATCATGATGTCGAGCACCATCATGGTGGGGCGATGCTCGGAGATCTCTGCGAGCGCCTCCACCCCGTTGTTGGCGGCGTACGTCGTGTATCCCTCGGCCTCGAGGCTGAACTGCAAGACCCAGACCACCTGGGGCTCGTCGTCGACGACGAGCACGCTCGGCAGCGAGGGCGCGGGCGCGGGCGCGGACTCGTTGTGCATCGTGCTTCAAGGTTACGGCTGCCCGGGAGGGCGACTGAATCGGCCGCGCGGGCGGTTTTCGAGATGGCCGGAAGGCGCAGACCTTTGCGGACCGCACCCCGAACGGGTGACTCCGATCTAGTCAGCCGGGGCCACGGGTATCCGCGTACGTCGTCGAGATGCGCAGGTCGAACGGGGTGGAGCTCCGAACCCGGCTCAGGCGATGCGCACTCCATCGCCGGCCACGACACGCC
>Ga0224510_10002047_pt1 | contig 12522 bp, 12 predicted proteins | sample SF_May12_sed_USG_FD_170161 | JGI IMG/M metagenome (GOLD analysis project Ga0224510, IMG submission 170161) | Sediment microbial communities from San Francisco Bay, California, United States - SF_May12_sed_USGS_4_1 | ecosystem: Environmental > Aquatic > Marine > Sediment | place: USA: California... | reverse complement strand
GCGTGTCCCAGTCTCGAAGTCCTGGTCACGAGCCGTGAGCCCCTGCACATCTCAGGCGAGCAGGAGTACTCCGTGCCACCGCTCGTGCACGAGGAGGGAGTCGGCTTCTTCATGGCCAGAGCACGCACGGTGAGGCCCAATTTCGCCCCTGACGAGGCCGTCTCCGAGATCTGCCGCCGCCTCGACGACCTCCCGCTCGCACTCGAGCTCGCCGCTGCTCGCGTCAAGGCCCTCTCCACAGCGCAGATCCTCGAGCGCCTCGAGCAGCGCCTTCCCCTGCTCACGGGTGGCGCCCGCGACCGACCCGAGCGCCAGCGCACGCTCAAGGCGACGATCGAGTGGTCGTACGAGCTGCTCTCGGACGAGGAGCAGCGTCTCTTCTGCCGGCTGGCCGTCTTCCGCGGCGGCTGCATGCTGGAGGGGGCCGAAGACGTGGCAAGCGCCGACCTGGACGTGCTCCAGTCGCTCGTCGACAAGAGCCTGCTTCGCCACTCGAACGAGCGCTACTGGATGCTGGAGACGATCCGCGAGTACGCGGGCGAGCGACTCGGAGAGGGCGATGAAGAGGCGACGGTCCGCGCTCGTCACCTCGACCACTTCCTCGCGTTGGCGGAGCGTGCCTACGAGGAGCGGATTGCCTCAGTCTCTGCGTGGTTTCCGATCCTGGACGCCGAGCTCGACAACACTCGTGCCGCACTGGACTGGGCCGCAATCACAGGTCTGTCGGCAGAGACACAACTCGCCGGTGCCGTAGCGCACTATTGGTGGTTGCGAGGTCAAGCGTCGGAGGCCCGCGAGCGGGTCACAGGAGCGCTCGCTCGGTACGTTGCCCGCGACCGAATCCGGGCCCGTGCGCTGACCCATCTCGGCGAGATCGTGGACGACGACCTCGAGGCGCTGTCTCCCCTCGAGGAGGCACTCGATCTGTGGCGTGCCGAGGGCGACGTTCGGGGCGAGGCCCTGACGATGGAGCTGATCGGCTACAGGCGGATTGCGCTGAGCGAGCAGGATGCGGCGCAGCGGGCCTTCGAGCAGAGCCTGGCTCTCCGTGAGCAGGTCGGTGCGCCCGAGCTCGAAGGGGCGCGGGCGATGGCCGGAATGTGCCAGCTGCTCGTGTCCCAGGGGCAGGTCGAGCGCGTGGAGCCCTTAGCCCGGGACTTGTACGAACTTGGCGATCGGTACGAGGCCAACCGCGTGCAGCAGTCCGCTCTCCATTACCTCGCCGACTGCCCGTTAATCGGCGGCGACTACTCGGAAGCCGAGACGCGCTACCTGCGTGCTCTTGCGCATGCGCGCGACTCAGGGATTCTGGGCATGTGCGTGGAGGAGTTGCGCGGCGTTGCCATGTCGGCGGCTGCGCAGGGCGACCTGGCGCGCGGAGTTCGCCTGGCGGCTGCAGCAGAGGCACAGGGAGAGTCCATCGGTATCGCGGGGCGAACCAGCCCCACTCACTTCTGGACCAAGCTGCAGGAGTGGTTCATCGATGGCGCGCGGGCGCAGCTGACGCCGGAGGAGCTCGAAGCGGCTGAGCGCGCCGGGAAGGAGGCGCCCTTCGACGCGGTGCTCGACGAGGTGCTCGGTTCCGAGACCGTGGCAGCGCCATGACCCCCGCCCGCAGCGACCTTCCCTCCGCCGCCGAGGCCTGGGAGCGGGGCCGGGCGCGGACGCTCGACGAGGCGGTCGTGCTCGCCCTCGACCCGGGCTTCTAAGCCCAGAAAGCCTCGAAGGCATCGGGGTCGCTCGGCAGGGCGAGCACCCGCTGAACCAGACCGGCTTCGATCGTAAAGAGCAGAACCTGGTCGAGCTCGAGTGTGCGGCCGTGTCGCGTCCCGCGGGCGCGGTAGAACGCAGCTGCTCGACCGTCGCTCACCAGCACGTCGACGAGCTCCGAGTTGTACGTGCCCTCCGTCTCCTTCGGCAGTCGGGCGAGAAAGCGGAAGATCTCGTCGCGCCCGCGATAGACCCCCGCCATGACCCCGCTGCCCGGAACGTGCCACGCGGCGTCCTCGGCGAAGAGGCCCCGCAGCGCGAAGCCCTCCTTTCGCTCGAACGCGTCGAAGATCCGGCGGACGACGGCCTCGTTCTCAGCTGCTGCCACGCCCGTCCTCCCAGCGGGAGATGAGACCCTCGACGTGCCGTCGCTGGGCGTCGGTGAAAGGGATCAGGCCGACGAGTCGGCGTGCCTCTGCCGGGTCGTCGTTGGCCACGGCGGCTTCGAGGTGCTCACGTTGGGGGGTCGGCTGGAGGAGCTGCCGGTGCAGCCAACGCAAGAGGCTCACCGCTGCCTGGTCGGTCACGCGTGGAGGCTATCGGGCCACAGGAGTGCGACGTGCGCGTTGGATCAGGTGCCGGTCTCGGCGCTCTCCGGACTGTCCGCGGCGGGGTCTCCGGCCGAGCTCGCGTCCGCGTCTTCCTCGGCAAGGCTGTACGCGCTGAGTCGGTTCGAGAGACCTTCCATCCAGCTGACCTCTCCAGCTTCGTCGCCGGGCTCTGCTGCGCCTGACTTGCCGCGCTTCGACTTGCCTGGGTCGGGTGCAGGTCGTCGGGGCGGAGCCTTTGGAGCGTCGCGTCTGCGCTCCACATCATCGTCGGGAGCGTCGCGGGGGGCTGGAAAGGCCGCGACCGGTGGAAAGTTGAGGCTCGACGTCGGCGTTTCGGGCTTGAGCTCACCGGCGACCTCGAGGGGCGGCGACGTTGGCGCAGGTGGGCGTTCCGGCGCAGGGCGCCGCGGCTCCGGTGGGCGGTTCGGGTCGACGACGTAGTCGGGGAGCGGGCCGAGCTCCGGTTCCGGCTCGGGCTCCGGCGCGGGCGGCGGGGCATGCGGATCCGTCGTAGTTCCCGGGTGGACGACGAAATCGGGAAGCGGCTCGGGTGTCGCAGCGGCAACGGGCTCGGGCTTCGGCGGTTGGACGGGCACCGGCTGCGACGGTGGCTCGACCACGACGTCGGGCAACGGCGTGGACTCTGGCTCCGGCTCGGGCGCAGAGACGACCGTGAACTCCGGCATGTGCTCGGGCTCTCGCTCCGGCGCGACCTCCGCTGCGGGAACCAGCGGCGGCTCTGGGAGTGCGACGATGGACTCGGGCTCTACCGCGGTCTCGGCCACGGGCTCCGGCTCGCGCTCAGGCTTCGGCTCGGCCACGAGCTCAGGTTCCGGCTCGGCCACGCGTGCAGCCTCGGCGACGGGCTCTGCCTCAGGGAGAACGACGGGCTCGGGCAGCGGGACGGGTGCGGCGACAGGCTTCGGCTTCCGCTTCGGTGGTGCAATAGCTGGCGCAGCTTCGGCGACTGGCTCCGGCGCGGCGACGGGCTCCGGCGGAGCCACGCGCTCGGGTGCGACGACGGGCTCGGGTGCGCGGATCGGTGCGGCCTCGGCGACCGGCTCCGGGGTCGGCTCGGGAGGCGCGACGGGCACGGGGACGGGGAAAGGGGCGACCGGCGCGGGGGCGACCGGCGGAGGCGTGGGCGCCACAGCGGGTGCCGCTGCTGCCCTTGCTGTCGTCACGGGCGGCGCCTCCGCTTCGGGCTCCGACGTGGGAGGCAGGTCCCACAGCGGGCGACCGCCAATGGGTCGCTCACGGAGCGTGTGTCGGCTCACCCTGCCCCCGACGATCGGGAGCTCCTCGACAAAGACGATCTCTCGGGGAACCAGCTGCTCGGGGAGCGCCTGTCCGGCGAACTGACGAAGCTCGGCCTCCAGCTGCTCCGTTCCTTCGCTTCCGGGCCGTGGTACGACGTACGCTCGGACGAACTGGCCGCCGCGCTGCAGGTCACGCAGCCCGATGACCGCGCTTGCCGCGATCGCGGAATGGTCACGCAGGACGCGCTCGACCTCGTACGGGCCGAAGGTCCTGCCACGGCTCGTGATCACGTCTTCAGCGCGGCCGACGAACCACAGGAAGCCGTCCTCGTCCGCCATCGCGACATCGCCCGTCAGGTACCAGTCGCCGCGGAAGGCGCTCTTGGTCTCGTCCGGGGACTCCCAGTAGCCGGCGAACAACGTCGGCGGGCGCCCGCGCACGGCGAGGTCTCCCTCGATGCCGACGGGGAGCTCGTTGCCCTCGGTGTCGATGATCGCGACGTGGTGGCCGGGCAACGGGCGCCCAAGCGATCCGGGCTTGAAGCCCGCATCGGCTCCGTTTGCGACCACGATGTTCGTCTCAGCCTGGCCGTAACCGTCGTGGATCGTCATGCCCCAACGCTCTTCGAATGCCGTGATGATCTCCGGCTCGAGGTAGTCGCCCGTCGAGACGAGGCGTCGGAGGCGCGGCGACCGGAACCGCTCGAGCTCGCGAAGCTCGGCAAGCGCTCGGTACTCAGCCGGTGACTGGCAGAGGATTGTGGGACCGAGGCGATACAGCAGATCGAGTCGGTCGAGCGGGTCGAACTCGCCCTGATGCAGGACGACCTCGGCGCCGCGCGACCACGGCCCGACGAGTGCGCTCCACACTGCATACGGGGAATCCGGTGATGCCGTGCACCACACGGCGTCGCCGCGGCCCGCGTCGAGCCAGTACTCCGCAGCGACGCGCGTCGCGAACACCGATCCGTGCGTGTGCGCAACTCCCTTGGCCGCCCCGGTCGAGCCAGGGGTCGAGAGGATGAACGCGAGGTCCCGCGATGATGTGTTGTGCGTCGGCGCTTCGTCGGGGACGTCCGATGTGCGCCGCTGGCGGCCCTCGTCGAGGTAGTGGACCTCCGGGGCGAACGACATCTGCACGATCGTCGACTGGCACGAGTGCTCGGCGACGATGAGCGCCGCCTCAGTCGAGGAGACCCGTACCTCGAGTGCCCCTGCCGAGAGCGTGGGCGAGCATGGAACGGTTACCGCGCCGATCTTGATGACGCCGAGAATGATCTCGAGCCACTCGAGACCGCCCCCGGCGAGAACCATAACCCGATCCTCCGGCTGGACCCCCCGCTCGCGGAGAATCGAGGCCCAGCGGGCGGCGCCTTCGGATATCTGCATGAAGGTCCGCGGCTCGATCACGCCGTCCGTGCCCAAGACCGTCAGGGCTCGCCGCTTCGGATCATGCGCGAGCGCTTCGACGACGTCCCGCGTGAAATTGAAGCGATCCGGGACATTCCAGCGCTCGTCCGTGAGCGCGGGAATGAGGGCGAGTTCGAGTGGCGAGCTTGGAAGCCCGTTCGTACGCGCCCGGCGTTTGCCGATGCGAAGACCTTTCACGGCACGACCATTATCGACCTGAATGGGGAGAAAGCTGAACGCGAATTAGGAATACGTCACAGTGTGCCTGGCAGAGTCACGTCAGTCCTAACGCTGCGGCGAACGGCTCATCGTCGGGAAGCCGCTCTGGAAGCCGGAATCCGCCTACTTCTTCGAGCGCTTCGATGCGGTCTGGAAGCGCAGGATGGGTGTTGAACAAGCCGGACATCGCGAGCACTCCGCGACGTTCGGAGTCGACTCGGTCCGTCGGGCTCTCGACCCAGAGGTGAGCCGTCGACGCATCCGCGTAGCGCAGCGACGTCGTATCGAGCTCGAGCCGACGAAGCGCGAGCGCCATCGCCTCGGGATCGTTGAGGATCTCGGCCGCACCTGCGTCGGCGAGATACTCGCGGCGTCTCGAGAGGCTCATACGCAGTAGGAGTGCGGCGTACGGCGCGAGGATGAAGCCCACGACCGCGAGCACGACGACTATTCCGCCGGCCTTGCGCGAGCGCCCGCCGTACGCGATCGAGCGAAAGCCGATGTCGGCGACGAGCGCGATGACTCCGGCGAAGACCGTGGCCATCGTCATCAGATACGTGTCGCGGTTGCGGATGTGCGAGATCTCGTGGGCGATGACGGCTTCGAGCTCGCGCTTGGGCATTGTTCGGAGAAGGCCGGTCGTCACACCGACGTAGCTCTTTTCGGGACGCAGGCCGGCGGCGAAGGCGTTCGGCGCCGCGTCGTCAACGAGGCGAATCTCAGGCGTCACCGCGAGCCCAGCTCCGATCGACACGTTCTCGACGAGACGGCGGAGCGGCTCGAGCTCCTTCTCCCCGAGCGCCTGCGCCCGAGTCATCCCGGCGATCATGCTCCGCGAGCGAACGAGCGCGAAGATCCCATAGGCCAGGGCGATCGCCAGCGCGAAAACCCCGAGTGAGAGGTCGAGCACGACCCCGATCAGCCCCGCGATCACGAGCAGGAGCAGAGCGAATCCGAAGACGACGATGCCGCTTCGAAAGCGGTTGGAGCGGATCTGCTCCTGGAGCGTCACGTCGTTTGGGAGAACGAGACCTGCGGCGGCGCCGTGTCGCCCTCGGCGGAGAAGAACTCCTTGTCGCGGAATCCGAGCGGCCTCGCCACGAGTACCCAGGGAATGCTCTGGATGGCGGTGTTGAAGTGCATGACGGTCGAGTTGTAGTAGCGCCGTGCGGCGCTGATCTTGTCCTCGGTATCCGTGAGGTCGCCCTGCAGCCGGAGGAAGTTCTCGGAGGCTTTGAGGTCGGGATACGCCTCGGCAACGGCGAACAGCCGCCCGAGCGCAGCGGTGAGGCCTTCGTTCGCGTTGGCGGCGGAGCCGGGCGTCGTGGCGCCCTGGAGAGCGGTCCGCGCCCTGGTCACTTCGTCGAACACCGCCCGCTCGTGCGCCGCATAGCCGCGGACGGCCTCGACCAGGTTCGGGATCAGGTCAGCCCGTCGCTGGAGCTGCACGTCGATGTTCGCCCACCCGGTGTCCGCCTCGTTCCGCAGGCGAACGAGCCGGTTGTAGCCGAGGGCGACCACGACTCCGAGTACGACGACCACGCCGATGACGATCGAGAGCCCGAGCACGGCTTCGAGTCTATGTGGCGCTCAGAGCGGCGGCGAGCGCAGCCTGGCCGTTCTCGAGCACGGGCTCGCCGTGGGAGACGAGGATGCGCTCGATCGGGAGATCGAGGAGCGGTGCGAGTGACGCGGCGAGGTCACGGTGCTTGATGGTGCCGGGCAGCCACGACTCGGGACACATGCGCACGCCGCCGTTCTCGTCTCCGAGGAGCGTGTCGCCCGGGACGAGGGTCGCGTGCTCTGGAATCCAGTAGACGACCTCGGTGCGTCGCGCTGTGCGAAAAGCTTCCAGGCCGCCAGGGAGCGTGTCTCCGGGCCGAAACGCGTCCGAAACGGCGCCCACCCGTCGGGCCACTGCCGCTCGCGACATCGTGGGCGCCCAGACGCGGGCCCCGTAGCGCTCGACGAGTGCGGCCGTGCTTCGCGTGTGCCAGAAGATCGTCACGAGCACGTGGACAGGCTGGTTCGCAACCTCGCGATCGAGAGTCTTCAAGAAGCGGTCGGACTCCTCCGGAGGGATGAGCGGGTCGATGAGGACGATCCCGTCCCTCGTCTCGAAGTAGACACAACCGACGTCCTGCTTCCACTCCTCGTGGTAGCCCGTCCAGCGCCACAGTCGAGGGGTGATGCGCTCGACGTCCATGCTTTGACTCTAGATGCGAACCGGAAGGTCTTCGGTCGCGTATCTTCGAGACAACCAACCGAGGAGAATCCGCTTGCCACGCACACGTACTGCCCTAGTCGTTGGACTCGCCGTCGCGGCTCTCTTCGTCGCGGGTTGCGGGGGTAGCGACGACGGGGCGGCGCCTTCGGAAACGACGACGACAGAGGCGTCCGTTCCATCAGGAGCGACGCTGAAAGGCAGCGTCGGCCCGGGCTTCGAGATCAGCCTATCCACCGAAGACGGCCAACCGGTCGAGACGCTCTCTGCCGGGAGCTACACGCTCGAGGTCGACGACCAGTCCGACATCCACAACTTCCACCTCACGGGGACCGGGGTCGACGTGACGACCGACGTGGACGCGACCGGCGTCGAGTCGTTCGACATCACGGTCGAGGCCGGCACCTACACCTTCGTGTGTGACCCGCATGCAGGGTCGATGAACGGGAGCTTCGAGGTTACGGGCTAGAGGCGAATCGGCATCTCCGTCTCCGACGAGCGGTGGAGGGCCTCGAGGGCCCGCGCTTGCGCGACGGCATCCTCTCGGCCGAGGAGCAGCGGTGCTTCGCCGTGGATCGCATCACTCAAGTTCTCGAGCTCCAGGCGATACGAATCGGTGGGGTCGAGCTCGATCCGCTCGACCTCGCCGTCTCGGCGTAGCTCGATCCCGGGCTCCCAGCAATGCCACGGGTCGTCGAGGAACAGCGAACCCTCACTGCCGATCACCTCGAGCTCGTCCCGCTCGGGGAGCGTCGTGCCGCAGTCGAACTGGGCGAAGACGTCGCCGGAAAACCGCATCGCGCCTGCGAATACCCAGTCGGTGCCAGAGGGCCCCACGTAGGTCTGTCCGAACACGCTCTCGGGCTCTCCTGCGAGCAGTCGTGATCCGCTCACGCAGTAGCAGCCGACGTCCATCAGGCTCCCACCTTCGACGTCGGTGCGCAGGCGGATGTTGTCCGCGTCGTAGAGGCAGTAGCTGAAGACGGAGCGGATGAGCCGGAGCTCGCCGATGGCGCCCTCACGGACGAGCTCGGCGAGTCGCATCGTTTGTGGGTTGTGCCTGTACATGAACGCCTCCGAGAGGAGCCGACCCGCGCGCTCGGCGGCGTCGAACGCTTGCTCGACCTCTTCGGGGTGGCGGCTCAGCGGCTTCTCGCAAAGGACGTGCTTGCCCGCCTCGACGGCTCGGATCGACCACTCGCAGTGCATGGTGTTCGGCAACGAGATGTAGACGGCCTCGACGTCCGGATCCTCGAGCAGCGCCTCGTAGGAACCGTAGGCGCGCTCGATGTCCCACTCGCGCGCGTACGCCTCCGCCTTGCTCTGCTCGCGGCTGGCAACGGCGATCAGCTCGACCTTGTCCGAGGCGTGGGCGCCGGGGATCAGGAGCCTGTTGATGTCCGCGGTCGAAACGATTCCGAACCGAACTACCCCCATGATGCCTCCGTCATTGGCCGCAAAGCCGTCTCGAGGATCCGGTGGTTGCGCGGGCGCGTGAGGCAGAAGAGAACGACTGCCGCGACGTCGTCGCCCGACATCATCCCGGCCAGCACTTCGGGTGGACGTCCGTATCCGTCCGCCAACGCGAAGTCCGTCGCGACGCCCCCGGGACAGACGTTCGAGCAGCGGACGCCGTGCTCGCGCAGCTCATGGTCGAGCGCGCGTGTGAGGCCGACCTGGCCGAACTTCGACGCGCAGTAGACGGCTTCTCCCGGGAGTCCGCGACGTCCTGCCTCGGAGGCCAGCGTCACGATGTCGCCTTCCGGGCTCGCGATGAGGTGCGGGACGCATGCTCGGATCGCGTAGATCGTTCCCTTCAGATTGACGTCGATCATCTCTTCGATGTGCTCGACTGGGGTGTCCGCGAGCGAGTGGTACGAGCCGACACCGGCGTTCGCGACGCAGATGTCGAGCCGGCCGAAGCGCGTGACCGTACTCGCGACCGCCGCCTCGACCTGATCGAGACGGCGGACGTCGCAGGTGAGCCCGAGAGCATCGGGGAGTCCGAGGTCGTCGCCGCTCCGCGACGCGAGTCCGACCGCAACACCCTCGTTCGACAGCGCCCGCGCGACGGCGGCGCCGATCCCGCGGCTCGCGCCGGTGACGAAGGCGACCTTCCCCTGCAGATCCGTCATCGGTCCTCCACTTCTCGTAGGGCGGGGTAGAGAGCGCGGTAGCGAGCGTAACCCTCCTGGTACGCCGGCGCCCAGGCAGCGTTCGGCTCGATCGTCTTGGCGATTCGCACGCTCGCCGCGACGGCCTCACCGGCGTCCGCGAAGACTCCGTCCACCACGCCGGCGAGCAAGGCGGCACCGTACGCTGACCCTTCCTCGACGACCGTGAGCTCGAGCGGCAAGCCGAGTACGGAGGCGACGATCTCCAGCCAGAGACCGCTTCGCGCACCTCCGCCCGTGACACGGCCCGTCTTGGGCTCAACGCCGAGATCCCGTAGGAGCTCGAGCGAGTCACGCAGGCCGTAGGCGACGCCCTCCAGAACTGCGCGGACGAGAGCGCCGCGGTCATGGCGAAGGGAGAGTCCCGTGAAAGAGCCGCGGGCGTCGGGGTCGGCGTGCGGGGTCCTTTCACCCTGGAGGTAGGGGAGGAACGTCAGGTCTTCCACCCCCGGGCTCCAGCGGCTCGCGTCCGCAGTGAGCTCGTCGAAGGACGTTCCCGGTGCGAGCGCGTCGCGGAACCAGCGAAGTGAGCCGGCGGCATTGAGCATCACTCCCATCGCCTCCCAGGTGTCGGGAACCGCGTGACAGAATGCATGGACACGTGCCTGGGAGTCGTGGGCGTACGTCGGGAGCGACGCGAGCACGACACCCGAGGTGCCGAGCACGACCGAGACTGTGCCCGGCTCGATCACGCCTACGCCCAGCGCCGCCGCCTGCTGGTCGCCTGCGCCCGCGATCTCGGTGGACTCGTGTGCCGGCGGGAGCCACTCGTGCGGCACTTCGAGCGCGGCGAGCACCTCGTCGCTCCAGCGCCGGTTCGCGACGTCGTAGAGGAGCGTTCCCGAGGCGTCCGCGGCGTCTATCGCCCACTCGCCGGTCAGGCGGAGGCGGACGTAGTCCTTGGGGAGGACGATTCGGCGGATGCGCGCGTAGACGTCAGGCTCGTGGCGGCGCAGCCAGAGCAGCTTGGGAGCGGTGAAGCCCGGGAGCGCCCTGTTGCCGGTGAGCGAGATCAGTCGTTCGAAACCGACACGCTCCTCGATCTCGGCGCACTCCGCCGCGGTGCGCTGGTCGTTCCAGAGAATGGCGGGGCGGAGGACGCGGTCGTGCTCGTCGAGACAGACGAGCCCGTGCATCTGGCCGGAGAGGCCGACCCGTGGCGCGTCCACGCCGAGGCGGGCGAGCGCCTTCTCGCTCGCGCGCAGCCAGTCCTCGGGATCCTGCTCCGACCAGCCGGGGTGGGGCGTCATGAGCGGATAGCCCTCCTCCGCCGAGGAGACGACCTCGCCCTCCCGTGTGATGGCGATCGCCTTGACGCCGGTGGTACCGACGTCCAGGCCGACGAGGGGGGTCACTCGCCGCCGAGTGCGGCATAGACGAGCTCGTACGCCCGTACCGCGTCCTTGCGCATCTGTGCCTCACGGAGTGCCCCGTCGTCGATCCTGGCGGCAACCGAGTCGATGAACCGCCACTGTAGGACGCTTCGCTTCACTGCGGCGACCGCGTCCTCCGTGTAGGGATACAGATCGAAGCCGAGCCTCTCGCCGTTGTCGCCGTAGCCTGCGCGGCGCAACTCGACGGCCAACTCGAGCGTCTCCATGAAGGCGGTCGCGCCGACCATGTTGTCGTCGTCGAACGTGCCCCAGCCCGAGTTGGCGTGCTGGTGCCCGAGCAGGCCCTCTGCTGCCAGCATCGCGGCGTACTCGCCGAGACCCTCGCCGTTCATGAGCAGGTGCTGCCAGTCCATGTTGACCTTGACGTTGTCGAGGCCCTGGGCGCGGAGTGAGTGGATCACGTGCAGCGTCATCCCGATGTTCCGCATGAGGATCTTCATCGCAGGCTCTGAGTTCTTGTGCTCGAGGAAGAGTGAGATCCCGTGGTCTCGGCAGCGCTGCGCGGCCTGCCCGATCCCGTCCACGAGCCACGCCCACGACTCCGCGTACGGCGTCTGGAACGGGTAGTTGTAGCCCTCGATCCCCGGCCAGATGATGAAGTGGGCGCCGACCTCACCCGAGAAGTCGATCGCGTCGAGCGTGCGCTTCACGGCTTCGTTCCGTGTGGCCGGGTCGGGTGAGACGAGGCCGCCCTTGCCGAACCGAGGATCCAGATGGAGGCCCGTCGCCATGCAGTAGATGTCGTGCTCACCAAGTGCACCGCGAACCTCGTCGAGGTTCGCGGCATTCAGCTCCTGCGGGTAGTGGAACTCGTAACCGTCGATCAGGTCTCCGAGCCCGTCGATGGCGCGCCGCACGCGCTCAGCCGTTGTTTCCGCCGCCCGCTGCGGCTGGTAGCCGCCGGGCACGAAGCGGGTGACCATGGACCCAAAGGCCCAGATTCCGAGCGAGGTCTTCATGTCGATTGCCTCCTGCGTCGAACGTTCAGCGCTGCGATTTCGAGTTGCCTAGTATCACGCACCAGCTCGACGAAACCGCGAGGAGGGTGCATGGGTTCGGACGGTATCCGCGAGATCGGCATCGGCATGCTCGGCTACGCGTTCATGGGCAAGGCGCACTCGAACGCGTTTCGCAAGATCGACTACATGACGTGGCCGCCGCCGCTCAAGCCGCGGCTCGTGGCGATCGCGGGTCGAAACGAAGCCGCTGTCGCCGAGGCCGCCAACCGATACGGCTTCGAGCGCTGGACGACGCAGTGGCAAGAGCTTGTCGCGGACCCGGCGATCGGGCTCGTCGACAACCTGGGGCCGAACGACGTCCATGCCGCCCCCACTATCGCCGCCGCGGAGGCCGGCAAGCACGTCGTGTGCGAGAAGCCGCTCGGTCGTGACGCAGAGGAGAGCTACGAGATCTGGCGTCGCGTAGCGGCCACGGGCGTGAAGCACATGTGTGCGTTCAACTACCGCTTCGTCCCGGCTATCCGGATGGCGCGTGAGATGATCGAATCAGGTGAGCTCGGCG
>Ga0224510_10002045_pt1 | contig 12548 bp, 15 predicted proteins | sample SF_May12_sed_USG_FD_170161 | JGI IMG/M metagenome (GOLD analysis project Ga0224510, IMG submission 170161) | Sediment microbial communities from San Francisco Bay, California, United States - SF_May12_sed_USGS_4_1 | ecosystem: Environmental > Aquatic > Marine > Sediment | place: USA: California... | reverse complement strand
GACGGCGACCGCGATGGGCAGGCCCATCGCCAGAACCGAACCGAAGGCCAGGATGAGCACGACGATGGCGAACGCCACGCCGATCAGCTCCGTCTGCGGGGGTTCGACAACGGCCAGGTACTGGCCACCGGCCAGCACCTCGAGCCCGTCGAGCTGCGGCGCGTTCTCCATGATCGCTTCACCGATGAGCCCGGCTTCGGTGTCGTCGACGTCGGCCGCGAGATTCACCGAGGCGAACGCCAGCCGTCCCGCAAGGCGTCCCGCCCGGTCACCCTGGTAGGCGATCTGACCCTGACCCTGTTCCGAGTACGGCGACAGCACCGTGGCCCCCGGATGCTCCGGTTGTCCTGATGCGTCCGGGAACCCGGCGTTGACCTGCGCAAACAGTGTCTCCATGGCCGCCGTCACCTCCGGATCGTCGACCCCCTGGTCGGCCCGGAAGACGATGGTTCCCGACGTGCCGCCGGCGCCGAGCTGGGGGAAGTACTCGTCGAGCACGGCGACGCCGTCGGCGGAATCCGAATCGGGAACGCCGGAGGTGGCGCCGAATGCCGGGCCGAGCGCGGCGGCGGCTCCGAAGATCACTCCGAGGGCGACGAACCACCCAAGAACCGTTCTGCCCCGGTGATCGAAACACCAGCGTCCGACTGCGGTAATCATTGTTCCTCCTCGAAACGGGCCGGAGTGCCCGGCATCTGTTCTCTCTTCGAGGCTCATCATCCGTCGGGAGGGGAGGCCGCCACATCGGGAGTCCGGCCATTTCGCCGCCGTCCTTTCGGGTGGTCACGGTTCGTACTTTCGGCCGATTCCCCGATCTCGGGGCCTTCTTTACAATGAGGGTGTGTCCTTGAGCGACTTCCGCCTGATGGTGAGAGAACCACGGGTCCCCGATCCACCTGAACGGGTGTGGCGTGATTGGGTCCTGCTCGGCCTGGCCGTTCCCACAGCCGTCGTCGAGACCTTCGTCAATCCGGAGATCAGGTATCCGGTGGCGTCGCTGATCGTCACACTGTTGCTGCTGCCGCTGATCATGTGGCGCCGCGCGCACCCGTTCACGGTCGTGGTGATCGCGTTCGGTGCAATGGTGCTGTCGAACCTGGTCGCCATCATGTTGCCCGGCATGATCGGCGGCTACACGCTGGCCGTCCTCATGATCCTGCCCTACTCGCTGTTCCGGTGGGGATCGGGACGCGAGGCCATGATCGGCCTGGTCCTGATTCTCGCCACTTGGTTCACCAGCATGGTGGCCGAATGGACGGGCTTCGGTGATGCGATCGGTGGGCTGCTCGTGATTCTCTTCCCCGTCGAGTTGGGCGCGGCGATCCGCTATCAGGCCAACAACCGCCGTCAGGCCATCGAGCAGGCCAAGTCGCTGACCAGGGAACAGCTCGCCCGGGAGCTGCACGATTCCGTGGCTCATCACGTGTCGGCCATCGCCATCCAGGCCCAGGGTGGGCGGGCGATGGCGGCCAAGGCCCCGGACCGGGCGCTCGAGGTCCTGGCCGTGATCGAGGAGGAGGCGGCCCGGGCCCTGGCCGAGATGCGAAACATGGTGGGTGCCCTGCGCGACGGTGATCCGTCGGCCGACGTCGAGCTCGCACCACAACCCGGCCTTGCCGACATCGAGCGGCTGACCGAGCTCGGTGGGAACGGTGCCGGGGCCGGTGCCGGTGTTCCGGGTCCCCGAATCGATGTCGAGCTGACCGGCCATCTCGACGGGCTGCAACCGGCGGTCGACACGGCGCTCTACCGGTTGGCGCAGGAGTCGATCACCAACGCGGTGCGCCACGCTCGCAACGCGTCACGGGTGGTGGTGCGGGTTGTCGGTGATGGCGAGCGGGTCGAGTTGACCGTGACCGACGACGGCATCCACAACCCGCCTCCGTCGGCCACGACCGGCTACGGGCTGGTCGGGATGGCCGAGCGGGCGAAGCTGCTGGGGGGCACGCTGAGCGCCGGCCCCGACAACGGGCGAGGTTGGAAGGTCCGGGCGGTCCTGCCCCGCAACGGCGATGCCGGCCGGTCGACCCTCGACGGGGCGTTTCCATGACGATCAGCGTGCTGGTCGCCGACGATCAGGATCTCGTCCGCACCGGTCTCCGCATGATCCTCGACGCCCAGGACGGCATCGAGGTCGTCGGTGAGGCGGCCAACGGACGGGAGGCGGTGGAACTCGCACAGCGGCTCCGCCCCGACGTCTGCCTGTTCGACATCCGTATGCCGGAACTCGACGGCATCGAGGCCACCCGGCAACTGGCCGGCGCCGACGTCGACGATCCGCTGGCGGTGGTGGTCATCACCACGTTCGATCTCGACGAGTACGTCCACCGGGCACTCAAGGCCGGGGCCCGGGGGTTCCTGCTGAAGGACGCAGGCCCGGAGCTTCTCGTGCAGGCCATCGGCGCCGCGGCCAACGGTGAGGCGCTGATCGCGCCGTCGATCACCGCCCGCCTGCTGGCCGAGTTCGCCCGCCCGGCCGGCGCCGGTGGCAACGGTTCGTCGTCGACGCTGCCCGCCCAACCGGTCGAGGCGCTGACCGAGCGGGAGGAGGAGGTGTTGATCACGGTGGCCCGGGGGCGGACCAACGCCGAGATCGCCACCGACCTTCACATCAGCCTGAGCACCGTGAAGTCGCACCTGGCCAGCCTCATGTCCAAGCTCGGCGCCCGCAACCGGGTCGAGATCGCCATGTGGGCCTACGAAACGGGTCGGTTGGGCTGACTGGACCGGGTCCCTCAGATTGAACGCTTCACGTCCCGGTCGAGGGCGAGCCAGATGTCGTCGAGCCAGCGGATCCGGGCGGCGTCGTCCGACGGGATTTGTGACCGCGGGATGCGGCGGGCCGTGACCGTGATCGGATCGGTGGCGGGGGCGGAGCGGGCGATGTCGGCGAGCCGCCGGTACCGGTCGAGGCCCCGATGATCGAGGACGACCACGTCGGCGTCGGGCAGGGCGTCGAGCAGAGTCAGCATCCCGCCGGGTCTCGGCGGGAGCAGATGGGTCAGCCCGCCGAGCCTGCCCGCCCGCTCGGGGTCGGTGGTGGCCAGCCGCCCGATCGAACGATCCAGCACGTCGGGTCGGAACAGCCGGCCCTCGGGGAACAGTACGTAGGCGGTCGCCGGGTCGGCGCCGCGAACCATGTCGGTGATTGCCGTGGTGACGGAAGGTCCACCGTCGCGGGGGATGAACACCGAACCGAGGCGGCCGTAGAGCAGATCGAACCCGGGGTCGGCCAGCAGCTCGGCCATGATGATGCCGCGGGACGCGTAGCCGGCCCGATGGGTGATGATGCCGGGAAGGGAGGCGTCGAAGAGTGAGACGTGGCGGCTGACGACGATCATGGGTTGCCGTCCGTCAGGCCCCTCCAACGCCGCGTGATCCTCCGACGACATCTCGATCCGGAGTCCGAGCAGTTGCTCGGCTCGCCGCTCCAGGAGATCGAGTGACCACTGTTGCAGCCGCCGATGGCGTTCGATCGAGGACGGTGACCGCAGGCGTGTTCCGAACCCGGCCAGCACCCAGTAGGGACCGGCGGCAAGGATCTCGACCGAGTCGTTGACCAGATACTGGAGCGCGAACAGGTAGAGCCGGACAGACGGCACCCTCGTCCGGGCCCGTAGGAGATCGCCGATCGCCAGCGTCGGAAGCGCCAGCGGCAGCGCGGCCAACGCCAGCATTGTTGCCGCCAGCATCGAAGGAATGGTTTGAGCGCGGCGACGCCGGCGAACACTTCGTGGTTCGATCATCGCCGTGGTGAACCGGCGGCGGTCACGAGATGTTCCCGTGACCTCGAAGGTCGGGCTACGCCTCGACGGGGCCGACGAGCTGGGTGTTGAGCGTGATGTCGATCTCGTTCGACAGCATCACGCCGCCTGCTTCCAGCGGCACGTTCCAGGTTATGCCGTAGGCCGTGCGGTCGATGCGGCCGACCGCCTCGAATCCGGCCCGGGTGGAGCCGTCGAGCGGATTCCTCTCGGTGCCGAAGAAGGTCGTCTCGAGCGACTCTTTGTTGCTCTGACCGTTGAGGGTGAGCGTGCCGTTCACCCTGTAGCGGTTGTCGCCGAGTTCCTCGATGGAGGTGGACGCGAAGCGCATCTTCGGCTGGGTCTCGACCGAGAAGAAGTCGGTCGACTGGAGATGGCCGTCACGGTCGGCGTTGCCGGTGTCGACCGAGGACAGGTCGATCTCGGCCGTCAGCGAGGAGTCGTCGATGGAGTCGCCGACCGTCAACGTCGCCGAGGCCGCACCGAAACGACCTCGAAGGGTCGAGATGCCGAGATGGCGGGCGGCGAAGGCGACATTGGAATGCACAGGATCCATGGTCCATTCCCCGGCAGCGAGTGGCAACGACATGAGCTGGTCCTTTCGGGATGGTTCGCCGGACGGCGAACGACACGAGATTTCCGCATACCGGAGACTTCCGGCACGTGTCCGCTAGATGGTAACATGTCCGACAAGCGGACGAAAGCGTCTCATCGCTCACCAACAACCCGGAGGTTCACCATGACCGCGCCCATCGCTCAACGGCTTCATCACACCGCCTACGTCACCAAGGACCAGGAGGCCACCCGCCACTTCTACGAGGACATCCTCGGCTTCCCGCTCCTGGCGACCTGGTCGGAAACCGATGAGCTGTTCGGTGCGGAGCGGGTCTACTGTCATACCTTCTTCGGGCTTGCCGACGGCAGTGCGCTGGCCTTCTTCCAGTTCGCCAACGAGGAGGACCAGAAGCTGTTCGATCCCGAGCTCGCCCCGTCCCCGTTTCGCCACATCGCCCTCAAGGTCGACGCCGACGGGCAGGCCGAGTTGCACCGCCGTCTGGAGGAGGCCAACTGGGAGCCCGAGGGCACGTTCGTGCTCGAGCACGGCTACTGCCGATCGCTCTACACCAACGATCCGAACGGCATGGTCCTCGAGTTCACCTGCGACGTCGACGGCTACGAGAAGATCAACGACGACCGAGCCCAGGACGCCCACGAAACGCTGAAGCGCTGGCTGGCGGGCGACCACACCTCCAACAACAACTACCGCTAGGTTTCCGCAGTGATCCAGCCGCTCAATGTTGTGCCAGGTCCGGGAGTTTCGGCCGTAGGTAGCCGAAACTCGAAGCGAGGCGCTCCGCGCCGAAGCCGCTAGGCGGTGCCACCTCCCGCAGCCGCGCCGGGGCGTGATTTTGTCGTCGCGCTGGCCCGAGGGATCGACGTATTGACCGCGTTCGGGCCCACGTCGATGGCGATGACGGTGAGCGAGGTGGCGGCCAGGACCGACCTGGCCCGTCCGACCGCCCGGCGTCTGCTGCTCACGCTCGAGGAGCTGGGTTACGTGAGGTCGTCGGATGGCGTCTACTCGCTGACCACGAAGGTGCTCGAAATCGGAACCGCCGGTATTGCGGCCCAGGGGCTGTGGGACATCGCCCGTCCTCACATGGTGGCGCTGGTGGCGCAGACGACGGAGTCGTCGTCGATGTCCCAGCTCGACGGCAGCGACATCGTCTACACGGCCCGGGTTCCGGTGGCGAAGATCATTGCCCTGTCGGTCAACATCGGCACTCGTTTCCCGGCCCCCGCCACGTCGATGGGTCGTGTGTTGCTGGCCGATCTCCAAGCCGACGAGCTGACCAAGACCCTGGCCACTCCGTCGCGCTCGGGCATCGTGCCCCGGGTCGTGCTGTCGCGGTCCGAGCTCGACGAATCGCTCGCCGAGATCCGCGAGCGGGGCTGGGCACTGTCCGATGAGCTCCTGTCGCTCGGCATCCGCTCGGTCGCCGCCCCGGTCCGCGACGCGCAGGGGCGAACCGTCGCCGCGATGAACGTCACGGTCCACGCCGCCGAAACCCCCATCGAACACCTCACCGGCGAATACCTGCCGCTCCTGCTGGAGACGACTGCGGCGGTCAGCGCCGAGTGGTCGAACCTCGCCCTCCTCCCCCAAGTCGAACCCGAGAAGAACTGAGCCCAACCAATGACTGCCTCCGATACCGCCTCCGAATCCGAGTCCGAGCGCGCCCCCGCCCCGCTGGACGGCCTCGTCGTCGCCGACCTGTCCCGGGTGCTCGCCGGTCCCTACTGCTCGATGCTGCTCGCCGATCTCGGCGCCACCGTGATCAAGGTGGAGAGTGCCGCCGGCGACGACACCCGAACCTGGAATCCGCCCGATGCCGAGGGCGTCGCCACCTACTATCTGTCGATCAACCGCAACAAGCGATCGATGATCGCCGACTATCGCAACCCCGACGACGTGGCGCTCATTCACGAGCTGTTCCGCCGCTCCGACATCGTGATCGAGAACTTCATGGCCGGCGGCCTCGAGAAGTACGACCTCGATTACGAAGCGGCACACCGCATCAACCCTCGTCTCATCTACCTGTCGATCAGCGGGTTCGGCACAGCGGCGGGCGCCGGTCTACCGGGCTACGACCTCGTCGTCCAGGCCGTGTCGGGGCTGATGAGCCTCACCGGTGATCCCGAGGGACCGGCGTACCGGGCCGGGATCTCGGTCTTCGACGTGATGACGGGGATGCACGGCCTCATCGGGGTGCTGGCCGCGCTGGAGCAGCGTCACCGCACCGGGAAGGGTCAACACGTCGAGGTCAACCTGCTGTCCTCCGCGCTGTCGGGGTTGGTGAACCAGACGGCGGCCTACACCGCAGGCGGGGTCGTGCCGTTCCGGATGGGCAACGCCCACCCGAGCGTGTACCCCTACCTGCCACTGCCGGCCGAGGATCGTGACGTGATCATCGCCGTCGGCAACGACCGCCAGTTCCGCTCGCTGTGCGAGATCCTCGGCCTCTCGGAACTGGCCGACGATCCCCGTTTCGCCCTCAACACCGATCGGGCCGAGAACCGGGCCGAACTGCAGCCGTTGCTGGAGGCCGAGTTGGCCAAGTGGTCGGCCGACGACCTGTTCCTCAAACTCAACTACGCCGGCGTGCCCTGCGGTCCGATCAACTCGATCGCCGAGGGCGTCGACCTGGCCGAACGGCTCGGCCTGCATCCCCGGGTGTCGGTCGGTGGTGACGGCCGAGGCGCGGTCGGAGCGGCGGTGACCGAGGCCGGGGGCGACGCCGCCGGCACGACCGTCGACCTGATCCGCAATCCGATCGAGTTCAGCGACGCCGCCGCCCGCTACGACCTGCCACCACCGGCACTCGGCGAGCACAGCGAGGCGATCCGCGCCTGGCTGGCCGATCCCGACGCCGATGTCGACCGACTGACCGGGAGCAACGCATGAGTTCCGATCCGACCACACCCGGCGCCGTCCCGACGTTCCGCACGGGTATCGGCGCCTCCGACGCCGACCACATCCACCTCCTCGGTCAGGATTTGGCCGCCGACCTGCTCGGGAAGATCACCTTCGGTGAACTGGCCTACTGGTTGGTGGCCAAGCGGCGCCCGACCGAAGCCCAGCGGACCATGTTCGAGGCGGTGCTGGTGGCGCTCGCCGACCACGGCTTCACCCCGACCGCCATCGCCGCCCGCGTCACCTACCTGAGCGCACCCGATTCGGTTCAGGGGGCCTTGGCCGCCGGTCTCCTCGGTGGCGGCTCCCGGTTCCTCGGGGTCACCGAGGATTCGGCGCATTTCCTCAACGCCGCCCTGGCCGACCTCGAATCGCTGCCGAGCGACGACGCCGGCTGGGACACCGTGGCAGCGGAGCTCGTTCGATCCACCAAGGCGGCCGGGCGGTTCGTGCCCGGCCTCGGCCACCCGGTGCACAAACAGGGTGATCCTCGAACCCCGGTTCTCATGCAGCTGGCCCGCGACAACGGCACTTTCGGTGCTCACCTCGAACTGTTCGCGGCCATCGGCCGGGTGTCGGGCGACATCCTCGGCCGGGAGCTGCCGCTCAATGGAGCCGGTGTCTGCGGCGCTGTGCTGGCCGACATCGATCTCCCGATGGGGGTCATGCGAGGGTTCGCCCTTCTGGCCCGCTGCGCCGGTCTGCTCGGTCATCTGGCCGAGGAGATGACTGATCCCGTCGGCCACGACATCTACATGACCGTCGACCGCAACACCGACTACCAGCCGCATGCGGCCGACGGCTCGTGACGTCGGTCGACGATCTGCCGCTGCTGCCGACGACGGTCATCGGCAGCCACCCCCAGCCGACGTGGCTCGTCGATCACGACAAGTTGCGCGGCGTTGGTGTTCCTCGCGTCCGGGCCAAGGAGGTGTGGCGGATCGATCCCGAGTCGGAACCCGACGGCTTCGCCGAGGCCATCGAGGCGGCCACACTGCTCGCCATCGCCGATCAGACCGATGCCGGCGTCGACATCCTCACCGACGGCGAGATCGGGCGGGAGTCATACTTCAACCACTTCGCCAACTCGCTCGGTGGCGTCGACCGGACCCGCATCGGGACCGGTGTCAACCGCCGCGGCGGGGTGGCCGAGGTGCCGCTGGTGAACGGCCCGATCGAGCGAAGCGAACCGATCGAACTCGACGCCGCCCGCTACCTGCGAGCCCACACCGATCGCCTGACCAAGGTCACGGTTCCCGGCCCGTTCACGCTGAGCCAGCTGGCCCAGAACGACCACTACCCGAACCAGCACGCGCTGGCCATGGCTTATGCGGTCGCCGTCAACGAGGAGCTGAAGGACCTGGCGGCGGTCGGAATCGACGTGGTCCAGGTAGATGAACCCTATCTGCAGGCCAACTCCGAGGCGGCTCGGGAGTTCGCCGTCGAGGCCATCTCCGCCGCAGTCGACGGGGTCGACGCCGTCACCACGCTCCACACCTGTTACGGCTACGCCGTGTACGTGCAGAACAAGTCGAGCGGCTATCCGTTCCTGTCCGAGATGGCTCAGGTGCCCGTCGACTACATCGCCATCGAGGCCGCCCAACCCGGGCTCCCCGCCGAGGTGGTGGCCGAGCTGTCGCCCCGCAAGGTGGTGGTCGGCGTCCTCGACCTCGGCTCGGCGGAGGTCGAAAGCCCCGATGCGATCGCGGGAAGGATCCGGGAGCTGCTCCAACACATCGACATCGCCGACCTGTCGATCTCACCCGACTGCGGCATGAAGTACGTGCCCCGCCCGGTGGCGAAGGCCAAGCTGGCGGCCATGGTCGCCGCCGCCGACATCATCCGCTCGGAGGCCTGACCCCTTCCCGAAATTCGCAGCTCAGGCGGGACTCAGTACCACCTGGCGCGCGCAGAACGGTGGCGAACCCCGAAATTTCCAGCTCAGGCGGGACTCAGTACCACCTGGCGCGCGCAGAACGGTTGGTGGGCCGGCCGGACCGATCAGGCCAACGCCGCCCGGACCACCGTTGGATCCGGATTGGTGTGGGGTACCCCGTCGATGACCACCGTCGGAACGGTCTCGTTGCCGTCGTTGACCATACGAACGTAGGCGGCGGCGTCGTCGTCGGCCCAGATGTCGACCCAGTGGGCCTTCGACTTCACGCCGGTCAGCTTGAGGCGCAGCCGTGCGCAGAATGTGCAGCCGGGGCGGTGGTAGATGATGACCGTTGGCCGGCCGTCGACCGAGGGCGTCTCCATCAGTTGGGCGGCCTCGGCGTGGGAGATCGGGTTGGCGCCGGACGGGCGCAGCGGCGACAGCATTAGCGCCGCGCCGAGCAGCAGGATCGGGGCGATCCAGCGTTCGACGAGGTTCGGCTCGCTGGTCACGAACAGGGCGACCGCGAGAAAGACGAAGGCGGCGGAGTTGAGCCAGCGGGCGCGGGTCGAGCGGTTCATGGTCCGGATCCCAGCTTAGACTCGTTCGCCATTCCGAGCATCGGAAGTCGGCCGGATCAGAGCAGAAACCGGTCGACGGCGTCGGCGGCTCGTTGCCGGATTGCGGCCTGCGAAGGGGGGCGGTCGCCAAGGAGAACCCGGATCTGGGTGTCGCGAACCGTGAGTCCGTAGAGCAGCTCGAAGGCGTCGCCGGTCAGGAGCGTGAGGAGTCCGGTGCAGTAGCCGATGAGTACGGCGCGAGGCGGACCGCCGTCGGAATCCTTTTCGCCGGTGCCATCTTCGGCTTCTTCCCCTCGTTCTTCGGAACACCCCTGGCCCTCGCCCTCCCCGGTGTGCTCTTCCTCCGGCAGGGATTCCGGCGGGCCGGCCTTCTGTTCATCGCCGCCTCCGTCGTCTACCTGCTCGGCGGGCTGATCCTGACCATGGCCGCAGTCGGCCAGGGATCGGTGGCTCGACGCTAACTTGGTGCCCATGTCGTTCACGCCGATCGTCGGAACCCTCGCCTATCTGTGGGACGTTTCGTCGGACCGGGTGCTGCTGGTCCGGCGCAACGCCCGGCCCGACGACGACCACTACGGCAAGGTCAACGGCGTCGGCGGCAAGCTCGAAGCCGATGAGGGGGTGACCGAAAGCCTCCGCCGCGAGGTCCGTGAGGAGCTCGGTGTCGAGCTGACCGGCTTCCGCCTGCGGGGCACCATCACCTGGACCAACTTCGGGCCGAAGCGGGAGGAGTGGCTCGGGTTCGTCTTCCTGGTGACAGGTTGGGACGGGGAGCCGCCGCCGATCAACGACGAGGGCACCCTCGAATGGGTCGACCGGTCCCGGTTGCTCGCCGCCTGCAGCGAGCACGAGGTCGAGCGGGTCGCCGCCGCACTCCCGATGTGGGAGGGTGATCGTCACTTCGTCCCTCTGGTATTCGACGGTGACGACCGAGCCTTTCACGGCACCATGCCCTATGACGGCGACCACCCCAAATCCTGGACCTACGAACGACTCTGACCCGACACCCCCGTTCGGTGCGCCCACGACCCGAATAACCAACAGTGTGGCGCACGGATGAGAGGAGAGGATCGAGGTCGGTCGGGTCAGTCGAGTGACGGCGGCCGCGGGAAGCCTTCGACCGTGCGGAGGGCGAGCCGGGTGTTGGTCTCGGCGACGCCGAAGTCGAGTTTGAGTTTGCTCAGGAACGCGTCGAGCTCGGGAACGTCGCGGGTCTGAACCCGGAGTTGATAGTCGAACGGGCCGGTGAGATGTAGGGCGTTGACCACCGCGGGCATGGCTCGGACCGCCTCGTCGAACGGACGATGGTCGACCTGGGTGGGGAGTCTGATTTCGATCAGCGCGTCGATCGTGCGGCCGGTCATCTCGGCGTTCAACTCGATCGTGAACCGCGAGATCATGCCGCTTCGGGTCAAACGTTTGAGTCGTTCGGAAGCGGCTGAGATGCTGATGGGCACTTCGTCGGCGAGATCGGTGACCGAGATTCTACTGTCATCCCGGAGGAGGGCGATGATCTTGCGGTCAACAGCGTCCATGGCCGCAAATTGTACTGCAATATGCAGCCACGCGCCGGAAGATCCGCAAAGTCTCTATCGATGATTCCGCCACACTGAGATCATGTTGATTTTGATTGCCGGAGTCGTCGTCGGACTTGCCTCGGTCATCCCGCTCGGGCCGATGTCGATGACCATCATTGGAGTCGCCACCCAGCAGGGACGCATCGCCGGAGCCCACGCGGCCGCCGGTGTGGTGGCCGGAGATCTGTTCGCCGCATCGGCCGCCGTCGCCCTGGCGCTTGCCGGAAGTCAGCTGCCGGCCGGCATGTTCATCGGTTTGCAGATGGCCGCCGTGGCCGTGCTCGTGGTGGTCGGGCTGTTGCTCATCATGCGGACGGAACGGTTGAGCTCACTGGCCAACGACATCGAGCGGCCGGGCAGCGTGCTGTTCACCTTGACCGCACTGTCGCCGATCACCATCGGCTCCTGGCTCGCCATTCTGCTGGCCAGCCCGTTCGTCGCCAACCCGGCACAGCTCGGCATCTTCGTGGCCGGCATCATCGTGGCCTCCGGCGTCTGGCACCCGGTCCTGGCCATGGGGGCGGCCTCGGTCGGCGCTCGTCTGAGCCAACCGCTGTTGTTCGGCCTGGCTCGATTCGGTGGCGTGTTCATGATCGGCCTCGCCGCCGTCATGGTCCTGCTCGGCGGCTGATGAACGCACCGGCTTCTCGGACTCAGATGTCGAAACGCTCCAGCGGCTCATAGCGAACGCCGCCCGTTTCCGACTGTGAACGGAACAGCGTGAGGTGGTCGACGGTGAACCGCAGCCGGCCCCATTCGACGGCGACGAGATCGGACAGATCCTGCGGCGGCCGGACCCTGCTGAGCGTCAGATGCGGGCGGAAGGGGCGCTCCTCGGGAGCCATGCCGACCGACGTGGCCAGATCCTCCACCGCCTCGGCCAGCTCGATCAGTGGCTCCGACTCGACGCCGACCCACAACACCGTGGCGTTGTCGGGTCGGGGAAAGGTGCCGACACCCCGGAGCTCCACACCGATCGGACCGTCCGGCCAGACCGGTTCGGTCAACGTCGCCTCATCCAAACCCGCCATCAGGCGATCGAGGGTGACGTCGTCGACCGAGCCGAGGAACCGAACGGTGATGTGCCAATTGTCGGGCGGCGAGAGTTTGCCCGGGAGCGGCCACTCGTCGTCGAAGGCCCGAGCCAGCATCTGGGCCAGGAGCGATTTCGATTCCTCGTCGGGTTCGACGGCAAGGAACAGCGGTCCGATCACGGGTCGAGCCTACTGGTCGGCTCGCGATCGGATTCGGCTACGGCAACTTGGCCATGACGAT